>Ga0209257_1003077_pt1 | contig 15026 bp, 14 predicted proteins | sample AraplaCvi_mCL_r2_FD_184277 | JGI IMG/M metagenome (GOLD analysis project Ga0209257, IMG submission 184277) | Arabidopsis root microbial communities from North Carolina, USA - plate scrape MF_Cvi_mCL_r2 (SPAdes) (version 2) | ecosystem: Host-associated > Plants > Roots > Endosphere | place: USA...
GCGATGTCGCGCCGATCGAAAGCGAGCTCGGCGGGCACCGGATCGAGCAGGAGGATATCGACGACCTGCTTGCGGCGGGCCGCGCGGGGATCGACCCCGAGGGCCGGATGATCCTGCATGCGCAGCCCGCGCTCTACACGCTCGACGGGCTCAACGGGGTCAAGAATCCGATCGGTCTCCACGCCGACCGGCTGGGCGTCGACATCCACATCATCATGGCCGACGGCGCTCCGGTGCGGAATCTGGAGGCGGCGGTCCGGCAGGCACATCTCGACGTGAACGCCGTTGTCGCATCGCCGATCGCCGCGGGCTTGGCCTGCCTTTCGGACGAGGAGCGCGACCTTGGCGTAGCGCTTGTCGAGCTTGGTGCGGCGGTGACCACCGTGTCGCTCTACGCGGGCGGGATGCTGGTCGAGATGGCGTCGCTTCCTTTCGGCGCGAGCGATATCACCGACGACATCGCCTCGGCCTTCGGTATCCGGCGCAGCCAGGCGCAACGGCTCCAGAGTTTCTACGGCTCGGCATCGGCGAGCCCGCGCGACAACAATGATATCATCGAACTCGATCCCGGTGCGCCAGCAGGCAGCGATTCCCCGCGGATCACGCGCGCGCAGCTGGTTACCGTGATCCGCCAGCGTCTCGATGCGATGATGGGAGAGGTCGGCAGGACCTTGAAAGACCTGCATTTCGTGGGGCCGATCGGGCGCCAGGTGGTGCTTGTCGGTGGCGGAGCGGACCTGAAAGGTATCGCCGACTACACGCAGGTCGCGCTGGGCCGGGCGGCACGCGTCGGCCGGCCGCGAGGCCTGCACGGCCTGCCCGATGCACATTCGGGCCCCGCTTTCGCGACGCTGGCAGGTCTGGTTCTCTATGCGGCTTCCGACCCGGTGGACCTTCGCGATCTGCCGGCAATGGCGCAGGATGTGTACCGGCCCAAGGCATCGGGGATTATCAACCGTCTGATGGCGGCACTTAAAAGCAGTTTTTGATTGCCAGAGGGGCAAAAGGGTTAATTTTTTGGGTGATTCCGAGGTCACAATAGTGCAATGCAGTACCAGAAACCCGGACGGTGGGACTAACGTCCGGATGGGTCGCAAGGTGAGGGAAGCGGCGCTGGTCCGCCGCTGCAGGGAGATGAGTTGATGAGCATCAATATTGGCCCGCCGCAGGTCGATGAGCTGAAGCCGCGTATCGCGGTGATCGGCGTTGGTGGTGCAGGTGGCAATGCCATCGCAAACATGATCGCGGCACGGGTCGAAGGCGTCGATTTCGTCGTCGCCAACACCGACGCGCAGGCGCTGAACGCTTCGCCGGCCGAACGGCGCATCCAGCTGGGGACGCAGATCACCCAGGGGCTGGGCGCAGGTTCGCGGCCCGAAGTCGGTCGCGCGGCGGCCGAAGAAAGCATCGCGCAGGTCGAGGAAGCGCTGAACGGCGCGCATATGTGCTTCGTTGCGGCCGGTATGGGCGGCGGCACGGGTACCGGTGCGGCACCGGTCATCGCCAAGGCCGCGCGCGACCGCGGCATCCTGACTGTCGGCGTCGTGACCAAGCCCTTCACCTTCGAGGGCAACCGCCGCATGCGGTCGGCCGAAGCCGGCATTGCCGAGCTGCAGGATCATGTCGACACGCTGATCGTCATTCCGAACCAGAATCTCTTCCTGGTCGCCAATCCGAACACGACCTTCAAGGAAGCGTTCACGATGGCCGACGAAGTGTTGCAGCAGGGCGTCCGCGGCATCACCGACCTGATGGTGATGCCCGGCCTCATCAACCTCGACTTTGCCGACGTGCGCAGCGTGATGCGCGAGATGGGCAAGGCGATGATGGGCACCGGCGAGGCCGAAGGCGATGGCCGCGCGCTCGAAGCGGCGCAGAAGGCGATCGCAAATCCGCTGCTCGACGGCGTGTCGATGGCCGGCGCGAAGGGTGTCATCATCTCGATCACCGGCGGCGAGGACATGCGCCTGATGGAAGTCGACGAGGCCGCGAACCATATTCGCGAGCTGGTCGATCCCGACGCCAACATCATCTGGGGCAGCGCCTTCAACGACAATCTGGACGGCAAGATCCGCGTGTCGGTCGTCGCGACGGGCATCGACGGAACGGGCGAGCACGCACAGACGGCGCCTGCGACGCGCAGCTTCTCGTTCCAGCCTGCGCGCACCGCACCGCCGGCGCCGGTCGCCGAAGAGGCGATCGAGCCGGCCGTCGAGGAGACTCCGGTCGAGGCGGTGGTAGAGGAAGCCGATCCGACCCCGGGCTTCTCGCTGTCGAGTCCCGAACCCGAAGCGCCTGCCGCCACGGCGCAGGCCGACGAAGAGCCGATGGAGCTGTCGACGGTTGCCGCGAGCTATGACGACACCAGCGACGAGCTGGTGCTGAGCGAGCCCGAAGCGCCGGCACCGACCTATGGCTCGCCCCCTGCATCCGGGGCAGGCCCCCACGCGGCGCCTGCGACCGAAGAAACGCCGGCGCGGTCGATCGGCGGCGGGACGCTGTTCGAGCGCATGTCGCGACTGTCGCGCGGCTCGGCAACGCCCGAAGCCGACGAGGACAAGGGCGACGGGGTGGATATCCCCCGCTTCCTCGGACGGCAGAACAACCAGTAACAGGGCGTTGAACGGCCGCCGCATGGGCGATGCGGGTCGGAACGGGATGGTGTGACTTGCCCCTGTGGCGATCGAAATCAGAGCGGAAAACTTCGTTGACCGCCAGCTACGGACGCGCGCGGCACTACGCCGCCGCGTTCGGTGCGCTTTTGCTGACCACCGGGCTTTGTGCGCCGGCGCAGGCCCTTCAGGTTACTCCGCCCGACGCGGCGACGAAGGCTGCGATGGAGCGGCGCACGGCATCGCGGGCGCTGCTGTCCTCCGCGCTCGGCCGTCTCGCGACCAACGGCAACGATACGGTGGCGTTGCTCGATGCCGGCCGGGCCTCGATCGACCTTGAGGACTATCGCGCCGCGATCGGCTTTCTGACGCGTGCCGAACAGGCCAGCCCGCGCGACGGCGCGATCAAGGCGGCGCTGGGTTCGGCAATGGTCCATATGGAGAATCCGACCCGCGCGCTCGACTATTTCGGCGAGGCGCAGTTGCTCGGTGCACCCGAGCGGCTCTTCCTTGCCGATCGCGGTCTCGCGCGCGACCTGCTTGGCCAGCAGGACGCCGCGCAGCGGGACTATCAGCTCGCCCTGTCGCTCGTCCCGAATGACGAGACCACGCGTCGCTATGCACTGTCGCTCGGTATCAGCGGCGAGCCCGACCGCGCGGTGCAGCTGCTCACGCCGCAGCTCCGGGCGCAGGATCGCGCCGCGTGGCGGTTGCGCGCGATGATCCTCGCGATGAACGGTCGCGATGCCGAGGCAACCGAAATCGTCAATGCGACCATGCCACCGGCGCTGGCGCAGAATATCCTGCCGTATCTGACGCAAATGGACCGGTTGAACCCGGCACAGCAGGCCGCGGCGGCGCATTTCGGACGCTTCCCGTCGGGAGAGCTGGGGCCGCGCAGGAAGCCCGTGCAAGTGGCCGCCGTTGCGCCTGCGCCCACGCCGGCACCTGCGCCTGCGGCCACAGGAAAGCGCGGCAAGCCTTCGGCCGCTGCGCCAAAGCCGACACCGGCGCCGGCGCCGGCGGGTCGCCTTCCCGGTCCGGCCTATGCCGAGCGACGCGTTCCGGCTGTCACGCCTGCACCAAAGCCGGCGCCCGCAGCCACGCAGCCCGCACTCGCGGCGAGCAGGCCGACGGCGGAGAATCCCTTTCCGTCGGCGGGCGGGCCGGCGCCTGTCGTTGTTCAGGCCGGGCCTACGGCCGCAAACCCCTTCCCGTCGGCCGGAGGGCCGTCCCCGACGGTCGTCCGGATGGATGGTCCGGCGACGCCTGCAGCTTCCGGGGCGGTCACACCTGCTTCGGGGCCGGCGCCAGCGCCGGTGACATCTGTTGCCACGCCTCCGTCGACCGGGGCCGGTCCGATGCAATCGGCCGAACCCGTCGGTCCGGGCTTCTCGATCGCCGACATCGGTCGCGATTCCCCTGCGGCGCCCGCGCCTGCCGCTGCGCCGCCGACGGTTGCCGCCGCGACGCCGCGGGTCAACCCGGCCGCGCCATTGGCGTCGCTCGCCGCCATTGCCGATTCGATCGAGATTCCGCCGGAGGAAATGGCGCCGACCGACAATGCGATCGGTGCCGATACCCTGGCGAAACTCCGCGACGACAAGAAGCGCGCGGATGCGGCGGAAGCGGCAAAGCGCGTCAAGGACGACGCTGCGGCGAAAGCGAAGGCCGAGGCAGACGCGAAGGCGAAGGCGGAGGCCGCCGAAAAGAAGGCCAATCCGGCGCGCATCTGGGTACAGGTTGCGACCGGCGCAAACGCGAAGGCGCTCGCAACCGATTTCGGCAAATTCGCGAAGAAGAGCCCGGCGGTATTCAAGGGCAAGTCGGGCGCGACCACCGAATGGGGCAGGACGCGGCGATTGCTGGTCGGGCCATTCAAGGACCGCAAGTCCGCGCAGGACTGGCTTGGCGACTACAAGAAGGCGGGCGGGGACGGCTTCCTCTTCAACAGCGAAGCCGGCCAGGACGTCGACCCGGTCAAGTGAGCACCGCCGACTGCGCCAGCAAACCGGAGAACAGCCGCGGGCGTTTCCATGAAGAGCGCGGCCGCGTCGTGCGCGGACCGCGCGACGTGTTCCAGCGTGACCGCGACCGCATCATCCACTCGATCGCCTTCCGCCGCCTGCGCCACAAGACGCAGGTTTTCGTCGCGCCCGACGGCGATCATTATCGCGTTCGCCTGACTCACAGCATCGAGGTGGCGCAGATCGGCCGCGGGATCGCGCGGGCGCTGGGGCTGAACGAGGATCTGACCGAGGCGCTCTGCCTTGCCCATGACATCGGCCATCCGCCCTTCGGCCACGCCGGCGAGGATGCGCTGAAGGCGGCGATGTTCGAACATGGGGGCTTCGATCACAACGGGCATACGCTTCGTACGCTTGCGCGGCTTGAATGCCCTTATCCGTTGTTCGACGGGATCAACCTGACCTGGGAAACGCTGGAGGGGCTTGCCAAGCATAACGGCCCCGTCCGGCATCCGGGCTGGGCGCTGGCCGATATCGACACCGAATTTCCGCTGGACCTCCGCAGCCATGCGAGCCTCGAGGCGCAGATTGCAGCGGTCGCCGACGACATCGCCTATGACAATCACGACATCGACGATGGTCTGCGCGCCGGGCTGCTGAGCATCGACCAATTGATGGATCAGCCTTTCGTCGCGACCAATTTTCGTGCGGTCGAGGATCGTTTCCCCGGCGCGCCGCGCGACCGCCTGCTCCGCGAACTCGTGCGCGACCAGATTGGCGTGATGGTCAACGACGTCATCGCCTCGACGCAGGCGAATGTCGCCGACGCCTGCGTGCGGAGCGCCGATGAGGTGAGGGCCGCGGGCCGCACGCTCGGCGGCTTCTCCGCCGACCTTGCGCGCAAGGAGCGCGACCTCAAGCGGTTCATGTACGCCAATCTCTATCACCATCCGTCGCAGATCGCCGCGGCAGCGGGCGCCAGGGATGTCATCGCCGGGCTATTCGAAGCCTATGCGAGCGATCCGCGGCTGATGGGCGACGACTGGTCCTCGCGGTTGCCTGGCGAAGAATGCGCGACAGTGCGCCATATCGGCGACTATATTGCCGGGATGACCGACCGCTATGCCACCGATCGCTATGCCGAAATCTTCGGCCGCGATGCGGTGCCGGAGGCGCTTGCCCATGTCTGACACGCTGATCGTCGGGGCGACCGGGCTCGTGGGGCAGTCGGTCGTCGCGCACGCCGCGGAGCCATTGACGATCCTTGCACGGCGCGAGATTGCCGATCTTCCGGCGCGTCACCGGCTGATCGTCGCGCCGCCCGAAAGCTGGCCGGATATCATCGCGTCCGAAAAGCCGGCGACGGTGATCTCGTGTCTCGGGACGACGATCCGGCAGGCGGGCTCGCAGCCGGCTTTTCGTGCGGTCGATCACGATCTGCTGCTTGCGGTCGCCGAAGGGGCAAGGAGAGCCGGGACCACCCATCTGATTTCCGTAAGCTCGGTCGGCGCGAATGCGAAGGCCGGCAATTTCTATCTTCGCACCAAAGGTGAGACGGAAGATGGTCTGCGCGCGCTCGGTTTCGACCGGGTCGACCTGCTCCGCCCCGGGCTGCTGACGGGCGACCGGCAGGGGCCGCCGCGGCTGGGCGAAGGGTTGGCGATGATCGCCGCGCCGCTATCCGACGCGCTGCTTCACGGATCGCTGCGGCGCTATCGCTCGATCCCGGCGCAAAAGGTCGCGAAAGCGATCGCCGCCCTGATCGGCAATCCGGCGCCGGGCGCGCATATCCACGAAAACGACGCGATCCGCGCGCTGGCCGATTGACTCCGCAAAGGCGCAGCGCCAAGGCTCGGGCGTCTGTCGGACCTCCGCAGGGAGATTCGACCGGACGCGCGGGAGAGCGCGGGGGCAGGGCAACCTGATCCCGACACCGAAGGAGCAACCGCCCCGGAAACTCTCAGGTACATGGACCGCGCGGCCGGAACGGACACTCTGGAAAGCGTTCCGGCCATTTGCCGGAACCACCGAAGGGGTAACCCCGGCGCCGATATTCGGCCGACGGGGGAAAACTCTCAGGTTCCCGTGACAGAGGGGGCATGGCGGAAACCGCGGCACCCGGCCGCGCGTTCGCCATGTCAACCGCGGGAGACTGACGACATGACCGAAACAGATTTCACGGGCGAGGAAGCGGTCGAGACCGCAACCCTGCCGCTTGACGCCTGGCACCGCGCCAAGGGCGGCCGCATGGTCGAGTTCGCCGGATACTGGATGCCGATCCAGTATGAAGGCATCATGGCCGAGCATCTGTGGGTCCGCGAAAACGCCGGCCTGTTCGACGTCAGCCATATGGGCCAGCTGGCCATTTCGGGCGAAGGCGCCGCCGAGGCGCTCGAAACGCTCGTTCCCGGCGATATCTCGGCGCTCAAGCCCGGCCGCATGCGCTATTCGCTGTTGCTCGGCGAAGACGGCGGCATTCTCGACGATCTGATGATCACCAACGAAGGCGACCGGTTCGGCATCGTCGTCAACGGCGCGGTCAAGTGGGAGGATATCGGGCACCTGCGCGAAAATCTTCCCGACGATATCAACCTCAATCACAACGAGGATTATGGTCTGCTCGCGCTGCAGGGCCCCAAGGCGGTCGATGCGCTGGCTAGGCTGGTGCCCGAGGCGGCCGGGCTCGTCTTCATGCAGGCGGCGCGCGCGACTTGGAACGGCCACGCGATCGGTCTCAGCCGCTCGGGCTACACCGGCGAGGACGGCTTCGAAATCTCGTTGCCGAACGAGGCGCTCGAAGCTTTCGCCGACGCGCTCTGCGCAATGGATGAGGTAAAGCCGATCGGTCTCGGCGCCCGCGACTCGCTCCGCCTTGAAGCCGGGCTGCCGCTCTACGGCCACGACCTTAACGACGAGATCGATCCGGTCGAGGGTGACCTCGCTTTTGCGATCAGCAAGCGCCGCCGCGAGGAGCATGGCTTCCCCGGCGCAGCGCGCATCCTCGGCCACCTCGAGGATGGCCCGCCGCGCAAGCGCGTCGGCCTGCTTGTCGACGGCAAGCTGCCCGTGCGCGAGGGCGCGAAGCTGTTCGACGGCAACACCGAAATCGGCGTCGTGACCTCGGGCGGCTTTGCCCCCAGCGTCGGCGCGCCGATCGCGATGGGCTATGTTCCGCGCGACCACGCCGTGCCCGGCAAGGCGATCGCTGCGGAGGTTCGCGGCAAGCGGGTGCATTGCACCGTCGCCGCGATGCCCTTCGTTCCGCATAATTATGTCCGCAAACAGGGAGGCTGACCCATGCCGCGTTATTACACCGAAGAACATGAGTGGATCGACGTCGACGGCGATGTTGCGACCGTCGGCATCACCGACTTCGCGCAGAGCCAGCTCGGCGACATCGTCTTCGTCGAGGTTCCCGACACCGGCGCCGAACTGAGCGCAGGCGGCGACGCCGCGGTGGTCGAGTCGGTGAAGGCGGCAAGCGACGTCTATGCGCCCGTCGACGGCACCGTCACCGAGGGTAACGGCCAGCTCGAGGAAGATCCCGCGCTGGTGAACAGCGATCCCGAAGGCGAAGGCTGGTTCTTCCGCATGACGCTGACCGACAAGAGCCAGCTCGACGGACTGATGAATGCGCAGGCGTACAAGGATTTCATCGCCGACCTGTGATCGCTGATCCCTCCTGCGGGAGGGCGGAGGAGGGTGCCGATGACCGACGCCGCGCTTGCCAATTGCCGCCTGATGGTGGCGACGCCGATCTATGAAGGCGCGCAGGGGACCTATGTCCGCGCGGCGCTCGCGCTTGCGCTCCGCGCGCAGGCGGCGGGCATTTCTGTCCGCTTCGAATTCATCCTCTACCAGCCGTCGATCACGCGCGCGCGCAACGTCCTGACCGCGATGTTTCTCGCGAGCGATTGCACGCACATGCTGTTCGTCGACGCCGACATCGATTTCGCGCCCGACGATATCTTCTCGTTGATCCGGGCGATGGACGCGAACCCCGAAGTCGGGGTACTTGGCAGCGCCTATCCGCGGCGGATGATCAGCTGGCACAATGTCGCACGTGCGGTCGAGGCGGGCCTGGCCAAGGACAATCCGGCCGATCTCGCGCGCTATGCGGGCGAGTTCGCGCTGCACTTCCTGAACCCGAACCAGAATTTCAAGCTGACCGAGCTTGTCGAGCTGTCGCGGCTCGGCACCGCGATGATGTTGATCCGCCGCGAAGTGCTCGAAGCGATGCGCGGCGCCTATCCCGAACTCGTCTTTCGTCCCGACCCGCTCGAACGGCAGACGCACGGCATCGGCGAGCTGGAAGCGGCCTTCTTTTGCCCGCTCATCGAGCCAGAGAGTCAGGCCCTGCTCTCGGACGATTACGCCTTTTGCCGCCGCGTTCGCGATGCCGGCTTTCGCATCTGGCTCGCGCCGTGGGTCCGCACGACCCATGCGGGTCCGACGGTCTTCACGGGTTCGCTCACCGACACCGCCCAGATTTTCTCTGCCAAACCAGCTTCTTCTCCGGAGTAGTTCATGCGTTATCTTCCCCTTACCGGCGACGACCGCTCGGCGATGCTCGCCGCGGTCGGCGCGTCGTCGATCGACGATCTGTTCGTCGACGTGCCCGCCGAGGCGCGGCTCGACGGTACGATCCCCGGCCTGCCGGACCATGCGAGCGAGCTCGCGGTCGAGCGTCATATGGCGGCGCTGGCGCGGCGCAATGTGGCGGCGGGTGACGGTCCCTTCTTCCTCGGCGCGGGCGCGTATCGCCACCATGTACCGTCGAGCGTCGACCACCTGATCCAGCGCGGCGAGTTCCTGACGGCCTATACGCCGTACCAGCCCGAAATCGCGCAGGGCACGCTGCAGATGCTGTTCGAATTCCAAAGCCAGGTTGCGCGCCTGCTCGGCACCGACGTCGCCAATGCGTCGATGTACGACGGCTCGACCGCCTGCTGGGAAGCGATCGTGATGGCGCGGCGTGTCACCAAGCGCGGCAAGGCCCTGCTCTCGACCGGCCTCCACCCGCACTATCGCAGCGTCGCGCGAACGATGGCGAAATATACGGGCGATGTGCTCGTCGATGGCGATCCCGGCCTCGAAGCCGCGACCGACTGGGTGGCGCTGGCGCAAGCGATCGACAAGGAGACGAGCTGCGTCGTCGTCCAGTATCCCGACATCCTCGGCCGTATCGACGACATGACGGCGCTGGCGAACGCGTGTCAGGCGGCCGGCGCGCTGCTGATCGCCGTCGTTACCGAACCCGTCGCGCTCGGGCTGATCAAGGCGCCGGGCGAGATGGGCGCCGACATCGTCGTCGGGGAAGGCCAGTCGCTCGGGGTCGGCCTGCAGTTCGGCGGGCCTTATGTCGGCCTCTTCGCGTGCAAGGCGAAATATGTCCGCCAGATGCCGGGGCGTCTGTGCGGCGAGACGGTCGACGCGAACGGCAAGCGCGGCTTCGTGCTGACGCTCTCGACGCGCGAGCAGCATATTCGCCGCGAGAAGGCGACGAGCAATATCTGCACCAATTCGGGGCTTTGCGCGCTGGCCTTCAGCATTCACATGACCCTGCTCGGTGAGGCGGGCCTGCGCCAGCTCGCTGCGATAAACCACAACCGCGCGAAGGCGGCTGCCGCCGAACTGGCCCAGGTTCCCGGCGTGTCGGTGATGAACGGCGGCTTCTTCAACGAATTCACGTTGCTGTTGCCGACGGCGGCGCGGCCGGTCGTCCATCAGCTTGCCGAAAGGGGCGTGCTCGGCGGCGTATCGCTCGGCCGCCTCTATCCCGGCAATGACGCGCTGGCGAACGGGCTCGTTGTCGCGGTGACCGAAACGGTGACCGAAGAGGATATCGCCGCCTTTGCCGCGGCGCTGAAGGAGGTGCTGGCATGACCGCGCTCAACCGCGCCGGCTGGCGCCCCGAAATGACTGCCGGCGGCGCCGACGATAATGTCACCTTCACCGGTAACCGCGCGCTGATGCTCGAAGAGCCGTTGATCTTCGAGATCGGCTCGAGCGAGACGACCGGCGTAGACTTTGACGAGACCGCTCCCGCGGCTGATCTTGGCGCGCTCGCGCGCTCGGCCCCTATCGGTCTGCCGGGGCTCAGCGAGTCCGAGACCGTGCGGCACTATACCCGCCTGTCGCGCCAGAATTACGCGATCGACCTCGGCCTCTTCCCGCTCGGCAGCTGCACGATGAAGCACAACCCGCGCCTTAACGAAAAGGTCGCGCGGATGCCCGGCTTCGCCGACGCGCATCCGTTGCAGCCGCAGGAAACGGTGCAGGGCGCCTATGCGGTGATCCACGAGCTCGCCGAATGGCTGGTGACGCTGACCGGCATGCACAGCGTCGCGATGTCGCCCAAGGCGGGCGCGCATGGCGAGCTGTGCGGCATCCTCTGCATCAAGGCTGCGCTCGAGGCGCGCGGCGAAGACCGCCGCGTGCTGCTCGTTCCCGAAAGCGCGCACGGCACCAACCCCGCGACCGCGGCCTTCGCGGGCTTCACCGTCGAGGATATCCCGGCGACCGCTGAAGGCCGCGTCGATCTGGCCGCGCTCAAGGCGCGCCTCGGTCCCGACGTTGCCGGCGTGATGGTCACCAACCCCAACACCTGCGGCCTGTTCGAGCGCGACATGAAGGCGATTTCGGACGCGGTGCATGCGGCGGGCGGCTATGTCTATTGCGACGGCGCGAACTTCAACGCGATCGTCGGCCGCGTGCGTCCCGGCGACCTTGGCGTCGATGCGATGCACATCAACCTGCACAAGACCTTCTCGACCCCGCACGGCGGCGGCGGCCCGGGCTCGGGCCCGGTCGTGCTGTCCAAAGCGCTCGCGCCCTACGCGCCTTTGCCCTTCGTCACGAAGCAGGCCGACGGCGGTTTCCGCCTGATCGAGGAGGAAAGCGCCGGCGAGGATCATCCCGAGACATTCGGGCGCATGACGGCCTTCCACGGCCAGATGGGCATGTTCACCCGCGCGCTGACCTATATCCTCAGCCACGGTGCCGACGGCCTGAAACAGGTTGCCGAGGATGCGGTGCTCAACGCGAACTACATCCTGCGCAACCTCGACGATGTGCTCGACGCGCCGTTCGGCTCCTCGGGTCCGTGCATGCACGAGGCGCTGTTCAGCGACAAAGGCCTCGCCGAGGGTTTCTCGACGCTCGACGTCGCCAAGGGGCTGATCGACGAGGGCTATCACCCGATGACGGTGTATTTCCCGCTCGTCGTCCACGGCGCGATGTTGGTCGAACCGACCGAGACCGAGTCGAAGGCGGTGCTAGACCAGTTCATCGGAGCGCTGCGCAGCATCGCGCTGCGCGCGAAGAACGGCGACCCGGCGCTGAAGTCGGCGCCGCACTTCGCGCCGCGCGCGCGGCTCGACGAGACGAAGGCCGCGCGTAACCCGGTGCTGGCGTGGAGCGAACCCGCGGTCGCGCCGGGCGTGCCGGCCGCGAGTGAAGTCGGGGGCGGCTGACGGGACTTTTCCCTTCAGGGCCCCGGCCGGAAGGAGAAATGTCCATGTCGCCTCTTCTGTTCTGGTCGATCCTTGTCGCGGCGGTTCCGGCTGCCGCGCAGGCCGCCGAGCCGATTGCCGCTGTCGCGGCCAGCCCGGAAACGCAGCTTGCCGAGATGGTGGCGGTCGACAGGGCCTTCGCCGAAAAGGCGCGCCACTTGCCGTTTCCCGATGCGGTCGCCGCAATGCTGGCGCCCGATGCCGTCATGCCGGCACGCGGAGCCAAGCCTTTCCTGCGCTCGCGCGACGAGATCCTCGCCTATCTGAAGGCAAATCCGACGGCGGCCGAGGCGTGTGCCGAATGGGTGCCGGTACGCGGCGGCATTTCGGCCGATGGCAGACAGGGTTTCACTGCGGGCTATCTCACGATCACCCAGCCCGATGGCACGAAGCAACCCGGAAAATATATGACCTATTGGGGCCGCACGGCGGACGGCTGGCGCGCGCTCGCCTACAAGCGCGCGCCGCGGCCCGAGGGGGCCGTCGATACCGGCTTCCGGGCGCTCGGCCTGCCCGACGTCGCGGCATGGCGCGGAGCGACGCGGCCCGACGCCTTGGAAACCTTGCTCGCCGCCGAGCGCGCCTTTGCGGCAAAGGCGCAGATTGTCGGCGTTGGCCCTGCCTTTGCCGAATATGGCCGCGCCGATGCCATCAACATGGGTGCGAGCGCAGGCTATACCGAAAGCGTGGCCGCGATCGCCGCGGGTTTCGATCCCGAACCGGTGCCGGGAAACGCGATCGACTGGGGTCCCGATTTCGGGATCGTCTCGGCGGCGGGCGACCTCGGCGTCAGCTTCGGCCGGATCACGCCGAAGCAGCGCCCGCCGGGGCTGGCACCCGGCGCGCCGATCCCGTCATCCCCCTTTTTCACGATCTGGCATCGTGATACGCCGACCAGTCCGTGGCGGTATATCGCCGAGTAGGGGTATCAGATGACAGGGTCCGATCCGGTTGGCAGCGAGACCCGAAACAGTGTCGGAGGATGCCTTGCAGGAGCGGCGTTGTTCGCGGTCGTCTTCGTCGCAATATGGCTCGCAGCGATCACCCTGTTCGGGATCGTCGTAGAGCAGTGGGAGATGATCAAGGTCCGCCGCGAGTTCAGCTACGACTGGGCTTTCCTTTATGCGCCGTTGCTCGCGTTCGGGCTCGGCCTTGCCGCCGCTTTCCTCGCGACCCGGCGGCTGCCTGCGGCGCGCCTGACGTTGCTGATCGTCGTAGTCGGCCTGATCGCCCTGTTCGGCGGGATCGTGGTCTTCGGACTCGGCGGGCTGATCTAGAAACAGGGGGGGATATCATGGGTTGGAACAGCGTCTATCTGGCGGCGAATTACTGGGCATTCGCGGGCTGGGCGCTGCTCGCCTTCGCGCCGCGCAGTCCCCGCATCCTGTCGGCCATCATGTATGCGGGCGTGTTCCTGCTTTGCCTTCTCTATCTCGTGCTGATCGCGGGTTTCCTCTCGGGCGGGATCGATCCGGGCGGGACGAGCGGCGGCGATTTCTCGTCGATCGCGGGCGTGATGAAGCTGTTCGATACGCCCGGTGGCGCGACCCTCGGGTGGGTGCATTACCTCGCTTTCGATCTCTTCACCGGGATGTGGATCGCGCGCGATGCCGATGCCAAGGGCTTCGGCCGGATCGTGCAATTTCCATTTCTGTTCCTGACGCTTATGGTCGGGCCGGTCGGCCTGTTCCTGTGGCTGATCGTGCGCGAACGGCGCGCGCGGGCGCAAGCGAAGGGATAAGCCGGGCATGACCGCCGTCGCACAATATGCCATTCCGGGCACGATCCTTGCCGTCGTGCTTTTCTTCCGCCTCCGCTCGGTCGGCAAGGCACGGCGGCTGCGGCTCGAGCGCTTATGGATATTGCCGGCTTTCTATGCCGCGCTCGTCGGCTTCATTTTCTGGAGCGCGCCGCCGCACGGACTGACCTGGCTCTGGTGTCTCGTCGCGCTCGGCGTCGGCGCGGGGCTCGGATGGTGGCGCGGCAAGCTGATGCGCGTCGCGGTCGATCCCGAAACGCACGAACTCAGCCAGACGGTCTCTCCCGCTGCACTGATCTTCATCGTGGCGCTGATCGCGATCCGCAGCGGCTCGCGCGCGATGGCGGTGCAGATGGCGGGGCCGGGACACGCCGGGCTGATGGCCGCGACCGACATATTGATGGCCTTCGCGCTCGGCTTCATTGCTTTCCAGCGGATCGAAATCTTTCTCCGCGCGCGCCGGATGCTCGCCGAGGCGCGCGCGAAGCGGCCGTGACCGGACCCTGGACGCCCGGCGACGGCGGTGCCGAGGCGAAACGTCATGCGCCCGCGACGCTGCGCAACCGCGACGCGATCGCGGCGGTGCTGGCCGACTGGTTGCCGCCGTCGGGGACGGTGCTGGAGATCGCGAGCGGATCGGGCGAGCATGTGGTCCATTTCGCCGGAGCCTTTCCGCAACTCATGTGGCAACCGAGCGATCCCGATCGCGATGCGCTGATTTCGATCGCCGCGTGGAGCGGGGAGGCCGGGCTTGCCAACATTGCGCCGCCGCTCGAACTCGACGCGTCGGCTTCCGACTGGCCACCGGTCGCGGCCGACGCGGTCCTTTGCATCAACATGGTCCATATCAGTCCGTGGGCCGCGACGACGGGTCTGTTCGCCGGCGCCGCGCGCCTGCTGTCCGCCGATGCGCCGCTGATCCTGTACGGGCCCTATATCGAGGGCGATGTTCCCACCGCCGAAAGCAATCTCGCCTTCGACGCCAGCCTGCGCGCCCGCAATCGCGATTGGGGCCTGCGTGATCTCGACAGCGTCAGGGCGGTCGCAGCCGATGCGGGTTTCGCCTTTGCCGAACGTCGCGCGATGCCCGCGAACAATCTGATGCTGCTGTTTCGCCGGGCCCTCCAGGGCTAGGGCGTCAGGTCGAGGCGTTCGATCCGCCGCGTGGCCGAAC
>Ga0209257_1003079_pt1 | contig 15024 bp, 14 predicted proteins | sample AraplaCvi_mCL_r2_FD_184277 | JGI IMG/M metagenome (GOLD analysis project Ga0209257, IMG submission 184277) | Arabidopsis root microbial communities from North Carolina, USA - plate scrape MF_Cvi_mCL_r2 (SPAdes) (version 2) | ecosystem: Host-associated > Plants > Roots > Endosphere | place: USA...
CCGCCGCCGCGGCCCAGCGGGATGCCGCCGCTCGCGACGCCCTTGGCCAGCACCATGGCGCCGCTCTTCAGGCCCTCGCCGATGGCCGCGCTCATCTTCGACTTCTTGAGGTCGCTGTATTCCTTGTCGAGCTTCTGCAGAGGCTCGCGCTGGGCCGCGCAGGCGTTGAGGATCGCGTCCTTGCCGCCCTTGCCCTGGGCCATCACCGGCTGCACCGTCAGGCTCAGCAGCGCCACCGCGCTGACCGCCATTCGCAGGCGCCGTGCGTTCCGAAGCGTTTGCATTGTAGTCCCCCAGTCCCCGTTCGTTCCTAGCTGCTGGCCCCCAGCCGCTCCAGTTCGCCCCGCGCGTCCTGGTCGCCGGCTGCGAGCGCCTTGCGGTAATAGTCGATCGCTTTCTTCCGGTCGGCGCGCACGCCCTGGCCGGTCTCGTACATGATGCCCAGGTTGCGCATGGCGAGCGCGCTGCCCCGGTCGGCCGCGGCCTGGAACAGGCGCACCGCCTCGGCCGGGTTGGCGCGCACGCCCGCGCCGCGCGCGGTCATGCTGCCTAGGCCGAGATAGCCGCGGGCGTCACCGGCGTTTGCGGCCAACCGATAGTATTCTGCGGCGCGCGCGTAATCCTGCGGTAGGCCGCTGCCGTTCTCCAGCATGACGGCCAGGCTGGACATGCCCTCGCTGTTCCCGGCCTCGGCGGCGCGTTGGTACCAGGTGGCGGCCTGGACCTCGTCCTTCGCCACCGCCTCGCCGTCCTCGTAGGCGTAGCCCAGATGGACCATGGCGTCGGTGTCGCCGGCGATCGCCGCGCGCTCATAGAGGGTGAAGGCCCGGCGCGGGTCGCGGCCCACGCCCTGGCCGCGTTCGTAGAGGTCGGCGAGCTGGGCGATGGAGGGGCCGTCGCCGGCGTCCACGGCCTTCTGCAACCAGCCGGCGGCTTGGCGTGGATCCTGGCCCACGCCGCGGCCGCGCAGATAGGCCTCGGCCAGCATGCCCATGGCGTTGGCCGAGCCCTTGTCGGCGGCCCTCTGCAGCCAGCCGAAGCCGTCGCCCTCGTCCTTGGCGGTGCCGAAGCCGTTCAGGCGGCAGAGCGCCCAGTTGACCATCCCGCCCGAGTGGCCGGCGTCGGCGGAGGCCTTGAACCAGCGCGCCGCCGCCGCCGCGTCCTTGGGGGCGCCCTTGCCGGTCAGCGACATGACGCCGAGGTTGTACATGGCCGCGCCGTTGCCGGCCTTGGCGGCCGTGTTCCAGTCGCGCGCGGCGGCGGCATAGTCGCCGCGGGCGAAGGCGTCACGGGCGCTGACCACCAGGTCCTGGCCGGGCGCCGCCGAGCGCGACGCCACTTGGAACGAGCCGGCCGGCAGTCTTTCGAGCGCGCGGATACGATTGGCGGCCAGCTTGCGGAACGAGCCCGTGATCTCGCCGCGGTCCTGGGCCTCCATATAGGCCTTGAAGTCGGCGGGGTCGTCCGAGTCCTTGACCGTGTTCCAGAAGACCTGGTCCTTCTCCCACTTGATCTTGGTGAGATCGGCGGCGGGGGCGGCGGAGGCCAGCTTCACCGGGCCGTTGGGGTCGAAGCTCCAGTGGACGTTGGGCCAGATGCCCTGCAGGTCGGGGGTCTGCTCGCCCTCGGTCATCCGCTCGACCTCGGCCTGCACATAGCTGGGCAGCTCGCCCACGGTGATCCCGGGCCGGGTCATGCCCTGAGTGAGGGCGATGGCGAAGGGGCTGTTGGCGGCGCCGGCGGCCCCGTCCTGGGCCACCTGGCCCGGGCCGGCGGCCATCAGGGTCACCACGGCGACGATGGTCGGGCCGGACTCGCGGGCGAGGCCGCGGGAATTGCCGCCGAGGCTGCGCGTGGCGGTGGGGTTGTTGCGGCAGGCGTCCAGGATGATCAGGCGCACGGCCTTGGCGCCGATCATCGCCTGGCCCAGGCGCGCGGACTCTACCGCGCTGCCCGTGAGGGCGGACTTGTTGGTGCTGACGGCGTCCTTGGGCAGCAGGTAGTTCACGCCGTCGATCATCGCGCCATGGCCGGCGTAGTAGATCACCGCGGCTTCAGAGCCCTTGGCGGCCTCCTCGAAGTCGCCGAGGCCTTCAATGAGTTGGGCGCGGTTGGGGTCGGTCAGCACCTTCACCTGGAAGCCCAGCTTCTGCAGGGTGGCCTGCACCAGCTTGGCGTCCTTGGCGGGGTTCGCCAGGCTCGGCACCTTGTCGTACTTGGAGACGCCGACGATCAAGGCGACGCGCTGGGCGGCCCAGGCGCCGTTCACGGCGACGACGTTGATCACGACGGCGGCGAAGACCGCTTTCCAGCGGAGCTTCGGCGCACGGCCGACACGGGGCGACACCGACGCCCTACGCATGAAATCCACCCTCCAGCCCAACCTTCACAGGATACCGCATAATTTCGAAACACCACCGTATTGCGAGACGCAAGCCGGCGGATTTGCGACGTATTCTCTCTATTCGTTGGGCGGGCGGGGTTGGAGGCGCCGACAAGGCGCCTTGGCGCCCGTAGCTCCTACTCAGCTCGTCATGGCCGGGCTTGACCCGGCCATCCGCCTTTCGAGCTGGCCAAAGATCAGCGACACGCGCGCCGCGGCATGGATGGCCGGGTCAAGCCCGGCCATGACGAGCAAGGATGGCCGCCGCTCGCGGGGAAGGCCGTGGCCCTACCGCTTCGGCTCGGGGTACTGGACCCGGGGCTTGAGGTTCTCGATCACCGCGCGGGCGTCGAAGGCCCTCACGTCGTCGGCGGGCTTGGCGCCCTTCTGCATGACGATCTCGGCCGAGGCCTCGAACCGTTCGACGGTGCGCACGTCGACCCGGTCGGCCCAGAAGGGGTCGCCCCAGAAGGGGTCCCAGCCGCGCCAGCCGAACCCGCGGCCGTAGTAGCGCCAGGACGGGCGCCAGAAGCCGTAGGATCCGTACCAGGGACGGTAGAAGGGGTCGGGCTCGACGTAGGTCTGGGTCTTCTTGTCGGTGTCGCGGTCGACAATGGCGAACCAGTCGTAGCCGCTCTCGACGGTGAGCTCGGCGGCGCGGAAGAGCAGATAGCCTTCAACCGTCTCGCGGCTGGTCAGCGAATTGCCCATGAAGTTGACGCGATACCGGTTGGGCTCCAATCGCAGCTCGGAATAACCGCCGGCGGTAGATTGGCCCTTCACGTTGGGTTGGTAAGGCGTAGGTGTCGCGCAGGCGGCCAGGCCGGCCGAGAGGGCCAGGGCGACTACGAAAGCGGCTGATTTCCTTGACATTGTCGGATCTCGAACTCGAACGTCCCCCATCGGGGAGATGTATGTTCCACAACACTTCGCCGCAATTGTGGTTGCGGCGTTTCACCTAGGTGTTCGTCACCACCAGCACATAGACGATCCGCCCCAGTGAACCCAGGAGCAGCGCGGCGACGGCCAGGAACTGGATGAGGAAGCCCGCGGCGCGCTTCTCGGGGGCGGAGACGTAGCCCACCTGGTAGATGATCCGTCCCACGATCCAGACGACGCCGAGGATGGCGGCGATGAGGTCGCTCCAGTAGATCGCGAACAGCCACAGGGGCGCGAGGAACAGCGGCAGCCACTCCAGGGTGTTGTAGTGGGCGCGGATGGTGCGCTCCAGCACCGGGTCTCCGGTCATCGCGGGCGCGGCGATCCCGCATTTGCGGCGCGCGGCCGGCACCTGCAGGCTCATCCAGAAATACATGAGCAGCGCCAGCAGCGTGACGATGGCGACATAGGCGTGGGATTGCATCGGACCTCCCCGGGTGGTCGGCGAACAAGCGTCGCCGTTGCAGGGGGACAGTGGCGCCATCCGCGGCCCAGGGGAACCGATACGATCGGCCCGCGCGTTCTAGGGGACGCGAGAGCCGTTGGGAGCACGACCCATGGACGTCGATTCCACCGCCATCCAGGCGATCGACTACGACGAAGACCACGAGAAGCTGTTCGTCCGCTTCGCCAGCGGCGTGCGCTACCTCTACGTCGGCGTGCCCGGAGAGGTTTGCCGCTCGTTCCTGGACGCCGACTCCAAGGGCGGCTTCTTCCAGGCCGAGATCAGGGACCAGTACCCTTACAACCGGCTGGAGGAGTAGTTCCTCCTCTCATCCCTCCTCTTTAGGGGAGGGACAGGCCGCGCAGCGGCCAGGGTGGGGGAATCGCGTTCAAGCGGCGACCCGTCCGAGGCTTCGCCTCGGCCACCCTCCCCTGCAGAGGAGGGATGATCGCTGAACTACCCCCTCCGGTCCCGCTTCGCCGCCACGCGCAGGCGCAGCGCGTTGAGCTTGATGAAGCCCGCGGCGTCGCGGTGGTCGTAGGCGACCTTGCCTTCCTCGAAGGTGACCAGTTCCTGGTCGTACAGCGAGTAGCGGCTGGAGCGGCCGATGATGGTGACGTTGCCCTTGTAGAGCTTCACGCGGACCTGTCCGGTCACCTTCTCTTGGCTAAAATCGATGGCCGCCTGCAGCATCTCCCGCTCGGGGGCGAACCAGAAGCCGTTGTAGATGAGCGACGCGTACTTCGGCATCAACTCGTCCTTCAGGTGCATGGCGCCCCGGTCCAGCGTGATGCTCTCGATGCCGCGGTGCGCGGCCAGCAGGATCGTGCCGCCGGGGGTCTCGTAGACGCCGCGCGACTTCATGCCGACGTAGCGGTTCTCCACCAGGTCCAGGCGGCCGACGCCGTTGTCGTGGCCGAGCTGGTTCAGCTTGGCCAGCAGGGTCGCCGGCGACATGGCCACGCCGTCGATGGCGACGGGATCGCCGCGCTCGAAGTCCATGGTGAAGATCGTCGGCTGGTCCGGCGCGGCCTCGGGCGACAGCGTGCGCATGTGCACGAACTCGGGGGCCTCGACCGCAGGGTCTTCCAGCACCTTACCCTCGGACGAGGAGTGCAGCAGGTTGGCGTCGACGCTGAAGGGCGCCTCGCCGCGCTTGTCCTTGGTGATCGGGATCTGGTGCTTTTCGGCGAAGTCCAGCAGGGCCTCGCGGCTCTTGAAATCCCACTCGCGCCAGGGCGCCACCACGTGGATATCGGGCTCGAGGGCGTAGTAGGCGATCTCGAAGCGGACCTGGTCGTTGCCCTTGCCGGTCGCCCCGTGGGCGACGGCGTCCGCGCCGATCTTCCGGGCGATCTCGATCTGCTTCTTGGCGATCAGCGGCCGCGCGATCGAGGTGCCCAGCAGGTACTGGCCCTCGTAGACCGTGTTGGCGCGGAACATCGGGAAGACGTAGTCGCGGACGAACTCCTCGCGCACGTCCTCGACGAAGGCGTTCTCCGGCTTCACGCCCAGGGTGATCGCCTTGTGGCGCGCCGGCTCGACCTCTTCGCCCTGGCCCAGGTCGGCCGTGAAGGTCGCCACCTCGGCGCCCAGCTCGGTCTGCAGCCACTTGACGATGGTGGAGCTGTCGAGCCCGCCCGAGTAGGCGAGGACGACCTTCTTGATGTCGGCCATTGCGGTTGGGGAACCTTGCGTAGGGAGAAAACGGAAAGTCGCGCGCCTTTAAGGGCACGTGGCCGGAGGGTTCAAGAGCTAACGACGCCCTCGTCCTCCAGCGTGCGCAGACTGGCGCGCAGCCATGTCAGGCATACGACGGCGAACAGGCCCGCCAGCAGGGTCCTGAGCAGGAACAGGATCACGGCGGACTGGGCGTCGTGGACGGCCAGGCGGGACATGGCCGACAGCGCCAGGCCCAGCACCAGCGGCGTGCCGAACATCACGCCCAGGGCCACGTTGCGGGGCAGCCGCCAGGTGGGTTTGGCGTCCTTGCCCCACTGCATGGGCATCTTCGCACCGGCCGGCACGCGCTTCAGCGCGCCGCGGCTGGTGGAGGCGATCAGGGCCATGGCGACGATCCAGAGGCCGTCGGCGATGAAGTGCAGGGCGGTGAGCATCTAGACGGTGACCTGGGTCCCCATCTCGACGACGCGGCCTGGCGGGATCTTGTAGAAGTCGGTCGGGTTGGCGGCGTTCTTCATCAGGAAGATGAACAGCTTGTCCTGCCACAGCGGCATGCCGCTCTGAGCCGACGGCACCACCGAGCGGCGGCCCAGGAAGAAGCTAGTGGCCATGATGTCGAACTTCAGCCCCTGCTTGCGGCACAGGCCCAGGGCCTTCGGCACGTTCGGCGTCTCCATGAAGCCGTAGCCGATGATCACCTTCTTGAAGTCTTCGTTCACCGGCTCGATCCGCACCCGGTTCTCGTCGCTGACCCGCGGCGTCTCGGCGGTGGAGATCGACAGGATGATGTTCTTCTCGTGCAGCACCTTGTTGTGCTTGAGGTTGTGCATGAGGGCGACGGGGGCGGTGTCGGGGTCGCTGGTCAGGAAGATCGCCGTGCCGGGCGCACGGTGCGGGGCGCGGGCCTTCAGGATCTCGGCCAGTTCGGCGAGGCTGACCGAATCCCGGCGGGTCTTGTCGGTCAGGATCTGGGCGCCGCGGTTCCAGGTCCACATCACCACGATCAGGCAGGCGCCCATCGCCAGCGGCAGCCAGGCGCCGTGGAAGAACTTCAGCAGGTTCGAGGTGATGAAGACGACGTCCAGGGCGCCGAAGGCCATCGAGGCCGCCGCCGCCTGCCAGACGGGCCGCTTCCACATGTAGCGGACGATGTAGAAGAACAGCAGGGTGTCCACGAACATCGAACCCGTCACCGCGATCCCGTAGGCGGACGCCAGGTTGGACGAGTTCTTGAACATGGCGATCAGCACCAGGACGCCGATCAGCAGGAAGGTGTTCACCTGCGGCACATAGATCTGGCCGGCCTGGGTTTCGGAGGTCCGGCGGATGTCGATGCGCGGGAACAGCCCCAGCGACACCGCCTGCTGGGTCATGGAGAAGGCGCCAGTGATCACGGCCTGGCTGGCGATGACTGCGGCGATGGTCGCCAGCGTCAGCACGGGCCAGTAGGCGATCTCGGGGATCATCCGGAAGAAGGGGTTGGCGCGCGCCGTGGGGTCGGACAGCACCAGGGCGCCCTGGCCGAAGTAGTTGAGCACCAGCGCCGGCAGCACCAGGACCAGCCAGGCCATCTGGATCGGCTTCTTCCCGAAGTGACCCATGTCGGCGTAGAGCGCCTCGGCGCCAGTCACCGCCAGGAACACGCTGCCCAGGATGACGAAGCCCAGAAAGCCGTTCTGGATCAGGAACATGACGCCGTAGTGGGGCGACAGCGCCCGGAAGATCGAGAGGTCGTCGGCGATGTGATAGACGCCCAGGCCCGCCAGCGTGAGGAACCAGACCGCCGTCACCGGGCCGAAGAACTTGGCCACGATGGCCGTGCCGCGGGACTGCACCAGGAACAGGCCGACCAGGATGCCGGCCGCGATCGCCTGCACCATGCCCTGGTCCAGCCGCTCGCCCACGCCCGGCGCCAGCTTCACGCCTTCGACGGCGCCCATGACCGACACCGCCGGCGTGATGATCCCGTCGCCGTAGAACAGCGCCGCGCCCAGCACGCCCAGGAAGAAGATGATCCGCGACCGGCCGCCGGGGCTGACCCGCTGGGCCAGCGCCATGAGCGCGAGCGTGCCGCCCTCGCCCTTGTTGTCGGCGCGCATGAGGAAGACGACGTACTTGATGGTGACGATCAGGATCAGGGCCCAGGTGATCAGCGAGACCACCCCCAGCACGGCCAGTTCCCCGCCGCCGCCGCCGCGCGAATGGCCCAGGGCCTCGCGCATGGCGTAGAGCGGGCTGGTCCCGATGTCGCCGAACACCACCCCGACGGACCCGAGCGCCAGCGCCCAGAATCCTTCCTTGTGGGGGGAATGCGACGTGTCTTCGGACGCCTTTTGAGCGTCGACGGCCTGGTCAGCCATCTATGATCTCCGGGAAACCCAACGAGGCTCCCATAGGCGGCCCGATGCCGTCGCGGCGGGCGCGAATACACCCAATCCGGACACCGTTCAATCGCACGGGGCCGGTCGGGGATGTCGCAGCCCAGCTTGCGCCTTGAACGGTTTGCCTGTCGCCCTAGTTTCGCGGGTGTCGACTGAGGGGCCGGAAATGGATCGAAAACTGGCGCTGGTGACGGGCGCTTCGGCCGGAATCGGAGCGGCGTTCGCCCGTATCCTGGCCAGCCACGGCTACGACCTGGCCCTGACCGCGCGGCGCATCGAGCGGCTGGACGCGCTGGCCGAGGAGATCCGCCTCCGCTACGGCGTCGAGACCCTGACCGTGGCGGCCGACCTCTCCGAGCCTGAGGCGCCGGGGACCATCCTCGACCACCTGACCGCGCACGGCCGCACGGCGGACTGCCTGATCAACAATGCGGGGTACGGCCTGCCAGGCGGCTATGGGGACACGCTCTGGACGGAGCAGGCGGCCTTCATCCAGGTCATGACCACCGCGCCCTGCGAGCTGGCGCACCGGGTGCTTGGCGGCATGCGGCAGCGCCGGTTCGGGCGGATCGTGAACGTGGCCTCGCTGGCGGGGCTGGTCCCCGCCGCGGCCGGCCATACCCTCTATGCGGCGTCCAAGGCCTTCATGGTGCGGTTCTCGCAGAGCCTGCACCTGGAGGTTGCCGCCGACGGGGTGCACGTCTCGGCGCTCTGCCCCGGCTTCACCTATTCCGAGTTCCACGACGTCAACGGCACCCGCGAACTGGCCAGCTCCTCGACCCCGGCCTGGCTGTGGATGGGCGCCGACGAGGTGGCGGCTGCCGGCTACGAGGCGATGGAGGCCAACCGCGCCGTCTGCGTGCCCGGCGCGCCGAACAAGGCCATCGCCGCCCTCGCCAAGGCCGTCCCCGACGACTGGGCCCTGGCCCTGATGGCCTCGCAGGGGTCGAGGTTCCGGAAGCTGTAGGCGCCAATCCCCTCAGCGCGAGCAAACGGGGGAGTGTGTGGCGTCAGTGCCCGTACGGGTTCGCCACGCCGGGGCGGATGAAGCCGGTGGTGCTCTCCGCGAAGCCGGCCAGGATGAACTGGATGGCCAGGGCGCAGAGGATCAGGCCCAGGACGCGCACCACGATGGTCAGGCCGATGCGGCCGAGCAGCTTGGTGATGACGGGGGTCGCCAGGAACGACAGCAGGGTCGCCACCGCCACCGCGCCGATCACGCCCACGCCGATGAAGGCGCCCTGCAGCCCGAAGGCGCGCGCCTGGCTGGCGTAGATCACCACGCTGGAGATCGCCCCCGGCCCGATCAGCAGCGGCATGGCGAACGGCACGATCATCCGCTCGAAGCGCTTGCGGACATAGGCGCGACCCGAGGCGACCGGCGCCTCGGCGGCCTCGGTATAGGTGGCGGTGAAGTCGTCGCGGGCCATCTCCAGGCCCAGCAGGAACAGGATGATGCCGCCCGCGATGCGGAACGCCGGCAGCGAGATGCCGAAGAACTCCAGCAGGCTGAGGCCCGAGAAGTAGAAGAAGGTCAGGAAGCCCAGGACGAACAGCGAGATGTAGAGCGCGATCCAGGCGCGATCGCGCGATTTCGCGCCGGCAGTCGCCGCCGCGAACAGCGGGACGTTCCCGACCGGGTCGATCAGGGCGAACAGGGCGACGAAGAAGTTGACCGCGAACTCGGCCTGGCTCATTTCAGGGTCTTAGCCCAAATCGAACCTCGCGGACCACTCCCCGCCTGACCCGGAGCCTCGCCATGGCCGCCGCAACCGTGCTCGCGCAACCCGTCACCAAGGCCGACCCCCGCCTGATCATCCCGCTGGACCTGCCCACCGTGGCCGAGGCGCGGGCGATGGTCGAGGCGCTGGGCGACGCCGCCTCCTTCTACAAAGTGGGTCTGGAGCTGTTCGCCGGCGGCGAGGGCATGACCCTGGCCCGCGAGCTGAAGGCGGCCGGCAAGCAGGTGTTCCTGGACTGGAAGCTGCACGACATCGGCACGACGGTGCAGCGGGCGACGGCGGTGCTGGCCGGCTCGGGCTGCGATTTCCTGACCGTCCACGGCGAGCCGCAGGTGATGGCCTCGGCGGTGCGCGGCAAGGGTGCGTCCAGCCTGAAGATCCTGGCGGTGACGGTGCTGACCAGCCTCAGCGACGAGGACCTGATCGAGACCGGCTACCACGAGACCGCCCGCGCCCTGGTCGAGCGCCGCATCCACCAGGCCATCGCTACCGGCTGCGACGGCGTGATCGCCAGCCCGCACGAGGCCGAACTGGCCCGGAAGCTGGGCGGCAAGGACTTCCTGGTGGTGACGCCGGGCGTGCGCCCCGACTGGGCGGCCAAGAACGACCAGGCCCGCGCCGCGACCCCGCTGGAAGCGCTGAAGTCCGGCGCCAGCCACATCGTCTGCGGCCGTCCGATCACCGCCGCCAACGACCCGCAAGCCGCGGCGCGCCGCGTGGCGGCGGAGATGGCGGGGGCGTGAAAATCCCTCCCCGTCGGGGAGGGGGACCACGAAGTGGTGGAGGGGGTCGTCCCCGCGTTCTGAGCGGACCCCCTCAGTCGGCATTCGCCGACAGCTCCCCCGACGGGGGAGCAATTGTTCGTCGCGGCCCTAAAAATCCACCGCGATGCCCTTGCGCTCCCAGTCGCCGAAGCGGGTGGGTTCGGGGCCTTTGGGGCCGCCTTCTTCATAGGCGCGGGCGGCTTCAGCCTCGGCGGCGTGGCGCTGGGCGGCTTCCTCCAGCGCGCGGCGGGCGGCGGGCGAGAGGTCCTTGCCGGGGGCGGCGTTGAGGGGGAGATCGGCCATGCCCCTGATCTAATCCCTTGCGCCCGCCGGCCCAAGAGGGCACGCCGCCCGCCGTGAGCTCGACCGACCAAACTCCCGACGCCGAAAGCGGCGACATCCGCGGCCTGCCGGCACGCGCCGCCGCCCTCGACCTGCTGACCACGGCCCTGTCGCGCCGCGCCGGCCTGGACGAGGGCCTGTCGCACCCGGCCTTGGCCGCCCTGCCGCCGCGCGACCGGGCGTTCGCCCGCGCCCTGGTGATGGCGACCTTGCGCTGGCTGGGGCCCATCGACACCGCCCTGCAGGCGAGGCTGAAGAAACCGCCGCCCGAGCGGATCGTGAACGTGCTGCGGCTGGGCGCCGCCCAGCTCCTGGTGCTGAAGACCCCAGCGCACGCCGCCGTGGGCGCCACCGTCGACCTGGCCGCGGCCCAGAAGGGCGGCGCGCCGCTGAAGGGGCTGGTCAACGCCGTCCTGCGCGGCCTGACCCGCGAGCCGCCGGAGCTGGCGGATCCGGACCTGATGGCGCCCACCTGGCTGGCTGCCCGCTGGCGCTCGGCCTATGGCGCCGAGAACGCCGCCGCCATCGCCGCCATGATCGGCGAGGAGCCGGCCACCGACGTCACCCCGCAGGACGCCGCCGACGCCGCCGAGCTGGCGGGCCCGCTGGAGGCGCAGCTGCTGCCGGGCGGCAGCCTGCGCGTGGGGCTGAAGGGCGAGGTCTCGGCCTGGCCGGGCTTCGACGACGGCCGCTGGTGGGTGCAGGACGCCTCGGCCGCCGTGCCCGCGCGGCTGCTGGACATCCAGCCGGGCCAGACCGCGCTGGACCTCTGCGCCGCGCCGGGCGGCAAGACCCTGCAACTGGCCGCCGCCGGCGCGAAGGTGGTCGCCGTCGACCGCTCCGCCGGACGGATCAAGCGGGTTAGCGAAAACCTGAAGCGCACCGGCCTCGGCGCCGAGGTGGTGGTCGCCGACGCGGCGGAGTGGAACGACGGCCGCACCTTCGACGCCGTGCTGCTGGACGCGCCCTGCTCGGCGACCGGCACCTTCCGCCGCCACCCCGACGTGCTGTGGGTGGCGAGCCCGGCCGACGTGCCGAAGCTGGCCTTGGTGCAGTCCAAGCTGCTGGACTCCGCCGCGCGGCGGGTGAGGCCCGGCGGCCGCCTGGTCTACTGCGTCTGTTCGCTGGAGTGGGAAGAGGGCGAGAACCAGGTTGCCGCCTTCCTGGCCCGCAACAAGGCGTTTGCGCTCGAGCCGATGACGGCCGGCGAAGGGGGCGCGTCCGAGGCCAGCCTGCGCGAGGACGGGACGCTGCGCATCCTGCCGCATCACGTTCCCGGCGGCACAGACGGGTTCTATGTCGCCCGGATGCGGCGGGCCCTATGATGCGGCGCGTTGCGACGCGAGATTGGCAGTAGAGGCCGCATCAGGGTAAGCGGAGCCATGGCCAACCGGACCATCATCGCCCCTTCGATCCTCGCCTCGGACTTCGCGCGCCTGGGGGAAGAGGTCGCCGCCATCGAAGCCGCCGGCGCCGACTGGGTGCACGTGGACGTCATGGACGGCCACTTCGTGCCCAACATCACCATCGGGCCGGACGTGGTGAAGGCGCTGCGGCCACACGCCAAGATCCCGTTCGACTGTCACCTGATGATCGCGCCGGCCGATCCGTACCTCGAGGCCTTCGTCAACGCCGGGGCCGACTACGTCAGCGTGCACCCGGAGGCTGGGCCGCACCTGAACCGCACGCTGAAGCAGATCCGCAAGCTGGGGGCCAAGGCGGGCGTGGTGTTCAACCCGTCGACCGACCCGTCGGTGATCCAGTGGATGATGGACGAGATCGACCTGATCCTGGTCATGTCGATCAACCCCGGCTTCGGCGGCCAGACCTTCATGCATTCGCAGCTCCGCAAGATCGAGGCGCTGCGCAAGATGATCGACGCCGAGGGCCGGGACATCCCACTCGAGGTGGACGGCGGGGTCACGCCCGAGACCGCGCCCCTGTGCATCGCCGCGGGGGCTACCGCCCTGGTGGCCGGAACCGCCGTCTTCCGCGGCGGGGCGGAGCGTTACGCCGCCAACATCGCCGCCCTCAGGGGCTGAGCCGCCCTTGGCCCGGCTCCGCGCGCCACCCCTGCCCGGCCGCCATCTGGCTCGCGCGCTGGTTGTCGGCGCTGGACGCATGCTCGCCGAGGAATGGCGCAGCGCCCCCGTCTATCGCTGGCTCACCACCCATCCGCGCCCGGCCGGCTTCGGCCTGCAGCCCCGCGATTTCCGGCCGGCCGATCCGGAGAGCGGCCGCGCCATCCTGGCCGGGGCCTTCGTGCTGGACGGCGTCACCCTGGCGGTGGGTGTGCGCGGCGACCCCTGGAACCGGGCCAGCCCCAGCCGAGCCTTCGCTGAGGCGCTGCACCGGTTCGACTGGCTGCCCGGCCTGATCGCGGCGGGGCCGGAGGGCGCGGCCGAGGCGCTCCGGCTGGTGCTGGAATGGCGCCGCGTGTTCGGCAGGTGGAACGCGTTCGCCTGGGCGCCCGAGATCATGGCGCGCCGGGTGTTCAACCTGGCCTGCGCGGGGGCGCTGCTGGCCGCGCGGGCGTCCGAGGCCGAGACCGCGAAGATCGCCGGCGACCTGGCGCGGCAGGCCCGCGACCTGCTGGGCCCGGGCAGCGTGGCGACGGCGGCCGAGCGGGCGGCCTGCGCGGCCGTGGCCGGGGCCTCCCTGCGCGGGCCGGCGGGCAAGCGGCTGCTGGACCGGGCGCTGGGCCGGCTGAACCGCGCCCTGGACGCGACGGTGGGCCCTGACGGCGGCCACACCACGCGCCGCCCGGACCTGGCGCTGGCGCTGCTGTTCGATCTGCAGACCCTGGACGAGGCCATGGTGCAGCGCGGCCAGGCGGCGCCGGACGGTGTGCAGCGGGCGATCGACCGGCTGGCGGCGACGGTGCGCTTCTTCACCCTGGCCGACGGCTCGCTGGCGGCGTTCCAGGGCGGCGCGGCCTGCCCGGCGCCGTACGTCGCGGCCGCCCGCGCCCAGGACGAGACCGGCGACCGCGCCGCCGCCAACGACCTGGGCGGCTACCAGCGGCTGGACGCTCGCACTGTCCAGGTGATGGCCGACGTGGCCCCGCCGGCGCGCGGCGCCTGGAGCGAGCGGGCCTGCGACCAGCCGCTGGCGATCCAGGTGCTGGTGAACGGCCGCCGCCTGATCGATGCGGGCGCGGGCCGCGGCCTGACCTCCGCCTCTACGGTGGAGGTGGGCGAGCACGGCCACGGCACGGTGCTGAACGGCGTCGCCGCCGCGGTGCTGGGCCCGCGCCTGGCCGCCCCCGAGGCGGCGGTGGACGTCCAGCGGCACGAGGCGCCGGGCGCGGTCTGGCTGGACCTGGCCCACCACGGCTGGATGCGGCGCCACGGGCTGATGCATCAGCGCCGGCTCTACCTGGACACCGACGCCGGCGAGCTGCGCGGCGAGGATCGGCTGACCCCCACGGCGCGCGCCCAAGGGCCGGACGGCCGCCACTTCGTGCCCTTCGCCATCCGCTTCCCCCTGCACACCGGCGTGCAGGCCCTGGTCTCGCAGGACCGCAAGAGCGTGCTGCTGCGGCCGGTCGGCGGGCACGAGGGCTGGGTCCTGCGCAACGACGCCCTGGAGATCGCCCTGGAGCCGCTGCTGGCCGGGCGAGGCCTGCAGCTGGTGCTGCGTGGCCAGCGGCGGGCCGATTCCGGCGCCCGGGTGCGGTGGAAGCTCGCGCCCGCGCGTCAGCTGATTGACGGGCCGAAGCCGGCGGCGTAGTCCGGCGCCATTCCGCGTGACTGGCGACTTGAGGTGGGCGACCACCGGGGAGCGCGGACTCATAACGCCGCGCGCCTGGGCATTTTTCCCCTTGTGACTTCAGAGGAGAATGCCGTGCCTGCAGCCCCCGATTTCCCCCCCGCGCCCGACAAAGTCACCGTCCGCCGCGCCCTGATCTCGGTCTCGGACAAGACCGGCCTGATCGAGGCCGCCCAACAGCTCGCCGCCCTGGGCGTGGAGCTGGTCTCCACTGGCGGCACCCGCAAGGCGATCGCCGACGCCGGCCTGCCGGTGAAGGACGTGGCCGACCTGACCGGCTTCCCCGAGATGATGGACGGCCGGGTGAAGACCCTGCACCCGGTGGTGCACGGCGGCCTGCTGGGCGTGCGCGACGCCCCGGCACACAAGGCGGCCATGGACGAGCACGGGATCGGTGCGATCGACCTCGTGTACGTCAACCTCTACCCGTTCGAGCAGACCATGGCCTCGGGCGCAGACTACGAGACCTGCGTCGAGAACATCGACATCGGCGGCCCGGCGATGATCCGCTCGGCGGCCAAGAACCACGGCTATGTGGCCGTCTGCACCGATCCGGCCGACATGGCCGAGGTGC
>Ga0209257_1003080_pt1 | contig 15010 bp, 14 predicted proteins | sample AraplaCvi_mCL_r2_FD_184277 | JGI IMG/M metagenome (GOLD analysis project Ga0209257, IMG submission 184277) | Arabidopsis root microbial communities from North Carolina, USA - plate scrape MF_Cvi_mCL_r2 (SPAdes) (version 2) | ecosystem: Host-associated > Plants > Roots > Endosphere | place: USA...
AATCGCGTCGAGCGCCGCCAGCGATTCCACCATGATCACGACCATCGTGGCCGCGTTGATGCGTTGCATTGCTTCGACTGCTGGTGTCGGGCGGAATTCGAGAAGCGGCAGACACGGAGCGATAGAGCGATGGCCGAGCGGCGGAAACTTCGCGGCCTGGACCACGGCAACAGCGTCCTTGGCGGTTTCGACTTGAGGGGCGATCACCCCCATGGCACCGCATTCGAGGGCCCGGGTGATCGACGCATGGCCGCTATCGACGACACGCACAAGCGGAGTGATCCCTGCCAGGTTGCTGGCTATGCAGATCTGGCCGATCGTCTCAAGCGAGAAGCTGTTGTGTTCCAGGTCCAGAAAGAGACAATCGAAGCCTGCGGTCTTGGCGATCGCTACTATCTCCACCCCTCTGATGAGACGGACGATCATACCGACCGTAAGTTTGCCTGCAGCCATTTTGGCAAGCAACGGATTAGCGGAGCTAACACTCGGCTCTGACATTGACAGATCTCCATTCTTACGCCGAATGCCTCCCATCCGCCGTTCACTGCAATTTTAAGATGTAGTCGCGCACCATGACGCGAGCGCCATGAGCTTTTCGCTGAGATCTAAATTTGAAGCGGCAGGTGTCCGGAATCAATCAGGATAAACACTCCGCGTCGCCGGGCGATAACATAAGTTATACCCTCGGAAATCCGCCTATTCCCGCAGTCGGCTGCGTCTCCTAAAACTAGATAGACCTGATTTCGCGAACCGAGGAGGATCATATGCGCATCTCAGAAGCAGCCAAAGCCGAGGGTGGAAGCGTCGGCAGCATGCGGGACGGCAAGCTGGACCAGAAGTTTCTGCTCACTGGCGATGACGACTCTCCGAACAACTACCTGTTGAATGTTGGACGCACTGGTTTGGGGGGATGGGGCACGCCGCGCCACCGTCACAACTTCGATCAGGTCCGCTACGTTCTTAAGGGCAGCTACCCGGTGTCGCCTCACAAGGTCATGAAGGAAGGCACGGTGGCCTACTTCCCTGAGAGCGTCCACTACGGTCCGCAGGACCGGCCGGAAGGGCTTGAAATGATGGTCATTCAATTCGGGGGCGCCAGCGGTGAGGGCTTCCTCAGCGTGGCGAGACGCGAAGCCGCGAATGAAGCGCTCAAAAAGAAGGGCGAATTCAAGAACGGCGTTTTCACCTGGTACGACGACCAGGGAAACAAGCACAACAAGGACGGTTCGGCCGCGTGCGTCGAGGAGGCAACGGGCAAGAAGCTCGAGTTTGCGGAACCTCGCTATGACGACGTCGTCATGATGTATCCGGAGTCGAGTCCTTGGCTGCAGTCGGGGACCCCAGGCGTTTCGACCAAAACGCTTGGCGTTTTCACGGAACGCGAAATGCGGCTCGGCTTTGTCAAGATTGAAGCAGGCGCGATGTTCAATACGGGGACCCGGACCGCGATCGAGATCCTGTTTCTGAGCGAGGGTCAGATCACCGTCAATGGCAAGGCCTACGGCCCGCAGACCGGCATCGAACTTCTTCCGACGGACGCACCCGCCGAGATCACGGCGACGGAAGACGCTCTGCTTCTGGCCATTCGCCTCCCCCGGTTCTGAGAACCGAGCCTGCTCCGAATGCCGCCCTGAACGCTTCAGGACGGCATCGAGCCTCATTTCCTAAAGGACATACGATGAAAGTCGCCAGATTCTCAAATAACGGTAAGGTCTTGCTTGGTGTCGTGAACGACGCTGCGGGCACGGTTCACCCGTTCGATTCCAATTTGACCAGCATTGCGGATCTCATCCGCTTCAGCGCGTCGGGTTTCAGCTTCACTGCAGCATCCCGGCCAGAACTGCCTCTTTCAGAGGTTACGCTCTTGGCGCCGATCATACCTGAGCGGAACATCTTCTGCGTCGGCAAGAACTACTACGAACACGCCAAGGAGTTCGCGGGCAGTGGCTTCGAGGCGGGCGCCGTCAAGGGGCAGGAAATCGATGCCTATCCTGCAATTTTCTCAAAGCCGCCGAGCACCGTCATCGGTCCGGATGCTGTCGTAGAAATGCACCCGCAGGCAACCCAAGCCGTCGACTATGAGGCTGAATTGGCCATCGTTGTCGGTCGGCCCGGTCGCAACATCGCCGAAGCCGATGCCATGCAGCACGTCTGGGGATACACGATCGTCAACGACGTCACCGCGCGCGATCGCCAGCGCAATCACAAGCAATGGCTTGCCGGAAAAGGGCTCGACACGTTTTGTCCAATGGGCCCATGGATCGTCACCGCCGATGAGATTGACGGGGCCAACCTTGATATCGAATGCAAGGTGAACGGTGAAGTCCGACAGAAAGCAAACACCAGCGATCTGATCTTCAAGATCCCGCAGTTGATCGCAGCTATTTCCGCTGGTCTGACCCTGCAGCCTGGCGATGTCATCGCTACCGGCACACCCGCAGGCGTCGGGATCGGATTTACGCCGCCCAGGTTTCTCAAGGCCGGAGATCGCGTTGAAATCACGATCTCGGGCATCGGCTCACTGAGCAACACCTTCGCATAACGCCGCTTCGCATTTGCCGATACGCGGCTGGCTCGACGAGCGGACCAACTGGCCCGTTCGTGCGATGGCGCGGACCAATGCCGGCAGTTGTCTTTCACGGTCGGCCAAAATGAGGGGTTCAGTGCGTTTCGGAGGGATTTTCATTTCACGACTGTTCTCAGGGAGGAACAAATGAACTGGTCTCAGATAGCAAGACGAAGACTGATAGCAACGGCGATGGCGCTGGGGGCAATTGCGCTGACCACCACGCACGCCTCGGCCATCGACGGCCAAATCCGTTGGCTTGTCGGTTATCCGCCTGGAGGGTCGACGGATGCAATAGCTCGGCTTCTTGCGGCGCCGATCTCGAAGACGCTCGATCAGACGATCATTGTTGACAACCGCCCGGGAGCCGGCAGTTCGATCGCTGCGGCCGCCTTGGCCAAGTCAAAGCCGGACGGCCTGACTGTCATGTCGGTCGACAATGGTACGCTGGTGATCAATCCGGTCGCCTACCGCACTCTGCAATATGATCCGGACAAGGATTTCCGGCCGGTCGGCGTTTACGCTGAAGTGAACTTCCTGCTCGCGGTCGGCAAGGACCAACCCTACAAGACGGTCGAGGAATTCCTGAGCCAGGCCAAAACGGCGTCCGTCCCGATAGCCTACGCAAGCCCCGGGATTGGAACACCGCTGCATCTCGCAGTGGAGAGGATGGCGCGCGAAGCGGGCGTGAAACTCGAGCATGTCGCATACCGCGGGATGGCGCCTGCCCTGAACGATGCGCTCGCCGGTGTCGTTCCAAGCATTGTCATCGACTACACCACCGCTCGTGAGATGATCCGTTCAGGAGATCTGCGACCTCTTGCAATCTTCTCTTCGACCCGCCTTCCCGCACTTCCCGATGTCCCGACCTTCGGCGAAAAGGCGCTTCCGGGGTTTTCGGCCGTCGCCTGGCAGGCGATGGTTGTGCCGCACGATACGCCTGACGATGCCGTCAACCGACTTAGCGATGCTCTCGCGAAGGCGCTTGAGGATCCGTCCGTCAAATCGCGCTACGCGCAGTTGGGACTGGGCATGCCGCCGAGCGACCCTCAATCCTTCCAGAAGCGTTGGCAGGAAGACAAGGCAGTTTGGCAGCCGTTGATCCGCGAGCTGGGGGTCACTCTCGGAGAGTAGAGCAACCATACGACGGGCTGCCTTGTCGGGCAGCCCGTCTTGAGGACGGAGCTCGCAAAGAAGCACACCCCATTTCGGCACCGCTGTCACAGTTCCGACAAGCAACTCGACCACGCGCGCTGAGTCTTCCGACTCCGTTCTGTATCTTCAAGAAGGCCTGGCGAAACCAGAGCCGGGAAGCTCGCGAGTCCCAATGATCAGGTGTAGGCGAGGAGCCGACCAGCGAAGACCACGCCCGTCCATGCGATCATCGACACTCCTGCTGCGACGCGGGCGGCGACCGGTGTTACGGCAGCATCCGTCCACTTCTCGACGCTTCGGTAGATGCCGTAGTGGAACACTGGCACGTTGAGGCAAGCGAGGATAAGCAGGCCGAATTTCCATGGTGCAGCTCCCGCGCCAGCAACCAAGGTCGCCTGCGCGCTGAGCAGTGCGATGCCTGTGGCGAAAGCGATGGCAAGGCCGATGTGGGAGACGGGCAGCAGATAGCGCGCGGCTGTGGTTACGGACACTACGCGGTGTCCGACTCCCAGCAGTCGGAGGTCGAAGGTGAAAGCCGGGCCGACAAGGACAGCAATCCCAATAATGTGGGTGGCCTCAAGCACAGGATAAAGATACTGCGCATTCCGCACCCAGCCGCCGAGCGCAGAGCCCTGCAACAACGTCAGCAACGAATTGAAAAAATCAAGCATAGTCTGTTCAATTCCGACCCATGCAACGGCGCAGGCGTGGGGTATTACCCGCACCTGCTATAATGATGATCCCGAGCACCACCCAGTCCGCTGCGTCTTGCGCGGCGGCCTCTGTCTTGTGATCGGGGTGGTACTGCATCCGTCGAGAAGACCTAGTTCGGCAGCGGCGCTCGTACCGGGAGCGTGTTGCCGAGCACTTGGTTTACGGGCACGTTGTCATCCCCGTACCAAAACACAACTGGTCGAAACAGACCGTCATCTGTCCGATTGATGTAGCCGACGGCCTGGAAGCGTTCCCCGACTTTCAGCGCACGGCCCAGGCCCCACCTGCCCGACCAGGCCGGCGGCGCGATGACGATTTCCAGCTCTGTGTGGGGGCCTTTGTACGAGAGAGCGGCATTGACCCGGATGCTGTCGTCGGGATCTTGCAACTGCTCCGGAATCGCCAGCTCGGGAGTGTCGGCAGGCAGGCTGCTGTCCAAGGTCACATGGAAGAGCGAGTGCGGGTTACCCCAGGTACCATCGGAAGAGACCGTTCCCGCGATATAGACGAGGCGATCTGTGTCGAACCCGGGCCATCCATGATGCGCAACAGCAGGAGACACCAGAACCGTTGCCAGTGCGATCATGGTAGCAATGCCTGAATTGGCTAGCCGCCTTAGTCCCCGGATGCCCAGGGGGGTGTGCAAGAAAATGCTCTCCATTTGATAAACCCTTTCGTAGCCAGTACCGACCGCAACCGTCGGGCTGGATGAAAGGTATCACTGCGCAATGCACCGGATTACCGCGGTTCGATCGATCGCACTTATGTGGATTGATCATGGATACGCAGACCTCTTAGTCAGGGCGATTGCTCGTCCTGCTCTCCCGGATCATGCAGGCGTGTAGCGGGACCAACAGCAGACGTTCGCGTTGCCAAGCCTCGCTGACAAATCTCTTGTCCAACCCGCTCGACGATCGCTATCAGGTCTCGGCTCGCTTCATCCATCTGATACCCTTCCCTGAAATAGAGGGCGATGTTGCGGTCCAGCGCCGTGGCATCAATCGGAATGTTGCATAGCCGCCCCTCGTCCAACTCCTCGTTCACCGCGTGCAATGGTAGTACGGCCAAGTGATCGCTGTTCGCGACCACGGCCTTCAGCAGCGTGACGGAGCCGCACACGGTCACGTTTTCAGGTGGAGAAATGTTCGTGGACCTAAGCGCCGCACCGAGGACGGCATGCGGCCGGCGCGCTGAGGGAAAGACCCAAGGATAGCTAACCAGCGTGCGCCAATCGACGTCGAGCTGCCCGGCAAGCGGGTGCCCTTTTCGCGCGATAACAAGAAGCTTGTCGCGAAACAGCACACGCTGACGCAACCCCTCCTCAAGGTCGTAGCACTCCGTGAAGCCGATCACGAAGTCGAATTCCCTCCGCAGAAGGCCGACAAGCAGATCGATCTGCGGACTTTCTACGATCTGCAACTCGCGATCTGGATGAGCCTGCCCCCATCTTTGTAGGGCAAGCGGCATCACGCTGGTCGCGAGGCTCGGTAGACTTCCAAGCCTTACGGCGGCGGGCGCACCGCCCCAAGCATTGAGCAAGGCGCGCTCTGCCAATCCGATCTCGTCTCGAATAAGGCGAGCGTGGCAGTATAGGATTTCACCAAGCGGCGTTGGGAAGACACCTTTGGAGGTTCTTTCAAAGGCTCGTATCCCAAGCTCGCTTTCCAATCGGTTCATCGAGCCGGAGAGGGCCGGTTGAGAAACGTTCAACGCGCGGGCGGCGCTCTTGAGGCTTCCGTGCTCAATGATCGTCGCAAGGTAGAGCAACTTCTTTGGATCGATCTTGTGCACCAGATGCATCGGCGACGCCCTCAGATCAGCGCATCTCAACAAACGGCAGCACCGGCTCCCCCACCCGCAGCGCTACAGGCAAGCGGTCTGGCCGCCATCGACCGAAACGACAGCGCCGGTCATGAAGCTGGCATCCTCGGTGAGAAGGAACACGATCACTGCGGCAATCTCTTCCGGCTCACCCATACGGCCGATCGGATGCGCTGCCTTGATACGCTCTACGGCCGCCGGATCCTGCAGCATGTATTCGACCAGGGGTGTTTTGGTCATACCCGGCGCCACTGCGTTGACCCGGATGCCGAGAGGCCCCAGTTCCGGCGACATAGACTTTGTTATGCCCGAAACCGCGAATTTCGAGGCCACATAAGGGAGCCGATTGGGTACTCCCATGACACCGGCACCTGACGAGATGTTTACAATCGCGCGCGGCCCTGTGTCGTCGCGTACCGCACGCACGAACGCCTGGCACATGTTGACAGTGCCGCCCAGATTAACCGCCATGACGCGCTCAAGCTTTTCGGGCTCGACATCCAAAACGCTCGCAATGCCGGTGATCCCCGCACAGTTAATCAGTCCATTCAGCCGACCGAGCCGCGCACGCGTCTGGACTGCCAAAGTTTCGGCTGCATGCTGATCGCGGACATCGAGCACGGCCCCTGAGATGCGAGCGTTGCCGCCAAATTCCGACACGATTTTATCGACGGCCTCATTGGTGACGTCGACCGCAACGACGTCGGCTCCCTCAGCATGCAGACGCCGGACGCAAGCAGCTCCGATACCGCTTCCTGCACCTGTAACAATGACCGTACGGCCCTCAAATCGATTCATTCTATTTCCTCCATCCACGCACAGAACACCGCTTGGATCGGTGCCAATAGGCTATGCGACATTGACCGATGGCCCTCCGTGCGGAGCCTTCTCCCGCAGCGCCCGACAAGACCAACGGTAATCGTTTGAGGCCAACCTTTGTCAACGGAGGTGACAAGCGTTCGCTCCCGGGCAACCGAACCCGGAAACGAGGACGCCTAAAAAATATCATTATGCATCAATGCCTTATACAAATCTTGGCTCGCTCAAATGGTATTGCATTGTGTTATACCCCGCCTGACTGACCCTCGCGAGCAGACCGCCGCGCCACTTTTCCTTGGTCGCATCGGCGCACTGCAGAGATAGCCTGAGCTTATATGCCCGATTTGAGCCACCGGGTTTTTCGTGCACTTCTGACGAGGGCGACGGCGCAGCGCGTCGGCCGCCTGCAGAGGAGATCACATGCGGCATAGGCAAGCCACAACAGACGTGCATCGCGCCTCCATCGTGTCGGGAGGAGCCGTCAAGGTTGGGGATTTAGAAATTTGTGTGGTTTCGGCAGGCCCGCTCGACATCGGCGAACCACAAAAGGCCTTTGACGCGGCATCTTCCGACGACGTGAAGCCTCGCGAACTCTGGAGCGCGAGCAGCATTGTCGTTGAACAGAACGTCCTCGCGATCAGAAGCCAGGGTCGCGTCGCCATATTTGAAACCGGGGCGCCGACGAGAGATTCGAGCCTCAGCCCGCTTTGTTCAGAGCTCACCTCCGCAGACATCGAGCCCGAGAGCGTGGACGCAATCATTCCCACGCATGCACATCTCGATCATGTGGGAGGAATTATGCGCCCGGACGGGCGGCGATACTTTCCGAATGCCAGAATTCATCTCCATCCTTCCGACGCCGAATTCTGGCTGGCAGATGAGCGCCTAGGTACACGCGCAGAACGTTCGGCACTGGTTGCGCGTCGCAATCTGATCCCCAATCTCGATCGCCTGGTACGTCACGTCGACGGCCAGGAGACCTTTCCGGGCGTTACGGCGATGCACACGCCCGGCCATACCGTCGGACATACAAGTTTTATCGTCGGCTCCGGGAGCGACCTTCTTTTTGTGGTCGGCGACGTCGTTCATCACCCGTGTCAACTCGCCCACCCACGCATCCGAATGCTCTTTGACACGGACCCGGATGCCGGTGCCGAAACACGCCTCAAAGTGCTGGAGTTTCTTGCGTCGAGGACCATGCCCGCCTTCTTCTACCATTTCCCTTTCCCAGGCTGTGGCTTTGTTGAGCGAGCCGGAGAAGGCTACCGTTTTCTACCGCTGCCCATGTGAGCCGCGCAGTATCAATTGAACGCCGCAGAGCGGGACGCTGCAACGTCAGCGAGAATCGAAAGTGCCAGCGAAGCAGAGTCGCGGGTCGGGCCGAACAGACCGATCGGCGCCTTGATGCGTGCCAGTTCGGTTTCACCGAGTCCTAGCCTGAGCAACCGATTGAGGCGCTGCTGGTGCGTTCTCCTGCTCCCCAGAGCGCCGAGGTAGAAGCAAGAGGTTTGCAACGCGGCCTCAAGGACCAGCATCTCCTGTTCGAGGTCATGGTGCAGTAGCACGATAGCCGAAAACGGATCAACAACGTCTCCGATCAAGCGCGATCCCATCTCTGGGGCCAGAACCGTCACCTCGAACCCCGAACATTCTGCGAGGCGCGCAACGCTTCGCACTTCGATCGTCTGGCCTGAGATGACGATTTTCGTGGACGGACGATAGATGGTCAGGAAGTCGTCACCGACCCATCCTGCACGCTCCATCGGTTCGGCCAAGGTTAGCGATTGCGTGGCGGGCGAATATCTGAGAGCGGTCGCCCGTCGTAGCCTCAAAGATTCGAGCGTTCTTTCGACCTCTTCCGACCTCCGCATGACGTGGATCGCGACCGTGATCCCTCCTCCGCACGGAAGCACAATGTCGAGGAATGGGGATCCGTCGCCGAAGCGCACAGTTCGATCGCATCTCTCTGCCATGGCAAGCAGTGCTTCAGCGGCGACGGCAGCTTCGACGCACCCTCCGGAGACGTACCCCGCAAAGCGACCATCGCTGAGCACAATCACCTGTGAGCCGAGTGAGCGCGCGGCACCGCCCCGGATTTCAACGAGTGTTGCGATCGCTACCTGCGAGTCCTTAAATGCTTCAGCGGCAAACTTGAGGAGTTCAATGGGGTCATCCGTCAGAAGCGCCCTCGCAGGCGTCGGCAAAACTAGGAGCGGATTGTCGTTCACATCAGATCCATGAATTGGATGGTCACCTCCCCCAGAGCGCTCGTGGAGTGCCGGGCGGGATAGTCGCCCGGCAGCATGCGTCGCTCTCAGACTCGCAGGAGGGCTTTGATCGCGCGACGCTCATCCATCGCGCGGTAACCTTCGGCGACGTCAGCGAGGGGAACCTCGAGATCGAAAACCCTTCCCGGATTGATCTCACGGTTCAGCACGAGTTCCATGAGGTAAGGGAGATAGCGGCGGACGGGAGCCGGGCCGCCCATCAGGCTTTTCTGGGCGAAGAACAGGTTCTGTCCATCGATCTGGACGCCATGCGGTACGCCGACAAAGCCGATGTGGCCACCGGGACGGGCGCAGTTCATCGCCTGCGTCATCGCCTCCTGTGTTCCGACGCATTCAAGAACGGATTCAGCCCCGATCCCGCCTGTCAAGTCCTTGACCCGTGCGACGCCTTCGTCGCCTCGTTCCGAGACGATATGGGTGGCACCGAATTCGAGCGCGAGATCCTGACGAGTCTTGTGCCGGCTCATGGCGATAATCTTCTCAGCCCCCATTTGCTTGGCCGAGAGCACGCCCATCAGACCGACCGCGCCGTCGCCGACGACGACGGCCGTCGACCCGGGCTGAACCCGCGCCGCATCGGCCGCATACCAGCCGGTACCAAGGACATCCGAAACGGCCAGCAAGCTCGCGATAAGGTCGTCGGACGGCATTTCGGGGGTCGCTACCAACGTGCCATCAGCGAGTGGGATTCGGGCATATGGCGCCTGCGCGCCCGACATGAACTCCCGCTGTTCGCAGGAGGACGGAAAACCGAAGCGGCAGTGGGGGCACGTATTGTCGGAAATGCAGAATGATCCCACCACGAACTGGCCTGGTTTCACCGTCTTGACGTCGTCGCCGACTTCGACGACCACGCCGCAATATTCATGGCCCATGTGTGTCGGCCCGCCCACCGGCTGGAGTCCACGGTAGGGCCATAGGTCGGAGCCGCAAACACAGGACGCCGCCAACTTGATGATAGCGTCGGTGGGCTTGAGAATTTTTGGTTCGGCGACCTCCTCGCAACGGATATCGCCTTTGCCGTGCAGAACTGTAGCCAGCATGCTTGACTCCCTTTCGATGGCGTCAGGACAGGCGTTCGATGCGAAGCGGAAACTCGCCGCGCGTGAGCAGCGGCTCGATGGCGCCATCAATGCGACCGAGCCGGATGAGATCTCTCGTTGAGATGTAATCGCCGTGGAAGAAGGCAAGATTGCCCCACGGAATGTAGTAGCAGAGGTCGCCTGCAGCCGCGTTGGGGAAAGGTCCTCCTGCTTCAAGATGGAGCTTGCGCGGCAGGTAGGCGATCTTCTCGTTGGAGAAATCCGAGAACGTCAGATCCAGCGGAAGCATCGAGGCGAAGTCATGGGCAGACGGATTGTCATTTAGTGTCACCGTAAAGTCGTGATCAGCGAAGATGAAGCGTGCCTTCATGTGTGTCTGCTCCTTAGCCCATGCGAGATGCGGCAAGGCCGCGCCGACGATACCCGCGCCGAGCAGAGTGCGGCGCGTCATCGAGGTGGCTCGCCGTTTCATTTCGAACGCTCCCAGTCCATCCACGCCGCAAGAGCTGCCGCCGACGATCCAAGCAGGAGAATGGCTGCCAATGCGAACGAACTCCACCATCCGCTCCAGTCGAACAGGAGCCCACCAGCAGCCGCGCCAACGGTAATGGCAAACTGGATGACGGCGACCTGCAGGCCTCCACCTGCCTCTGCATCATCGTGGAGTACCCTGCTCAACCAGGTTCCCCAGCCGACGGGCGCGGCGGTTCCAAAGAAGCCCCAGGCAATCAGGAGGGCCGCAACGGCAATCTTCGCCGAGCCAAATGCAATCAGCATTGCAGCTATCGCTGCCATGACAAGGGGAATACCAACCACGATCGGGTAAAGGCGCGTCGAAAGCAGCGAACTGATGCTCCACGTTCCGACCACGCCGGCGAGTCCCATTAACAAGAGCACCAGAGACAAGGCGGAAACGGAGTAGCCGGAGACGGACTCGAGGAAGGGTCTGAGATAGGTGAAGAGCGCAAATTGCCCCATGAACAGCAGCAGGATTGCTGTCATGCCGATCGCGACTTGCCTGCGCTTGAGCAGGCGGAAAACATTGCCGGCGGCGCTCCGTCGACGCGGCGGCAGCGAGGGCATGCTCAGCCACTGCCAGATAAGCGCGATCAGCGCCAAAGGCACCACGAAAAAAAATGCTCCGCGCCATCCAATGTAGTCGCCCAGAAAGCTGCCCAGCGGTGCGGATATCGTCGCCGCAATCGCGTTCCCAGCGTTCAATATCGCGAGCCCCTCCGGCACAGCGGTGGCGGGCAGGAGGCGCATGACAATTGCGGTGGACATCGACCAGAAGCCGCCAATTGCAATTCCCAGCAGGGCACGGCCAATCATCAGGACTGTGTAGTTCGGGGCAAACGTGACGATGAGGCCCGACGCGACCAGCAAGACCGAGAACGATGACAGGACAACCTTGCGATCGATGCTGCGGGTGATCCCAGCGATGAACAGGCTCGTCACCACGGCAAACAGCCCGGAGATCGAAATGGCCTGTCCTGCCTGCCCCTCTGTCATGACAAGATCGCTTGCAATCGGCGTCAGGAGGCTGACGGGCATGAACTCTGAAGCAATCAGCACCGCGACACAAAGTGCCATCGAGACGACGGCGCCCCAGGCTGCGGCGGGTCTCGTCAGTGTCTCTTCGTAAGTCACGTGGGTCATTGGTTTCGCCCTTCAATTCAGCAAGTTTTCTCCCGTGCGAAACTGATTAGCACGGTGGAAGAAATCGAATTAGCCGACATCGTTCGCTTGCATTAATCGAAGAGGCGCATAAATCCGCGAACCAACGAAGTGCGTGTTGGCGGCGCCGAGCAATGCCGCCGCCAACACGCATGCTTGCTTCCTGTGCCTAGCGCGAGCCGAGGAACTCGATGATCGCACGCCGCTCTTCCGCGTTGTTGAAGCGTTGCGTCATGCGCGTGCCCCGGACCATCGCGCCCGGGTTTGTCAGGAACGTATCCAGCGTTTCCGTCGTCCAGGTCAGTCCGGATGCCTTGAGAGCGGGAGAATACTTGAAGCCCTCGTCAATTCCGGCCGTCCGTCCGACGACCCCCTGCAGATGGGGGCCAACGCCGTTGCGAGTGGTGGCAAGCTGATGGCATGCACCGCAGCGTTGCTGGAACAGCCGCGCTCCAGGGGCGGCGTCCGTCTCCTGCGAATAGGCAGGCGCAACAGCACCGGCCACGATGAGAGAAGTTAAAGAGGCAAGAACGAGCGTCTTCAACCGTCAACCTCCTTGAGATCGAGTTTGGACAACGGCAGGCTTCGAACACGCTTGCCGGCGAGGACTGAGAGGGCATTGGCTACGGCCGGCGGAACGCCGGGGAGACCCGGCTCGCCAATACCGCCCATGGGCGCACCGCTCTCGACGATCCGGACATGGACACGCGGCATGCGGTCTGGCGTTAGGATCTGATAGCCGTCGTAGTTTCGTGCTTGCGGCATGCCGTCCACGTAGACGACTTCCTCAAGCAGAGCCGATGAAAGTCCAAGGGCAACGGCCGAGTTTATCTGCGCTTCGATGATTGCGGGGTTGACGATGCTGCCCGGATCGATCGCCACCCAGACGTCGTGCACAGCGATTTCACCATCGCGCAACGACACCTCGGCGATCGTCGCCACTTCACTGCCAAACGGCGAAGCCATAGCGACGCCCCTCGCGCGCCGCGTGCCATCGTCGGCAGCGAACGGTCCACGCTTCCACCCGCCGGAGAGATCAGCCACGGCCTCCAGTAGCGTTTTGTGACGCGGACTGCCAGCCAGGAGACGGAGGCGCAGTTCGTAAGGGTCCTGCTGACCTGCATCCGCCATCTCATCGAAGAACGTCTCGTAGAAGAAGTCGTTCATCGAATGGCCGACAGAACGCCAGAAGCCGATGATCGCCGGGTCGTCAACATGGATCTGGCCGACGCGTCGGTTGGGGATTGCGTAGACCTTGCCGGCGATCCCCTCGACGGCGGAGCTGTCGACCTTGTCTGGTTGGCGACCGAACCACCGGCCCGTGGGTCCCTCTCCGACCGCAACGGCTGAGAGCGCCACCGGCGTGCCAGTGGCATCAACTCCGCCACGGAAACGGACCGCAGCCATCGGCCGGAGCGCATCGCGCAGGAATTCCTCCTCTCGGCTCCAGAGGAGCTTGATCGGACGTCCAACCGCCTTGGCAAGCAGAATGGCCTGGGGATAAGGGTTCGCCGTCTGATAGAGAAAGTGCCGTCCGAAGAAACCGCCCAGCATCGGTGAGTGGATAATGACCTTCTCCGGTGCGATGCCAGCGACCTTCGCGGCATCGGCCTGGAACATCTCCGGCGCCTGGTTGGGGAGCCATAGCTCGAGAGTTCCGTCCTCGTTCCAGCGCGCGAGCGCCGATGGCGGTTCAAGCTGTCCGTGCACGAGATAGGGCGCGTCATAGACCGCTTCGACCACACGCGCCGCTCCTGCAAGTGCGCCAACTGCATCGCCCTCCGTTTCGAAGGCTAAGCCGTTGCCGGATGTCGATTTCAACTTTGCCATGTGCGCTTCGGACGAGAAGTCCGCCGGCATGGGATGCGATGCCCCGGAAGCAGCCTCTGTCCAACGCACCTGCAAAGCCTCGACAGCGCGGCGCGCACGCCACCAACTGTTGGCGACCACTGCAACAGCGCCGGGTAGCTTATGGATGGAGTGAACGCCGGGCATGCTGCGCACGTCCGCTTCGTTCTGCATCGCCCCGGGCTCACCGCCGAGGCGCGGGCTGTGCTGGACGGCCGCATAGAGCATGCCGTCGATCGTCTGGTCGATCGAGTACTTCGCCTTGCCCGTCGATTTGTCGCGCGCGTCAAGCCGCGCGAAAGGCTTGCCAATCCAGCGGAAGTTTGCCCGATCACGGAGCGTGACATCAACCGGCAACGGCAAATTTGCTGCGTCGTCGGCTATCTCGCCATAGGGAACTGCGCGACCCGAAGCGGCGTGGACCACCCTTCCCGGTTCCGTCGAAAGCTCGGACGCAGGCACGCCAAGCTTTGCCGCGGCCGCCTGAAGCAGCATATGCCGCGCGGAAGCGCCGAGCTTGCGCATCGAGTCGTAGCTCATGCGGACCGACATGCTGCCGCCCGTGAACCGCCCACCGCCTGTCAGGAGATAATCAGGGCCGGGGGGAGCGCCTTCCACGACGAAGTTGGCGGGGTCGACATCCAGCTCCTCGCCGACGATCTGCGCCATGGCGGTGAAGATCCCCTGTCCTCCTTCGATGAAGGCACTGCGGAAAAGAACCGTGCTGTCGGGCCGGATTTCCAGGAATGCCGCAACCCGGGAGCCAGGTGTGACGGGAGTGGGAGCGGCCGCAAGCGCGCGGGTCCGGCCCGCCGGGAGTGTGACTCCGAGAACAAGAGCGCCGAGCGATGCGCCAAGAAAGCCGCGCCGTGATACCTTGAAGGGCTTGCCGTTCTCGCTGACTTGAACCTCGGGATTAATGGGAGTCATGTCGTTCATGATGCACCTCCGATCAAGCTTGCGCGGCATCGCGGACAGCCGCCGCGATCGCGTTGTAAGTGCCACAGCGACAGAGGTTGACCATCGCACCGGCAATGTCCTCGTCCGTCGGCTTCGGGGTTTGCTTCAAGAGCGCCGTT
>Ga0209257_1003083_pt1 | contig 15001 bp, 16 predicted proteins | sample AraplaCvi_mCL_r2_FD_184277 | JGI IMG/M metagenome (GOLD analysis project Ga0209257, IMG submission 184277) | Arabidopsis root microbial communities from North Carolina, USA - plate scrape MF_Cvi_mCL_r2 (SPAdes) (version 2) | ecosystem: Host-associated > Plants > Roots > Endosphere | place: USA...
CAATCATATGGATCATTCTAGGGCTAGCCGTAGGCGTAGACATAGATCCTCACAGTCAGAGAAATCAGATGCCTGCCATAGCGTGACGTCCATCACCCCTGCCAGATGGGGTCTCCTTGTCGCTTACCCTCTGCCGCGATCAGCATCGCTTTCGGGGCGGCAATATCATCGGGAAGATCAACGGCGTTCAACATGCGCCGGGTCTACCAAATCCGGCCTCGATTTACCTTTGGAATTTGCTGTCCGAGTCATCGTGCCGCAGCTACTCGATAGCCTCCGGCGCTCTCGTTTCGACGGCACGAACGCGACGCCAGTCCAGGCCCGCAAATAGCGCCTCGAACTGAGCATGGCCCAACGTCATCAGGCCGTCCTTGATGCCGGGCCAGGTGAACGTATGATCTTCCAGTCGTTTGTAGGCCATTACCATGCCGCTGCCATCCCAGTAGATCAGCTTCAAACGATCTGCCTTGCGCGACCTGAACACGAAGACCGTTCCCGTGAATGGGTCCTTGCGCAATTCGTTCTTCACCACCGCCGCCAACCCGTCATGGCCTTTGCGGAAGTCCACCGGCTTCGTTGCCACCATGATCCGCACGCGGTTCGACGGGAAGATCATGCCGAGACCGCAAATGCACGGGCGACGGCTACGATCCGGGCGGCGGACGCGCCTTCCTCCAAGCGGATGGTGACAGAACCAAAGACGATCTCAGGGCGGCTGACTTCTTTCATCGGCAGCACCGCATCGGACGTTTCGACAACCATCGCCGCGAATTCCATCGCATCTTCGGGCGCAGGCAAAACCAGCTTGCCCTGCCGCGCCATCGTGCGCCACGAAGACAGATGGTTAGGCTTCAGCCCATAACGCTCCGCCACATCGTTCACCGTCACGCCCGTACGCAGACTCTCCGACACGATCCTGGCCTTCACTTCGTCTGGCCACTTCCGATGACCATCACGTCCGGACCTCCTGGTCGTGAGAACCTCCAACGTACTCTCCATGGAGAAACTCCCTTCGGTCTTCCATGGAAAGCCCATCACAGATCAAGGCGGGCAGAACAACGTGGCAGCAAAACACCGATTACGTTCCGGAACGGCTTCGATCATATGGAAGGTAAGCGGTGACGTGAGGCCGTTACTTCTTGAAGTTCCAGGGCATCAATGCGTCGATATCACTCGCTGGCCAACCGGCCGCGATGCGCTCGAGCGTCTGCGTCAACCACGCCAGTGGATCGACTTCGTTCATCTTGGCGGTCTGGATGAGGGTGGAGAGCGTCGCCCATGTTCTTCCGCCGCCGGCATTTCCGGCGAATAGACTGTTTTTCCGAACGATTGCCTGGGGCCGGATGGCACGCTCGACGATGTTGGAGTCTATTTCGATCCGCCCGTCGTGGAGGAAGTGTGCGAAGGCTTCACGCCGACTAAGGGCATAGCGAATGGCCTCGGCGAGTTTTGATTTTCCGGAGATGCGGGGCAGCGTGTCCTGCCAGAGCTTGTAGAGATCAGCAACGACTGCAGCGGAGGTCTCTTGGCGGGCGGCGACGCGAACATCAGGGCTTTGGCCACGCACCTTTTCCTCGATCGACCAAAGGACGCCCATCCTTTCGATTGTCGCCGTTGCCACCTTGGAGCTGTCGTTTGCGTGCAGCTCGTAAAACCGACGCCGACTGTGCGCCCAGCATCCCGCCAAAAGAGCGCCGTCATTTCCGCGCTCGGGCCGCGCAACACGGTTATAGGCGGTGTAACCATCGATCTGCAGGATACCGCGATAGCCATCGAGATGCCGGGCGACGCAATCGCCGGAGCGACTGTCTTCAAAGCGATAGGCCACCATAGGCGGACCATTCCCACCGAACGGCCGATCGTCTCGCGCGTACGCCCATAAATACGCCGTCTTGGCTGCCCCCGAGCCGGGAACAAGCGTTGGCAACGTCGTCTCGTCGGCGAATATTCGTTCGCCTCGTTTGATCTGGCTGAAGGTGTAGTCCGCGAGGATCTCGAGTTCGAACCCGAGCTTGCCCATCCACCGCGCCATGATACCGCGGTCGACGTCGACATGGTCGCGCAGGAAGATCGCCTCCTGTCGATAGAGCGGCAATCCGTCGCCATATTTGGAAACCGCGATATAGGCGAGCAACTCTTCTGTCGGAATGCCGCTTTCGACGATATGGACCGGCGCCGATGCCTGGATGACCCCGTCTTCGTTTTTGAAGGCATACTTCGGCCGATGCGTGACGATCACCCGGAACTTCGGCGGAATGACATCAAGCCGTTCGGAGGTATCCTCACCGATCAGGACTTTCTGTTTGCCAGCATGCTCGGGAAGCTCGTCTGGCTCGATGACCACATGGACCCGCTCCAGATGCGGCGGGAAGCCCTTGCGCGGACGCGGCGCACGCTTTGCGGCGCCTGGATCTCGGCCCTTGGCAACGAGCGCTTCGATCGCCGCGATGCCGGTGTCGATTTCTTCGAAGACAAACGCGCCTTGCTCATCGAGATCCGCGTCAATGGTCTTGCCCTGCTTTTCCGAGCGGCGGCCATACCGGTATCGATTGAAGGCTTTGAGGACCAGCTTCAACTTGACGATCTGTTCGTCTGCGTCCGCATTGCGGGCCTTCAGATCAGCGACTTCGTCCTCCAGGACATCGGCGCGCGCGGCCTTTGCGGCCATCGCCAGGACCATGGCTTTCAGCGCATCGATATCATCCGGGAGCTCGAGATCGGCTGGTGTCATGCCCGTAAGTAGAGCATGTTTTACCGGGATTTACCCTCAGTTTCAGCCGCCTGATTCACTCTGCCGCAGGGCTTCTACCCAACAAATTCCGGTCGCTTCACCGCAGCTGAGCGGACCCGTTTCCAATCCATGCCGTCAACGAGTGCGAGCAGTTGCGCGTGATTGAGCTGCACGCGGGCCGGCCCGATCTTCGGCCAGACGAACTGGTTTTTCTCCAGCCGCTTCGAATAAAGGCAGACACCCGATCCATCCCACCAGGCAATCTTTATTCTGTCTGCTCGTTTGGCGCGGAAAACGTAAAGTGAGCCATTGAACCGATCATGGCCGCTGTCGCGCACCAACGCCAATAGACTATCGGGTCCCTTGCGGAAGTCGATTGGGTGACTGGCTAAAAAGACCTTCGCACCAGAGGGGATCATGCAGAGCGCACCGCACGGATCAGCTTGACGACGTGAGACTCGTCGATCCCGATATCCACGCGGATCACTGCGTCGCCGATGATGATGTCCACAGTGGAGCAGTCGCTTCGAGCCGTGTCGACCGCCTCGGCTTTCAGACGGGCATTGCGCCGCCACGTGAACAACTGCGAGGGATCAATGCCGATGCGTCTCGCCACCGCCGAAACGCTCGCCCCAGACTCCATACTTGCCGCTACCGCCTGAGCCTTGAACTCATCTGACCAGCGTCGAAACTGCCGCGGCGCCCCCTCCAACCGATCCGCAACGGCTTCGATCATATGGAACGTTCTATGTTCGGACATAGGTTCAGACATAGCTATTCATACCCACGCTCATTCCCTGAGCGCACACGAATAAGCCCGATGCCTTGCTATCGCCAGACGGGGTCTATGCACCGCTTACTATGGAAGTTTCTAGTTCCAGAGCTAGGCGCAGACATAGAAGCTCACAGTCTGTGAATCGTCTGTCCGCAATACAGGCGCCCGCGCTACCTACGCCAGATCGGGTCAGCTTGCCGCTTACGACGATCATGATCCTGGTTTGCATCGACAAGGTTTGTCGGTGTCGGCGATCGCTAGGCAGACTGGCATCGACCGCAAGACTGTACGCAAACATATCGAGCGCGGTTTGGAAGGCTCCGTCCTACGGCCCACGAAAGTCACGGGCGGCGGTGATCGACCCGTTCGCCGCCTAATCTTCGTGACCGGGTAAAGACCTATCCGGTCTCACGCGCAGTCGACTGTCTCCCACATCTGCTCCAAGCTGCATATAAACATTTCCTTCAATATCATATGCTAGCGTAGGCTGAAATAAGACGTTGGCGATATCTCTCACTGGAAAAAAGAGAAGCCCGTTCGCCGCCGGCGGTTCGCAGCTCATCTCGTAGCGGCTTATTGTTCGCCACGCGTTTAAGCCCGTCTCGTATCGACGACACATCGTACGGATCAACGAACACCGCAGCTTCCCCCGCAACTTCCTTCATTGCTCCGAGATTGCTGGTCACAAGTGGGGTGCCACAGACCATGGCTTCGACGAGAGGAAGCCCGAAACCTTCATAGAGCGACGGAAATGTCACGGCACAGGCCCCGCGTATTAGATTGATCAATTGCGCGCGGGATACATAAGGCAGCCGGATAACGCGTTGTGGGCCAATGCGACGCTCCAAGTGTTCCGCATACAACCGCAACTCGCCGTCAACGAGCCAACCATCTTTACCAGCCAGGACCAAGGGCATGTCTAAGTTTGAGCCGAGATGAGCTTCGATCAGGCGACCAACATTCTTCTTTGGCTCAATCGCTCCGTAAAACAAGAAATACTTGCCGAATTCCAGCCCATGGACGCCGCGTAGGGCATCCGAAACTTCCTGCTGGTTTTGGCTCAGCATTGGGGCATCGATGTCAACGTCTTGATATGTGTTGACTACGCGCGCGTCGGGGACGCTGAACAACGCGTGGATGTCTCGTTTCGATTGTTCGGATACAGTAGTAATAAGGTCCGCCGTTTCCACGATCTTCTTGAGCATAGCATAGTATCTGCGCTTGTTATCCAGCGTTGTATGTGGAAGCTTTAGCGGAACGAGGTCGTGAAGTGTATAGATGTTTGCCGCGTTATCCAAGCGTACGGGCACCGGATAGGTCCAGTGAGCGGCATCAGCCCCCATTACATTTCGAACCTTTTGGAAGTACCCCCTTTCAACAGCTAAACCCGGCATATCAAAAACGTCCTTGGCGTTCCAAGAGCGGTTCGCGGCCGGAAGTCTCGCAAGTTGTTGCTCCGAGATTGATGAACTTGCAAATATAAGTTCTCGCGGAACCATTGTCCGAAACGGTTGACTGCATTGCCTCGCAAAACGGGACGCTGAGCGAAGCAACCACGGAAGGCGCGTTCTAGCGCTAGCATCGAAGAAGTTCACCACTTCGCCGTTTCGATCGATATTGATGTCGATTGGCTCCCCATAGAGAAGCTCGACGCGCTTATTCAACTGCCTCAGATTAGTACACAAGGACCTCGCGTACGTGGCTACGCCCGTACCCTGCCGTAGCGCTAGGTTTTTTCCATCAACGACGATTGAAGAGATTCCAGTGGGCTCGGTCATTTTCAAGTATCTCTGAATGGCAGCTGAATTAGCGATTTTCACTAATCACCGAGTTTATGAACGATAGGGCCTGCTCGACGTGTTCGTGCCAACCGAAGGGCGCAAGTCCGACGCCTTGCGCTTGGCTGTTCTTCCTCTTTGTCGTAAGCGCAATAATCTTGTTTGCAAGCGCCTCTCCGTCGTGCGGGGCGACGAACTCACATCCGTCTCCCAGGACTTCGCGGTGGGCTGGGATGTCTGAGGCAATAACCGGCAGACCTAGGCGGACCGCTTCCACGGGAGGTAGTCCGAAGCCTTCAGTCATAGAGACGGTTATGAGACCATTGGCCCTTCTCATTAGACAATGAAGCTCTGCATCGTTTGCGCTAGATATCTCAATAACATGGTTCGCAAGCTCTCGACTGCGATCAAGAGCCGCAGTTACATTCTCGCATTCCCAACCACGACTACCGAGAATCACAAGCCGCGGCGCATGCACCTCCCCCATTGTCTTGATCAAATGCCGCCAGACATTGAGAAGGTGGCCTAAGTTCTTTCTACCTTCAATCGTGCCTACGTGGAGGAAGAACGGTTGGCTGCGCAACGGGGAAGGCTCGTACACTTGCTGTGTTTCACGGATACTATTGGCGAGCGGCACTACTCCAATCGGTGGAACTTGCTCCTCTGTGTATCTTAGAAGCGAATCACGTGTGAACTTTGAGTTCACTATGAGTGCCCGAGCGTGAGTCAGTGCCGTATGTACGCGAATCCGATGGCGACCGGCAGCGCCTGGGGAGCAGAACTCAGGGAATTCAATTGGGATCAGATCGTGGATAAAGAATACAGGGAAGATCTCTGGTCGTCGAAGCCAACTAAAACAATTCGGCTCGTCGAGTTGCAAATGCGAGGTGTGCAAATATATTGTGGGAACGTTATCCCGCAGCAATCTAGAAAAACGAAGCGCGCCGCGGAGGAATGCCGCCGCGACCGACTTCTTACTATCGGCTTTCGTGGAGTATTTTTTTCCTATCACCAGCGGCACTTCACGAGAACCGTCAATTGGACTTCCGAGCACTGAAAGCAATTCGGTGAATTCAGGGCTACTTTCTTCTGAGAGCTGATGACGCTCCTCAATCGCGCTAAATGTCCGTCGCATTTCCTCTACAGATAGGGCACCAGCTCCGAAAGGAGTGTTTGCGATAAACCAGATATCATCGCTGCCCTGTGTCAGCAGATTCCGAACATACGCATGTTCAACTCGATCTATGCCAGTAGGTGTGCGATTACGCGAGTGGACGAGTGTTCTAGTGACGTCGAGAAAGATGCGCATGCTAGACCTTTAGAAATATTCAACTCGCCAGGCAACTCAAAAGGAAGAATTAGCGTCAAGCTGCGGCGTTACACCAATGTTTGGTCCGCCCGCGTCAACGCGCAGACGTTCAACGATCGCAACACGGTGACTATCAAAGGGGGTCTTCCGTCCGACTCAGGGTCACCGACAGGATTTCGATGCGACCCTCAAGTGCACCCGATAAAACAAAGGTTCGCAACTCGAGCCTGTCGGCACTGGAGACTACACGAAATGAAAGGTGGGTAGCAAAAGTCCCTCCCTGCGGCAGTTCTCCCCTAGAAGCGGCAAGGATTTCGTCCGCACTGGTGTATACATCGACCATCAGGCTGTTGCCGGAGTAATTCTCTGTGAGTGCAAATGTAATCTCAGCGATCCAGTCGCCCTCTGGTAGATGAAAGTACGGGCCGAACGTAAGGATTCTAGCCGGTCCGAGCATATCTATTGGTGCGGTTATAGAATTAAAGGGCGGCTCAGCGATGAACATCGCATCAAGCGGCCAACTCAACCTCCCTCCACCTCCTCGGGCAAGGAGTGGCAGATAGCTAGCGTCCATTTCCCCCAGCAATGCCTTGTCTCGGCGGGAAAGGCGCGATTGCAATGCAAAGGTTTCCTGTGCTCCAGCGACATAAACCAGAAGCGCGTTTCCAACCGACATACTGCGCCAATCTGCGAAGTTCTTGCCCAAAATATCGCCGATATTCACTTGAGAAACTGGAAACCCGAGAAATACCCCGATACGCGTGGTTAACTGCGATAGCGGCTCGTCATCATCGACTGGAAGCGGTGCGAGGTTTGCATTGCGCGCTATGGGGTATAGACAAGATACTTCACACGTTACATGGCGAACGGCGGCAAGCAGATCTAGCCCGCTGCGCTGCATAGCATAACAACTCAATTCTGAAAACGGTCGGATCACGAGTATGGACGGAACACCGTTTCGTACGATCGCTTGTGCGATTTCACGGTCGGGCGTGCTCAGACTAAAAAGACAATTGTTAGATCCCCGACGTTCGAGCTCGAGCCTAAGCTCGCTAGAGATGTTTGCGGAAATCTCTTGCACAGTCCCGAGGAAATGCTCCGCAATTTCTTTGGCTAACCTGCCGACTAGAACGGAATGCGGAGAAGCCGGACCGATGTTCGCATAGATCAAGATGCACCTGTGTCGGACCGAGGCATTCTTACAACGACGAATATACGTCTATCGCAAAATCGAGATCATCGAAGACCCGTCCGCGACCGTTCTTCAGAATGAGCGCCTTACTGCAATAGTTCTTCACCATGCTAATGTCATGGCTCACCAGAATCATCGCGCAATCACGCCGTTTGACGAACAAAGCATCATGACTCTTGCGTTGAAAGCGTTGATCGCCAACGGAGATCACTTCATCTATCAAGAAGCAGTCGAAGTCGATTGCCAAAGTAAGAGCGAAAGCGAGTCGCGCCCGCATGCCCGATGAATAGGCCTTTACTGGCATCAGTAAGTGCTGGCCGAGCTCCGCGAAATCGTCCACTCTTTCAATCGTTTCCTGGATAGGTCGATTGTATATCCGCGCAATGAAGCGAATGTTGTCGAGCCCTGTCATCGTAGCTTCGAAACCACCTCCAAAGGCGACGGGCCATGACATCGTCATTCCCCGATGTATGGTTCCACTTGTCGGCTTCTCCACCCCCCCGATGAGCTTTACCAAGGTCGACTTGCCAGCGCCGTTACGTCCCAAAACTGCGATCTTTTCTCCAGCTGAAACATCGAACGATACATTATTGAGAACCGTTTTAGCGCCGCTCGGAGTATGGTACTCTTTCACTATATTGCGCAGTGCAATCTTTCCGTCGCTCGTTGCTTCATTGTCAATCACATAACGCACTTAGTTCTCCTCCATAATCAGCTTCATGGAAGTTCGAACTATCGAATAGACTGAAAGCGTGATAAATATCGTCAAAAGTAGGTTTACGAGACGCTGCGGATAAGCACGTCTATCCGGATTGCTCGGGTTCACAACCCTGTCAACGTAAAGGCGACTTACGGCCATATCTTGCTTCGCCTTCAAGGACGTGGCAGTTGCATTTACTAGTTCCTTCTCGGCAATTTCCCTTCGAAGGGCGATCTCTTCATATCTTTCAATCTTGGCAGAGGTGGAGGTCTTTTCACCTCCAAACGTTTGACGAATAGCATCAAGCTGCGCCTGAAGTGAATCACGCGTCCTGAGCATTTCCGGCAAGCGTGGACTTTCGGGAGCAGCGGACAAAATACGACCTATTTCAATGCTTAGTCGCGAAATCTCACCCATCAGGTTCGCAATGAGCTTTGTGGAAACCTCAATCTCCGCGTCCGGGCTTAGAAGTTTCGCTTCATTTCGAAAAGCCGTCATCTCGGCCTGAATGTTCCTGAGCTTTTCAGTCGCGTCCGCGACAAGTTCATTGGCAAACTTGATTGAATCTTTCTGAGCCCGCTTATTCAGCTCATTGACGAGTTCCTCGCCCCCTTCAAGTAATCGTTGTGCTAGTTGCTGAGCCTGCTCGGGCGTGAATGCCTGAACCTCAAACGACGTTATCCCAGTCGCTGAATCAAACTCGACATCAAGATAGTGCTGGAAGTGGTCGAAGAGATCTTCATTTCCCTTGCCTGCCAAGTGGCTCGGAAATCTTGAGAATATGTCAACGGTTTCCTGCGCAAACATTCCCGTCAAAAATCCGTCACGATCTAAGTAGGTGACAGCGTCTCGAGATTGCATATACTCCGCGACCGCGTAACTGCTATCGTCAGAACGAGACAGGCCACCGCCGTCTAGGATTGACAAGACACCCGATCCCGGCTTGTTTTGCCTCACGACGAATGACGCAACCGACGCGTATCGGTCTGCTGCGATAGCAAAATTATAGATCAACGAACAGACAATCGGAACGAACGCGATCATCAGGAGCAAGCGTGCTCCGGAAACCAGTACGGTTCCCCCCTTTTCAGGCATAGCTCCCGCAGAGTACCGAAAAGTGTCAAGTTCACCCTTAGAAACAGCCGGCTCCAAAACCAACTTCTGCTGCAAGGCTTTGTTCTGAACGGAAGGCTCAATCATTTTGGGCCACAAACCAGCCTGAGGCACGCCGATATACCATCTATTCGATCTCCACCCTATCCTGCACCATCTGAACGAGCGGTAGCGCTATAGCGTTCAGGCCAAGACCGCACAACAACAGATATCCTGCGTCCCAATGGGTAGGCACGCTCGCACCGAAGTATCCGGCCCGCAGCATTTCCGTACCATGCACCATTGGCGAATACAGGATCAACCTCTGCGCAGATTGCGGAAGCCATGCGACCATATAGAACGACCCAGTTAACGGGATTGCAAGGTACATCAACGGCTGAATGAAGCGCTCCATGGTGTCCGATAGCTCGGACAAACAAGCTAGTATCGTTGCGAGGCCATTGATGAAGAAACAAGTTAGGAACCATGCGCCCAACAAAATCAGGTAGTCGTCGATCGGCTCTGTAAGCCCAAGCAGCAACAGCGGCACGTACGCTACAAAGAAGGCTACCAGAACTCCGATAGTCTCCAGCACCCCACGAGCAACCAATGTATCAACCGGTCGGACACTTCTGTGAAACAGAAGACCAGCGTTTTGCCGAAAGCAATGCACATAACGATTCACGAAGTGGCGCAGCAGAGTTAACATTGAATAGCCGGTCAACACGAGCGGCATGATGGTCACACCATGTTTTTGCTCACCATAGATAACGGTCCAAGCTAGCATCACACCCACGGTCAAGATCAACGGCTCCCCCACCAGCCACATGAACCCAATGTTGCCGTGTCCAAACCTCAGCATTAGGTCTCGGATTAAGAGTGCATTAATCACACGACGCTTCTCAGAGAGTTTTCCGTAGACAGCACTATTATGAAGATATCCCATCATGAATCTCAGTAATTAGATCAATGAATGTTAAGGTGTTCTCTACTACCCGAGACCAAGAGGTAAATCATGAGGTAGCTTGCAAAGGTCAAAAGGGCAATTGTGAAGATTGATCGTATTCGTCGAGGCTCCATCGGCCTGTCGGGTTGGTTTGGTCGAACAATTGGCTCCAGATAAATCTGCTTTCTTCGGGCCTCGTCTCTGGCTTGATCTAGCGAAGTTATCGTGGTTTCGTACAAGCTGTCGGCAAGCCCCTTGCGCAGCAACAGTCCTTCATATTCGCCAAGCTTTGTGGCAATAGCGTCGTCCGAGCCGGCAATCTTCGCCTTTTCTGTCGCGAGCTGGTTTTCTATAGCGGTTACTTTTTGAACTTGAGAGTGAATTCCAGGGTTCGAAGGTGAACTCGCCTCCAGCTGCTGAAGTAGCACCTGCTGCGCGGCGAGGTCCTTATGAAGTTCAGTGATAATCTCAAGGTTGCCGCTGACACTTTTCTTCATATCAACGGTGAACTCAGCATTCCGAAAGCGAGTCAACTCCGTTTGGGCTGCAAGAACTTTCGACTCTGCCATTTGAAGCGAATCGATCGCGCTAGCGAGGGCGTCTTTTCGACTTCTGGTATTCATTTCATTTACCCGCGCCTCACCGAGCTTAAGCAGACCCTCAGCGATTTCCTTCGCGTCCCGCGCCTCGTACGCGGACACAGTCAACGTGGTAATGCCCGTTTCGACGTCTCGAACGACCCTGATCTGATCTCCAAAATAGGAGTAAAGGGACTCAAACGTATTTTCCCCAAAGACCGTACCGTAGCGCGTTAGGAAGTCGGCTCCTTCCCTCCTATAAACGGCCGGCACATCGATTACTTTTGAGAGATCGCTTAATGCGTCTCTCGACAGAATGTATTCCTCGATGGCAAACGTGTCGTCGTTTGACCTGGATATCCCAAAAGTTCGCAATAAGACGGACAAGCCACCTATTTGCCCGCCGTTCACCCCGCGGACAATAAATTTTGACTCTGATATGTATCGGTCTGACGCAATAATTCCATAATAGAGGACAGAAATAACGGTTGGGATCGCGAATATGACAAGGAACAATATCGAAGAATAGTTGAGCCTAGTGAGACGAGCGGCTAATGCGCGAAAGGAAAAACTTCGCTCGTTCTCACCGTGCCATTCCAGCTCTTCGATTTTCTTATTATGTATTTGCAAGAACAACCTCACATGCTTCTGTCGAAGCGTCTTTCACTGAGCCGTTAAAATCTCGTGACCCGAGCGCCAACTCCTCAACCATAGGTCGCTTTTGCGCTTTCAGCAAACGTTGCTCGGACGTTCAGCCGTGCCCCACAATTCGAACAGCGCCCCCTCTACTTGCCGGACGAATGCGCCGAATTTGGCCGTGCGTCAAGCACTTCGCCGCAACAGCCGCCCCCCTAAGCAAGAAGATAATTGTGAGCAATGCGCTCAATCTGTGCCGCCCAAACTTCGAGAGCAGGGCAGAAGTGCTCCGTCCGAAAGTAGGCGTACTTGTGGCAGAATAGTGCTATTTTTGCTGCCACAGTGGGCGAGAGGCAGGCCGCTCCCTGCAACATGGTCGTCACTAGATGCACAGTTCCGGCAACTTTCACGCCCGAAGCCAACGGAGTATCCAATAGCAACAATGATACGCCAGAAGCAGTGCGACCTGGCGGCACGTGGAGAACTTCAATCACCGCAGTTCTCTTTACGAGACGAACGGGAGATCATTTTCGTCCAGCCTTCGGGAAGATACACTGAGAAAGAAAGACTTAATCGCCAGTTTCCGCGCAAACGGTTACTGCTCGGCCCTTACAAAGAGCACTGCCGATCTACCACGAAGTTCTCGCTTGTTTTTGCACCCAGGTAGGACTCCCTTCTTCATTCAATCAACCTGACACACGCGGGGCATTGCCACTGAAACAAGTTGGGACAATCTTTCCAGTACTTCCCACATTCGACTGCCTTTTACAATTCCGTCCGCTATTGGCAGGCTCCAATGGCTATGGATTGCTCCTAGGCCCGACGGCGATCCAGAACACGGCCAACGTCGTCCTCTTCAATGTAGGATCCTGTTCGGATTTCGATAAGCTCAAGGGGAGTTGGCCCATCGTTTGCGATGCAATGTGACGCTCCCGGATGTACGTAAACAGACTCATTCTCTGTAATGGTCTGCACGCGCTCCCCAATTGTGACAGTTGCGGTGCCGCTAACAACTACCCAATGCTCGGCCCGATTCATATGGCGCTGGAAAGAAGTTCGATGCCCGGGGTCAATAAAGAGGCGCCGTACACTGAATCGATCTCCCGTCAGCATTTCTTCAACCTGCCCCCAAGGGCGATAGGTTCTCTTATGAAGTTCCGTCACTGCATTGTGGCCAGTAGCCTTAAGCCTCTCGACTAGGCCTTTAACCTCCTGGGCATGCGACTTCGGCACAACCAGCACTGCGTCCTTTGTAGAAACCACGACAAGGTCCTTGGCACCTACCACCGTAGTTAGGATACCATTCGAGTGAACGAGACATCCTTCGCTTCCAAGAGCCAATCCGTCGCCTTCGATGACATTTCTGCCGTCATCCTTAGTGGTAACTTCCCAGATAGCGTCCCAACTGCCAATGTCCGACCATGGAAAGTGGCCACGCACCACAGCGATCCGGTTTGATCGTTCGATTACCGCATAGTCAATTGAGTCCTTCGGCGAGGCTTCGAAACTTTCCCTATCTAAACGCAGAAAGCCCAAATCGCTCGACGCCTTGTCAACTGACGCATGTGCTGCGGCGAGTATATCTGGCGCGAAAGTCGCAAGCTCATTGATCATCACGTCCGCCCGGAATAAAAAATTTCCTGAGTTCCAAAGAAAGCCTTTCTCAAGGTATTCTAGGGCAGTGTTCACATCCGGCTTTTCGACAAACGCGTCGACCACGTATAGATCACTTATGTCGCCGATAGCACTTCCAGGTTTAATATAGCCGTAGGAGGTTCGCGGCTCTGTTGGCGCCAAACCGAAAACCACTATGTGCCCTTCCGTCGCCGCCTTCTGTCCGACCTTGACGGCGTTAGTAAACAGGTCATCGTCCAAAATTACATGGTCCGCTGCCAGCGCTAGCACGAGCCCATCGCGCATTCGTCGGCTGGCCACAACCGCCGCGATCGCCATCGCGGCCGCGCTATCTCGACGAGCTGGCTCTAGAGCGACTGTTGCATGCACCCCGACTTCCTCAGCCTGGCGTTTAGCGAAAAAGCGAAAATCTTCGTTCGTGATTACCAACGGGTCTAAATAAAGATTAGTGTCTGACACCCGTTTCAGGGTTTGCTGGTACGTCGAAAGAGTGCCCACCAAGGGCTGAAATTGCTTCGGAAGCCGGTCTCGGGAAACGGGCCACAGCCGGGATCCCGCCCCACCAGCCAAAAGTACGGGAGTAATTTTCTTTTCCGTTGTAGTCACGCCTCTATTTCCTATGTTCAACGTTGGGTCGCAAAATCAGCATACGCAGTCCGCAGTCAAGGGAAAAATCCGGGTTCGCCCTGCGGCTGCGCCCTCACAGGTCACCTAGCGAGGCCGCGAATAATTTCGCAATTTTACGGCTCAACAGTCCTCTCATGTACTTGATGCGGACTACGATCTCTTGCGTATCAAGGCTCCGCTCTATTCCTTGCCGCCATCTCAAGGCGATTTCTGAGGCTAATTCGAGGCGCCTCCCCTTCAAACGCCTCCACACGTCGATCATAATTCGGCGCGACAGTTCCCATCACGCGGTCCCAGAATGAGAAGTAGTTCGCGTAGTTGTATTTGAATTCGGCGTGGTGCTGATCGTGATAGGTGGTGCAAAGCATCGGCGAGGGATACCGCGCCGTTCGTGAGGCGAAATATTCGAAGCCTGCATGGCCGAAGGTGCCGTTGATCTGGTCGAACAGCCGGTGCGCCAAGAGAATGATCGGCGGGAACGGGACGAGGAAGACGACCACCGCGTAATAGCCCTGAGACAGCGCCGTATCCACGAGGCCGATCGAATCGTTGCTCCAGGCCGTGGGCGCGACGCTGCGGTGGTGGAGCACGTGGTATTTGTAGAAAAGCTTCGTGTGCAGCAGGCGATGGGCGAAATAGAACCAGGCGTCGAAGAGCACCATGCAAAGTACGAAGAGCGGAACGGCCGTCCACCAGCTGAAGGACCAGGGCGAGAACAAGGTCCAGCCCTGATACTGGGCAAAGAGACCGATCGCCACGGACGTGCAGGTGACGAGGATCGAGGCCATGCTCTGGCGGATCTCGATGGCCTTGCGCTTCTCGCCGCGCCGCCCCTTCTGGATGCGGCGTTCGGGGTTGCGGTCGTTGAGCCAGGTGATGCCGTAGCCCAAGATGAAATACAACAGCACGGTCGCCGCATAGATCGCGGCAAGCAAGGCAACAAAGGTGAGACTGTCCTGGAGAAGGGCGCTCAAATCGGGATCCGTCGCGGAGATAAGTTGA
>Ga0209257_1003088_pt1 | contig 14974 bp, 11 predicted proteins | sample AraplaCvi_mCL_r2_FD_184277 | JGI IMG/M metagenome (GOLD analysis project Ga0209257, IMG submission 184277) | Arabidopsis root microbial communities from North Carolina, USA - plate scrape MF_Cvi_mCL_r2 (SPAdes) (version 2) | ecosystem: Host-associated > Plants > Roots > Endosphere | place: USA...
GCGCATCTCAGGTCCCCTCCTTCTTGCCAGCCGAAGTCCAGAAGCAGGAAGCCGCTGCGGATGCTTCGGCTGGCAAGAAGGAGGGGACCTGAGATGCGCGCACAGCTGATTGAAGGCGCCGCACCGCTGCGTGCCCTGATGGCGATCACCCTCGTGCTCGGACTGGCCGCATGTTCGCGCGGTGTCACGAGTACGCCGGGCGATGCGCCGAACCTGGAAAAGTGGATCGCCGAGGTCAAGGCGCGTCCGGCCCCGCCGCTGGATCCGCTGCCGGTGATGCAGCAGTTCGAGACGTTCGAGTACAACGCCTACGCACTGCGCGATCCGTTCAGCACGGCGTTCACCGACGATGGCGGCGGCAATGGCCCGCGCCCGGATGCGGGCCGTCGCAAGCAGACGCTGGAGCAGTTCCCGCTCGACAGCCTCGACATGGTCGGCACGCTCGGCAAGGGGGCTGGCGTGATCGCGCTGGTGATGGCGCCCGACAAGGTGACCTACCGCGTGACGCCGGGGAACTACATCGGACAGAGCGACGGTCGCGTGACCGGCGTGTTCGAAGACCGCATCGAGCTGGTCGAGCTGGTACCGGATGGCGCGGGTGGATGGTTGGAGCGTCCGGCCACGGTCGCGTTGGAAGATCAATAGGATTCTTGGGGAAATCACGATGACCGTCTTTGAACCGGTACGTTCTGAACCGGGTAGCTCCAGCAAGCGCGCTGGCCGTCGCCCCCTGCTCCGCAGCGGCTCGATTGGCCTGCTGATCGGCGCGATCGCAGCTGTGAGCGCAGTCCACGCCGCGGCACCGGCTCCGGCCGCACCGACGGTCGTAGCGCCGCCGGCGAGCCTGGATCCTGCCAAGCAGCTGCCGGGCACCGTCGAGGTGTCCAACATCGACTTCAAGCGCGGCAGCGACGGCTCCGGCCGCCTCGTCGTGAAGTTCAGCGGCGACGGCGCCGCGCCGGACCTGCGCAATCAGGGCCAGAGCGTGGTGGTGAATGTCGGCAACGCCAAGTTGCCCGACTCGCTGCGCAAGCCGCTCAACGTGGTCGACTTCGCCACGCCGGTGCAGCGCATCGACGCCCGCAACAGCGGCGCCGGCACGCAGCTCGTGCTCGACATGAGCGGCAACTTCGAATCGATGGCCTACCAGACGGGTCGCGAGTACATCGTCGAGATCGTGCCGCGCACCGGTGCCGCCACCGGCCGCGCCGTGGGACAGGCGACCACCGGCAAAACCGTCACGGGTGGCTCGCGCGGCTACTCCGGTCGTCCGGTCACGTTCAACTTCCAGGACGTGCCGGTGCGCACGGTGCTGCAGCTGATCGCCGAAGAATCCGGCCTCAACGTGGTTGCCGCCGACACCGTCACCGGCAATGTCACGCTTCGCCTGATGAACGTGCCGTGGGACCAGGCGCTGGACATCGTCCTGCAGGCCAAGGGCCTGGACAAGCGCCGCAGCGGCAACGTGGTGTGGGTCGCTCCCCAGTCCGAAATCGCCAAGTACGAGCAGGACAAGGAAGACGCGCGCATCGCGCTCGACAACCGCGTCGACCTGACCACCGAGTACGTTCAGATCAACTACCACAACGCCGCGCAGATCTTCAAAGCGTTGACCGAAGCCAAGGGCATCGGTGGCGGATCGGGCGGTCAGCAGGGTGGTGCTTCCAACAACGACAGTGGCTTCCTCTCGCCGCGCGGCCGCCTGGTCGCCGACGAGCGCACCAACACGCTGATGATCAGCGACATCCCGAAGAAGGTCGCGGAGATGAAGCAGCTGATCCACGTGATCGACCGTCCGGTCGACCAGGTGCTGATCGAAGGCCGCGTCGTGATCGCGCAGGACACGTTCGCCCGCGAACTCGGCGCACGCTTCGGCATCGCCGGCACGAAGGATGGCAAGTACTTCTTCAATGACACCATCGAGAACAACGACCAGACGCGCGGTTCGCTGGCCGAATCGTCCCAGTCCGGCGACATCCCGACCCTGTTCAAGGGCCCGATGAGCAACCTGGGCGTGCTGAACCCGGCCGGTTCGGTGGCGCTGCAGATCCTCAACGCCGGCTACGCGCTGGACGTCGAACTGTCGGCCATGCAGGAAGAAGGCCGCGGCGAAGTGATCTCCAACCCGCGCATCGTGACCAGCAACCAGCGCGAAGCGGTGATCCGCCAGGGCCAGGAAGTCGGCTACGTGACGATCTCGCCGTCGCAGGGCAGCACCACGATTCCGATCCCGAACGTCCAGTTCAAGGACGTGCTGCTGGAGTTGAAGGTCACCCCGACCATCACCCACGACGGCCGCGTGTTCCTGAACATGAACGTGAAGAAGGATGAAGTCGAAGGTTTCGTCGACACCTCCATCGGCCAGGTGCCGACCATCGCCAAGCGCGAGGTCAACACCGCGGTGCTGGTCGAGGACGGCCAGACCGTCGTCATCGGCGGCGTGTACGAGTTCCGCGACCGCAGCGACATCTCGAAGGTGCCGTTCCTGGGCGACATCCCCTTCCTGGGCAACCTGTTCAAGAAGAAGGGTCGCAGCAAGGACAAGGCCGAGCTGCTGATCATGGTCACCCCGAAGGTGATGAAGGTCGACCAGCGCGGGTGAGCGGTCGCGCTTGCGCGCCACTGGCGCGCGAGGCCGCGAACGCCCGGCCATGGATGGTCGGGCCGGGCTCTCCGAAGCCCACAGCGCAGCGCCATGGATGGCTGCGACAGAGCTCCGGAATCCGGTGCCACGCGGTACCGCGTGGCCGGAAAGTCGAGCTGACCCAGCATCAAGCAGAATCCGAAAGGGCCCCTCGTGGGCCCTTTCTGTTTTTCGTGCCTGAATGGCTGACGCAGTACGGGAACCGACTCGCCTCGTTTCGGTCAAACTGGCCCGGATTCCCGAACGAGAACGCCATGGACCGCCGCAGCGACGATCTTCCCCGCCTGCACGACGCCTTCCGCGCGCTGCGCGAGGCCTTATCGGCCGAGATCGTCGGCCAGGCGGCGCTGATCGACCGCCTGCTGATCGCGCTGCTTGCGGACGGCCATCTGCTGGTCGAAGGTGCCCCCGGCCTGGCCAAGACCAGCGCCATCCGCGCCCTGGCCGCCCGCCTGGAAGCCGATTTCGCCCGCGTCCAGTTCACGCCCGACCTGCTCCCGGCCGACCTCACCGGCACCGAGGTATGGCGCCCGCAGGAAGGTCGCTTCGAATTCCAGCCGGGCCCGATCTTTCATCCGATCCTGCTCGCCGACGAGATCAACCGCGCGCCGGCCAAGGTCCAGTCCGCGCTGCTGGAAGCGATGGGCGAGCGACAGGTCACGGTGGGCCGCGCGACCTACGCGCTGCCGCCGCTGTTCCTGGTGATGGCGACGCAGAACCCGATCGAACAGGAAGGCACCTTCCCGCTGCCCGAAGCGCAGCTTGATCGCTTCCTGATGTACGTGCGCATCGGCTACCCGCAGGCGGCAGCCGAAACCGAAATCCTCCGCCTCGCCCGCGAGCGCGCGCGCCACGCTACGCAGCATGTGGCCGCCGCCATCGAACGCATGCCGATGGACGATGTCTTCGCCGCGCGCAACGCCGTGCTCGACCTCCATCTGGCGCCGGCCGTCGAGCGCTACCTGATCGAACTCGTGCTCGCCTCGCGTGACGCCGCGCGCTACGACGCGGCGCTGGCGCGGCGCATCGCGTGGGGCGCGAGCCCGCGCGGTTCGATCGCGCTGGAACGCTGCGCACGTGCGCATGCATGGCTGGCCGGTCGCGATTTCGTCACGCCGGACGACGTGCGCGCCGTTGCGCCCGACGTGCTGCGCCATCGCATCCTGCCCAGCTATGAAGCCACCGCCGAAGGCTGGGACGGCGAGCGCCTCGTCGCCGAACTGCTGCAGCGCGTGCCGTTGCCGTGAGCCGTGCGGGATACGGATAGAACGGCGCCACCCGGGCGCCCGCTTCGTTCGCATCCCCGCAAGAACGCCAGGCCATCGCACCATCCGAACCCCGAAGACCGTGCAGACACCCACGCCACCTCGCGATGACACCACCGGCAACGGCATCGTGCCGACGCTGCCGGAGCTCGTCGCACTCCGCCAGGCGGTCGCGGGCCGTCGTCCGGCGCAGCGCGGCCGCTTCGGCGTGAGCGGTCATGCGCTTTCGCCCCTGCGTGGCCGCGGAATGGAGTACGCCGAATCGCGCGAATACGTGGCCGGGGACGACGCGCGCCACATCGACTGGCGTCTCACCGCCCGCACCGGGCGTGCGCACACGAAGTTGTTCCAGGCCGAACGTGAGCGTCTCAGCCTGATCGTCGCCGATACGTCGCCCGCGCTGTACTTCGGCACGCGCGTGCGCTTCAAGTCGGTGCAGGCGGCGCGGGCCGGAGCGATCGCCGCGTGGGCCGCCGTGCGCGATGGCGACCGCATCGCCGCATTGCGCGGAAGCCAGCGCGAGGCGCCGATCGCGCCCGCCGCCGGTCCACGCGGCGCACTTCGGGTGCTGGATGCGCTGACGCGGTGGTACGCGCGCCCGCCGGAAGACGACGCCGGACTCGGTGTCGCGCTGGACCATGCGCAGCGCCTGCTGCGTCCCGGCTCGCGGCTCGTCGTGCTCGCCGATCCGGCCAGCATCGCCTCGTTGCCGGCGCAGCGATGGCCGGCGCTGTCGCACCACCATGAAGTGATCGTGCTCCTGCTGACGGATCCTCTCGAAGTCGCACCGCCCAAGACGTCTCTGCCGTTCCTCGGTAGCGGCGAGGACGGAAGCGCACGCGACGCGCATCGCATCGACGTCGACCTTTCCGTCGCCGCGCAGCGACAGGCATGGCGCGCCGAATTCGGCCGCCCGCTCGAAGCCGCGCTCGCGCAGTTGCCCGCACGAGGCGTGCGCGTGCAGGCGCTGTCCACGCAGGCCGAAAGCGCTTCGTGGCTGCCGCTGCTCGGCCGCAACCGGCCGCTGGTGGCGTGATGGCCGCACCCGCTTCGCTCGTGCTGCGCGACATCCATGCCACGACGGCACCCTCGTGGTGGCCGCCGGCACCCGGCTGGTGGATCGTCATTGGCGTCGTCATTGCAATGGTCGCGGTGCTCGCGTGGTGGCGCACGCGCGTGCGCCGACGCCGCGACGCCATCGCGGCCCTGTTCGACCGCGAAGTCGATGCCGCACCGACACCGCCGCAGCAGGTCGCGGCGATGTCCGAACTCCTGCGCCGCGCCGCGCGTACGCATGACGCCAGCGCCGATACGCTGCACGGTGAAGACTGGCTGCGTCATCTCGACGCGGCCACCGCTGCGAAGCGAAAGCGCAACGCGCCGGCGAGAACCGGGCCGTTGCGGAACGATTTCTCCGAAGGTCCGGGCCGTCTGCTCCTCGACGGCGGTTTCCGTCGCGACGTGAAGCCGTCCGACGTTGCCGCACTGCGCGCGCTGGCGCGCCAACGGTTCCTGCACTGGATGGGCGCGACCCGGTGATCGACGCGCTGCTCGCCCCGTTCCTGACCCTGCACGAACACATCGCGTGGCCGTGGATGCTGCTCGCGTTGCCGCTGCCGTGGTTCGCGCGTTGGCTGTTGCCGCCGGCGCGGCATGCATCGTCCGCGGCGCTGCGCGCGCCGTTCGGCGAACGGCTCGATCGCGTCGCGCATGCCGGCGGCCGCACCGCATTCGGTTCGCGTGCGGGCTGGCTCGTGTGGCTGGCATGGATCGCGCTGTGCATTGCCGCGGCGCGGCCGCAGCAGCTCGGCGAAGCGGTGCAGCCGCCGCAGGTCGGTCGCGACCTCATGCTCGCGCTCGACCTCTCCGGCAGCATGCGCGAACCGGACATGGAGCTCGGCAGCCGCACCGTCGACCGGCTCACCGCGGCGAAGGCGGTACTCGCCGACTTCCTCGACCGGCGACAGGGCGATCGCGTCGGCCTGATCGTGTTCGGCCGCCGCGCATACGCACTGACGCCGCTGACGCTCGATCTCGCCTCCGTGCGCCAGCAGCTGGAAGACAGCGTGATCGGCCTGGCCGGACAGGAAACCGCCATCGGCGACACCATCGCCCTTGCCACCAAGCGCCTGCGCGGACAGCCGGCGGAACAGCGGGTGCTGGTGCTGCTCACCGACGGCGTGAACACCGCGGGCCTGCTCGAACCGAAGAAGGCGGCCGAGATCGCGAAGGCCGAAGGCGTGCGCATCCACACCATCGCCTTTGGTGGCGAAGGCACGATGTCGCTGTTCGGCCTGCCTGTGCCGATGCCCGGTGCCGGCGACGAGATCGACGAAGCGACGCTGCGCGAGATCGCGCGCAGCACCGGCGGTCGATTCTTCCGCGCACGTGACACCTCGCAGCTGGCCGGCATCTACGCGGAGATCGACCGCCTCGAACCGATCGAACGCCCGGGGCAGGCGGTGCGTCCGCGCATCGAACGCTACCCGTGGCCGTTGGGCGCGGCATTCGCGTGCGGGCTGCTCGCGTTCGCATGGCCGCGACGGAGACGCGCATGAGTCCGTTCGCTGATCTCTCGCTCGCATCGCTGCACTTGCTGCGCCCGCAGTGGTTGTGGGCGCTGCTCGCGCTGCCGCTGCTGCTGGGCCTGTCGCGCGTGCAGCGACGTCGCGCCAGCGTGTGGCGCGAGAACGTCGATGCGCACCTGTTGCCGCACCTTCTCGTCGAACGCGTCGGCGCGCGCGTGCGCTGGGGTGCATGGGTCGCGGGCCTCGCGTACGTGCTGGCCGTGTTCGCGCTGGCCGGGCCTAGCTGGCGACAAACCCCGCAACCGCTGTGGCAGAGTCGAACGCCGCTGGTGGTGGCGGTCGATCTCTCCGGTGCCGCGCTCGCGGCGGATCTTCCCCCGTCGCGACTCGCGCAATCGCGCGCCAAACTCTCCACGTTGCTGCGCGAACGCCAGGGCGGGCAGGTCGCGCTCGTCGCGTTCGCGGACGACGCGTTCACCGTCGCGCCGCTGACCGAAGACGCGGCCAACGTGGCGCTGTTCCTCGATGCACTATCGCCCGACGTGATGCCCGTGGACGGCCAGCGCGCCGATCGCGCGATCGAATGGTCGGTGCGATTGCTTAAGCAATCCGGCTTCGATCGTGGACGCATCCTGCTGATGACCGACCACGCCGGCGATGGCGGCAAGCAAGCCGCATCGGCGGCGGCGAAGCAGGGCTTCCGCGTCGACGTGCTCGGCGTCGGCGGCGAAGCGGGCGCGCCGTATCGGCGCGGAGACGGTACGTTCGCAAACGCGCGACTCGACGAAGGTTCGCTGCGCGGACTCGCATCGGCCGGCAATGGCCGCTACACCCGCATCGCCAGCGACGACGGCGACCTTCGCGCACTGGGCGTACTCGACCCGACCGATGCCGACGACGCCACGCGCGTGGACGGCAAGCGCGGCCATGCGTGGCAGGACGAGGGCTACTGGCTGCTGCCGCCGCTGATGCTGCTGGCGTTGTTCGCCTTCCGTCGTCGCGCGACGGGACTGGCGATCGTTGCGCTGTGCGTGCTGTGGACGCCGGTCAGGGCGGCAGACATGTGGCGTCGTGCCGACCAGGTCGAACACGCGCACATCGTGCAGGGCAACGAAGCCTTCCGGCGTGGCGATTTCAACGCCGCCGCGCAGGCCTACCAGTCCGCCGACAGCGCCGATGCCCACTACAACCGGGGCAACGCGCTGGCGAAGGCGGGGCAGTATCCGCAGGCCATCGCTGCCTACGACGAAGCGCTCAAGCGCCAGCCGGACATGCCCGACGCGATCGCCAACAAGCGGGCGGTGGAAGCGGCGATGAAGCGCAAGCCGCCGCAGGGTGGCGGGCAGTCCAAGGACCCGCAGAAGCAGGACCAGAAAACCGACCAGAAGCCGCAGTCCGGGCCGCAGCAGCAGGATCAGAAATCGCAGCAGGACTCGAAGCAGCAGGATTCGCAGCCGCAGGAGTCGAAGCAGCAGCAGAACCAGCCGCAATCGGAACCGTCGCCGGCCGACGCGCAGAAGCAGCGCGACGCCGACGCCGCGCAACGCCAGCGCATGCAGCAGGCCCTCCAGCAGCAGGGGCAGCCGAAGCCGGAACAGCAGGACAAATCGCGCAACGAAACCCCGCAGCAGCGCGAACAGCGCCTGGCGAACGAAGCCTGGCTGCGTCGCGTGCCGGACGATCCGGGCGGCCTGCTGCGCGAGAAGTTCCGTATCGAGCACGAACGCCGCAGCACGGGCGGCGAGGGCAACGAATGAACATCGCAAGCTCCTCCCGGTCGCGGCTCCTGCCGTCCCGCCTGTTCGCGCGCGTGGTGGTGCTGATGCTGCTCGCGCTCGCGAGCCTCGATGCCGCTGCGCAGGTACGCGCGTGGCTCGATCGCGACCGCATCGCGATGGGCGAAACGGTGACGCTCAACATCGAGAGCACGGCGTCCACGACGTCGACCGAACCCGACTACGCACCGTTGCTCACCGACTTCTTCGTAAGCGGTCGTACCAGCCGGCGCGAGTTCGTGATGGGCAGTGGCGGCAGCACGGTCCGCACGCTGTATGCCGTGGCATTGCGGCCGCGCCGCGATGGCGGCATGACGGTGCCGGCGCTCAACGTCGGCAGCCTGCGCACGCAACCGATTCCGCTGACGGTCGCGCCGGCCGCAGCGCCGTCGGCGACGCGCTCGGAGGACGTGTTCATCGAAAGCGAAGCCGATGATCCGGCTCCCTACGTGCAGCAAGCGGTGGGCTGGGTGGTGCGGCTGTACTCGGCGACGCCGCTGATCTCCGGGCAACTCGACCAGGACGCGCCCGATGGCGCATCGCTGCAGCGGGTGGGCGACGACGCGCAGTACCAGCGCGACATCGGCGGCCGCCGCTATCACGTGGTCGAACGTCGTTTCCTTCTGGTGCCCGAACGCAGCGGCCTGCTGACCGTGCCGCCGGCGCGGTTCGAAGGTCGCGGCGCGGGCGGTTTCTTCGACGACCTGCTCGGCGGCGGTCGCGGCGGCGCGCTGGAAGCGCAAGGCGCGCCGCGCAAGCTCGACGTGCAACCCGCGCCGCCGAACGCACCGCAGCCGTGGCTCCCCCTGCAGAACCTGACGCTTCGCTACCAGTCCACGCCGCAGGAACTGCGCGTGGGCAATGCCGCGACCGTCACCGTTGAAGCGCTCGCCGACGGCGCCACCGCCGCGCAGATGCCGGAACTGCAACTGCCGCCGATCGACGGCGTGCAGGTGTTCGCCGAACCGGTGCAGGCCGACGAGCGTTTCGTCGATGGCCGGCCGCGCGTGAAGCTCACGCGGCGCTTCTCGCTGGTGCCGGCGCGCGAAGGCAACGCGCGGATGGCGGGCCTGCAGCTGCGCTGGTGGGACGTTCGCGCCGGGCAGGCGCAGTCCTCCAGCCTGCCGCCTCTGTCGTGGACGGTGCTGCCGGGCACCGCCCCTGGCGCAGGGGCGAATCTTTCGCCTTCGGCGTCCGGCGACGTGGCGGCGACTGCGTCCGGCACGACCGCGACGACGCCGGCGGCCCGGTTCACCGACTTCGGCGGCGCGAACAAGGCGTGGGTGCTCGCGGCACTGCTGTTCGCGGCGCTGTGGCTGGTCACGCTGGTGTGGGGCCTGCATCGCGGCGATGGGGCGAAGGTCGCGGCCGGGTCGCCGGGCGACGTGCCCGCGCCGCCGCCGTCCGGGAACGCCCACGTCGACCTGAAGCGGCTGATCGACCGCGGCGACCTTGGCGACGTGGGCGATGCACTCTGCGCGATGGCCCATCCGCCGGCGCGTGACCTGGACGAGGTCCGCACGCGACTGGCCGACGCAGACCAGCGCGAGGCGCTGGACGAACTCCAGCGCGCCCGCTGGGGCGCCGGCAGCGCCGTGACCGCGCGCGAGGTCTTGCGCCGCGCATTCGCGAAAGGCCCGACCTGGCGGTCCGTACCCACCCGGACGGCCTCGCCGCTGCCCCCGCTGTACCCGCGCGGCGGGCCGGAACAGGAAGGCTGACGCCGGGCTGCTGACCCTGCGCTGGTGTAATCTCGCCGGCTGATTTGCCCGAGAGAACACCGCATGAGTCATATGAGCCTGCCCGAAGCCCGCATGCCGGCGAAGGGGATGCCCCTCCATATCAAGGTGCTGCTGGGCTTCATCGCAGGCGCGGTGCTGGGCCTGTTCGCACACTTCATCGCACCCGGATCGCCGTTCGTGCTGGGCACGGTGACTTACGTCGCGCAGCCGGTGGGCCAGCTGTTCCTCGCGCTGCTCTTCATGCTGGTGCTGCCGCTGATGTTCTCGGCGCTGGTGCTGGGCGTGGCGGAACTGGGCGACGTCGCAAGCCTCGGGCGCCTGGGCTGGCGCACGCTGATCTACACCGCGGTGGTCACGCTGATCGCGGTCGCCATCGGCCTGCTGATGGTCAACCTCATCGGCCCAGGCCATGGCCTCGATCGCGGCATGCTCGACCAGGCCATGGCGCAGGGTGCGCAGAAGGCGGGCGAGATCGCCGCCACCGGCCAGCAGCTGGACTTCATGAAGATGCTGCTCGGCATCGTTCCGAAGAACGTGCTCGCCGCCGCAGTGGACGACAAGCAGAAGCTGGGCGTGATGTTCTTCGCGCTGATGCTCGGCATCGGCCTGGTGATGACGCCCAGCCCGCACACGCAGGCTTTCAAGAACGCGGTGCAGGGGCTGTTCGAGATCTGCATGCGCCTGATCGGCATGATCATCAAGCTCGCGCCGTACGCGGTGGCGTGCCTGATGTTCGCGCTGTGCGCCCAGTTCGGCTGGGAACTGCTGCTGGTGCTGGGCAAGTTCGCGCTGACGGTGGTGCTGGCGATCGGCGTGCACATGTTCATCGTGCTGCCGCTGTGGGTGAAGTTCGCCGGCGGAATGAGCCCGCGCGCGTTCTTCCGCGGCAGCCAGGAAGCGCTGCTGACGGCATTCGCCACCGCGTCTTCCACCGGCACGCTGCCGGTGACGCTGCGCGTGGCCGAGCAGAACCTGAAGCTGCCGCGCAAGGTCGCGCGTTTCGTGCTCACCGTGGGCGCTTCGGCGAACCACCACGGCACCGCGCTGTTCGAAGGCATCACGGTGCTGTTCCTCGCGCAGGCGTTCGGCGTCGAACTGACGCTGATGCACCAGGTGATGGTGCTGGGCCTGTGCCTGCTTGGCGGCATCGGCACGGCGGGTGTCCCGGCCGGCTCACTGCCGGTCATCGCGATGATCTGCGCCGTGCTCGGCATTCCGGCCGAAGGCGTGGGCATCATCCTCGGCGTCGATCGCTTCCTCGACATGTGCCGCACCGCGCTCAACGTCACGGGCGACCTGGCGACCGCGGTCGTCGTCGCCAACCGCAGCGGCGACGTGGCCGAAAGCGAAGTCGTCCTGCCGGCCGAAACCGCGCCCGAAGCCGTCGGCTGACGCGCAACGCCGCCGGATGCGTTCCGGCGGCGACCCCAGGGCGTGACGTACGTGCGCGATCTGCGCGCTACTCGTACCTGATCGGGTCCGATGCGCAATGTGGAGGATGAACACGTCCTCCACGCGCGCTTCTGCATCATGCTCAATTCCCGCCGCAGCGTGGAATTCCGGCATGACGCCCGAACGCGACCGCGACACCGACAAGCACGACACTGGAAAGCCCCGCTTGCCGCTTCACTGGAAGATGGCGATCGGCTTCGCCCTGGGCCTGGTGCTGGGCCTCATCGTGCATTCCACGGTGGGTGCGAACGCGCCGTGGGTGCAGTGGCTCACCAGCAACATCACGACGCCCGCCGGCACGTTGTTCCTGCGCCTGATCTTCATGCTGGTCATCCCGCTGCTGTTCTCGGCGCTGGTGATGGGCGTGGCGGAAATGGGCGACGTGCGTTCGCTCGGCCGCATCGGCTGGCGCACGCTCGCCTACACGATCGTCGTGTCCGGCATCGCCGTGATCCTCGGACTGGTGCTCGTGAACTGGCTGCAGCCGGGCGCGGGCATCGACCCGGCACGCGCGCAGCTGCTGCTCAACGAAGGCGCCGAACGCGCGAGTGCCATCGTCGGGAGCGCCGGAAACCAGCCCAGGGGCCTGGACATGCTGGTGTCCATCGTTCCCGACAACGTGGTAAGGGCCGCATCGGAGAACGCCATCCTCGCGGTGATGTTCTTCGCGTTGATGCTCGGCATCGGCCTGGTGCTCACGCGCACGAAAGGCACCGAAACGCTGCTGCGCGCCATCGAGGGCCTGTTCGACGTCTCGATGACGCTGATCGGCGTGGTCATCCGCCTCGCCCCGTACGCGGTGTTCTGCTTCATGTTCAACCTGGCCGCGCTGTTCGGCTGGGAACTGTTGCGCAGCCTCGGTGCGTATGTCGGCGTGGTCGTGCTGGCGCTGGCGCTGCACCAGTTCGTCGTCTATTCGCTGGTGTTGAAGTTCGTCGCGGGCTATTCGCCCGTGCGCTTCTTCAAGGGCATACAGGAAGCGATGGTGATGGCGTTCTCGACCGCCTCGTCGAACGCGACGCTGCCGACCTCGCTGCGCGTGGCCGACGAGAAGCTCGGGTTGCCCAAGCGTGTTTCTCGCTTCGTGCTGACCGTGGGCGCCACCGCGAACCAGAACGGCACCGCGCTGTTCGAAGGCGTGACGGTGCTGTTCCTGGCGCAGTTCTTCGGCGTCGAACTGACGCTCGCGCAGCAGTTCACGGTGATGTTCGTGTGCATCCTCGGCGGCATCGGTACCGCGGGCGTGCCGGCGGGTTCGCTGCCGGTGGTGGCGCTGATCTGCGGCATGGTCGGCGTGCCGCCGGAAGGCATCGGCCTGATCCTCGGCGTCGACCGCTTCCTCGACATGTGCCGCACCACGCTCAACGTCACCGGCGACCTGATGCTGGCGACGGTGGTGTCGAAGGGGGAGCCGGATTCGCCCGGAGCGCTCGAAGAGGACTGACCGGGGATCGAAACAGGGCTCAGCGGGGACGACATCCCCGTCCCGGGGTGTGACAATGGGCGTCCGCCGGCCGGGCAACGCGCCCGGAGCCCCGCGCGACCTCCTCCCGCAGCCGAAGACCGCCCGACGCCATGACGACGCCCAGCCGCCGCGACCTCGCCAACGCCATCCGTTTCCTCGCCATCGACGCGGTGCAGGCCGCCAACTCCGGCCACCCCGGCATGCCGATGGGCATGGCCGACATCGCCGAAGTGCTGTGGAACGACTACCTGCGCCACAACCCGTCGAATCCGGACTGGTTCAACCGCGACCACTTCGTGCTCTCCAACGGCCACGGCTCGATGCTGCAGTACGCGCTGCTGCACCTGTCCGGCTACGACCTGCCGATCGAAGAGCTGAAGAACTTCCGCCAGCTGCATTCGAAGACCCCGGGCCATCCGGAAAACTTCATGACGCCCGGCATCGAGACCACCACCGGTCCGCTCGGCCAGGGCTTCGCCAATTCGGTCGGCATGGCGCTGGCCGAGAAGCTGCTCGCACAGCGCTTCAACAAGCCGGGTCTTTCCGTCGTCGACAGCCGCACCTGGGTGTTCATGGGCGACGGCTGCCTGATGGAAGGCATCTCGCACGAAGCCGCATCGCTGGCCGGTACGTGGGGCCTGCACAAGCTGGTCGCCTTCTGGGACGACAACCACATCTCCATCGACGGCAACACCGACGGCTGGTTCACCGACGACACGCCGAAGCGTTTCGAAGCCTACGGCTGGAACGTCGTGCGCGGCGTCGATGGCCATGATGCGGACTCGATCAAGGCCGCCATCGAGCAGGCGCTGAAGTCCACCGGCAAGCCGACGCTGATCTGCTGCCGCACCACGATTGGCTTCGGCTCGCCGAACAAGGCCGGCAAGGAATCCTCGCACGGCGCCGCGCTTGGCAAGGACGAAGTGGCCGCGACGCGCGCTGCGCTGAACTGGAACTACGGCGAGTTCGAGATTCCGAAGGCCATCTACGACGGCTGGCGCAAGCGCGACCATGCCGGCGAGGAAAAGGCCTGGAACAAGGTGTTTGACGAGTACGCGAAGCAGTACCCGGAACTGTCCGCCGAACTGACGCGCCGCTCGCGCGGCCAGCTGCCGGACGGCTTCGTCAAGGCCGCCGACGATTACATCGCCAAGCTGCAGGCCGACGGCCTCACCATCGCGTCGCGCAAGGCGTCGCAGATGGCGATCGAAACCTTCGCGCCGCTGCTGCCGGAACTGATCGGCGGCTCGGCCGACCTCGCGCATTCGAACCTGACGTTGTGGAAGGGCAGCAAGTCCGTGGCGACGGACGACCCGAACGCGAACTACGTCTACTACGGCGTGCGCGAGTTCGGCATGACCGCGATCAGCAACGGCCTGGGCCTGCACGAGTGCTTCATCCCGTATGACGCGACGTTCCTGGTGTTCAGCGATTACGCGCGCAACGCCGTGCGCATGAGCGCGCTGATGGGCTCGCACGCGATCCACGTCTACACGCACGATTCCATCGGCCTGGGCGAGGACGGCCCGACGCACCAGCCGATCGAACACATGGCCTCGCTGCGCTACATCCCGCACAACGACGTGTGGCGTCCGTGCGACGCGGTTGAATCGGCCGCGTGCTGGAAGGCCGCGATCCTGCGCAACGACGGTCCGAGCTGCCTGATCTTCTCGCGCCAGAACCTCGCCCACCAGCAGCGCACCGCGCAGCAGGTGGCCGACATCGAACGCGGCGGTTACGTGCTGAAGGATTCGGTCGGCGCGCCGGAGCTGATCATCATGGCGACCGGTTCGGAAGTGGGCCTCGCGATGGATGCAGCCAAGCAGTTGGGCGACAAGGTGCGCGTGGTGTCGCTGCCGTCGACGACGGTGTTCGATCGCCAGGATCCGACGTATCGCGAATCGGTGTTGCCGAAGGCGTGCCGCAAGCGCGTGGCGATCGAAGCGGGCGTCACGGATTTCTGGCGCAAGTATGTCGGCCTGGACGGTGCGGTGATCGGCATCGACGAGTTCGGCGCATCGGCTCCGGCGGAGCAGCTGTTCCCGTACTTCGGTTTCACGGTCGAGAAGGTGGTCGAGGCGGCGCGCTCGCTGTAACGATCGC
>Ga0209257_1003093_pt1 | contig 14957 bp, 15 predicted proteins | sample AraplaCvi_mCL_r2_FD_184277 | JGI IMG/M metagenome (GOLD analysis project Ga0209257, IMG submission 184277) | Arabidopsis root microbial communities from North Carolina, USA - plate scrape MF_Cvi_mCL_r2 (SPAdes) (version 2) | ecosystem: Host-associated > Plants > Roots > Endosphere | place: USA...
GTTCCACATGATCCAGCCGGTGGAGCTATACCAGTGAAAGCGTTCGGGATTCGCCGGGTCCGCGTAGCTTGGCGCCAGGTCGTTGTGCAGGCGCAGCAGCGCCAGCCCCACCAGCGCCACGCCGCCATGGCCGTGGACGATGGGCTTGGGCAGCCCCGTCGTGCCGCTGGAATAAACAATCCACAGCGGATGGTCAAAGGGCAGCCAGAGCGGCTCAAAGGCCTCGGTTTGTTCATCGTCGCGCGCGATGGCCTGCACGAAGCTCGCACAGCCGGCGGACAGGCCCGAGGACGGGAGGATTTCGTGGATCAGCACATGCGTGACGCTGGGCAGGGCCGCGGCCAGTTCGGCCACCGCCTCGTCGCGCGGCATATCGCGGCCTCCGTAGTGCACGCCGTTGCAGGCGATCAACACCTTGGGCGCGATCTGGCGAAACCGGTCCAGCACGGCGGGTGTGCCCATGTCGGGCGCGCAGACGCTCCAGACGGCGCCCAGGCTGACCGTCGCGAGAAAGGCGACCATGGTCTCGGGCGTGTTGGGCAGGTAGGCGGCCACACGGTCGCCGGGTTGCACGCCCTGTGCTTTCAGGTGCAGGGCCAGCGAGGCCGACTGCCGGCGCATCTCAGCCCAGCCCAATTCGCGCGGCGGCCCGCCTTTGGCCAGGCTGTCTTCACCATGGCTCAGGATGGCGGGCACGCCCGCCGCTTCGGCCGCGCCCGCATGGCGGAACACCTGCCGCGCGTAATTGCCTTGTGCGCCAGGAAACCATTCAGCGCCCGGCATGCTGCGCTTGCCCAGCACGGCCGTGTGCAGCGTGGGCGACTGGACCTCGAAGTAATCCCAGATGCTTTGCCAGAAGGCATCGATGTCCGTCACCGACCAGCGCCACAGCGCTTCATAGTTGTCGAAAGACAGGCCGCGTGTGGCCTGCAGCCAATTTTGGTAGTGGCGTATCTGGAGCATGGGCACAACCATAAACCAAGTCGGACGGAAGCGTCGCACCATGACAAAGGCCGTGACGTATATTGGCATGCCGCGTGCCGCCGCACGCCTGAAAGTACTGATTGACCGACCCAGCCTGGACGATTCACTGCGACGGCAGCGCCGTGCCCAATCCGGGCCGCATGGGACTGGGCGCGGTGCTGACGGCGCCTGATGGAACCCGGCATACGCTCTCCATCACGGCGGAAGGCAGGGGCTGCAACAACGAGGCGGAGTTGCGCGCACTGATGGCGGCGTTGCAGGAGGCCAGGCAGCGCGGGACGATCGCATTGACCATTCACTGCGACAACAGCGTGGTCGTTGCCCAGCTGTCAGGCACTGCCGTGGAACCGTTTCTGCGCCTGGCCCCGCTGTTTGAAGAGGTCCGCGCCATGCTGCGGTCTTTTGCATCGGCGCGGCTGGTGTGGATACCGCGCCACCGCAACCGCGAGGCCGATGCCCTGGCCAGGGCTGCCGTGGGGCTGCAGCCAAAAGCTGCGCCACTGGCCGGCAAACGTCGCCGTTAACGGCTGGGCGTAGACCCCAGACCTTCCAGCAGGTCTGTGAGTTTCAGCTTGGCGCCCATCTTGTGCCCATGCGACTTCAGTTCCGCCAGGATTCCGGCCATTTCTTCTTTCCGAGGGCGCAAAGGATTCAGGGACTTCACCAGCACAGGCACCACGTCACGCCGCATAAAGCGTCTGCCGGAAACGGCGATTTGCCAGACCACAAGCGCGATGCCGACTGCCATCGCCAAAAGCACCGCCTCCTCGGCATGGTCAGGCGCGACGGCACGCGTCAGCGCGGGGAGGGCAACAAGAAGGCCAATGGTTCCCAGGACGGCAAAGCCGACCTCCTTGTCCAGGTGGGTCGAGGCAAATCGTCTTTCGACCTTGGGGGAAAGCGCCAGAAAACTTTCGAGCAGCAGGCTTTTTCGCTGCTCGGCCGGAACCAGCATGGGCGATGACCTGACCTGCTCTTCGAGCGCAAGCCTGTCAGCCCAGGCGGCCTGAAAGTCCGGAAAGGTCTGCGCCACCAGCTCGGGCAAGGGCGCGAGTTTTTTCGCCATGCTTCGATATCTCGCGGGATCGGCGGGGTACGAGGTGGCGCAGCTTTGGCAGGTCCGGTCATACCCGACCAGCTCCCCCTCCCCCGCGGAGATGTAATAGACATGCCCGGCCATGCCGATGCGGCGGACAAGAAACGGCCGCGCGCGGCGGCAAATGGTGCAAAAGTCGGCCACATAGCCGAGCTTTCGATAGACGGCTTTCTTCCCCCAGACAATGAACATGTCAACCCCTCAGGCTTTTAGAATGAATGTTAGAAATGCCCCGCAACGCCTGGCATCTCTTCACCAGGCGAGCTGGCTGCCAATATAAGGGCAAAATTTGGCACCCTGATTGGCGCCTGTCGCGAGGCGCAAGGGCCGGCACAGGCGCCAGGCCCCGAAATCGCCCAAAACACCTCGCTTGCACTTTCGCACAATCGTGCTAATATTCGTGCCATGGACGCCAAAACCCAGAAAAGCGAAATGACCCGCGCCGCCATCATTGGCGCGGGCATAGACCTGGCTGCCGCGGAAGGCCTGGAGGCCATCACGCTGCAGGCCGTGGCGGACCGCATCGGGATTTCCAAGAGCGGCGTGTTCTCGCGCATAGGCTCGCGCGAGGCCTTGCAGAAAGCCGTGATCGAGGAGTTCGGCCGGCGCTTTATTGCCGATGTGTTTGTGCCCGCCATGCAGCAGCCCAAGGGCCTGCCGCGCCTGGACACGATCGTGCAGCGCTGGATTGTGCGCATGCGCGACGTCGAGATCCAGTCGGGCTGCATTTACACCGCCGGCGCCTTCGAGCTGGACGACCGCGAAGGCGAGCTGCGCGACACGCTGCTGGGCGAGATCACGCGCTGGCGTGCCGCCTTGCGGCGCACGGTGATGCAGGCCGTGGAGGCCGGCCACCTGCGCGCCGACACCGACCCCGAGCAGCTGGTGGCCGAGATTTACGCCCTGTCCATGGGCTTGTTGCACGATGCCCGTTTCCTGCGCGACAGCCGCGCGGCCGACCGGGCCCAGGCATCCTGGAAGCGCCTGCTGCGAAGCTACCAGACCGAAGCGAGCTCCCCACAATAAGAGACTAGAAAAAAGCGCGGAAGAAAGCGGCAACGCTATTTCCGCATGTGTCAGTAAATTCTAATTTCGCACGACTGTGCGTAGAAGTGAGGAAATCATGTTGATCCTGATCATTGCCCTGGGCGTATTTTTTGGCGCTCGCGCCGTCACGGCGGCGCTGGCTTCGCTGCGCGGCCTGCCGCGCAGCAACGAAGACTGGGTCTGGTACTGAAGACCGCCGCGACGAAAGGGCCCCCGCCATGACACGCACTTCCCTGCAGGCCACCACGGCCTTTTACAACGCCATCCCGCTGACGCGCATCTTCCGCTGGGGCCTGGGCGCTTCCCAGCAGCTGTGGCCGGCGCTGGCCGTGCGCGCGGCTTACCGGCTGTTCGGCACGCCGCTGCCGCCCAAGTGGATCAGCCGGCGCCGCGGCTGGAGCCCCGACTGGCACATCGAGCAATGGCCTTTCGAGGACGCCAGCCTGACGCTGTATTCGCGCCCCGTCGCGCCGCACGGCCCGGTGGTGTTGCTGGTGCACGGCTGGGGCGGCCATGCCGGCCAGATGCTGGCGCTGGCCGGGCGCCTGAGCGCGCAGGGCCTGCGGCCTTTCATCGTCGAGATGCCGGCGCATGGCCGCAGCGGCGGCTCGGTCAGCAACCTGCCGCAATTCGCGCGCGTGCTGGAGTACGTGACGGCGCGCTTGCAGCAGCAGGGACACACGCTGCGCGCGGTGGTTGCGCATTCGCTGGCCGCCAACGCCGGGGCTTACGCGGCCAGCCGCGGGCTGGCGGCCGGCCGCCTGGTGCTGCTGGCGCCGCCGGCTTCACCGCTGGAATACACACGGCTGTTCGCCCATGTGTTCGGCCTCAGCGAAGCCACGCGCGCGGCCATGCAACGGCGCATTGAAGCGCGTGAAGGCATTTTGATGCCGCAGTTCGAACCCGCCGCGGTCGGCCCGCGCATCAGCCTGCCCACGCTGGTGGTGCATGACCGGCAGGACAGCATCAACCGCTTCGCCGACGGTGTGGCCTACACCGAAGCGATTGCCGGCGCGCGCCTCGTGGCGACCGAAGGGCTGGGGCACCGCAATATCCTCAAGGACGAGGAAGTGCTGCGTGAGGTGGCGGCCTTCCTGGCCTGAGAGCCGGTTTTTTTTATCTTTTGTTTAATGCCAGTTCGCCGCCAGCACCGGCGCAAGCGCTGTTTGCTGCGAAGCCGTCAAGCTGGCCTGGCCCATGCCCGGTGGCGCGAAGGCCGCCATGGCGCTGACCAGCTTGTCCACATCGGTGTGCTGCAAAGTCTTGCCGTCGCCGCTCCTGATCTGCTCGACGTGGTAAGCGTCGCCCAGGTACCAGTTCTGCACGGTGGCCTTGTCGGCCGTGCCGATGATGCTGTCCTTTCGTGCGCATCCAGGAGGGTGCGTGCATACGACTCTCCGAATCTACGAGTCAATTCACCTGCCAACAGAATATGACGATACGCATCCGCGGGGCCATCGGTACGGCCGGGCAATTGAGAGGCCACCATCTCTTGAATCGCACCCTCCGAAGCGCGAAGCGTACCAATTGAATAGATTGTGCGGTTGAAATCCATGATTCACTCCCTGTTTATTTGGTTTAATTTCGTTCGGCCTTCGGCTCAAGCTGATCCGTCACTTTAAATAACAGGCACTTGCTGCCTTCAGAAGCCTTCTCTCTGATCAAAATACTTTCGTCTCGTGAAAGGCATCCGGCTGGAAAATTTATATACGCACCCTGACCACATGAGCTGGAAATAGGTTCATAAGTCCCATCAGTCTTTATAAAAATCAAACCCCACGCACCGTCCTGCATTGCACCGGCAGCCGGAAATGTTTTGTTATATTTTTTTACGTGCAACGGCCCGTAGTACCCATGACTCTCGCAAACCGTTTCCCAGTCGCCCGGCATCAGCTCTGTTAAGTTGATTTTTTGCACGTTCTCGGACGCAACGGATTTCAGTTTGAAAAAGAATCGGACTTCCGCCAGCGATTGCGGATAGTCTAATTTTCTCCATACGAACAGTAGGGCGAGAGATACAACAATTGCTGCGAAGTAATGGTTTTTCCGAAAAACCCCGCGCAGAGTTTTTGCCTGGATTCGCGTTGGGTTATTCATAATTTGGTCCCTTTTTGTTCGTGTTATTCGGCGAGAAACATCGGTTCGAAGTTGCGCGCTCAAATGTTAGATCCTCGCGTTTTAGGCTTGAGGATCTTTGATGAAGGTGGAACCATTTGGCTGAGCGGGATTTCCCTTCAATGGCGCTCACTATTGAGGCGAGAAGTGTGCAAATAATGCTTGCTAGCCAGACGTATGCTCCAGCGCCAATCGAGATAACTTGTCCGGCCTCGATGTCTCGTGAAGAGTCCCATCCGAGAGTCTGAATGTCTTTGAAATCTATGGAGAGAAGTAGCGCCAATGCGGTGGAGACGATTGCGGCAGTACTCCTCTTTGACATCACAATTAGGGAGAAGATGAGTAGAGGATTTGCTAACCAAGCCAGAGTATTCGGCAAACCGCCCCAGTCGAGGAACAAAATTTCAAATCCCCGCATTTGTATGTTTGGCTCTAATGTTCGGTAAGGAGTCATCAGAAGCGATGCCATGTACAGCACCACAGCCAGAATTCGAAACGGTGTCGCTTTGCCACGAGTAGATATCCGCATATGCGTCCTAATTAATTAAAAATGTTTGTTGCTCATCGCTTTGAGGATGGATGGATAGATAAAGAAAACCGAGCGCTTCTTGTTTTTTGGAAAACTCTTTGTTGGAGTCGGGCGTCCTCGTTGTATTGGTTAAGACCTACGAATAGCCATCACGGTTTATCCTTGTCGCCCGGCTTAACGCCTTGGGATGCGCGGTTGGCCCCCGGTCATTGGCGACAATGCGGTCGGCCATGGATTTCGAGTCGCCGGCTGTGGCGTGAGGCTCAGGAAAGACAAGGGCCGCAGCATCCTCGGCGCCGTTACCCACCACCTGCCTCGGCTTTTTAGGCCCAGGCACCGCCTTGGGCACAACCGGCGGATAAATCCGCAGCCGCACCAGGTGGTTGTTGGTCGGGTAGACATACTCGAACACATCCACGCGGTTGCGCTGGAAAATCACCTGAATGCCGCCGGTGGGATAAATCTCGTTGAGCCTGGATTTGATGGGGACGCCCACTTCATACCGGCGGCCGCTCAAGACCCATTTCAATGCCATGCCTTCGGGCAGGGCCTCCATTGTGGTGATCGCAAAGCCGCCCAGGCACTTTTCATCGCCGCTCTTGGCGGGGGCGGGAAGCGGTGGGATCGTCCACAGGGCGCCGCCGTAGTTGATACGGATCTCCGACACCATGGTGCTTTCCATGTTGCAGAAGTAAACCTTGTACTGGGCTTGCGGTTTTATTGCGCAGCCCTGGAGCCATGCCACACAAACGCCTGCTAGCAGCAGGACAAAAGCGCGGCGCCAACTCGCTACCTGGCGCTGTTTGGTCATGGTGATTCCTCGCAAGAACTCTCTGCGGCCACGCGGTTGCATTGGCCCGGCACCACCCGCAGCCAGCCATTGGCATCCAGCGCCAGGCAGTCGTCCTGTGGGACCAGGATGCTGACGTCCATTGAAAAGTGCTTGATAGGTTTCTCCGCCAGCGATGCCAGCGGGCGGCGGAGTTCGTAGCAAAGCTTGAATCTCTCGACGCGATGCCCCGGCGGTATGGCGGGTTCACTTGCGGTGGTTTGAGAAACGGGTTGATCGGCCTGCTTGTCGGCTGGGACGTGCACCTTGGTGGCGGCAGCGCAACCCGCCAGGACCGTGATCGTGTAAACCTGTGCGATGGCGAGCACGGCGCGGCTCGCCTGGGTGTTACTGATCCTGGTCATCAAGCCCGCTCCCCAAAGCTGCGCACAGGACTTGGCGCTGGACATCCTGCAAGTGTTAAATCCAGCTCGGTGGCCAGCGTGCTGGCGGGTGTGAAAGCCGGGTACCTCGCCTTCACGTCGCGCAGCACGCGGCTCAGGGCTTCGTCGGTGCTGCGGCCGGGCAGCCAACCGTTGACGAGCAGGGTGTCGAGGTCTTTGGCGCTGCTGCTCATCGCGGCGGAGACGATGTAGAGGGTGGGGGCAGCCTTTCTCGGGTTGCCCGGCCTGCCTGCGGTGCAAGCACCCGGCGGCAGGACGATGTCGGTCACCGTGGTTTGCGCGATGGCGTAGCCCGGGTATTTCTCAAGCACCAGACGCGTGAAGAGACCGATGGCTTCGTCCACGCTGGATCCCGGTTGAACGGAGTGGACCAGCCTAAAGGTGAAGTCCTGCACGCCTTCGCGCAGAATGGCTGAGACCAGGTAGTGGGTTTGGGGTGGGGCTTTCGTGGCGGGTTTCTTGGGGCCCGGCCCAGCGGCGCGGCTGGCGCCGGGCAGGATCAAGCCCATGCCGAGGCAGCCCGCTCGCGCGAGCCATGCCCGGCGTGAGCTGGTGGCGTATTGACCGCCGTTTGTGTGTTTTCTCATGACTCCCCTGCTTCCCGAAAGACTCCCGCCGCTTGGGCCGCGGGGCAAAGCCCATGGCGATCACTTTGGGGGGAGGGTTTGGCTGGGCCAATCGCTGTTCGCCGTGTGGCGAGCCGAGCTTTGGTTGGCGACGCTGAACGGTATGCGAGGCCGCAAGGGAAATTCGCGCGGATTGTCCGCACGCGGCCTTTTTTTGTTGGATTTATCGATACCGGTTTGTTAAAGCCGAGCCTGGTTCGCAAAGAGGGCTGGCGGCGCCTTGTTCGCCTGGCGTGTTCAGGGTCACTGGCCCTCACCCTAACCCTCTCCCAGGGGGAGAGGGAATAAGAGGGTTAGCCTTGTGCACTGGCGCCATTCCCCCTAGCATTGCCTCACTTTTACAACGAGGAGACATGATGGGCATGCTGGACTGGACGGAAAAAAGCAGCGCGGTACTGCAGCAAGGTGGGGTCATAGGCCCCGATGAACGCCTGCCCTGGCCGCAGACCGCGGTCATGGGCGTGCAGCACGTGATCGCGATGTTCGGCGCCACGGTGCTGGCGCCCATCCTGATGGGTTTTGACCCCAACATCGCCATCCTGATGAGCGGCATAGGCACGCTGATCTTCTTCCTGATTACCGGCGGCAAGGTGCCCAGCTACCTGGGCTCGAGCTTTGCCTTCATCGGCGTCGTCATCGCCGCCACGGCGTATGCCGGCAAGGGGCCCAACACCAACCTCGGCGTGGCGCTGGGCGGCATCATCGCCTGCGGCGCGCTGTACACGCTGATAGGCGTGGTGGTGCAGGCCGTAGGCACGGGATGGATAGAACGTTTCATGCCGCCGGTGGTCACGGGTGCGGTGGTGGCGGTGATAGGCCTGAACCTGGCAGGCATTCCCGTCAAGAACATGGCGGCCGGCAATTTCGACGCGTGGATGCAGCTGGTGACTTTCGTCAGCGTGGCGCTGGTGGCGGTGATGACGCGCGGCATGGTGCAGCGCCTCTTGATCCTGGTCGGGCTGATTGTGGCCAGCGTGATTTACGCGGTGCTCACCAACGGCCTGGGCCTGGGAAAACCGATTGACCTCTCGGGCATCGCCAATGCGGCCTGGATCGGCCTGCCGGGCTTCACCACGCCGGTGTTCAACGCCAGCGCCATGCTGCTGATCGCGCCGGTGGCCATCATCCTGGTGGCGGAAAACCTGGGCCACATCAAGGCGGTGACGGCCATGACCGGCAAGAACCTCGACGTGTACATGGGCCGCGCCTTTATCGGCGACGGCGTGGCCACCATGGTCTCGGGCGGCGCGGGCGGCACGGGCGTGACGACCTACGCCGAGAACATCGGCGTGATGGCCGCGACCAAGATCTACTCGACGGCCGTCTTTGTGGTGGCGGCGTTGATCGCTGTGCTGCTGGGCTTCAGCCCCAAATTCGGCGCGCTGATCCAGGCCATCCCGCTGCCGGTGATGGGCGGCGTGAGCATCGTGGTGTTCGGCCTGATCGCCGTGGCCGGCGCCAAGATATGGGTCGACAACAAGGTTGACTTCTCGGACAACAAAAATCTCATCGTCGCGGCCATCACGCTGGTGCTGGGCACCGGCGACTTCACGCTGCGCTTCGGCCAGTTCGCGCTTGGCGGCATAGGCACCGCGACCTTCGGCGCGATCCTGCTCTACGCGCTGCTCAATCGCAAACGCTGAGCCGCCCTTCAACAAAAAAGCCCCGGCTGGTGATGCACCAGCCGGGGCTTTCTGACTTCAGGCCTGGTCGTTTTTAGCCGACGAAGCGGCCGCCGGCTCCCAGCACGCCCAGTTCCACGAACTTCGAGCCCGCGAACGGCGGCGCGGCGTAGTCGACGCTGAAACCGCCGAGGTCAAACTTCTGCAGGCCGGCCAGCGCGTTGCGCAGCTTGGCGCGCGTCACCTCGCGGCCGGCGCGCTCCAGGCCCTCGGCCATGACCAGCGTGTTGATGTAGCTCTCAAAGCTGACGGGCGAGAACTCCTGCTGGCCGATGGCGCGCATGGCGGCCTGGTAGTCGCGCACCACCTGCAGCTTGGCGCGGTAGGGGTCGGGGAACACCATGGTCAGCGCCAGGCCGGAACCTGCCGCACCCAGTGCCTTGATGCCGTCGCCCGCCAGCGTAACGCTCAGGCCCGCAATGGGCAGCATGGGTGAAGCCTTCTTCAGTGCGCTGATCAAGCCAACGGAAACCGAACCCGCGGTGCCCAGCAGCACGGCGCCGGGTTTGCCCGCAATGACCTGGTTCACGACGTCCGTGAGATTCTTGCCGTCAACGGCCAGCGCCACCTGGGTCGCGGCCTTGGCACCCTGCGCCTGCAGCGCGCGGCTGACGTCAAGCAGCACTTCCTTGCCGTAGTCGTTGTCCAGGTAGACGACGGCCAGGTCCTTGATGCCCATGCTCACCACCCGCTGTACCAGGCGCTGGGTTTCGTCGGTATAGCTGGCGCGCACATGGAACACATTGCGCATGCCGGGCTTGCGCAGCGATGAAGCGCCCGAGCGTGGGCCGACGTAAGGCAGGTTGGACTCTTCAATCAGCGGCACGATGGCGGTGTTGTTGGGCGTGCCCACGCAGGACATCAGCGCGAAAATGCTGCCGTCGCCGATCATTTTCTTGACGTTGTCGGCGCTGCGCTGCGGCACATAGCCATCGTCCATCATCTGGAACTGCAGCACCCGGCCGTTCACGCCGCCCTTGGCGTTGATCTGGCCCATGGCGGCATCAACGCCCTGCTTCAGCTCGGCGCCCACGCCGGCCAGCGGGCCGGTGGTCGCACCTGTGCAGCCGATGGTGATGGCCTTGGCCGTCAGCCCGTCCTGGGCATAGGCATTGCGGATAAAAGCGGGGGCGGCGGCAAGGGCAGCCAATTGAGGGGCAAGCGAAAGGAAGCGGCGGCGAAACATCGCGAATCTCCAAAAAAGGGGGCGGCCGTGAAGCCGGAAGAGCAAGGCCGTGCAGCCTTGGCGGTGAACAACAAGCTGCGGACCGGCGTAAAAGCGCGGACCGGCGGCGGAAGCACCGGAGTGTAATGGATTCTAGGTAAAAACCCTGATAAACCGTTCAACAACAGCAAAATCAGGGGCAGGCCGCGTGGGCCGCTGCCTTATTTGGCTTGAGCTCGCCCTGTCGCCTTGGCCAGGGCGGCCTTGGTGGCCCTGAGTTCGCGCTCCAGGTCGGCGCGCTCATCAATCTGCTGCTCCAGCACCTCGTTGACCTGGGCCAGGTCTTCCGCGGATTCCTGAATACGGGTTTCCAGGGCATCGGTTTTTTCCAGCGCCTGGGCCACGTCGCCGGTTTGCACCTCGGGCGGAATTTCCTGTTTGAGGACCGTGTTGATCACCGTCAGTTCAGCGGCCGACTGCTCCGCGCTGTCTTTCACGGCCTCGTTCTGCTCGAGCGCCCGTTTCAGCGGCGTGGGTACGGAAGATAGGGACTGAGGCATGTCAGGGTCCTTGGTGGAGGAGGCAGGACCGTTGCCGGCGATAAGCCTGCGCCAGAGCGGGGGGGGGCTTACAAACCGCGCGCGGGATTCGCGGACGATTTTACGCGCATGCACCCGCGGCGTGCTTTCAAAGACCTGCGGCAGGCCGGGGTACCTTACCGGTTCCGGGCGGGACTGACGGCACGCGCCGGCGCGGACGCCGGCGATGCGGGCCCCGGGCTGAAGATCTTTCCCAGTGTGGCCCCTATGCGGGCGCCGATGGCCGTGCCTACACCCGGCAGCACGGCGGTGCCGACCACGGCGCCGGCGATGGCACTCTTGGGCACGGAGAATTTGACATCCTCGAGCGGCCCGCTGACGCTGAGCGGGACGCCCACAATGCCGTCCACCAGGTCGACCGCGAACTCGGCTTCGATCTGGCGGTTGGCGATTTTGGCCTGGCCCGACGCGCTCAGCGAGCCTGACGTTGCCTTGAGATTGGTGTACGTGATGACCATGCCCTGCGGCGTGTTCTGCGTATCGAGCTGGCCCGTGATCGAATCGAGCGGAGTCTGGCCGGCGTGCTCCTTGCCGGCGGTGCGTACGGCCTTGTCCAGGTCAAAGCGCAGCAGGGTGGACTTGCCGATGGTGAAGGGCGTGCGGGTATGCAGCGAGCGCGCAAGCTCACCCATGGTGTCGCCGTTGGCCGAAAGCGTGGTCTCGCCCGATGCCTTTCCGGCGACGACGGACCGGCGGTTGAAGGCGGCCAGCATGCTTTCGACCTCCACCCCACGCGGCTGCAGCGTGCCCTCCAGGTGCATGCGGCCGTTGGCGCGCAGGTCCAGCCTGATCTCGCCGTCGGCCGTGCCCCCGCCCACATGGATGCGCGTGGCCCAACGGTCCTCCTGGCCGTGGCGCGCCAGGGCCAGGTCGGTGGCGGGCTTGAAACCGGGCCGGCGCAGCTCGGCCTTGCGCGGACGCCAGCCCGGGTCGAAGTCGACTTCGCCCTCATAGACCACGGGAATACCGCGCCGCGAAATCCAGGTTACATCGCGAAACACCAAACGCGCCAGTGGCACCTCGTCAGCCTGCGCCTCGGTTTTCTCGCGCTCCCGGCCCAGGCCATGCAGCGAAAGCTGGGGCACCACCGCGCCTTCGACGTCCGCCCGGTCCACCTTGATACGGCGCTGCCATAGCGCGAACACGTCGGGATAGGCAGTGAGTTTTTTGATCACGATGGGCTGGAGCTGGTCGGTGGCCGCGTCCTCCATGACCACCGCCGGCGAGGGCAGCAGCCGCCAGTGCAGCGCGCCCACGCGCACCTTGACGCCCAGCTGGGCCTCCAGCTCCACAGAGGCGCGGCGGGCCAATTCCTCGTCGGACGGCAGCCAGCGCAGCAGCGCGAGCCAGGCCGCGCCCAGCAGCACCAGCAAGGCGCCAAGGCCCAGCAGCCATTTGTTCGCGCGTGTCATGAAAACAGGTCCCTCATGCCTGCCAGCATAGGCCGCGGCGAAGCGGCCGACGCGGCGACAAGCGGCCCAACTGATGTAGGCCACAGCCGCAGCAATGCCGCGTTTGGGGACCCATCTCCATATTTTTTTTGTATTGGGAGGGCGGGCAAATCGTATTTGATCTTGCGACTGCACCTCCGTATTGTTCGGCCACAAGAGGCAGAAGGGTAACAAATGGACACGAAGTACATAAAACTATGGACCACAGCGCTGTTGGCAGCGGCCCTGTGCGGCAAGGGACATGCCCAGATCCTCATCGGCCAGACAGCCGGTTTCACCGGCCCGGTGGCGGCGGGCGTCAAAGAGAACACGGACGGCGCGCGCCTCTGGCTGGACGCGGTGAACGCCAAGGGCGGTATCGCGGGCCAGCAACTGGAGCTGGTGTCCATGGACGACAAGTTCGACCCCAAGCTCGCCGCCGAGAACGCGCAGAAGCTGGCCGACCGCGGCGCCATTGCCCTGTTCCTGACGCGCGGCACGCCGCCCACCGAAGCCGTGCTGCCCGTGTTGCAGGCCAACCGCATGCCGCTGGTGGGCCCGTCCACCGGTGCGATGGTGTTGCACCAGCCGGTGCAGCGCTACGTCTTCAATGTGCGCGCGACCTACCAGCGCGAGGCCCAGAAAGCCATTGAGCACCTGAATACGCTGGGGATCACCCGCATCGCGCTGGTGCATGCAGATGATTCCTTCGGCCGTGACGGCCTGGAGGGGGCCAACAGGGGCTTTGCCCAGGCCAAGCTGAAACCCACGCACGTCCTGAAAGCCGACCGCAGCAAGCCAGACTACGCCGTGCTCGTGCCGCCCATCGTGGCCAGCGACGCGCAGGCCGTGCTGTGGATAGGCTCGGCCAATGCCGTGGCCGAAGGGGTGAAGGCCATCCGCGCCACCAAGTCGTCCATACGCGTGGTCACCTTGTCCAACAACGCGTCGGCGGGTTTCGTCAAGGCGCTCGGGGAGCACTCGCGCGGCGTCATCGTCACGCAGGTCTACCCGTCCGAGCGCTCCTATGCCTACATGATGGTGCAGGAAGCCATGGACCTTGCCAAAGCCAAAGGGCTGGCGCTGTCGCCCGCCGTGCTGGAAGGTTATGCCGCCGCCAAGGTGCTGGTCGAAGGCCTGCGGCGTGCGGGCAAGCACCCGACAAGAGAGACGCTGCAGGCGGGGCTGGAGGGCATGAAGCGCTATGACCTGGGCGGGCTGGAGCTGAGCTTCAGCCCGGACGACCACACCGGCCTGGAATTCGCGGACCTCTCCATCGTGGACCTCGAAGGCCGCTTTGTGCGCTGATGGCCGGCCTGTTGTTTGACGACCTCAACCGCAGCGTATCCATCCACAGGGAGAAACCGCCATGGTATGGAAAAAGTCGCTGCACAGCTGGCTGCACGACAGCACCACGCAGCCACCGAAAGCACACCTGGAACAGCTGCGGCTTCAGCTCCAGGAGGCATTGGAGGAATGCGAAGGGCCGATGTGCGAACGCTTGCGCTGGCGCATAGACGCCGCGTGCACCGCGCAGCACCTGTGGCTGCTGCGGGGCGAGATATTCCAGCTGGTCGCCCGCCAGTTCTGCCAGCAGGAGGCCGCGCGGCGCGTCAATGCGCTGCTGCCCGCCTTCTCCGGCAGCTTGCCGGAGCGCATGCTGACGCGGGTCTAGAAGGGGCGCTTAGGATGTTTTAGTGATTTAAAAGGAACTAATCAGTAGTTCCTCAAATAAGGAGGTCTGCCCACAATCCGGTGTTTGATTTCTCCCAACACCGCGCGCCCCGCGCCTTCGCCACCATGAATTTCCAGCAACTGCGTTCCATGCGCGAGGCCGTGCGATGCAATTTCAACCTGACCGACGTGGCCAATGCCCTGCACACCTCGCAACCCGGGGTCAGCCGGCAGATCCGCGAACTTGAAGAAGAACTGGGGATAGAGCTTTTTGTGCGCGCCGGCAAACGCCTGACGGGCTTGACCGAACCCGGCGCCCATGTACTGCCCATCATCGAACGCCTGCTGCTGGAAAGCAGCAACCTGAAGAAGGCCGGCCAGGAATTCATGGCTCAGCAAAGCGGCCTGCTGTCGATTGCCGCCACGCACTCGCAGGCGCGCTACGCGCTGCCGCACGCGGTGCAGGAGTTCCGCAGCCAGTTTCCCGAAGTCAAGCTGCATCTGCACCAGGGTTCGCCCAAACAGGTGGCCGACATGCTGATGTCGGGCGAAGTCGACGTGGGCATCGCCACCGAGGCGCTCAACGACTATCCCGAGCTTGTCGCCCTGCCCTGCTACCGCTGGACGCATTCGGTCATCGTGCCGCCCGGCCACGCGCTGCTCGACGGCCCGCTCACGCTGGAGAGCCTGGCGCGTTTCGCGCTGATCACCTACGACACCGGCTTTACCGGCCGCTCGCACATCGACGGCGCTTTCACGCAGCGGGGCCTGGCGCCC
>Ga0209257_1003102_pt1 | contig 14883 bp, 14 predicted proteins | sample AraplaCvi_mCL_r2_FD_184277 | JGI IMG/M metagenome (GOLD analysis project Ga0209257, IMG submission 184277) | Arabidopsis root microbial communities from North Carolina, USA - plate scrape MF_Cvi_mCL_r2 (SPAdes) (version 2) | ecosystem: Host-associated > Plants > Roots > Endosphere | place: USA...
TATAACCCAGCATCTGCGAGGCGGTCGGATAGGTGCCGGCCGCCACCATCGCCTTCAGCGCCGTCATCGCCGCATCACCACCGCCGCCGGCAACCGGCACGTCCTTCCAGGCAAAGCCTTCCTTCGACAGATCCTGCTTCAGAACGTTCAAGGCCGCCGCTTCGCCGCCTGATGTCCACCAGTGCAGCATCTGCACTTCCTTGACGTCGGCTGCGCGGGCCGCGACATGGGCGCCCGCCAGAGCCAATGCGATCACGGCCGTCGTGGTCAAAAACTTGTTCATCGAAGAACCTCCCAGTTCCCTCTTGGAAGATGCAGGACCATTCCCGCATCCGATTACCCGCCCTCCCCGGGCGTAGTTGCTTTGCCAGCTAGGCCAGCTTTTCCGTCTGCGGCATCCCCCAACCGGTGCGTTTGCCGATATGCATGTTCAGCGTCTTGGTCTCGGTATAATCCTCGACCGCATGGCGGCCGAGTTCGCGGCCGAGGCCGCTCTGCTTGTAGCCGCCGAAGGGAAGCTCCGAGGCGCCATCCATGAAGGTGTTCATCCAGACCGTGCCCGCCCGAACCGACCGGCCGATCGTCAGGCAGGTGTCGAAATCACGGCTCCAGACACCGGCCGACAGGCCGTAGTCGATGGAATTGGCAATGCTGATCGCTTCGGCTGAAGTCTCGAATGTCAGGACCGACAGCACCGGACCAAAGACTTCCTCGCGCGCCACCGCCATATCGGGGGTGACGGCTTCGAGGATCGTCGGCGACATGAACTGCCCCATGCCGAGGTCGAGCGTCTCGCCGCCATGGGCGACGCGGGCGCCGCTGCTCCTGGCGCCGGCGACATAGCCTGAAATCTTCTCCAGATGCTGCGGCGTGATGATCGCGCCGACCTGCGTCGAGGGATCAAGCGGATCGCCGACCTTCACCCCCTTCGACAGCTCGGCGACGCGCCTGACAACGTCTGAGGCGATCGCCTTGTGAAGGATCAGCCGCGACCCGGCATTGCAGCACTCGCCGGCGTTGAAATAGGCGCCGAAGACCGCGGCATCGACGAACGCGTCGAGGTCGGCATCGGGGAAAACGATTTGCGGATTCTTCCCGCCGAGTTCCAGCGAGACCTTCTTCAGCGTCTGCGCCGCATTCGTCATGGTCAGTTTTCCGACGCCGGTCGAGCCGGTGAAGGACACCATGTCGACCTCGGGATGAGACGTCATGACCGCACCGACTTCAGGTCCCGTACCGGTGACAATGTTGACGACACCATCCGGGATGCCCGCCTGCTGCAGGATTTCTCCCAGCACGAGCGTCGATCCCGACGTCAGCTCCGACGGTTTGACGACGGTCGTGCAGCCGGCGGCGAGGGCAAAGGGCAGCTTCTGGCCGACGATCAGGAACGGGAAGTTCCACGGCGTGATGATCGAGACAACGCCGATCGCTTCGCGCAGGACGACGCCGAGCGTGCCGTCGCCGAGCGTATTGTAACTTTCGCCATGGAGATCGCGTGCCAAAGCCGCCGCATAGCGCCAGATGTCGACCGAGCCGGCAATTTCGCCCCGCACCTGGGTGATGGGTTTGCCTGCCTCAATGGCATCGAGAAATGCCAGTTCCTCCGCCCGCGCCGCGATCAGATCGGCCGCCTTCAGCAGGATGGCGGACCGTTCGGACGCGGTCATCCGCGGCCATGGTCCCTGGTCGAAAGCCTTGCGTGCGGCGGCAATCGCGCGCTCTGCATCCTTCCTACTGCCGGTCGGGAACCGGCTGACCACGACCCCATGGCTCGGTGCGACACGCTCGATCGGATCGGCGGCGCCGGCCTCCCATTTGCCGTCGATCAACATCTTGAAATCACGCGCCTTGTGGTCGCTGAGCGCCGTGGGGTTGACGAGGACCGTCATTACCATTCTCCCTTGAACGTTGCCGGGCGCTTCTCGCTGAACGATGCGACGCCCTCTTTCAGATCGCCGGTCTTGGCAGCGAGGATCGAGCCCAGGGCTTCAACCGCCGTTCCGTTGTCTTCGCCGTTCGCCGATGCGATCATCAATTTGACGATCTCGAGGGCCGCCGGTCCCCTCGCCGCGATCCGCCCGGCATATTCCCTGGCGGCGGCGACCGAGTTTCCTGTCGGAACGACCGCGTCGACGATACCGAGCAGGCGGGCTTCCTCGGCGGTGAATATCTCGCCGCCGAGCGCCATGCGACGGACGGCCTGGGCGCCGAACCGGCGCACGAGACGCTGGGTGCCGGACCAGCCCGGCACCATGCCAAGGCCGGTTTCCGGCAGGCCTATCTTAATGTGTTCCTCGGCGATGCGAATGTCGGCAACGCCCGCCAGCTCGAGCCCGCCTCCGAGAGCGTGGCCGTTCAGCGCCGCGACCAGCGGCACCCGAAGCGTCGCCAGCCGTTCGAAGATCCGGTGACCATGCCGAACCCACGCGTGACCGAACTCCTGGGGCAGCATTCCGCCCCAGGCCTTGATATCGCCTCCGGCGGAAAAACCCTTTCCTTCACCGGTCAGAACCGCGGCGCGTACGTCCGGGTTTGCCTCCACGGCATCGGCGGCGTCCGCCAAGGCTTTCAGCATGTCGAGATCGAGCGCGTTGAGTTTCTCAGGACGACAAATTGTCAGGGTCGCAACATGTCCGTCGATATCGATCCTGACTGTTCCGCTAGCCATGGAAAGTGCCCTCCAGCGTCCGTGCCCGTTTGGCTGGAAGCGACAGGCCGATGCCGGCCTCGCCGAAGAGTGTCGCATCCATGACCTTCAGGTCTGGCGCGACGATCAGCGGAAATTCGGACTGATCGAGGATCTGGGACTGAAGATCGACGCCCGGGGCGATCTCGGTGAGGACGATGCCTTCGGGCGTCAACTTCATCACGCAGCGCTCGGTGACATAGATGATATCCTGCCCCTGCTCGATCGCCCGCCTGCCGCTGAAAGTGACGTGTTCGACCTCGTTGACGAGCTTCTTCAGCTTGCCTTCTTTTTCAATGAGCAGAGCCCCATCGGCGATCGAAAGCTTCGCCCCGGCGTTGAACATGCCTGAAAAAACAATCTTCTTTGCCCGCGCCGTGATGTCGACGAAGCCGCCGGCGCCGGCCGTCACATGCGGCCGGAAGGAAAGTTTGGAGACGTTGACCGACCCGTCCTTGCCGATCTCGAGGAAGGAGAGCAGCGACGCATCGAAGCCAGCGCCCTGAAAGTAAGTGAACTGATAAGGGGATGGCATATAGGCGTCGGCATTGGAGGCGCAGCCGAAGGCGAAATCGAGCAGCGGCACGCCGCCGACCGCGCCTTGCTCGATCACCCAGGTGACGGCGCCGTGGAGCCCCTCCTCCAGCAGAATGCGCGGTACATTGGCCGAAATTCCGAAGCCGAGATTGACGCAGCTTCCCGCCTGCAACTCCTGCGCGACACGGCGCGCGATCACCTTCTGAACATTGAACTCCGGAACGTGGAAGCTGTCGAGCGGGCGGAAGATCTCACCCGAAATCGCCGGATCATACCCAGTCTGCGTTGTCTGCTTCTGATCGGGATCGACGACGATATAGTCGACCAGCATTCCCGGCACTCGGACGTCATGCGGTTTCAAAGAGCCTTCCTTGGTGATCCGCTTGACCTGGGCGATGACGATGCCGCCGTTGTTGCGGGCGGCGAGCGCCTGATCGAGACCGCCGAGATAGGCGCCCTCATGTTCGTATGTCAGGTTGCCGCGCTCATCAGCGGTGGTGGCGCGGATGATGGCGACCTGAGGGACGATCGAGGGGAAGAACAGCCAGTCGTCGCCCTCGAAGCTGACGCGCTTGACCACCTGCTGCTCCGAAGCCAGCTCGTTCATCGCGCAGCCCTGCCGCCGGGGGTCGACGAATGTGTCGACGCCGATCTTGGTCAGCACGCCCGGCCGCTTGGCGGCGGCTTCGCGATGGATGTCGAACAGGATGCCAGAGGGAATGTTGTAGGCCGGGATCTCGTTGTTGGTGATCATCTGCCAGATCAGCGGCGGCTCGGACGATGACGGTCCCGACGGGTAGGAGCCGCCGATGATACGTTTCAGCAGGCCCTTCCTGGCAATATGGTCGATGCCCTTGATACCGCTCATGTCGCCGGCAGCGATCGGATGAAGGGTCGTCAAATCACGGGGATGGCCGGTCGCCTCGAAACGCTCGCCGATCGCCTTCAGCATGAGATCCGGGCAACCGAGACCGCTCGAAGACGATACCGTCACGACGGCGCCATCCGGGATGAGCGCGGCCGCTTCGGCTGGGGTGAGATGCTTCTTCATGTGCATTACTCGGCGTCCTGTTTCGATTTTACGCTCTTGCCGGTCTTCGACGGCGGGGCCCTGCCGGCGCCGCAGCTTTCGCGAACGACCAGCCGAACGGCCGTCGTCACCGTCTCCGCTTCGGCCTTGCCCGCATTGATCTGCTTGAGCAGCATCTGCGCGCCGCGACGCCCGATGCCCTGCGGGTCGACCGAGACCGTCGTCAGCGCCGGGACCGCTGCCTGGGCCTCGATGACATCGTCGAAGCCCACCACGGCGAAGTCGGCACCCGGCTCCAGCCGGCGCGCGCGCAACCCGTCGCAAACGCCGAACGCCACCGCATCGTTGAAGCAGACGGCCGCGGTCGGCCGGCGGCCGAGCGCAATCGCTTTTCCGATCGCCTCTACCCCGCCGGCCCGCGACGGCGCGGACGCGATGACGAGTTCTTCGTGATAGTCGAGCCCGGCTGCCTCAACGCCGCTTCGGTAGCCGGCAAGCCTGTCGTCGAAGACGGCGGTGTCCGGAAAGCCGCCGAGAAAAGCGATGCGCTTGTGACCGAGGCCCGCCAGATGCTTGACCGCGGACATCATGCCGGCCTGGTTGTCGGAAACGATCGACGAGACCTTGGCGCCGGGCAGGTTTCGAACGACGACCACAACTGGAATCCCGGCTGCAACGAGCGGCTTGAAGTCGGCGGCATCGGTGGCGCGGGCCGGCGAGACGATGAGGCCGGAAATGCCGTGCTCACGCATCGACGCGACAACCTCACGCTGCCGGTCGATGCTCTCGCCGGTGTTCGACAGGAACTGCACGAAGCCGGCCGACTGAACGACCATATCGACGCCGACCGCCAGCTCCGCAAAGAAGCTGTTCGTCAGATCGTTGACGACAACTCCGACAATCTTCGATTTCGCACCGGCTTGGCGAAGATTGGCGGCGCCGCGATTATAGACATAGCCGAGTTCGCGCATCACGGCATTGACCTTGGAGCGCGTCCCCTCATTGACCAGGGAGGAGCCCTGCAACACCAGCGACACCGTCGACTTGGAGACGCCGGCGGCCTTTGCGATGTCAATGACGGTCACCCGCGCCTTTGTCATTTCCCTCTCCGACCACGACGTCGACTGATGGATAAATATTTGGAACGTTCCAATTCTGTCAAGGGAAATTTAGGGATCCGGTATGAATTTATTTGCTTCTAGTGAGTTGCCAGCTTTATTTCGTTGTCAACATTTCAACTAAAAAATTGGAACGATCTAAATTCCGGCCACAGTTGAGAGGCGCCTGCGGTTGCAAAGTCGTGGAGGATTCGGGACTCGTCCCTTATGCTGTCGAGACAATGATTGCGCCGCGACCAGTGGAGGAGATCATCGAAACATGACATCGCGCGCTGAACTGACCGCTCTGCCGCCACGCGAACAGGCACAGCGCCTGACAGCCGTCGCCGCATCTCTGGTGGCGCAAATTAGGCGCACCGAACCCGACGCGGCGGAAGCAGAGGCCGCCTTGGCGGCAATCCGCGCCTGGGGCGATGGCGGGCGCCTAACCGGCGGATATTTCTCCGATCTTGTCTACGGCGATGAGGAGCGCGGGACTCTTCGTCGTCTTACCGAGGCGGCAGGTAAGCCCAGCGAAGGCGGGTGGAATGCACGTCGCCTGGCTTGTTTATCAGGAGACCGGCAAAGCCATGCCGAGTGACGTCAACGAGGCGGGAGAGGACAGCCTTGATCTTCTGGACGAGCAGCGCGACCAACGCGGCTAAGTGATGCAAAACCGCGGCGCACTGTTGCTGGAATTGCTCTCGATGAGCTCCCGCCGATAGGCTTTAGCGAAACTTTATCGTTTCTGACGAATGCTACGGATACGTGCAACGTGTCAGATCTGAAGCAGGGCGGGATGACGCCACACTCGTTTGAATCCATTCTGGAGAGCCTGCCGCAGGGCATCGTTCTGCTTGATTCTGCCAATAGGGTGACGGCGTTCAACTCCCGCACCCTCGATATTCTCGGGCTGCCGGCTGGAGCCATCGGCAGAGGAATGAATATCGACGGACTGCCGGGCACCGCCGATTGCCGCGCGGCCGCATGCCGGCGGTCGACGACAGGCAGGCCGCACACGTCTCAGTTTGCGCTGTCTGACGGACGGATGGTCTCAATGACCTACGCCCCATCGAAAGAGGGAGGCTGGATCCTCAGCTACGAAGACATCTCGACCCTGATCCGCGTCGAAGACAGTCTCACCGAACAACATCACCGGTTCGACGCAGCACTCCGCAACATGCCGCACGGGCTGTGCATGTTCGATTCGACGAAGAAGCTGATCCTGTGCAACCCAGCCTACGCGCGGATGTACAATCTGCCGGACCGATTGACGCAACCGGGGACGCCGCTTGTCGATATCCTGGCTTATCGCAGCCGCGAGGGAAATGGTCCGGCCGACACTGCCACCTATTTCGATGTGGTGTTCGAAGCGACCGCGCGCGGCGCGGTGGCCAGCCAGAATATCGTGCTTTCCGACGGCCGCGTCATCAAAATCACCCACAATCCGATGCAGAACGGTGGATACGTCGCCACCCACGAAGACGTCACCAAAACAGTGCGGCTGACGGAAGAGCTGCGCCAGCACCACGATCAGCTCGAAACGACGGTGCAGAGCCGCACGGCCGAGGTCGAGCGGCAGGCGCGGGAACTCGAGCGAATGCTTGCGCAGGAGCGGAACATCAACGAATTGCAGCGGCAGTTCGTGGCAATGGCCTCCCATGAATTCCGCACCCCGCTCGCCATCATCGACGCTGCCGCCCAGCGGCTGCTGCGCAAAAGAGGAGCAGTCGAGCCCGAATTCTTAAGCGACAAGGTCGATCAGATCCGCGCATCGGTGAACCGGATAGTCGATCTCATGGAGAGCATCCTTTCGGCCGGGCGCCTCGACACCGGCAAGATCGACATCAGCTACGATGCCTGCGCCTTGCGATCATTGATAAGAAGCTGTTGCGAGCGGCAGTCGACGATCGCCAAAACGCACAGCTTCGTGTTGGATATCGACGGGCTGCCGGAGTTCATCGATGCCGATCCCCGAACTTTAGCGCAGGTCTTTACCAACCTGCTGTCCAACGCCGTCAAATACGCGCCCGGAACCTCGGAAATTCGCGTCACGGCATGGGAGGAGACGGGAAACGTCAAAGTTTCGATCAGCGATGACGGGGTGGGGATCGATCCCGAAGACGTGCCCCGGCTGTTCCAGCGCTATTTTCGTGCCGGAACGTCGACCGGAATTGCCGGGACGGGCATTGGCCTGAACCTGGTGAAGCAGATCGTCGAACTGCACAACGGCTCGATAGAGGTTCGAAGCGCGAGAGGCTGCGGATCGACATTCACCGTAACCCTTCCGATCAGGCGCACCGGTAACGCTTCAGAGAACAGCGACGCTGCCTGATATTTCAGGATTGCTGTCCTCAATATCTACCCTATCCTTCTCGCTATAGAGGAGGACCATGCCATGGCTTTCATTCACACCCCCAATGCATCCGCCAGCGAGAAGACGACGTCGATGTATGCGTCGGCCGAGGCGAATTATGGTTATCTGCCGAACATGTACCGCGCCTTCGGACACCGGCCGGAGGTGATGGAGAACTGGGCAGCGCTGCTTTCCAGCATTCGCGGACATATGAGCCTCAGGCGCTATGAGCTGGTGACGCTGGCGGCGGCCAAGGAGCTGAAATCCTCCTATTGCATGCTGGCGCACGGCTCGGTGCTGCTGCGGGAAGGTTTTACCAGCGACGGGCTGACGGCTGTCGTCAACGAAACGGAGAAAGCGCCGATCGATGCCGGCGAAAGGGCGATCATGGCTTTTGCCGCCAAGGTGGCGCGCGACGCGACGTCGATCACCCAGCAGGATATAGACGGGCTGAAAAAACACGGGCTGAGCGATGCCGAGGTCTTCGACGTCACGGCCGCGGCGGCGGCCCGGTGTTTCTTCTCGAAAATGCTGGATGCGCTGGGGGCTGCACCCGATCACGCCTATATCGAGCGGCTGGAGCCGAATGTCAGAAAGGCGCTCAGCGTCGGCCGGGAGGTCGAGCGGCCTCTGGCGCCGTCACCGTCGCGTGGCACATCGCAGTAAGGCGGAGCGCGAGGACGTGAAGCCCCTGCTTCTGCGGTCCTACTCCTGCGGCTTGTCTGCGAAATGCCGGATCGCAAATTCGGCGATATTCTGGCTCGACCGGTCGGCATCGTCGAGCAGCGAGGGAAACAGCTGCCACTGATGCGGCATGCCCGGCCAAATCTCGGTGGTGACATCCACCCCCGCCTGACGTGCCTTGTCGGCAAGCCGCAGCGTATCGTCCAGCAGCGCTTCGCCGGAGCCAACCTGCAGCAGTAGCGGCGGAAAGCCGGTCATGTCGGCATAAAGCGGCGATGCCTGGGGATCGTTCGGCGACCGGCTGCCGAGATAGGCCTTGCGCAAAGTTTCGATCGAGGCCCTGCCGACCAGCGGATCGCTGTCGGCATTCGATGTCATCGATCCACCGGTCGCGGCAAGATCGGTGATGGGGCTGAGCGCAATGACGGCCGCCGGCAGCGGTTTTGCCGCCTGCCTCTGCCGCAGCACCGTCTCCAGCGCGATATTGCCGCCGGCGCCGTCTCCCGCCACGACGACATTCTCGGCGCGATAGCCGTTGTCGAGAAGCCAGCGATAGGCCGTCAGCGCGTCGTTGATCTGAGCGGGATAGGTATATTCGGGCATTAGCCGATACTCGATCAGAAGCACGTCGCTGGATGCGGCCTTGGCGAGCGAGCCGGCAAGCAGGCTGTGCGTGCGGATAGAGCCGCCCGAAAAGCCGCCGCCATGAATATAAAGGATCACCCTTTGGCCGATCGGGTGATGAAGACGGGCGGGCCACATCAGCTCGGCATCGACGCCGTCGGCATCGACCTGCCGGACCTGGATGCGTGTTGGCCCCGGCGTCGTTTCCAGCAGCGTTCGGAAGGCTGTCCGCCGCTGCTGCAGGCTATCGGCGCCGGTAAAATGATCCTTCCAGAGGCCGACGAGTTTTTCGACCTGCTCGCGCGAGGCCTGGCTTTGCGGTTCAATGTCCTTTCCGACGGCCGCCGAGGCCAGCAACATCACCGTGGCCAATGCGGGCAACAGACCGCCGAGCCGCTTTAATGCGCTTCGATTGACAGTTGGCAAAATCCGACCGTTCATCAACCTCTCCCGATGATGCTGACCATGGCGGCCATGGCAGCATCATTGGCCGGTTCACCCGCAGGAGTCAAAAGGGTGAAGAGTGCGAATCCTGAGCTTTTTTACTCGGCTTTCATCGCATCGATGACCGCCCTGAAGCCCGCCGACATGTGGCGGCGGCTCGGATAGTAGAGATAGAGCGGCTCCTCCGGCTGGCACCAGTCGTCGAGCACCTGGATCAGTTCTCCGTCGGCAATCGCCTTCTCCACCCGCGGCTCCCAGATATAGGCAAGGCCGACGCCGCCGAGCGCTGCCTGCAGCATCAGTTCGTGATCATCGAGCGACAGAGGTCCGGTCGGCTGAAAGCTGACCGTCTGGCCATCCTTCTCGAACTCCCAGGCATAACGCGCGCCTGACGGAAACATGTTCTGGATACAGAGATGGCGCTTGAGATCGTGCGGCGTCGCCGGCTTCGGTCGGGCCTCGAAATAGGCAGGCGAACCGACGACGACCAGACGGATCCGCGGCTTGATGCGTAGCGCGATCATGCCCTCGGTGACACGCTCGCCGAAGCGGATGCCGGCATCGAAACCCTCCTCGACGATATCGACCAGCCTGTCCGTTGCGTTGATCTCCAGTTGCAGATTGGGATTACGCTGGAGCAGCGGGGCAATGACGCGGCCGATGACGAAGGGGCCGATCGAATTCGGCACGTTGATCCTCACCTTGCCGAAGGGCGTGTCGCGGTAACGGTTCAGCGCATCGAGCGCTGCCGCCATCTCGCCGAAGGCGGGGTCGAGATGCGAGATCAGTAGTTCGCCGGCCTCGGTCAGCGAGACGCTGCGCGTCGTGCGGTTGAGCAGGCGAATGCCTATCCGATCTTCGAGATTGAGGACGGCATGGCTGACCGCTGAGGCGGTGACACCCCTCTCCTCGCCCGCTTTGCGAAAACTCTTATGGCGGGCAACGGCCGCGAAGGCAGCGAGTTCGGAAAGGTCGGAGGCGCGCATTGCTGAATTTTGCTCATCATAGTTTCAAGAATAACAAATCTTATACAGCAACGGATTTTCGGTCAAATTCAGCCTAGTCAGCACAGAGATGCGACGCCGAGACAGCCAATTAGTCGTCGAAAGGAATTTGTCATGAAAGTCTGGTTCATCACTGGTGCATCCCGCGGCTTCGGCGCGCTGATGACCAAGGAAGCTCTCGCCGCTGGCGATGCCGTTATCGCCACCGCCCGCAACCCGAAGACCGTCACCGAGCAGTTCGGCGATCATCCGAACCTCCTCGCCGTCGCCCTTGACGTCACCAACGAGGCCCAGGCGAAAGAAGCTGCGGCAGCCGGCATCGCCCGCTTCGGCCGCATTGATGTTCTCGCCAACAATGCTGGCTACGGCCTGCTCGGTGCCGTCGAGGAGGCCACGGCCGAGGAGATCGAAAAGCTCTATGCCACGAATGTCTTCGGCCTTCTGAAGGTGACGCGCGCCGTGCTGCCCTATATGCGCCGCCAGCGTTCCGGCCATATCCTGAACTTTTCCTCGATCGGCGGTTACTTCGGCTATCCCGGCTGGGGCGTCTACGGCTCGACGAAATTCGCCGTCGAGGGGCTGTCGGAATCGATGGCCGCCGAACTCGAACCCTTCGGCATCAAGGTGACGATTGTCGAGCCCGGCTTCTTCCGCACCGACTTTCTCGCCGACACATCGCTCGCGGTCAGCCCGGCCTCCATCGCCGATTACGAAGGCACGCCGGCCGGCAACATGCGCAATTTCGCCGCCGACGCCAATCATGCCCAGCCCGGCAACCCCGCCAAGCTCGCAGCCGGCATCATGACAATGGTCAATTCGGCCAACCCGCCGCTGCGCATGCCGTTCGGCAGCGACACGGTGGCGATGATCGAAGGGCAGCATGCGAGCGTCGAAATGGAACTTGCCGCCTGGCGTGAACTTGCCGTCTCCACGGATTTTCAGAGCGATGCAACGGCCTCGGCCTGATACCCAAGACCATGCCTGCGCCGCTTCCCGGATATCGGGGTGCGGCGCAGGTTCGCTCGTGACCAGAAGCCCGACCGCCTCACTTTATTTGCCGACCTGCTCGGCCCAGTTCGGCGCCTTGCCGCCGCCGTCGAGGAAAGTCATCGCCACATTGGCCATCAGCGGCGAAGCGAAGGTCTCGTAATGGGTGAGATCGGGCAGGATCGCCAGCCGGTTCTTCGACATGTTCTCCCGCATCCAGCCCGCATCGCGCAGGCCGCCGCCGAGCTTGTGGTAGAAGTCGATCATATGCTCGGGGCGGATCATATCGGCATCGCCATAGATCAGCATGACCGGCATGGTGAGCCTTGCGACGGCATCGCTATAATCCTTGGGTTCGCGCATCAACGCACCCATGGCGTCGAGCAGCTTCGGAAACTCGGAAACGTCGGGCGCCACCGCTTTGTAGGTGAGGAACATCGGCGTGTCTTTCATCATCTCGGCCATGCCGGCGCCGACGGCCGCCTGCTGCGGCAGCATCTCCGGGAAGAAGCCGTTCTGCGCATAGGGCGCCGAGAGGATTACCAGGCGGCGCACGCGGTCGGGCGCATTCGCCGCCATGTTCAGCGCCACCCCGCCGCCGAAGGAATAACCGAAGACGTCGAGCTTGTCGTAACCGAGCTGCTTCACCAGGATCGCAAGGTCGGCGCCGATTGCCGCAAGGTCGATCGGCCGCTTGCCGAGGGGCGTACGGCCATGGCCCTGCAGATCGACGGCGATCACCTGCCGGTGGTCGGCGAAAACAGGCATGACCGGCGCGAACATCTCGATCTGCCCGAGGCCGCCGTGCAGTAGCAGCAGCGGTTCGCCCTTCCCGCGGATTTCGTAGTAATAGTCAATACCGTTGACCGGTACGCTTCCCTTCCTGACTATCGGCGCGACCGCCTTATCCTCGCTCGGCGCACCGCCGGCGCCTGCCATGTCGGGCGCGGCCAGGAATGCGGCGACGGTTGCGATCATCGAAATCAGCCTCATTTTCAACATGTCCTTGCTCCGTTTTTGCATCAATACCGCAAGGACGGCGGGGGCCAGGCTTTTCCGACACCGGGTTTCGGAATTTCTCCGATCGGGCTTTGCGAGCGATATCCAACTTTTCCTTAACCGGCATGCTGGTAAAATCTCGCCGCAGAGACGTCAGACACCACGAGACCGATGCCGAAACCGAATTTTCGCTTCACCCACTACGATCTTAAGGAACAACGCGCCGGAACGATCGTCGAGGTGTCGTTGAATGCGGTGAACAATGTGCGGCTGATGTCGGCGCCGAATTTCCAGCGCTTCACCGAAGTTCTCGATTTCAAATATATCGGCGGCGTGGCGCGCAAATCGCCAGTCAAGCTTGCCGTTCCGGAACACGGTCACTGGCATGTCGTCGTCGACATGGAAGGTCATCACGGGTTGGCGGAATCCACCGTCAAGGTAATCGCCGCGCCAGCCAATCAGAAGACGCCGCGGTCCTCCTAAGCTTTGCAGCACCGCCCCTCCGCCACGTGGAAAGCACCGGGCATGTGCAGACAACGCCCCATCAGCAAGAGGCCCTGGTCACAATGTGGCCAATCACACTGACCTTTGATCGCAATCAATGAATTGGGCGGCAAGGTCGATAACAATTCTTCAGGCCGCCAGCTGCAACTCGGCTCGCGATTTCATGTTCCGATAGCGAGCGGAAACCGCTGGCTATTGCGTAATTCCTTGAATCGGAATCGACGACGCGCGACGCTGCAGGATTTTCATCATGTGGGAGTAGTCCATGACGTCGAACCCGACCGGTCGCATCACCAAAATCATCGATCCAGGCGATGCGTTAGGGGAAATCCTTTTCGGATTGATCATGGCGCTGACCTTGACGGTTGGTTCCAGGCTTGTTTTTGAAGAAGAAGGATTAAATGTCCACGAGTTGATCGTCGCGACGATCGGATGCAATGTCGCGTGGGGGATCATCGACGCCGTCTTGTTCATTCTGGGTACCACATTTTACAAGAGCAGGCGGCTGCGCCTTTTCCGGCAAATCAAAGCCGCCGGGGACGAATCTGAAGCGCTCATGGTTCTCGCGAACGAATTCCCGATTAAAGAAGCGCCATTCTCTGCGAAGGCCGCCGACACGGACGCGCTCTATCAATCGCTGCTGACCCTCGCACGCCGGGCCGCCCCAGTGAAGGTGTCATTTTCGAAAGGTGATCTGTCCGCCGCAATCGCCGTCTTCCTCCTGGTTTCGGCGACCGCCATTCCGGCAGTTCTCCCATTCTTTCTCCTCGAAGACGCGCACCTTGCCTTGAGGGTCAGCAACCTGTTTCTGATCATGCTGCTGTTTGTGACGGGTTATGCGTGGGCGAAATTTTCCGGAGGCAGGGCCTTTCAGGCAGGCATGACGATGACGTGTCTTGGATTGCTTCTGGTTGCAATAGCGATCGCTCTTGGCGGCTGAGCCGCGTTCGCAACCGAACAGCCACAGAGGCGTCAGCGCGGGTTGCGCTCCTTGCGAAGCTTCGCCCACCATTCCAGCCGCTTGCGGATATCGCGCTCGAAGCCGCGCTCCGGAGGATCGTAGAAGGTTTGGCGGCCCATTTTCTCTGGGAAATAATCCTGGCCGGAAAAGGCGTCCGGTTCATCGTGATCGTAGCGGTAGCCGTCGCCGTAACCTTCGCCCTTCATCAGCTTGGTCGGCGCATTGAGGATATGCTTCGGTGGAAGCAGCGAGCCGTTCTGCTTGGCGGCCTGGCTTGCCGCCTTGAAGGCGGTGTAGACGGCATTCGATTTCGGCGCGGTGGCGAGATAGACGCAGGCCTGCGCCAGCGCCAGTTCGCCTTCCGGAGAGCCGAGATACTCATAAGCATCCTTGGCGGCGTTGCAGATCACCAGCGCCTGCGGGTCGGCAAGGCCGATATCTTCCACCGCCATGCGCACCAGCCGCCGGCCGAGATAGAGCGGATCCTCGCCGGCATCGAACATGCGGGCGAGATAATATAGAGCGGCATCGGGATCCGAGCCGCGCACGGATTTGTGCAGCGCCGAGATCAGATTGTAATGGCCGTCCTGCGCCTTGTCGTAGACGGGCGCGCGGCGCTGGACGATCCGCGTCAGGCCTTCGGTGTCGAAGCTCTCGCCCTCGCGGGCGGCTCGCCACACCTCTTCGGCAAGGGTCAGCACCGCACGGCCGTCGCCGTCGGCCATGCGGATCAGGCTGAGACGCGCTTCCTCGGTCAACGGCAGCGGCTTCTGCTCGATCGCCTCGGCGCGCCTCAGCAATTCCTCCAGGCTCTCCTCGTCATGCGACTTGAAGGTCAGCACCCGGGCGCGCGACAGCAGAGCGGCGTTGAGCTCGAAGGACGGGTTTTCGGTGGTGGCGCCGACGAGGATAACGGTGCCATCCTCCATGACGGGCAGGAAACTGTCCTGCTGGGCGCGGTTGAAAC
>Ga0209257_1003105_pt1 | contig 14877 bp, 20 predicted proteins | sample AraplaCvi_mCL_r2_FD_184277 | JGI IMG/M metagenome (GOLD analysis project Ga0209257, IMG submission 184277) | Arabidopsis root microbial communities from North Carolina, USA - plate scrape MF_Cvi_mCL_r2 (SPAdes) (version 2) | ecosystem: Host-associated > Plants > Roots > Endosphere | place: USA...
GATTTTTTGATTTTTCCAGATCAGTTCATGTCAGCCGCTCATCCCAGTGCGAAGCTATTTGAGGAGAAGCTCGTATGCGTCGGCTGCCCTAACAATCAGCAGCTGCGCGGGAAGCTTTCCCTCGAGCGATTCATGTCGCTGGGACACGTCGCGGCCATGTTTGGACGTACTTTGAAGCCATCCATTGAACAATGGCTGTTGCTAGAGCACGGTTTTAAGCGGCGTATCGAAATCGTGGTCCAGGGCTTTAACGCGATCCCGATGCTACTTCAGGGGACGAATCGGATAGCAACCCTTCCCTTGCGGCTCGTCAGACATTTCGAACCCACCATCCGCCTCCAGATCGTCGATCATCCGCTGCCTTCCCTCTGGTTCACGGAGGCTGTGCAGTGGCCCTTGCTTCACAATTCCGACCCCGGAAGCATCTGGATGCGCGAGATAATGTTCCAGGAGGCTTCGCGCATGGAGGCCCCGGCGGAAAGCTCGGCAGACATCGACACGCCTATGTTTGACAGCGTCGCTGCCGAATGGTGTGCGGCTTGAGCCTGAAGATGCGGATACGCAGTTTTGTTAGCGGTGCTCGAAACCCGGGACGTTACTATGTTCCAGCTGGGTGAAGATCTGCTTATCTGCTGATCCGTTCGTGGATGGAAACGAAAACGCTGAAGCTGTCGCGATACTTTGTAGCGCTTCATGATCCTCTCCCGTCGTCGGATGGGTTGATGAGGATTCTCCGCAATATTATTCAGTCGGTTGTGAGAACGATGATTGAGGCCTAGTATGCTCTCTCGTTTCGCCGCACCATAGGACGTAGCTTGTCGGTGATCACTACACGGGGCGGACGGTCTTGTGATTTCAGGAGCTTGCGCATCAAGCGCTTTGCCGCCCGGTTCTTCCGAAGTGGTGGGCCCTTGTCCTAAGAGACAGTATGCTAGCATTCAGAGGTCCGCTACTTCAACCGAAATGCTGGCGAAAACTCGTCGGTCACTCTGCCCCACACCGACCCCGTTTAAGGATCGCCAGGACTCCTCACGGAGTAATGGCGGTAGCCATTGGCGCACCGCCACCGATTACCTGAAGATGGGGCAATTTGCGAGCCAGCCTATTGTGTCTTTGAGAATTTGAAGCACTATTGTTCGAGATTTTCGTCGTTGTCCGCGAAATGAGCAGTCAATGGCGCCCGCATCTGGTCACAATATGATGTCATCTGCAGCCTCCGAAAGGATGGTTTATCACGCAATGCTTTCAAAACTGATCCAGATTGCCATCGTGTTCCCTGCGCTGGTGCTTACCGCTTGCTCAAACACCGAACCGCTCCAGACGTCCACAGGTGCTCCGGTTGCTGCGGCGGCAGTTCCGATCACTGACCAAACGGTGATCGCCGAAACCGTGGGACGGGCGACGATCGGTTCTGATCCGCTAGCGTGGGCCAACCCGTCAACTGGCAGCGCCGGGGTGATCGAGCAGGTCCGGCCGGGTACAAACAATCCAAATGGATGCCGCGACTTCGTCACAAGCAAGCAAAGTCTCGAGGGCGTGACTCGGTTCAATGGTGTCGCTTGTCCATCAGATGGATCTTGGAAGATAAACGGCTCGTCTGGCTTGCATTAGGAACCAAGTTCGGGGATCAGCGATTGCTCTTGAACTTAATCTCCTTCGCGGAACTCAATCAGAATTTGGGCCTGTCGCAAATTTTCTGGTTAACCGCATGTCGCCCATCGGTAGAGATTTTCGGCTGCGAATGTTGGGGAGCACAGACTGCCCTGTGCTCGCTCGAGAAGGCGGCGAATGCGAAAGCCGAGAAACTTGTAACCAAGGGCAAGCCACTCGATCTCGAAGAGCTGATCCGCACCGGGGCCGCGGTAAGACCAACATGCCAGAACTCAATTTTCCGCACAGCCTAATTGAGCGACTGAGCTGAGAGCTTGATCGTCTCGGAACGAGAAAGCCTGCCGCGGGAGGAGGTGCGGCAGGCTTTTCTAATTGAACAGCGGCTGGGGGAGGAGTCCGCTGTTCCGTCAAGCGCCCCTTGGGAGGAGGAATAGGTTCACCTGGGACACGAAGCTTGGCGAGGAAGAGGCGCATCGCTTCAATGGTCAGAAGATAGCAGGACGCCGCCCCAACGCCAGCGCTCAGATCGCAGTGCAGGCATGCGGTTGCTGCAATGCAATATAATCACTTTATAAGTGACCTTGGTGACCTGTTCGGTTTTGGCTGGATCTGCGCCAGCGAGCCCGCCTCTTTGGAAAACTGCTCGGAGACCTTCCGTGCGCGAACGAAGGGTTTTGTCGCAAAATTTTAAAAAGGCCGCAGAAGCGGCCATCGCTGGACACAGTTATGCAGCGAGTGCGGCGAATTGCTGAAATGCCGATCGGCCACTGGTTGAAATTGGCGCTTGCGGATCATGTGAGCCACCTCGATACCATCCAGTGTTGCTGACGCAGACTGAAGGATTTGAAGCCCTTCAGGGGGCGGGTAAGCTTCTTGATAAACCGGTGGTCCTGCTCAATCGTGTTGTTGAGGTTTTTGACCTGCCGGATCTCGATCAGCCAGAACCATCCATACAACAACAGGAGCAGCCTGTTGATGTTTTGCAATCCTGCCAGGTTCGCGCCGCTCTTGTCGATACGACCTTTTCGGGCCAGCCATTGTTCTTAATCGTGCGGGCGAAGAAAGCGCTGGCCGCGGCCTCATCGCAGTACTCGGACAAGCATGAAATCAAGGGTTTTGCAGAATTTGTCGACAGCCCGATAGAAATAGGTCCACTTGCCTTTGACCTGGATATAGGTCTCGTCCATCCGCCAGGAGCTGCTGGTTGCGGATTTGCGCCCGCTGGGCCTGGCAGGCAATCAGGGGCGAATATTTCACGACCCATCTGTTCAGCGTCGCGTGGTCAACGGTAACGCCGCGCTCGGCCATAATCTCTTCCAGATCAGGATAGAAGACCGTATACCTCACGTAGAAATACCGCGCATAAAATCACGTCTTTCGGGTAATGACTGCCTTTGAAATCAACCATGATCGGCAAACTCAATCTGCCTGCTCATCTTCAACCCGGATCTACGCCTACCATACTGGTTGCAAACTCGGTGAAAAGTTTTGCGACAGAGCCGCGGTCACGGCTTTCCACTGCGCCATGGCGCGGATGCGATGAATATGGGTGGCTAGGGCTGAGTGTCGCCGGTGCGGCGCGACGAAAAGATTTCGGACTGCTGAAAAGACCGAGATGAAACGCTGCAAACCTCCGACGGATCGAAAGCCCTGCATCATTCGCTCTCGTTTTCGAAGCGGCACGTGAGAATTCTCTGCGCGATTGTTAAGGCCCTTGTGCGATCGATGTTCGACGGCGGGCATCACGTCCCGTTTTGCCGCTCCGTATGAGCGCAGTTTGTCGGTGATGATGCGCTTCGGTGACAGGCCTGCTTCTTCAGCAGCCTGACCAGCAATCTCTTGGCAGCCTTGGTATCGCGGCGGGTCTGGACGATCTCATCGAGAACGCAAACGTTCTGGTCAACGGCGCGCCACAGCCAATGTTTTTGACCGCCGATGGAAATCACCAAGCGAGTGGCGCGGGGGAGTTTCACCCCACGCTCTCTCAGAACCGGACGTGATACTCTCGCATCATCCGGCTCCCATTGTTCGGCCGTATACGGCTTTGCTCTATCCACGAGGATCTCCCCCTTGTAAACCAGTGTCCGCCCCTGCGCCGGCTGGTCGGGGTTGCAGGGCGCTGGGGCGGACAAGCCGCTTGGTCTTCTTGTCGATGATGCCGAGCGGATGGGCATGGAAGCGTAGCGTCCAGATGCCCGCTTCACTCTCCTCGATCACCACGATCTCGCCGGCCAGCGCTGCTGCGACATAGACGAGGTCGCCGTTCCATTTGATCTCGCCATTGGAGCGCACCCGGCGCACCGCCGCCTCGGCCGGATAGGTCCGGTTCAGGCAGGCGGTCGGGCGGGGGCCGCAGTGACGATCGGTAATGATCAGCAGGCACGTCCATAGCGAGTGCCTCGTGTGGACGCTCGGCGTTGTAATTCTGGCGAAATGCGTCAAAGACCGCCTGCTGCGCGGCATGGTCGACCTCCGGCGCCATGGCCAGCGGCAGCATCGTCGGATGGAAGCGTTCGTGGCGGCCGTTCTGCTGCGGTTTGCCCGGCTGGATGCGCTCCAGGCCGATGCCGAGCTTGATGAACCGCACAGCAAGCGTCGTCAGCCCGGTGACGCCGATCGCCGAAGGGTCAGAACCAACCAAGGAGCGGCTGGTGTTGATGGCCAGACGCATCTGGAACCGACGGTGGAGCCTGAATTCCATCCGGATTCCTATGGGTATCGGCCCGGCAAATCGGCACTCGATGCGATCAGCGTGGCACGGCAGCGATGCTGGCGTTACAACTGGGTTCTTGATCTCGATATCAAGACTTTCTTTGATAGCATCGAACCGGACCTGCTGATGCGGGCTGTGCGCAAGCACACCGATTGCCCGCGGGTGCTTTTATACATCGAATGATGGCTGAAAGCGCCGGTGCAGATGCCGGACGGAGATCTCGTCGCCAGAGAACGAGGAACGCCACAGGGCGGAGTAATCAGCCCCTCTTGGCAAACCTCTTTCTTCACTATGCGTTTGATATGTGGATGTGTCGGAATTTCCCGGACATTCCGTTTGAGCGGTATGCTGACGACGCGATCTGTCATTGTCGGACCGAGGACCAGGCGATGGCTCTTCAGGGAACTCTGGACGCGCGTTTTACTGACTGCGGGCTGACGCTTCCTCCCGACAAGGCTAAAATCGTCTACTGCAGGAATGAAAGTCGGCGAGGTACTCACCCGGTCTATAAGTTCGACTTTCTCGACTACACTTTCCGGCCGAGACTTGTGAGCAAGAAGGCCGGGGGCATGGGTATTTATTCGGTCATGCGGCCAGTCCGACATCGCTCAAGGCGATACGGGGCACGATCCGTAGTTGGTCCTTGCACCTTCGCAATGACAAGGCTCTCGATGATCTGGCAGGGATGTTCAACTCGTACATCCGCGGCTGGATCAATTACTATGGTCGGTTCTGTCCTTCAGCTCTCCAATCTACGCTCTGGAGTGTCGAGCAATACCTGGCTCGATGGGCTTCGGGGAAGTACAAGTCCTTGCGTAGGCATAAACGGCGACCCCGACATTGGCTTTTGCGCATCGCGCAACGCCAACCTCGACCGTTCGCCCATTGGCCCCTGCTTCATGGATACGGCCGAACAATGGGAGCCGGATGATGCGAGAGTATCACGTCCGGTTCTGGGAGAGCGTGGGAGTGAAACTCCCCGCGCCACTCGCCTCGTGGTGCGCATCGACGGTCAGAAATGCTGGTTGCTGACGCGACTTCTGAAGAAGCAGCGCATGCCGCCAAAGCGTATGATCACCGACAAATTGCGCTCCTACGGGGCGGCCACACGCCAGGTCATGCCGAACGTTGAACACCGCTCGCATAAAGGCTTGAACAACCGGGCGGAGAACTCTCACTTGCCGTTGAGAAAACGGGAGCAAACGCGACAGGGTTTCCGGTCGGTTGGCTCATTGCAAGATTTCGTGTCGATCTTCTCCGCCGTCCGAAACTCTATCGACGCCAGGCAATGGCCGCGTGGCAAGCCGAGAGTGCCCGGCCTGCCTGAAAAGCGCAGGCTCGGTCTCACGTGACCACATTCAAACAACGTGACAACGCCGTCCGCACGGGCCTTGACTCGCCTGCCATTCAAAAAATGTGACAGCGCCGGCACCGCACCTCGCGCGCCGCTCAATCATCTTCGACCGTGGGACCGCCGCGGAGATTGGCTTGCGGCGTGGCCGCCAGTTGATCTGCATCAACGCCGCAACGGCAAACCAGACATAGGATCTCGCCGTCGCAACGGAGCAAGAGTCTATGCCCGCAAACACCGTCATTCCTATCGGCGACGACGCCCTTTCCACTGCAGTTAGAATGCGCTTGGAACTGGAACTCGGACTGACGTACGATGTCGTGAAGGTGACGGTTCTCAATGGCGAGGTGACCTTGCGCGGAAGAATGGCGTGTCCGTCGAAAAGGGAAGCAGCGAAGGTCACCGCGGAGAGCGTGCGCGGCGTGCGCAGAGTACTCAGCGACATTTCGACGGCATATTACATGGCCGGAAGCCCAGCTGATCGTTCCAAGGAAGGCTGCGCATGGGCCTGTCGCAAATTTTGGCGCTCAACGGTATGTTGACCATGGGAAGAGAGATGCCGCTCCGAAAGTTGAGGGGCGAGCCTATGATTCTGAATGCTATTGACGAAAAGTTGAAGCGGCAATCGAAGGATGATTTCAATGGCCGGCATTTCGAGGCATGGCCGATGTGCAGGCGGTTGCCTGGTATTTGGGTTATCCACTCAGCTATCGGGATCTTAAGGAGATGTTCCGGGAACGTGGCTTCGAGGTCGATCATAGCAACGTCAACCGTTGGGTTCTGGCCTAGGCGCCGATGATCGAAAAGCGGCTTCGCCAGTTCCGGCGGCCGCATTTCGGCTCTGTCCGGATTGACGAGACCTACGTCAAGATCCGCGGCAACTGGCCGCCGCAGACAACGCTCTGCTTTCCTCCGACGACGGCAATATCGTCGTTTTCGCCGGACTCGGCCTCGCCAACATCAAGGCCCAGGAATTTGTCTATGAAGACAACGCAAGCTCAGCCAGCTGAATTGGGAAAGCAAGGGGATGAGCCTTTTCACTTTGGTGTTGACGCCCAGATTGACAACGACTGGAGCTTGAAGGGTCGGCACCGGCGGCAACGGTCACCTGGTTGACTACGACTGGGATAGTTGCGAGTCATCATGACTGGAGCGACCGCTCAATCCATCCCTTACCGAACTCGATCACTATGTCGCCGGAGTGACCCAGTTGAACCGGATCATCTACGGAAACGAGACCAGCAGTATCGCGGTCGGCGCCCGGTGTCCACTATGCCGACATCAAGTGGACCGCCTATGTCGGGTCCGGCATCTATTCGTCCGCGGGTTGCTTTCGAAACAACCCCTGGAAGGATCCAGAATGGGAAAGAGGCACCAGCTATCAGCGACAGATTCCGATTGACTTCCTCAGCCTGAGGCGACGAACACGTCCTCGGCGATCTTACGATCAGCGGCGGCCTTTCGCAAGGCCAAAACTGCACCGACGCGTTGGGCCGCCGAGCTTCTGGTGAAGAAGCCGTACAATGTCGTCGCTGTTGCTTTGGCGAACAAGATGGCGCGGATCGTCTGTGCATCGGCAAGGCGCCTTCGCTGTCATCGCCGCTGGCCGTCGCATCCCAAGGCGCGGCCAGCAACTCGGCCACATCCAGTTCAGTAGGTGTGGCTATCGATCAGACGCCGGCGTGGACTTTCTCATCCAGCTTGGCTTGCCAATGATATCCTTCGGTGCGTCGATTATGGATGCCGGGTTGTAGTGTGCATCGATCGGAAAAGAGTAGTCCGCATGATTGCCTTCGGTGATAAAGCCAGCGGCATAGAGCGTCTCCAGATAAGGATTGTCGGCCACCAGCACGTCGGCGTAGGGCTCAAGCGCGCCGAAAGTGGCACGGAAATCCATGTCGGGACGTCCGGGCAGGGTGATCGGCACGCCCTGATGGCTGTAGTAAAACTTCTGACCGTTCACGGAGAAGGCTTCGGAGATATAGGACATCGTGAGAGGCGTGTTGGCGAATGTTTCACCCGCTGCCCGGAATGTCTTGGTCACCTGGTTCATCTCGTCGAAGGTAGCGGTTCCCTTGAGGCGGGAGATTTGCACCATGGTCAGGTCGCCCAGCTTGTCGAAGGAGGTCAGCCAATCGCTAGCCTGGGTCACTGAATCGCCTTCGATGTGAGAAGACTGGACCTCTTCGACTGTGCCGAGAACCGGGATCAGGTTGAGCTTGTTGTCCGGTTGGACGGCGACATTGGCCTGCTCCAGCGCATCAAGTACATTGGTGGTCTTCTTGTCCCATTTGGCAATGACGCGATCGGTAGTGGGCACATAGGTCGAATAGATCTTGATGCCGAGGCGGCTCCGTACGTCAGCATTCTCAGGCGCCGAGAGCATCTTGATTGCTGCGATCGTCGACCCTTCGTCCTTGGGGTCAATGAGGACGTTGAACTCGTCGCCGTTTCTTTTTTTCTCACGAATGTAATCGATGATACTCTGCAGGTCCTCCATTTTTTGCGGATTGCCGTTGTGGTCAAGTGCCAGCGTGCGGTTACTAGTGATGGGATTCCATATCGAGAGGTTCATGTTCTTGATTTCCTCGGTAGAGACATCCGAAATCAGGCAATTGTTCGGATCGCCGGTAACCCGCCCGAGTGTTGTGTCGTGCATCATCCAGGCATGGCCGTTCTTATCAGCGCGAAGATCGAGTTCGACACCATGGAAACCGTACTTGAACGCATTGGCGGCGGCTGAAATGGTGTTTTCGAGAATGCCCTCGGAATTATCGAACATGCCGCGGTGGGGTAGTATTTGCTTTCGATGTGGATCGATGCCGCGGGTCTTGGTCTCGAGTCCGGTCAGGAAGAGATCCTTGCCGTAGCCGGCGCTTTCAATTTCGTCTTCTGCGTCGCCGAGAGCGGGGCCGTCCAGACCGAAGTCGGATTTCCAATCGGCCTTGTTGCCGGCCGCCAACCACTCGGTGATGGTCTGGTTGACGGTGCCGTCGACTGGATCATCCGGATCATTGGAGCCAAATTTTGCCGTCGTCTCGCAGCGGGTGGAAATCGATAATGCGACGGGCTCGTCGCCCGGCTGCACCGGGCCGTTTTGGGTTTGCAGGCCAGCCTTCGCCCCTTCCCATGCGATGGCATTGGTGGCACTGTCAACAATGATTGAACTCTCGCTTTGCGCGCCAACCAACGTTGAGGCGAGAACCATGCTCATAATGGACGCTATTAGATCTGTCATGTTGTCTGACTTTCCTTCATTTCATCCGTTGCGTTTCGTGCCACACGAAGCCGGAGGTGCGGTCGGGAAATCCCTGCACCTTATCGTGAGCAATGACATCAGCCGCGCGCCGGCCCCGATGGGGCGCAAAGGGAGATTAAAGCGCTTAGAAGCGTTCGCCGATTGTGTGGAAGGTGCCATCTTGTGTCCTTCGCCGCTCCTTTTTTGCTTAGGCTTTTTGGGCTTCCACTTGGACTTGCCGATATCCTCGATGGCGACCTCCCTCTTGCCGTAATCCGCCTTGGCGAACCCCTTCGTGCCATCCCTGACCCGCTTGACGAAGAAGGCCCTCTTCCGCTTTGTCATCTTGATTGCTCATCGATTGAACCGTTTCGACCTCCTGGGCGATGCGGAATGCCTCCCTGACCGCCGTCGGGCTCATCTGCATTGCTGCTGTGAATTCCTTGGTGGTCGCATGTGTCATAGCTTGTATTCCTTCACGTGTTCGGTGCGGTTATGCCGCACTGTGGATGGCGCCGGTCGCTCCCGCTGCCTTGCAATAGCTCTCAAGATTCATGCCAAGCCGCCGATTGAGCTGACGACAATTATTTGCTGCTATTTCAGCGATGTGGGCGGAAAATACGGGATTGGGGGAGGAAGAATGCATGTCGCGGAGCCGACAAGGTGACGACGATGTCGTAAGTTGATTGTCATCAACAACCGACCCTACCGGAAAACACCGGTGGGCCAGTGCTATGGCGTTAAACTCCTTGGGATAGGATCCTGCTTGCCTCACAGCGCTGTCTCCGGTGGGATCATTTGACGACGGTCAAGCGCCGCGGCGAGCGATCCCATTCACAGGACGAGGTAACCTCGTGCCGCATCTGGTGCCCTGAATAACGTTGCCGTCCTGCTGCGTCATCGGCTAAAAAATGTTTGGGCGGCCTCACCCGTGCAAGGGACCGCGACGTCGCAAATGACGCTTGCCGTTTCATAAATGTATCCGGCCCTGCTCGCGTGGATTGCTGTTGCAGCAGGTCATGATGACAGATCCGCACACGCCGTTCCCAATAGATAGTTCGGGCACGAAGCCGTTTTTTCACAAGATTTACGGAATGTTGATCGACTGTTTTGTCCATCATTATGCCGGTGCGTTGTAGTTGGGCGAAAGCAGGATCTCCGAAGGACGATTGTGCGGCATGCATAAATGTCCCAACATAACGATTCCCTGCTTGCTGATGCCGAGGGCTTGCGCGGGGGAGGCGGACCATCCCGTTGGTGGTGGTGACCTCACGAGGCCCGCGCCTGGCACCTGGATAACCATGACGCTTGCACGAACGAAGGAGACACCCCTGCAGCAAGGTCTTGTTCAGCGATAGCTCGGCGACGTTCTCCTGCTTGACGTACGCCCTTCCAAACTGGCATAGACGCTTCACTTGCGAGAGCATCAGACCGGTATATTTTGCGCGAATTTAGAAGTTCGCGAGTCTGCTGACCCGGCAGCGCCTGGCCCGCAGACGCCGCCCGATGATGGACTTGTATCGCCCGATTGCCGTCACAACCTCTCAACCAGCGAGCGTTTGCCGTAGCCGTTAGAGACCTGCCATTTCATCCGGCCGTCACTGTTGATTGCGGCGATATGCCGGTTCCGTTGGCCGGGAGGTCTATCGTCGCTTGGCTCGACCGCGTTGGCGCGAGGCGGAATGACGATAGCCGCCGCCGCGCTATGATCGATGACCGCGTCGTATGTAGGGTTTCCATCATAGGCACCGTCGGCTGTGAACTGTCCGATCGGACCGCCAATCTGGTCGAGGAGTGGCGCAACTTGAGAGACATCGCCAGCATTCTTGATCCGTCAGGGTATGGGCAACGATCTCGCCGCTATCGGCATCCAGTGCCAGATGCAGCTTTCGCCAACCTCGGCGCGATCTGGCGCCATGCTTCTCGTCCAGCCACTGGCCCGCGCCGTAAACCTGCCGGCCGCTGCTGTCCACCAGAGCATGCAACGGTCCGGCAGGTGGAACCTGATTTCCGGGCCGCTTCCCGGCAGATCGCCGTGCGCGCGGCCGACGGCTCAGCGTGGTGTGCTCGGGACGGCAAGCGCTAAGCCCATCAACCGCAGCACCGATTCCAACAAGCCTTCTGCCTGGCGAAGCCGCAAGCCAAACACCATGGCCCAGCGTCAAGGTGGTCTCGATTGCCAGATCTGAATAACGGTGCTGGCCGCCGCGGGTCTTGCGTCTTGGAGCATACCATTTGGACAGGGCTTCCGGTGTCAGCCACAAGGTCAGGCTGCCACGCCGAGGAAGTCCTGCTTCATATTCCGGCCGTCACCCTGAGCTTCGTCTTCTCATGCGATCATCTCCGCTTGCCCGGTGACAGCTGCCTGTTCGGCACTGTGGGGAATCTCGTAGGTGGGGCTGCTGTACTTACCGGGATGCCCCGGCAGGGGATTGCGGATCAGTTCAACGATTATATTACGGAATTCGAACATGATCGGAACGGTTTCCAGCAGCAAGCTCGGCTGGCCATTATAGGCACGCGTCAAAAGCTCCAGAAACTCGCCATAACATGTATTGAAGTCGGTCGCCGCCTCCCGCAATTCCGAGCCTTCGGATATTTCCGCCACCTTGAGGTTCGGTTTGATGGGATAAGCGCCTTCCCAGTCGACCTGCAAATGCGGACCCGTGGGGTGGTCGGGCTGATCACCTTTCCGGTAATAGCGGCCTTTGACCAGTTCATCGAAACGATAGTAATGGGCCAGTTCGTGCTCGTCATCGTCGTAGATACCGCTACCGTCACCTTCGCCCTGTTCCATGATGAGCTCTATGGCTTCGAGGGCGCTTTTCAGATCGGTCACGGGAAACAACGCACCGCCGCCGGAATAATAATATTCCGAGGTAATCTGGCGAGACGTGTCGCCGATAAAAATCGTTGTGCCCGCCCGGCGCGCTTCGGCTTCTAAGTATTTCACGCCGTCTGCGATTGCCGAATAGAACTCGCCAATACTGTAAAAATGGAGATCTTCATGCCTCGGATCACTGCCAAGCGCTGTGATATGCGGGGAGTTCTTGCGTTGTATCCGGCCCTTGCCAGCGAGATGTTCGGGGCGCCGGGCCGGCCGCTCGATTTTCAAGAATGTCGCCAGGGCTTCACGGCTGAAAGCCTGTATGCTGACCTTAAAGTCGGTCTCGCCGTCAGGGAGCGAGGCGGGATAGTTAACCGCGAAATCTGGCCTAGTAAGATCCGGCGTGCCACCGATGGCATTGAGGATATTGGCCGCAATGGTCAAATGCAGCATTTCTTCCACGACGATCACGCGGAGAACTTGCGCCGCATCCCGGTTCACACCGGGCTTAATCGAGTAAAGTGCCGTCAGATACGGCGGAATCGTCGCATGTTCGAGCTGCATCGCACGGTGGAGAAACTCTTTCAGCTCATCGAGCGTCTTAATGCCATAAGGATCCATCCTCAAGCTCCCTGGAATATAGTTAGGTGCACAGTCCGGCGTCGTGTCGCTTGCGTCGAGTTCCGCAGTTCGTTCCGCGTACCGGATATTGGTCTTTGTTCAGTGCAGACATTTCAGAATGTCGCGACTGCTTCGGAGGCACATGGCGGCCAGCGTCAAGGTGACATTGGCTGTACCGATGATCGGCATACTGCCGCCACCCACGAGGTAGAGGTTTTCTTGGTCCCAGCCGCGCTGGTTCTTGTCCACGACGGAATTGGCCTTCGTCGCTCCCACGATGTGGGTGCCAGCCAAATGATTGCCGCCGCGGATGGCATAGCCTCGCCCCTCATAGGATACGTAGCCGAAATCGCTGAGGTCGTAATGTGTGTGATCCTGCGCATCCAAACGCGCAAATACGGTACCCGCAAACTGGCGGCTATAGTCCGCTCCCTGCATGGTATATTCCGGCATAGCGGTCACGCCGTGTCGGAATTCGCTCGGACCGTTTCCAGTGCTGGACAATGATCCCCTGCCGCTGGCGACATACATGGCAAAGTTTCCTAATCTCATTTCAACGATGGACAACGCATAAAATGCCGTCCTCGCCCGGTAGAGGATGCTTCCGGGCCCATTTAACAATGGCGACACGGACCGGCTCACAGCAGACAACGTCCCAGGGGGCCGATGTATTCCGTCGTGAGGCCGTGACGTCGAACACTTCTCAGAAAATCGTTCGCGGCGATCAGGTTGAGATAAAGCTCGTCCTCGCCAGAGCCCACGTTCATGGATTTCATCCAATATAACGCTTGCTGGGAAATGACCCGAAGCCGCCACTTGCCACCCTCCAGCCGACGTAGTTCGAAATCAACACGCTGATGCACCGATGCTGAGATACGGGCCGCAGTCCGGGCCGAACTTTGGTCGACATGCTTTTCGGGTTCTGAAGACATACCTATCCACCACTCAGACCAGATCAGAATGCGGAAACGGTCGGACGGCGCAAGGCAAGAGCCAATCGTTTCCAATGCGGAGTCCCAGGCCTGAGATAGCCAGAACCGCCAACCCCACGCCAGATGGTGCAAGGTCAACGGTTAACGACGACAACGACGGAGGCAAGAGGGAAGGAATGATCCATGATGTCGCGATAGCAAGCACACCGGGGAAAAGGGCCGTCTGCGTCCACCAACGTTGTTCCCTCATCATAACCTCCATTTGAAGCAACAGCAGGAGGCCAAGGCCGTTCGCCGCGTGTGACGATCACCGACAAGCTGCAGTCCTACGCGGCGCAGCAAAGCGAGAGATCGTGCCGGGCGTCGAGCATCGTTCGCACAAGGGCCTGAACAATCGGGCGGAGAACTCTCATAAACCCGTCCGACGACGAGAGAGGATCATGAAGCGCTTCTGGTCAGCGCGACAGCGTCAGCGTTTCGTTTCCGTACACGCCCCGATCGCCAACCTCTTTACCGTTCCCTGCAACGATATTCCATCCGCCCACCATCGAGAATTGCGAGCAACTGCCATGCAAGCATGGCGCCAAATCGCGCGCCTTCACACCAAACGAACCAAAGCCTCACTCCGAGATCTTGTCTTCGCAGCGTTAAGTTTACGGTGCCTCCATTCGTTTGGACCGCTTCTTGGCCCAGCTCCAACTGAGGCGAGTGTTATTGAAGACACCAATTCAGTTATAATCATTTCTGGGCGAGGTAAATGAGTAGATTTACTGTAAGCGCTCATTTCCATGCACATTGACGCTGATCTGAACCTTGATCTGAACCCTTCAAACTGGACCGTTTTTGGTTAGAGTTTTCCGGTGCATTTTCCAAACTGGGAAAGGAACGGAAGACGATGAAAGCATCGCAGTTTTCGGACGCACAGAAGGCGTTCATTTTGAAGCAGGGTGATGAAGGAGTGTCGGTGGCGGAGATCTGCCGCAAGGCGGGAATTAGCCAGGCGACCTATTTCAACTGGAAGAAAAAATACGCGGGCATGCTGCCGCTGGAGATGAAGAAGCTGAAGCAGCTCGAGGACGAGAATGCGCGGTTGAAGAAGATCGTCGCGGACCTGACGCTGGACCGCGAGATGTTGCAGGACGTCATCCGGCGAAAGCTCTAAGGCCTGCTCGGAAACGCGAGATGGTGAAAGGCATGTGCCGGGATTGGATGATCTCGATCCGGCGTGCCTGTGGGGCACTGAACTTCGATCGGTCGACCCACCATTACACCTCTCGCCGTGCCGATCAGGCCGGTCTGGAACGTCGAATTCGTGAGATCTGCGAGAGCCGTGTGCGCTATGGTTATCGTCGTGTACATGTACTCCTGGAACGCGAGGGTTGGGGGACCAACATCAAGCGAACCTATCGCATTTACAGGGACTTGGGCCTGCAACTGCGCAACAAGACGCCGAAGCGACGGGTCAAAGCCAAGCTGCGGGAAGATCGGCAAATGGCCGTTGGACCGAACGATGTCTGGGCGATGGACTTCGTGCACGACCAACTCGCGACCGGCAAGAAGCTGTGGGTGCTCACGGTGGTCGAC
>Ga0209257_1003114_pt1 | contig 14854 bp, 16 predicted proteins | sample AraplaCvi_mCL_r2_FD_184277 | JGI IMG/M metagenome (GOLD analysis project Ga0209257, IMG submission 184277) | Arabidopsis root microbial communities from North Carolina, USA - plate scrape MF_Cvi_mCL_r2 (SPAdes) (version 2) | ecosystem: Host-associated > Plants > Roots > Endosphere | place: USA...
TGCTGCTCCAGCGCCGCAACGAGGTTCTGGGCATGGCTAGGTCCGAGCTGGACCTTGAGCATGGTGTCTGGACGATCCCGGCTGCCCGCATGAAGAGCAAGCGCACCCACATCGTGCCGCTCTCGCCCTGGGCCGTCTCCCTGATCGAGCAGGCGATCCAGCTGAACGACGGCCTGAAGACGGATCAGGTCTTCCCGAGCCGCGTCGACGCGTCGAGTTCGATGAACGGGCCCTCCATGAACGTGGCGCTGACCGCGGTTCTCCGCGCGTGCGGGATCGAGGACGGCACGATCCATGACATCCGGCGGACCGGCTCGACGCTGATGACGAGCGAGCGCCTCAACATCCCGCCCTTCATCCGCAGCAAGGTGCTCGGCCACTACGACGCCGGCGGTGGCGCCCAGGTCTCGATGCAACGCTACGACGCCAACACCTACGTCCGGGAGAAGCGAGCCGCACTGGCCCAATGGCAGCAACTCCTGGCGCGGATCGTCGGCGAGCGGGCCGAGCCGGTATTGCGCTTCGACGGGACGTCGGCGGTCGCCGGGGCGTTCGCGGTCGCGAGCTCGACTTCCGCCGAGCCGGAACCCAGGGTCGGTCATGAGCGCCTGGAGCTCAACGGTTCTAACTCCGACTTCCGTAGCGCGGGATCCACATACGGCTGCTTGCCGCGCGGCTCGTGCTGCGAGTGTATATGTTCTTCTTTTGTTCTCAACATCGAAGCTCTATCGTGAGACCTTAGTGCTGCAGGAACTGCGTGAGCGTCGACAATGGAGGCGCAGTTCCTGGCCCCTCCGAGACGGCAGCATGGAGAGATCGATTGCCTGGAACAGGTTCGTATGCGCGTGGCGATCAGCCGCGGAGCGTGCCCGACCCGCTCGCCGGTCCACTTGCGAAGATGGAAGCGCAGCAGCGCGCCTACAACGCGCGCCAAGAGGCGGCGCTGGCGCAGCGAAAGGGTACGGCTGGATCTACGTCGTCGCCTGCGCGAACAGTCGCGCCGCTGGCCGACCGCATGTATCGGCCCTCGGTCGACGATGTCGCTGAGCTTCGCCGGCAGCAGGCGGAGTTTAAGAAGACCGAGCGCGCCATCAGCCGAGAAAACGCGTGGATGGCGGTGCCCGCGCTGGCGCCGGCGGCGGCGGTCGTCGGACTGGAAGCCGGAGCTCTGATCGCGGCACGACTTGCGCCGGCGGCGGTAAGGCAAGCCCCGCTGCAGTTCGTCAAGCGTGACCCTTATCTTCGCGTCGGCGACAATTGGGCCACTCGCGCTGGCCGGAGGGCTCATGCGGAACTACGGGAACGGGTGGCGCAGAAGCCGGGCTGGCAATCCGAACCCGCAGTGCCCACGAGCAACGGGCGGATCTTGAGGCCGGACGTGCGGACGCCGCCGCGAGTTCGAACTTCGGGGAAGGAGCCGGAACCCTTCCAAATGGAACTCAAGCCGAATACGCCTTCTGGCCGCCGCTGGCCCAGCGCCCAGGGCTTCCCCGTGGGACCGGAGCACGTGGCGGCCGCGGCCGTGTGGCTGTGCACCGACGCGGCGGCGGCGGCGAATGGGCGCGAGTTCTTCGTCGCCGGCCAGGAGATCGGCATCCTGCCCGAGCCCGAACTGCAGCGCGTCACCTTCGATGCGGCCGGCTGGACATTGGAGAGCCTCGACCGACCGGAAGTCGCCGCCTACCTGCTGGGCGGGGCCCGCAACGGCTTTGCCGGCCCGCCGGCCGGCGCCAAAGCAAAGCCATGACCACGGCTCTGCTTTTCCCGCGGTTGCGCGCCCAGTGCCGCGGCGTCCCCACGGCCAAGCCGAACTCTGGCTGGCGCCTCGGCCTAAGGCACGTGCGTCTACGAACGTCTGGTTTCGGGAGCGGCCCCAACTTCCGCAACTGGCGCACCCCGGACGTCGGCGCTTTGCCTCGACCGCGGCCTAGCGCCGGCGCTCGTCTCCAGCGGCGTAGCGGTTCATATCACCGAGCGCGCCCTCGAACGCTGTTCTGATCTCGCTTTGGCTGAATCCCTGGTCCCAGAACTCTGTCATCAGATAGTTCATGACGAAGCCGAGGGCGTCCGCGCCAGTGGCTGAGTTCGTTTCCCGAAGTCCACGGCAACGAACTGCCAGCTGCGCCGCAACGGCGTACGCGTCAAACAGAGCGCGCTCTTCTTCATTCAAGTCGTCCGGCGAAGTCGTCACGGCGAAGCTCTGAGCTGTCGAGACTTGACCCTCCCACAGGGTGGAACACGCCAGCAAGTCGCGCGCGACCACCACGTGAACGTCCGCTCGCCGGCTCGATCCCAAAGTCTCCTGCTGGCGCCACGCGGACCTTCTTGGTGAACTGGCGCGGTTGTGGCGTGCGCTCGCAGAAGTGCCGCGCAGGGCGAAAAGGGGCCATTAACGTCGGACGCTCAGACTGACGGCATGTCGGCCCGCTCCCTCATCATTCCGATCCTTGGCGCCGTCGCCGCGGCAGCCATCGCACGAACGGGCGCGCGGACACGGCGTGCGCTAATGTGAGGGGAGGGCCTTGGTCATGTCCTTGAGCGCCGTATTGAGCCGTTGGGGCTCGGCGTCCTTGCTGCTGACGTCCTTCTCGGACGTCGCGCGGTAGACCAGCCGCCCGGTGCGCCGCTCGATCAGGTCGAGCACCAGCGTGCCCTGGGTCTTTTGCGATGTGCGCAGATCGTAGTCCGCCAGTCCGGGGCCGAAGGGCGCGGGTCGGCGATCGAGGTTCGCATCGATCCGATGCCCCATGATCACGCGGTAGACGACGATCAGGTCGGCCTCGGCGGGGTTCTCGACGCGGCGATAGCCCTTGGCCGAGAGCGCTCCGTCCGTGGCGGCCTGCAGCTGCTGGGCCGTGATCTCATTGACGATCGCGGGCGCCGGGACGCCGAGCGCGACCCGCCAGACCGGAGCCCAGGCGTAGCTCGAACCGGTCGTGAGGACTGCGGAGGGCGTCTGCACGACGCTGACCTTGGCGAGGGCGGGGGCCGCGGTGATGACGCCGGCGGCGAGCGCGACGGCCAACAGGGAGGTTCTCGGGTTCATCGATTCTATCCTTCTTCATGAGGGGAGGGCCCGACACCTCGCGGGGGGAGGGGAGATGACGTGCCGGGCCCGGCTCCCAGGCCGGGGAGGGCCTAGGAACCGAACTTGTAGGTGAGGCCCATGGTGACGGCCTGGTCGTGGTAGTCGCCGCGGACGGCGCGCGCCCCGGAACCGATCTCCACGTTGTTGACGCCGAGGTAGCGGTAGCCGACCTGCGCCGAGAGCTTGTCGTTGATCGGATAGGTGACGCCGGTCTGCAGCTGATAGGCGAAACCGGCGTCGTTGCTGTCGACGCCGCCGCCGTCGAGCTTCACCTGGCCGATGCCGACGCCCGCGCCGACGAACGGCCGCAGCTTTGTACCGGTGTCGAAGTCGTAGTAGGCGTTGGCCAGGCTGGCCAGCACCTTGATCCGGCCGTCGCCCACCTTCTGCTCGTCGTCGGAATAGAGGAGCTGGCCCTCGGCGCGGAAGTGGCTGTCGATCTGCCGGCCGACCGCGGCGTCCACGGTCCAGCCGGTCTTGCCCTTCACCTTGGGCGTCGCATTGATCTCGTCCTGGTACGTGGCCCCGGCCCCGCCGCGGACGTACCACTGCGGATCGATCGCGGTCTGGGCGTTGGCCGCGCCGGTGAGCGCCAAGCCGGCGAGCACGGTGGCGGACATGAGAGAGGTCTTCATTCTTTCGGTCTCCATACAGCCAAGCGTGGCTGGCTGACGGAGAGGTATGCGGTGGGCGTCTGGGCCAGTAGCCGGCGCCGCTGGAACAGGGCGTTCCGCCACCGGAACGATCAGGCCGTGTCCCGAGGCCGAGCGCGGGGCGGGGCCTGTTCCAGCATTGGAACGACGAGTTCCAAGCCCGGCGGCTAATCGCGCAGCCGTCACCCGCCTAGTTCTGGTGCGTCCCATGGAACGGGGCCGTGGCCCGCCGTCGGGCCGACCTGAACGGAGACTGGCGATGAGCTTCCCCGACTGCTTCGACATCGATGCCCCCGCGGGGGAGCTCCTGGTCGCCGAGGGCGACATCGTCATGCTGGGCCCGAACGGGGCGTTCACGCTGGAGGTGCTCGCGGTGCGCGGCGGCAAGGCCTGGGTGCGCGACCTGGACGACGGGCGCGACGGCGTCGTCGACGTGGCCCACTTCAGGAGGTTCGGGCTGGAGGCGCTCGGCGTCGTGCAATGAAGGGACGGCGTCTCCACGGCTTTGCGATGCTGGCGCTGTCGCTGGTCGCCTTCGTTCTGTCCGCCGGCGCCGCGGCGCTCGGCGCGCAGCAGGATAGCCTGTTCATTGAGCCGGGGCAGCTCGGCGCGCCCCCGTCCCACGAGGCCGCGTCCGGCCGTTAGGCCGGCCTGGACAACCGGCGCCGCCAGGCGCCGCGTCCGTGGGCCTCAGGGCGCATAGGCTCGCAGGAAGGCCTCGACGCCCTGCTCGACGGCTGTCTCGACCTGGGCGTTCGTGACAAGGCGTTCCCCGTTCATGCGGCGCTCCAGCACGTCGGCCTCGACCAGGCCGCGGAAGTGGATGCTGGTGAGGTAGGGGTCCGCCTTGCGAAGGCGGCCCGCGGCCATCTCCCCCTCGATCACGTCGGCGAACCGTCGCCAGTTCGGATCGATGAACTGCGCGCGCAGCACCGCGCTCAGGTCCGATCGTTCGGCCGAGGCGATCATCAGGCGATGGACGCCGACCATCTCCGGCGTGAGCCGGAACTTCAGGTAGGTGTCCGCGAACTCGAGCAAGCGGTCCCGCAGATCCGCGTCGCGGGTGATCCGCTGGTAGGCGTCGTCGTTCTGCTCCTTCAGCGCCTCTTCGAGGGCGGCGGCGAACAACTCCTCCTTCGAACTGTAGTAGCGATAGAGCGTGGCCTTCGAGGCGCCGAGCCTCTCCGCCACGTCGGACATGCTAGCCCCTTCGAAGCCCTTGGCCCGGAACACCTCCCAGGCGGTGGCCACGATCTCGCGGCGTTTGGCGTCTGTCTTCACGCGCACTTTTGGCGACTCCTATTTCGAAACCCAACAGTACCTTTTTCGCTTGACCGCGCAACGGGCGGGTTATAACGAAACGAAACCGTACCGTTTTATTTAGCGCGAGTTCATCCCAATGCAAGACCCCTTCACCCGGCGGTGGACCCGCCTGACCCGCCTGACCCGCCTGACCCTGCTGGCCGGCGCCGCCGCGACGCTTTCCGCCTGCGCCTCGGTTCCCAAGCTCGGCGCGGCGCCTCAACCGAAGCCGCCTGCGGCGTATGCGGCGAGCCAGAGCTTCGCCGCACCGGCGGCGGAGTGGCCCTCCGACCGGTGGTGGACGGCCTATGGCGATGCGCAGCTGAGCGGGCTGATCGATGAGGCGCTGGCCGGTTCGCCCAGCCTCACCCAGGCCCAGGCGCGCGTGCGCCGAGCCGAGGCGTTCGCCGAACAGGCCGGCGCGGCCCTCAAGCCGCAGGTTGGCCTGGAGGCTTCGGCCGGAGCTGCGAAGCAGAGCTACAACAACGGCGTCCCGAAGGCGTTCGTCCCCCACGGCTGGAACGACGTCGGCCGGGCAGGCGCCGACCTCAGCTTGGACCTCGACATCTTCGGCAAGAACCGCGCCCTCCTGGCGGCGGCGGTCTCGGACGCCGAGGCTGCCCGGGCCGACGCGGCCGCGGCGCGCCTCATCCTGGCCACCGCCGTCGCCGGGGCCTATGCCGACCTCGCGCAGATCCACGCCGACCGGGACGCCGCCCAGGACGCGCTGCGGGTGCGCGCGGACAGCGAGAAGCTGATCGGTCAGCGCTTCGAGGCGGGACTCGAGACCCGGGCCGCCTTCGAGCGCGCCCGCGCCGGGCGGGCTGCCGCCGAAGCGGAGCTCGCCGCACTCGACGAGGCGACCGGCCTCGCCCGCAACGCCATCGCTGCGTTGCTCGGCCAGGGCCCGGACCGAGGCCTTGCCATCACGCGGCCGGCCCCGGGGGCGATCCGCGCCTTCGGCCTGCCCGGCAATCTGCAGGCCGACATGATCGGCCGGCGGCCGGACGTCGTCGCCGCCCGGCTGACCGCCGAGGCTGCCGGCAAGCGGATCAAGGCCGCCAAGGCGGACTTCTATCCCAACGTCAACCTGACCGCCTTCGTGGGCGTCCAGTCGCTCGGCCTCGACATGCTGATGAAGTCGGGATCGACGGTCGGCAGCGTCGGCCCGGCCGTGAGCCTGCCGATCTTCAGCGGCGGCCGCCTGGAGGGCGCCTACCGCGGCGCGCGGGCCGACTATGACGCGGCGGTCGCCGCCTACGACCTGACGCTGACCCAGGCGCTCAAGGACGTCGCCGACGCTGCTGTCAGCACCCGGGCCCTCGACGGTCGCCTCGCCAAGTCCCGCGAGGCGCTGACCTCCGCCCAGGCGGCCTACGACCTGACCCGCATGCGCTACGCGCGCGGGCTCGGAACCTACCTCGACGTGCTCTCGGCGGAGGATGACCTCATCGCCAACCGCCGCGCCGTCGCCGATCTCGAGACCCGCGCCTTCACGCTCGACGTGGCGCTGATCCGTGCGCTCGGCGGCGGCTACCGCGCCTGACCCTTCCCCCAACACATTCAGGAATCCCCCCCATGAACAAGCCTGTCACCCACGACGACCTCCACATCGCCCATGCCGCGGCGGCGCCCGCGGCCGCCCCGAAGTCCGGCCTGCGCAAGAAGCTGTTCGCCGGCCTCGCCGGCGCCGTCGTGCTCGCCGGTGCCGGCTTCAGCGCCTACCAGGGCGTCGTCGCCTCCAAGCACGCGGTCACCGACAACGCCTACGTGGAGGCCCAGACCGCGCAGGTCACCGCCTTGACCTCAGGCCCGGTGGCCGAGGTTCCCGTGGTGGACGCCCAGGCCGTGAGGAAGGGCGACGTGCTCGTCGTCCTCGACAGCGCCGACCGGCGGCTCGAACTGCAGCAGGCCGAGGCCGCCCTGGCGCAGGCTGAGCGCCAGGTCCGCGGCTACCAGGCCACGGACACCGCGCTCGACGGCCAGGCCGGCGCCCGGAAGGCCGACCTGGCTCGCGCCTGCGCGGAACTCGCCCGCGTCTCCACCGAGTACGACCGCCGCCAGCCGCTCGCTGCGGGCGGCGCCATCTCGGGCGAGGAGCTGACCAGCGCCAAGACGGCTCTGGACTCGGCGCGGGCGGTGGTCGCCCAGGCGGAGGGCAGCCTCCGCGCCGCCGAGGGGGAACGCGCCGCCAATCTCGTGCGGATCTCGGGTGTGTCGCTGGAGCAGAACCCGGAGGTGACCGCGGCGCGGTTCCGCGTCGACCAGGCCCGGGTGGCCCTGGAGCGGACCGTGGTCCGCGCGCCCGTCGATGGGATCGTCACCAAGCGGACGGTGCAGGTCGGCCAGATGGTGCAGCCGGGCACGCTCATGCTGACCGTGGTGCCGGTGCAGCAGGCCTACGTGATGGCCAACTTCAAGGAAGGGCAGCTCGCGAAGGTGCGTGCGGGCCAGTCGGTCGAGCTCGAGAGCGACCTCTACGGCAAGGACGTAGTGTACCACGGCCGCGTCGTCGGCTTCTCCGGCGGCACCGGCGCCGCCACGGCGGTGGTCCCGGCGCAGAACGCCACCGGCAACTGGATCAAGGTCGTGCAGCGCCTGCCGGTGCGCATCGCCCTCGATCCCAAGGAACTGCAGGCACATCCCCTCAATGTTGGCCTCTCCATGAAGGCCGACATCGACATCTCGCGCTGAGGGATCTCGTCGTGACCGCCGCAATCTCACAATCCGCGCAGGGGGCGGCCAAGCCGCTCACAGGGCTCCCGCTGATCGTGGCCGCCGTTCTCATCGGCCTGGGCAATTTCCTCGTGGTGCTCGACACCACCATCGCCAACGTCTCGGTGAACACGATCGCCGGCGACCTCGGCGTCTCTTCGAGCCAGGGCACCTGGGTCATCACCTCGTACGCGGTGGCGGAAGCGATCACCGTGCCGCTCACCGGCTGGCTCGCGAACAAGTTCGGCGCGCAGCGGGTGTTCATCACCTGCTTCATCGCCTTCGCCGCGGGTTCGCTGCTCTGCGGGCTCTCGAACTCACTCGGCATGCTGCTCGGCATGCGCGTGCTGCTCGGCCTCGTGGGCGGACCGATCATGCCGCTCTCGCAGTTGCTGCTGCTGCGGATCTTCCCCAAGGAGAAGGCGACCTTCGCTACCGTCCTTTGGGCGATGACGACGCTCATCGGGCCCGTCGCCGGACCGATCCTCGGCGGGATCATCTGCGACACCATCGGCTGGAGCTGGATCTTCTTCATCAAGGTGCCGATGGCGGCCATCGGCGGGCTCGCCCTGCTGTTCCTGCTGCGCGGCCAGGCGGACCCGAAGACCAAGGCGGTGATCGACGGCGTCGGCCTCGCGCTCCTGGTCGTGTGGGTCGGCGCCCTGCAGATCATGCTGGACGAAGGGCGCAACCACGACTGGTTCAATTCGGCGGAGATCTGCACCCTGGCCGTCGTCGCGGCGATCGGCTTCGCAGCCTTCGTGATCTGGGAGCTCACCGAGAAGAACCCGATCGTCGACCTGCGCATCTTCCGCCACCGCGGCTTCACGGCCGCCGCAACGACCTATGCCGTAGGCTTCGGCGCCTTCTTCGCGAGTATCGTCATCCTGCCCCTCTGGCTGCAGTCCAACATGGGCTACACGGCCACCTGGGCGGGCTATGCGACCGGCATCATGGGGATCCTCGCCGTGTTCTGCGCGCCGGCGGTGGGCAAGGCCGTCGACACGTTCGATCCCCGGCTTGTCGTTTCCCTCGGCATCCTCGGCCTGGGCCTGATCATGGTCTGGCGGATGGGCTTCACGCCCGACGTGACCTTCCTGCAGATGGCCTGGCCCACGCTGCTGACAGGCGTGTTCATGGTGATGTTCTTCATCCCCGTCACCGGCCTCGCCATGGCCAGCGTGGAGCCACACGAACAGGCCAGCGCCGCCGGGATATCCAACTTCATGCGGACGCTGGCCGGCGCCTTCGCCACGTCGCTCGTGCAGTCCGGCTGGTCGAACGCGGCGCGGGAGAACCAGACCGAGCTCGCCGGCGCCATGCGCCATGGCCAGGCGACGGTGGATGCGATCATGGCCCAGGGCGGTTCCCGCGAGGCGGCGACCACCGCGCTGACCACTCTGGTGGAAGGCCAGAGCCTGATGCTTGCGACACTCAACATGTTCGCGGCCATCGCCCTCTGCTTCGCGTTCGCCGCGACCCTGATCTGGCTGTCGCCGAAGCCGAAGGGCCCGATCGACACCAGCGGCGCCCACTAGTCCTCGAAACTCAACACGGAAGGGGCTCGCCATGCAGGACCTCAACGACCTCAACCTGTTCGTCGCCGTCGTCACCCATGGCGGGTTCTCGGCGGCGGCGCGGGCCCTCGACGCCCCGAAGTCGAGGCTCAGCCGCCGCATTGCGGGCCTGGAGGAGGACCTCGGGGTGCGCCTCCTGGAGCGCTCCACCCGCCGCCTGCAGGTGACCGAGGTCGGCCACGACGTCTACCGCCACGCCCGCGCGGCGATGTCCGAGGCGGAGGCGATTGACGACATCGTCCTGCGCCGCAAGGGCGAACCCGAGGGGCTCGTGCGCGTCAGCGCCCCGCCCGGCATGGACCGGTTGATCAGCCGCTCCATGCCCAGGCTGCTCGCCCGATATCCCAAGCTGCGCGTGCAGGTGATCGTCGACAGTCACCGTGTCGATCTCATCGAGGAGCGGATCGACGTGGCGGTTCGGGTGCGCGAAGTGTTCGATACCGACGCCGACCTGCAGATGAAGGTGATCCTGCGAACCGCCGGCATCCTGGTCGCCAGCCCGGAGCTGTTGGCGGCGCAGGGTAAGCCCACGGACCTGGCGGCCCTCGCAACCTACCCAACGGTCAGCCTCACCGACCTTTCGGGGCCGGATCGTTGGGTGTTGCAAAGCGTCTCCGGCGAGGAGGTCGAGGTGGCGCACGAGCCGCGGCTCTCGTCGAGCTCGCCGTCCATCGTCCGACAGGCCGCAGAAGACGGCGTGGGCGTGACTGCGCTTCCGGAATGGTCCTGCCACGAGCTTCTGGAGGCCGGACGTCTCGTGCGCGTGCTTCCGGAGTGGAGCCGCCGGCAAGGGGTGGTCCACATGGTCTTCACGTCCCGGCGGGGGCTGCTGCCGGGCGTACGGGCGGTGCTGGACTTCCTCGCCGAAGCCCTCAACCCGAAGGCGTCGGTCTGGGAATCCGCCTTCTGACACTGGAGCCCGGTCATGCCGAGCCTGATCACCGCGAGGGCGCTGGCGGCGTCCATCATCGGTCCGCTGGTCACACTGAGCGTCGCGCGGCGCCAGTTCCGCGCCAACGTCATCTCGACCAACCGCCAGAGATGGATCGAGACGTTCCGCGACCGCCTGTCCGAACTGCTGTCGCTGATGAACGCGGCTCAGATCATCAAGCGCCACTCGATCGAGTCCTGGCGGGGCGGGCTGGGCCCGGTCCAATCGAACCTTGGCCTGACCGAGAAGTTCGAGCGGGCTTACATGGCGCTGGCCGAGATCCGGCTGCTGACCAACGCGTCCGACTCCGAGCACGAGCATCTCAACGACGCGCTCGCCACAGCCCTGGCCCACCTCCAGCACGACGATCTGCGCGATGGCGAACTGACCGCTGCCGTCGAGGACGTCATCGCGCTTGGCCGCACGATCATCCGCCACGAATGGGGGCGCGTGAAGCGGGGCGTGTGATCGCCTGCCAATGTCGGTCTGTCGCGCTGGCGAGGGTTAGTCGCCAGCGCGATCCCGTCGCGGCGGCCCACCGCCGGCCAGGCCGACTTCATAGCTGGGGCCGCTATTCCTGGTCGTGGCCACTTCGGATCGCGCATAGAGCCTTTGGTCACTGTACACACGGCGTCGCCAGCGGCGCGCTTGTCCGGCGACGCATATGGAGTAGGACACCCCCTCGGGTGTGAGCCGGGGGGTGTCGTGAAAGAGGCAAGACAGGGCTCGGGCGCGCGCACCATCGCCCTTCTCAAGATCCTCGCCGAGCACTCGGGGGCCTTGACCCTCAGCGAGTTGGCCGAAGGCGCCGACGTGCCCGCGAGCAGCGTGCACCGGCTGCTTCAGCCGCTCCTGCGGGAGGGGATGGTCGAGCGAGGCGAGGGGCAATCCTACCAGATCGGTCGCGAGTTCCTCCGCCTGGCCGGGCTTGCCCTGAAACAGGTGGAGCTCGGGACCCTCGCGAGGCCAATTCTGCGCGAACTCTGGGAGGTCTGCGGCGAGACCTGCGCCTTCTGTGTCTACAAGCCGCGCGTGCGCAAGGCGCACGTGGTCGAGGTCGTCGAAACCGCCAATCCGCTTCAATTCGTCCTGGAGCCCTTCGCAGAGCTGTCGTTGACCTGGGGCTCGCTCGGGCGCGCGATCCTGGCGTTCCTCCCCGAGGCGGAGATCGCCGCCGCGGTGGCCGCCGCCCAGCCGAGCCCGTTCACCGGCGCGCCGCCGCCCGGCCGCGCCGAACTGCTCCCGGTGCTCGCGGAGACGCGGCGCCAGGGCTACGCCTACTACCGCAGTGAGTCCCTCGACGTCGCCGGCGTGGCCGCGCCCGTCTGGAGGGCCGACGGGACCCTGGTCGGAAGCCTTGGCGTCACGCAGCCGGCGACCCGCCTCTCCGCCGACGATGTGCCTCTGCTGGCCGAGCGCGTCCGCACCGCGTCCGAACGGCTCTCCGACAGCCTCGGTTACCAGCGCTGATTCCGATATACGGAATTCTGTTTTCGCCAAACGGAATTCGATTGACGCTCCTCGCCCTAATTTGTTTGCTCCACATACGAAAGGGGGCCGGCGACGTACCGCGCCCCTGACAGGGAGGGCAACGTGGGTGCGATCGTCGATCGCCCGGTCGTGACCGGGCAGGGAATCTGGGTGGCTGGACTGCCCATGCCCGAGTTCCGGCGCATCCAGGTGGAGCCGATTTCAGGCGCGTGCGGTTGCGAGATCTCGGGAGTGGATCTGCGCCAGCCCCTCGACGACGAGACGCTCGCCGAGGTCATGAAGGCCTTCGAGCATTTCCTCGTCATCGTCTTCCGCGACCAGGACCTGACGCCGGAACAGCACAAGGCGTTCTCCGGCTATTTCGGACCCATCACCGAGCTGCCGCAGGCGCCGACCTACGACGGCCACGCGGACATGCAGGAGGTGCGGCGCGAGGCGCACGAGCCTGAGAACGTCGTGCCCTCGTTCGAGAACTTTCACACCGACAGCCCCTTCCTGCCGCGGCCGCCGCTTTGCGTGGTGATGCGTGCGCTGGACGCCCCCCGCTTCGGCGGCGACACCGCGTTTTCCAACGCCTACCTGGTCTACGAGCGCCTGTCGGACGGCATGAAGGCGCTGCTGGACGGGCTGGACGTCGTCTACTCCGGCCGCGACATCTGGTCGAAGAACGAGAAGCTGCCGCCCGAGAAGCGCCTGCGCCTGCGGGAGACCCACGGGTTCAGCGACGACGAGCTGGAGAGCGTGCATCCCGCGGTGCGCGTGCACCCGGTCACGGGCCGCAAGGCCGTCTTCGCCACGACCGCCTACTTCAAGCACTTCGTCGGCTGGAGCGAGGACGAGAGCCGGGCGCTCCTGAGCTACCTGCAGGGGCTGGCGCAACAGCTGCACTACCACTGCCGCGTGAAGTGGCGGAAGGACACCCTGCTGGTCTGGGACAACCGGTTCCTGCTGCACCGCGGCGTCCACGATTTCACGTACGAACGCCGCCACCTGATCCGCACCACAGTGATGGGCGAGCGTCCGCTGGGCGTCAGGGACCTGCCGGCCCGATGAAGGCGGCCGCCGCCATCGTCGAGATCCTGAAGCGCGAAGGCGTGGACGTGCTCTTCGGCTATCCGCGCAACGCGGTGCTCGAGGCCGCCGCCGCCGCCGGCATCCGGCCGGTGATCGTGCGGCAGGAGCGGACCGGGCTGCACATGGCCGACGCGCTCTCTCGACTGACGCGGGGCCGGCGCTTGGGCGTCTTCGCCATGCAGCACGGACCGGGAACCGAGAACGCCTACGGTGGCGTCGCTCAAGCCTACTCGGAGTCCGTGCCGGTGCTGGTCCTCCCGCAGGGCTATGCGCGCCGGCTCGCGTTCGTTCCGGACAACTACAACGCCTCCATTTCCATGCGCGACGTGACGAAGCACGCCGAGCCGATCACCGCCGCCGACCAGGTCGTGGCCGTACTGCGGCGGGCCTTCACCCAGCTGCGCAACGGCCGCCTGCGGCCTGTCCTGGTGGAGATGCCCTGGGATGTGCTGGCCGAAGAGACGCCGGAGCCGTTGGACTACGCGCGGGTGGTGCGCACCCGAAGCGCTCCGGATCCCGAAGCCGTGCGCGAAGCAGCGGCCCGGCTCGTGGCGGCCCGGCGCCCGGTGATCTACGCCGGGCAGGGCGTCCATTGGGCCGAGGCCTATGCCGAGCTGCGGGCGCTCGCCGAACACCTCGCCGCCCCGGTCGCCACCAGCCTCGAGGGCAAGAGCGCCTTCGATGAGACCCATCCCCTGGCCCTGGGCGCCGGCGGGGCGGCCACCCCTGGACAGCTGCGGCATATGCTGGACCAGGCGGACGTGATCCTGGGCGTGGGCTGCAGCTTCTCCGAGACGGCGTTCGGCGTGCGGATGCCCGAGGGCAAGGCGGTGATCCACGCCACCCTGGACCCGGCCGACCTCAACAAATCGATCCCCTGCGTAGGCGCGTTGGTGGGCGATGCGAAGCTCACGCTCGACGCCCTGCTGCAAGCCTGCCGCGAGGCCCTGCAAGAGCCGCGGGACGCTGCGCCCGTCGCCGCCGAGATCGCGGCGGCCGAGGACGCCTGGATGGAGGAGTGGCGGCCGCTGCTCACCTCCGACGAAGTCCCGCTGAACCCCTATCGCGTGCTGTGGGAGCTGCAGCACACCGTCGATGTCGCCGAGACGATCATCACGCACGACGCCGGCTCGCCCCGGGACCAGTTGAGCCCGTTCTGGAAATGCACGGCTCCGCTCACCTACATCGGCTGGGGCAAGTCGACCCAGCTGGGGTACGGCCTGGGGCTGGCGATGGGCGCCAAGGTGGCCTGCCCCGACAGCCTGTGCATCAACGTCTGGGGCGACGCGGCCATCGGTTTCACGGGCATGGATTTCGAGACCGCCGTGCGCGAGCGGTTGCCGATCCTCTCGATCCTGCTGAACAACAGCGCCATGGCCATCGAGCTGCCGGTCATGCCGGTGGCGACCGAGCGCTACGGCGCCACCGACATCTCGGGCGACTACGCCGCGTTCGCGCGCGCCCTGGGCGGCTATGGCGAGCGCGTGACGACGCCCGATGAGATCGGCCCGGCGATCCGCCGCGGGATCGAGGCCACCCTCAAGGGCCAGCCGGCCCTGATCGAATTCATCACGTCGCGCGAAACCCGCGCGTCGCGGCTCTAGGGAGGTGGCATGAGCAGCCTGGTCGACACCCGCCCCGACGCACACGCCGACGAAGCCCCGGCCGCGCCCGTGCGAGACTGGACGCCACGGGCCGTCTACGTCCTGGGCATCCTCACCCTCATCGCCACCTTCAACTACCTGGACCGCTCGCTGCTGGGCCTGGCCCTGCCGGCGATCAAGGCCGAGATGCACGTCTCGGACACGGCCCTCGGGCTGGTTTCGGGCCTGGCCTTCGTCCTCTTCTACTCGCTCCTCGGGGTTCCGATCGCCTGGGCGGCGGATCGCTGGAGCCGGCGCAACATCATCGCCATCGGCCTGGCGTTCTGGAGCCTGATGACGGCGCTCACCGGCTGGGCCGGCAACATCTGGCAGCTGGCGCTGGCGCGCTTCCTGATGGGGGCCGGAGAGGCGTGCGGAAC
>Ga0209257_1003116_pt1 | contig 14836 bp, 19 predicted proteins | sample AraplaCvi_mCL_r2_FD_184277 | JGI IMG/M metagenome (GOLD analysis project Ga0209257, IMG submission 184277) | Arabidopsis root microbial communities from North Carolina, USA - plate scrape MF_Cvi_mCL_r2 (SPAdes) (version 2) | ecosystem: Host-associated > Plants > Roots > Endosphere | place: USA...
CAGCGCGCCCTCGATCAGCTTGTGCGGATCGTGGCGGATGATTTCGCGGTCCTTGCACGAACCCGGTTCGGATTCGTCGGCGTTGATGACGAGGAAGCTCGGGCGGTCGGCGCGCGGTTCCTTCGGCATGAACGACCATTTGAGACCGGTCGGGAAGCCGGCGCCGCCGCGGCCGCGGAGGCCCGATGCCTTGATCTCCTCGATGATCGCGTCCTGGCCGCGCTTCATCAGGTCCTTGGTCTTGTCCCAATCGCCGCGCGCCTGCGCGGATTTGAGGTTCCACGGCTGGAAGCCATAGAGATTGGTGAAGATGCGATCCTTATCGGCGAGCATGGCTTACCACTCCTTCCGATAGTCGTGGTTGGCCTTGACCATTTCCTTCAGCGTCGTCGGGCCGCCCTCGGGCTCGCTCGTATGACGCTTCGGGTTCTGGGGACCGGTCTTCGGCTGCTTGCCCGCCGCGAGATCGTCGAGGATGCGGACCATCGAGTCATAGTCGAGGTCTTCGTAATTATCGTCGTTGATCTGGACCATCGGCGCGTTGGTGCAGGTGCCCATGCATTCGACCTCGGTCAGCGTGAACAGCCCGTCGGGCGTGGTCTTGCCCTTGGTCATCCCGCGGTTCTTGCACGCCGCCATGACGTCGTCCGACCCGCGTAGCAGGCACGGCGTCGTCCCGCACACCTGCACATGATAGCGGCCGACGGGCGCCATATTGTACATGGTGTAGAAGGTCGCGACCTCATAGGCGCGGATGAAGGGCATATCGAGCTGTGCCGCGACGAACTCGATCACCGGGACGGGCAACCAGCCCTGCGTCTGCGTCTCGGCACCGACCTGGCGCTGCGCGAGGTCGAGCAAAGGCATCACTGCCGAGCGCTGGCGATCCGCAGGATAGCGCGCGATGACGGCCTTCGCCTTTTCGGCATTTTCCTTCGTCCACGCAAAAGCGCCCCAGCGCGCGCGGACTTCGGCTTCATCGGGGATTTGGGGTGCGTCAGCCATTGTTCTTCAACCAGATTTGTTGGCGGCGAGCCGACCAAGCCGCCCAAAGGGTGGTCGCCAAGATAACGAACGGAACGCCCGCTCCCTCCTTGACCTGCCCCAAAGCGAAAGCCGTCGCCGCGATCAGCACCGCGACGAGCGCAAACACCCACATCGGAAATCCACGCTTGGTCACCGGTCACACTCCCCGAACACGACGTCGATCGCGCCGATGATCGCCGTGGTGTCGGCGAGCATGTGGCCCTTCGACATCATGTCCATCGCCTGCAGGTGCGAAAACGCCGTCGGGCGGATCTTGCAGCGGTACGGCTTGTTGGTGCCGTCGCTGACCAGATAGACGCCGAACTCGCCCTTGGGGCTTTCGGTTGCAACGTAAACTTCGCCTGCGGGCACGTGAAAGCCCTCGGTATAGAGTTTGAAGTGATGGATCAGCGATTCCATCGACTGCTTCATCTCGCCGCGCTTCGGCGGGACGACCTTGCGGTCGAGGCTCGCGATCGGGCCGGTGGGCATGTCATTGAGGCACTGCTTGATGATGCGCGCCGACTGATAGACTTCCTGCACGCGGACCATGAAACGGTCGTAGCAGTCGCCGCGTGTCCCGACCGGAATGTCGAATTCCATCGCGGCATAGGCGTCATAGGGCTGCGACTTGCGCAAATCCCAGGCGATGCCGCTGCCCCGGATCATCGGACCCGAGAAACCCCATGCCAGCGCGTCTTCCTTCGACACTGTCGCAATGTCGACGTTGCGCTGCTTGAAGATACGGTTGTCGATGACGAGGCTCATCGCGTCGCCGAACAGCTTCGGCAGGCGCTTTTCGACCCATTCACCGATGTCGTAGAGCAGCCGCTCGGGAACGTCCTGATGGACGCCGCCCGGACGGAAATAGGCCGAGTGCATACGGGCGCCCGACGCGCGTTCGAAGAAGTTGAGACAATCCTCGCGCAGTTCGAACACCCAGAGGTTCGGAGTCATCGCGCCGACGTCCATGACGTGCGACCCGATGTTGAGCATGTGGTTGCAGATGCGCGTCAGCTCGGCGAACATTGTGCGCAGATATTGCGCGCGTGCCGGCACCTCGAGGTCGAGCAGCTTTTCGATCGCGAGGACATAGCTGTGCTCCATGCCGAGCGGCGAGCAATAGTCGAGCCGGTCGAAATAGGGCAAAGCCTGCAGATAGGTCTTGTACTCGATCAGCTTTTCGGTGCCGCGGTGGAGCAGCCCGACGTGCGGATCGACGCGCTCGATGATCTCGCCGTCCAGCTCCATCACCATGCGCAGCACGCCGTGCGCCGCGGGATGCTGCGGGCCGAAGTTGATCGTATAGTTGGTGACGGCCTGATCGCCCGCGGTATCCGCCGTGTCGACCGGATAGCCTTCGAACATGTCGCTGCCGTGGTGCTTGACCTGAGGAGAGTCGGTCATGCGTCACCTCCTGCTTTGGGCTTGCGCGGTTTCGCCGGTGCCTTGGGCTTGGCGGGCGCCTTCTCGGCCGCCTTCGTGGCGGGGGTCTTCGCCATTGCGGCGGTCGTCGCCTTCGCGCCATCGCGGCTGGTCTTCGCAGCCTTGATATTGGTTTTCGCGCCAGCGCCGGTCTGCTCCGGCTTGTCGGTGGTCTTGGGAGTCGGCGGCGGCGGAGCCTTGGCGGCGGCGTCGGCCTTCTTGACCTGCTGTGCGGTCATCGGCGACGGCGCGCCCTTGCCCGGCGCTTCGCCGGTGCCGCCAGCCTTTTCGTCGCCCGGCAGCACATAGTCGGCGCCTTCCCACGGCGACATGAAGTCGAAGTTGCGGAAATCCTGCGCCAGCTTCACCGGTTCATAGACGACGCGCTTGTCCTCTTCGCTGTACCGGAGTTCGATATAGCCGGTCAGCGGGAAATCCTTGCGCTGCGGGTGGCCCTGGAAGCCATAGTCGGTCAGGATGCGGCGGAGGTCGGGGTTGCCCGAGAACAGCACGCCGTACATGTCGAACACTTCGCGTTCGAGCCAGCCGGCGACCGGCCAGACGGGAACGATGCTGGGCACCGGGGTCGCCTCGTCGGTGCAGACGCGGACGCGCAGGCGGTGGTTCTTTGTCACGCTGAGCAGGTGATAGACGACCTCGAAACGCTCGGCGCGATCGGGATAGTCGACCCCGGCAATTTCCATCAGCTGCTGATAGCCAAGTTCGTCGCGCAGCATGACCATTACGCCGGCAATGGCTTCACGGCGCACGGTGATGCTGTCCTCGCCGACGGAGAAGACATGGGTGATCAGGTCGCCGCCGAGCAATTTCTCCAGCGCAGCGCCGATGCCCTCACGGGGCGCGATCAGGGGAGCGGGACTGGCCATCAGCGTTCGATCGTCCCGGTGCGGCGGATCTTCCGCTGCAGCTGCATCACGCCGTACAGCAAGGCTTCGGCGGTCGGCGGGCAGCCGGGAACATAGATGTCCACGGGCACGATGCGGTCGCAGCCACGCACCACCGAATAGCTGTAGTGATAATAGCCGCCGCCGTTGGCGCAGCTGCCCATCGAGATCACATATTTCGGGTTCGACATCTGGTCGTACACGCGGCGAAGCGCCGGGGCCATCTTGTTGCAGAGCGTACCCGCGACGATCATCACGTCCGACTGGCGCGGAGACGCGCGCGGAGCGGCGCCGAAGCGTTCCATGTCATAACGCGGCATGTTGACGTGGATCATCTCGACCGCGCAGCACGCGAGGCCGAAGGTCATCCACCACAGCGAGCCCGTGCGCGCCCAGTTGAAAAGATCCTCGGTCGAGGTGACGAGGAAGCCCTTGTCGCCGACTTCGCTGTTGAGGTCGTCGAAAAAGCCCTGGTCCGGGTTGGTACCCGGGGCGACCGGCATCTGGCCGGGCATGATGATGCTCGAAGTGCTCATTCCCAATCCAACGCGCCTTTTTTCCACGCATACACAAGGCCGATCGCGAGTTCGGCGAGGAAGATCATCATGGTGGCCCAGCCGGCCCAGCCGATCTCCTTCAGGCTGACCGCCCAGGGAAAGAGGAACGCTGCTTCGAGGTCGAAGATGATGAAGAGAATCGCGACGAGATAGAAACGGACGTCGAACTGGCTGCGGGCATCCTCGAACGCGGGGAAGCCGCATTCATATTCGGTCAGCTTGGCCGGATCGGGCTTGTGCGCACCGGTCAGGCGGGCGACGCCCATCGGCAGGAACACGAAGGCCGAGGAAAGGCCAACGGCAATGACCAGAAAGATCAGAATCGGCAGATATTGCGTCAGATCGACCATGGGAGCTCGCAGTCTGTTTTAAGGCGTTACCACCCCTTTGTTGCGCGCGCTTTAGGCCAGTGCGCCGCACCTCGCAAGCGCTGCGGGCAGGAAATTCGTTACCGCTGTGACCAAAAGCACAAAGGGACTTGGCACCGGCAGCTATCCCCATGATAACCGGCGCTCAAGGGTCGGTTTTTCGGGCCATTGCCTGCCCGTTCTGGACTGGGGAATAATCATGGGACCAATTTCGCTTCGGACCGCACTCGCGATGAGTGTCGCACTCGCATTTGTTGCGACTCCGGCGCAGGCCGAGCTCGTCAACGCGAAGAATCCGGCGACGATCAAGGCGATCGTCGAGTCGCAGGGCTGGCCCGCGACGATCGTCAGCAAGCCGGACGAGGACCCCTATATTGAAAGCAACCGCAACGGGCTGAAATTCCTCGTCCTGTTCATGAACTGCACCGACAACAGGAATTGCAAGACGCTGCAATATTACATGGGGTTCACCGACGCGAAGAATGTCTCGCTGGAGCGGCTCAACGAATGGAACAAGACGAAGCGCTTTGCCCGCGCCTATCGCGACAAGGAAGGCGACCCGGTCCTTGAAATGGACGTCGACATCGATTTCGCAGGCATTCCACGCGAAAATCTGGGCGAGACGTTCAACACCTGGGCCTCGCTGATGGACAGCTATCGCGATTTCATCTTCGAGAAATGATCGCCAATTCGCTATTGCCTTACTGTATTATGTCACTAAATCGGTGAGACAATAGCGGGAGATTTCGATGTTCGCGTCGCTGATGGCCGGGTCGCTGATGATCCTCGCGCCGCAAGGTACCGAAGCGCCCATGGCGGCAGCACCCGCGAGCCTTTCGCCCGCGATCGAGGAAAGCGCGGTCGCCGGTTTCCCGCACGCACGCATCTACCGGCTCGCCGGCGAACAGCGCCGCCCCGTCCTGATCATTCTTCCCGGCGCCGAAGGCGGCGACGGCGCGGGCAAGCGCTTCGGGCCGATCCTCGCGCGCCTCGGCTATGCGGCGGTCAGCCTTCCCTATTACTCGCCGAACTGGGGCAGCTATGGCCCGCCGCCCGAGTTTGCCGATCTGCCGGGCAGCTTCATCGATATCCGTGTCGACCAGCTCGCCGCACTCAGGGCCGAGCTCGCGAAGATGCCGGGAGCCGACACCGACCGGATCGGGCTGTTTGCCGGATCGAAGGGGTCGGAATTCGCGCTGATCGCCGCGAGCCGCTATCCGTGGATCAAGGCCGTTGTCGCCTACGCCCCCTCGGACCTCGTCTGGGAAGGATGGGGGCTCGAAACCGTCGAGGCGGAGGGGACACGATCTTCGTTCTCTTTCGAGGGGAAACCCCTGCCCTTCATGCCCTATCGCGGTTTCGTCGAGGGATTGCAGCTCGGGGACAAGGCCGACCTTCGCGCGATCCACGAGAATGGCCGCGCCGACCATCCCGACCGGGAAACGGCCGCAAGAATCCCCGTCGAGCAGTATCGCGGCCGACTGATGCTCGTTGCAGGCGATCGCGACCAGCTCTGGAATTCAGGCCGGATGGCGCGAAACATCGCCGCATCGCGCAAGGCTGCCGGGCTCGAAACCGAAGCCTTGCTCTATCCCGAAGCAGGCCACGACCTTGGCGGCGCATCGGCCGAACCGCGCGACGATCCGCGCGGCGGCGGCACACCCGAAGCCAATGCGACGGCGCGCGCCGATGCATGGCCGAAAGTGGTGGCCTTCCTGCAGAAAGCCCTGAAGCCGTAAGACGCCGTCAGGCGTTGCGCAGCGCCCCGGCAACCAGCTTTTGCAGCTTCGAGTGGACCGCGCCGCTGCCCGCGATGAATTCGCTGCGCTCGATCGCACGGTCACCGCCGCGGAAGTCGCTGACGAAACCGCCCGCCTCGCGCACCAGCAGCATGCCCGCGGCCACGTCCCAGATGTTGAGCTGGCTTTCCCAGAAACCGTCAAAGCGGCCCGCCGCGACCCATGCCAGGTCGAGGCTGGCGGCGCCGAAGCGGCGGATGCCGGCGACTTCGGGCGCCACCGCGCCGAAGATGCGGCTCCACTGCGCCATGTCACCATGGCCCATGAAGGGGATGCCGGTCGCGACGAGGCACTCGTTGAGATGGCGGCGCGACGCGACGCGGAGACGCCGGTCGTGCAGCCACGCGCCGCGGCCACGCTCGGCCCAATAGCTTTCGTCGGTGACCGGCTGATAGATCAGCCCCGCGGTCACTTCGCCCCAGCCGCCACCGAGCTTCGGCTCCTGCACCGCGATCGAGATCGCGAACTGCGGGATGGCGTGGAGAAAGTTCGACGTGCCGTCGAGCGGATCGATGATGAAGCGCGGCTTGCCCGGCTCGCCCTCGATCTCGCCGGCCTCTTCCATCAGGAAGCCCCAGCCGGGACGCGCGTGGGTCAGTTCGTCATAGAGCGTGCGCTCGGCGGCCTGATCGGCTTTCGAGACGAAGTCCGCCGGGCCCTTCTGCGAGACCTGCAGATGCTCGATCTCGCCGAAGTCGCGGCGCAGCTTCGTGCCGGCCTTGCGCGCGGCGCGTTCCATGACGGTGATGATGCCGGAAATGGCCATGTCAAAATCTCCACCCGCCCGAATTGCGGGCGGCGATGTTTACTTAGTCGGCGCGGCGAACATATTCGCGGTCGTACACATGAACGACGATCTTCGTTCCGCTGGTGATGTGCGGCGGCACCATCACGCGCACGCCGTTGTCGAGGATCGCGGGCTTGTACGACGACGATGCGGTCTGTCCCTTCACCACCGCATCGGCCTCGACGATCGTCGCTTCGATCGTTTCGGGCAGTTCGACCGAGATCGGGCGTTCTTCCCAGAGCTCGAGGACGACTTCCATGCCGTCCTGCAGGAATTCATGCGCGTCGCCGACGACATCCTTCGAGATGTTGATCTGTTCGAACGTGTCCTTGTCCATGAACACCAGATCGTCGCCCTCGGCATAGAGGAACTGGAAATCCTTGGTGTCGAGACGGACCTTCTCGACCGTGTCCGCGCTGCGGAAACGGTTGTTGAGCTTGCGCCCGTCGATCAGGTTCTTGGCTTCGACCTGCATATAGGCGCCGCCCTTGCCCGGCTGGGTGTGCTGAATCTTGGTGACCTTCCAGATGCCACCTTCATATTCGATAATATTGCCGGGACGGATTTCAACGCCGGTGATTTTCATCGCGCACACTCGCTGTTCAAGGATGGAAAGAGCCGCCGGTGCATCGCGATGCGCCGGTCACAGGAGCGCGCCCTTAGCCGGACGTGCGGCCAAGGGCAAGCGGCGCGTTCGTCAGGCGGTCGTCACGACGGCCTTCCGGGTTCGCGCATAGCTCATCGCAACCAGCACCGCGAACAGGCCGAGGCCGACGAAGATCGACGGCACATGGAACCCGTCGCCCACCACCGCAAGCGGGGCGTCGCTGTCGGTCGCATAGACGAGGCCTGCATAGAAGACCCCGAACAGGCTTTCGCCGACGATCATGCCGGTCGCCGTCAGCACACCCATGCGATGCGCGAATTCGGCGTTGGCCCGGCGTTCCGCCCAGCGGTCGTAGAACCAGCCACCGATCGCACCGATCACAACCGGCAGGATCACCGCCATCGGCAGATAGATACCGATCCCGATCGCGAGCGGCGGCAGGCGGAGCTTGCGGGCGCGGCCGAGCAGTTCGTCGACGATGATGAAGCCGACACCGGCAAGCGCGCCGTAACCGAGCATCGTCCAGTTGAGATCGCCGCCGAGCACGCCCTTGGCGAGTGAGGAGATGAGACCCGCCTGAGGGGCTGCGAGCGCGTTCGGCCCTGCCCCCGGCACCCCGACGAAGCCGAGCGTCTCGTTGAGCACATTGAGCACCGGCGGCACGACGAGCGAGCCGAAGAAGACGCCGATGATCAGCGCGACCTGCTGCTTCCATGGTGTTGCGCCGACGAGCTGCCCGGTCTTCAGGTCCTGCAGATTGTCGTTGGAGATCGTCGCGATGCCGAACACGACGCCGGTGACGATCAGCGCATAGGCGACCATCGCCGCGCTCGCTTCCTCGCCGCCACCGCGGCCGAGCAGGCCGACGAGCAGCAGGGACGACGCGATGATCGCAAGGATACCGATCCCCGACACGGGCGAATTCGACGCGCCGATCAGGCCCGCCATATAGCCCGTGACCGATGCGATCATCAGACCGATCACCACGACGAAAACCAGCGCACCGGCGATAAGGATCATCGCCGACCCGGCCAGCGGCCCACCCGCGAGCACCGTCCAGAACAACCACGCGATCGGAACCAGCGTCAGCAGCGAGCCGCCCAACACCCAGCCGATCGGAATGTCCTGTTCGCCGACCGCCAGCGCTTCGCCGGCGTTGCGCGCCTTGCTGGCCGCCATCGCCGAGCGGATGCCACCGATCACCGGACCGGCGATCTTGAGCAGCGTCCAGATCGCCGCGACCGCAATCACGCCCGCGCCGAAGAAGCGGACATCGGCGCGGAACACGTCGTTCGCGATCGTCTCGACATCGGGGCCGGCAGCGCCCTGCGTCAGGATCGGCAGCAGGATCCACCAGCCGGTGACCATGCCGACCAGCTGGGCAAGGCCAACCGACAGGCCGACAAGATGCCCGACGCCGAACAGGGCAAAGCTGAGCCCGCCCGCGACGCCCGTCGCGCCGGCTCCGACCTTGAACCAGTGCGCGACCTCGGCGGCCGCAAGCTTCATCTGGGTCAGCAGCGTGAAGCCCGCGGCGACAAGGCTGTTCCACAGAAGCGCCGACAGCCCGGCCTTGTTCTCGGCCGCGCCTTCGGCGCTCGCTGCTCCGACCTGCAGCACTTCGGCCGCAGCGCGGCCTTCGGGATAGGGCAGATCGGCCTCGACCACGAGCGCGCGGCGAAGCGGGACCGAGAAGAGCACGCCGAGGATACCGCCGAGCATCGTGATCGCGGTCGTTTCCAGCATCGGGAAACCCTGCCAGTAGCCGACCATGATCAGCCCCGGCAGCACGAAGATGATCGCTGCCAGCGTGCCCGCGGCGCTCGCGATCGTCTGGACGATATTATTCTCGAGGATCGTCGATCCCGACATGAAGCGCAGCAGCGCCATCGAAATCACCGCCGCGGGAATCGAGGTCGCGAAGGTCAGGCCGACCTTCAGCCCCAGATAGACGTTCGCCGCGGTGAACATCAGCGTCAGCAGCCCGCCGAGCAGGATCGCCCGCAGCGTCAGTTCGCGCATTGCTGTCTCATCGCGGCTCATATTCGTCATCCCTCTTGTCCGAATGCGACCTGTTGCGGGGCCGGCGCGGCTAGGCAAGCAAAAAGGCGATGAACCGAAGCTGATTTGACGTATCGATCCAATCCCTTCGTCCCCGCGCGATTCATAAGACAGGCATGATGAGTATCGATCTTCCCAATCAGGCGCCGCCCTCTCCCGGCGCGCTCAAGCTGCCCAAACGGCCCGCGCCCTGTGCCGGACTGTTCGGCTGGCGCAAGGATGGCGCGCCGGCGCGGTGCGACGAAAAACCGGCGCAGCCGGGCGGCAGGGACTTCCCGCTGGCCTAGGGACGCGCACGCTTGCCGGCCAGCAGCGGATAGGGATTGACCGGTTCGCCGTCCTGCCAGCCGCTGCCGGGCACAGTCTCCATGATCTGGAAATGCAGATGCGGAAAGGCGGGATCGGCGTTACCGCTCGCGCCCACGGTCGCGATCACCTGACCTCGCGTGACCGCCTGCCCCTCGGCCAGCCCGCGCCGATAGCCCTCAAGATGTGCATAATAGAGGATCAGCCGCCCGTCGGCCGAACGCTGGTAGATGGTGAGCCCGCCACGTTTCGACGCGAAGAGCTTTTCGATTCGTCCGTCCATTGCCGCGAGCACCGGCGTACCGATCGGCGCCTGAATGTCGATCGCGCGATGAAGGCGACCTTCCGCGCGGGTCTTGCTCCAGCTGTCGACGAGATCGGAGGGCTTCAGGCCCTCGACGGGAATGACGATCGCATCCGACCGGGAAGCCGCGACGGTCGCGGCGAAGATCGTCGCCGCAAGAAACAGGCGAAGGCCCGCTCCCCTCACCCCGCCATCAGCTTTTCGAACGCGCGCACTGCCGCGGCTGGCCCGTCCGGATGACCCCACACGCCGTTCGACACGGCAAGGAAATCGGCGCCGGCGTCGATCAGCGTCCTCGCATTGTCGACCGTGATGCCGCCGATCGCCACGCAGGGCAGCTCGAACAGCCCCTGCCACCAGGTCAGGATTTCGGGCTCGGGATGATGCTCGACCGTCTTGGTCGTCGTCGGGAAGAACGCGCCGAAGGCGACATAGTCGGCTCCCGCCTCGCCCGCTTCCATCGCGAGATGGCGGCTGTCGTGGCAGGTCACGCCGATTTGCGCATTGGCGCCAAGTTCGCGGCGCGCATCCCTCGGGTTGCCATCGCCCTGCCCCAGATGCAGGCCGTCGGCATTCAGCCGCTTTGCGAGCGCAATGTCGTCATTGACGATAAACGCAGTCTCGTGCGCGGCGCAGATCGCTTGCAGGGGCTCGGCGAGCCGTGCGGCCTCGTGCTGGTCCAGTCCCTTGACGCGAAACTGGAACGCCGCGACCGGAGCCGCAGACAATGCTTCCTCGAGTTTTGCGGGAAAATCGCCGCCGACGTCGAGCGGCGAGATCAGGTAGAGCTGGCAATCGGATGTGGTCATGGCGGGTTCATAGCGACGGCGGCAATGTCCCGCAAATGCAGAACACAGCCCGCCTCGCCGCCATCGGCATCGTCGCCACCCTTGCCCTTTCCGCTTGCGCCGCCACCGGTCAGCAGACCCCGCTCCGTGACGGCAGCGACGTCGCGCTCGGCCAGCGCGCGATGGTTGACGGCCCGATCGTCCAGCCGGTCAAAGTCCTCGAAGACAGCCGATGCCCGATGAACGCGCGCTGCATCTGGGCGGGCCGCGTGCGTCTGCAAATGATCTGGATTCGCGGCAACGGCGAAAAGCAGCCGTTCGAGGTGACGCTCGGCGAGCCGGTCCAGCTTGCCGACGGCCAGTTCACGCTCGAATCGGTGCGACCGGAAAAGCGCACCGACGTGACGATCAGGCCCGAGGATTACCGCTTCTCGTTCCGCTTCGCAGGCGGGCTGTGAGTGGAACGTTGCAAGGCGACTCCTTCCTCGGCGAAAAGGCTTCATGATCAACCTTCTTTATGCATCCTTGGCAATCTTGGTCATGCCGGCGCCCGCCGCAGGTACGATGTCGGTGGATCAGGTGCGAGTAAATCAGACGGTAATGCTGGGAGATGCCCGAATCACGCCGATCGCTGTGCTTCGCGATGATCGGTGTCGGAACGAAGCTCCCGATGGTTGCCCGAACGTGCCGGGGACTTTGGTCGTCCGCTTGCTTGTTGAACAGGGTAACAAGACCGGATGGATCGACGTGGAAAGTGGCCGCCTGAAACGATGGGAAAAGCTCGCGATCGCGGTGGCTGGCGCGCAGCCAGAACGCGGCAACGGTGGGCCGATTTCATCAGACACTTATCGCTTCTCGATTCTCCGCCTGCCCGCTGACGTGCAAATCTTCGAATAATTCAGAGCACCCGCGCCAGCACGAAGCCGTCCCAGCCCTTCGATCCCACGGTCTGCACCGCAGTTGCGTCGAGCCGCGGGTCGGCGCTCAGCATGTCGAACAGCGCGCGCGTGCCGATGATGCGCTCGTCGTCGCTCGTCGCGTCGAGTACGCCGCCCTCGCGTACGACATTGTCGACAATGATCGTCATGCCGCTGCGGCCGAGGCGGATCGCTTCGTCGACGTAAAGCGCGTTGCTCTGTTTGTCGGCGTCGATGAACACGAAATCGAACGGTTCGCCGGCCGCCATCGCCGCAAGGTTGTCAGCCGCCGGGCCGACGCGGATGTCGATCTTGTCCGAGACGCCCGCGCGGTCGAAATTCTCGCGCGCGACGGCCGCGTGGTTCGGTTCCAGCTCCAGCGTTACCAGCGAGCCGTCATCGGCCAGCGCCCGCGCCAGCCAGATCGTCGAATAGCCGCCGAGCGTCCCGACTTCGAGGATGCGCTTCGCGCCCGCCATCTGTGCGAGCAGTAAAAGCATCTTGCCCTGCGCCGCCGATACGTCGATCGGGGGCAGCCCGTTGGCGGCGTTGTTTGCGAGAGTGGCGGCAAGCGCGTCGTCGGCGCCGAGAAGCTTCCCGGCGATATAGTCGTCGACGGCTTGCCACCTCTCTCCCATCACTTCAGGCCACGGAGGCCGCGTGAATTTCGTTGATCGCGCCGCCGAGCGAAGCGTCGAATTCCTCGTCGCTCATCTGGTGGCGAAGATCTTCCAGCAGCGCGCGGCTGAAGCTCGCGATGATGCCGGGGTTCTTCGCCAGTTCGACACACGCCTCGGGCCGCGCGAAACCGCCCGACAGCGCAACGACGCGCAGCACCTTCGGATGGTCGACCAGCGGCTGAAACAGGCCGGCCTCGGTCGGCAGCGACAGCTTGAGCATCACCGGCGCGCCGATCCAGGCGTCGAGCGCCGCCAGCGTTTCCTCGAGAAGCAGGCGGTCGGCCGCGTCGCGCTCGGGGCTCTTGATATTCACTTCGGGTTCGATGATCGGAACGAGGCCATGCGCAGCGATGCGCGCGGCTTCGGCGAACTGCTGCTCGACGATCGCCCTGATCCCGACCGGGTTGGCGAGATTCACGACGCTGCGCATCTTGGTCCCGAAGACGCCCTTCGCGACCGCGCGTTCGCAAAGCGCGTCGAGATCGGGGTTCGGCTTCATCAGCTGGACGCCATTTTCTTCGGCTTCGAGGCCCTTGTCGACCTTCAGGAACGGGACCACGCCGCGTTCCCACAGCAGCTCCGGCACCGGCTTGCCGCCCGCCTCGCCGTCCATCGTGCGCTCGAACAGGATCGCGCCGATCACCTTGTCGCCGTTGAAACTCGGCGCCGTGACGATGCGGCTGCGCATATCATGGATCAGCGCGAACATTTCCTCGTCGTTCGAAAAGGCGTCCGCCTCGATCCCGTAACCCTTCAATGCCTTCGGGGTCGAACCGCCGCTCTGGTCGAGCGCGGCGATGAAGCCCTGCCCCGATTTGATCTGCTCCAGCATCTCGGCATTGGCGGTGGTCATAGGATCTCCGGTTGTTTGCATACGTATGTGGCGGCGCGCATAGCGATCCCGCGAGCGGGATGCAATGCGGCGAAAAAAGTCAGGCTTTCAGCGCGTCCACGCCCGGCAGCGGTTTGCCTTCCATCCATTCGAGGAAAGCGCCGCCGGCGGTCGAGACGAAGGTGAAGTCGCCGGCCACGCCGGCATGGTTGAGCGCGGCGACGGTATCGCCGCCACCCGCGACCGAGATCAGCGAGCCCTCGCGGGTCAACGCCGCAGCGGTCTTCGCAAGCGCTACGGTAGCCGCGTCGAACGGGGGCGTTTCGAACGCGCCGAGCGGGCCGTTCCAGACGAGCGTGCGGCAGTTTTTGAGAACATCGGCGAGCGCCTCGACCGCGGCGGGACCGACGTCGAGGATCATCTCGTCGGCGGCGACTTCATGGACATTGACCGTGCGCGTCGGCGGATTGGGCGCGAATTCCTTCGACACCATGACATCGTACGGCAGGTGGATCGTGCAGCCCGCGGCATCGGCACTGTCGAAGATCGCATTGGCGGTATCGACCAGATCATGCTCGCACAGCGACTTGCCGACATCAACGCCTCTCGCTGCGAGGAAAGTATTCGCCATCCCGCCGCCGATGATCAGATGATCGACCTTGCCGACAAGGTTGCGCAAGACGTCGATCTTGCTCGACACTTTCGCGCCGCCGACGACCGCTGCGACCGGATGCGCCGGATTGCCGAGCGCGGCGTCGAGCGCCTTCAGTTCGGCCTCCATCGCGCGGCCGGCATAAGCGGGCAACCGATGTGCGATGCCCTCGGTCGAACCATGCGCGCGGTGCGCCGCCGAAAAGGCGTCGTTGACATAGATGTCGCCGACTTCGGCAAGCGCGTCGGCGAAGGCCGGGTCGTTCTTTTCCTCGCCGGGATAGAAGCGCGTGTTTTCGAGCACCGCGACATCCCCCGGCGCCAGCACCGCGATCCCCGCTTTCGCGCCCTCGCCGACGCATTCGGGGATGAACATCACCGAATGACCCAGCACATCCTCGACCCCGCCCATGACGAGGCTCAGCGATTGCGTCGGGTTCTTCGCGCCCTTCGGCCGTCCGAAATGCGCGAGGAGCAGGACGATCGCGCCCTTTTCCGACAGCTCGCGGATCGTCGGCATCGCCGCCTGGATCCGCGTCGCATCGCTGACCGCGCCATCGATCATCGGGACGTTGAGGTCGACGCGTACGAGGACGCGCTTGCCGGTGACGTCACCGATATCGTCGAGGGTCTTGAACGCGGTCATCGACGCTTCCCTTCGGTTCAGAGGAACTTGGCGATCACGCCCGCGGTATCGATCATGCGGTTCGAGAAGCCCCATTCATTGTCGTACCAGCTGAGCACGCGCACCAGCTTGCCGTCGATCACCGCGGTTTCGAGGCTGTCGATCGTCGAGCTATGCGCATCGTGGTTGAAATCGATC
>Ga0209257_1003117_pt1 | contig 14827 bp, 8 predicted proteins | sample AraplaCvi_mCL_r2_FD_184277 | JGI IMG/M metagenome (GOLD analysis project Ga0209257, IMG submission 184277) | Arabidopsis root microbial communities from North Carolina, USA - plate scrape MF_Cvi_mCL_r2 (SPAdes) (version 2) | ecosystem: Host-associated > Plants > Roots > Endosphere | place: USA...
TCGTCAACACCGCCTCGGTGGCGGCCGAGGACGGCCAGATGGGCCAGGCGGCCTATTCGGCGTCCAAGGGCGGCGTGGTCGGCATGACCCTGCCCATCGCCCGCGACCTGGCCGGCGACGGCATCCGGGTGAACACCATCCTGCCTGGCATCTTCGAGACCCCGCTGATGGCGGGCGCGCCGGAAGCCGTGAAGCAGGGCCTCGCCGCCTCGGTGCCGTTCCCCAAGCGCCTGGGCCAGGCGCCGGAGTACGCACAACTGGCGCTGACCATGATCACCAACGGCTACTTCAACGGCGAGGACGTCCGCCTGGACGGCGCGATCCGGATGGCGCCGCGGTAGGAAGAAAAACTGCCTTCTCCCCTTGCGGGAGAAGGTGACCGGCGTGAGCCGGTCGGATGAGGGGTCGCCCGGAGCCATCCGTGGCGACCCTTCTTCATGTCAGGCGGAGAGGAGGGTGCGACCCCTCATCCGTCGGCCTGCGGCCGACACCTTCTCCCGCAAGGGGAGGAGGCTCAATACCGTCTCCGCCGCGTCGGCCGGCTCGCCCCGACCAGCCCGCCCAGGACGCCACGGATGAGTTCGCGGCCGACCTGGCTGCCGATGGTGCGCAGCATCGACTTGGCGAAGGCCTCGCCCATGCTCTGGCGATTGGAGGTCCGGGCCTTCGGCGCCGGCCGGCCGGACGCCTCGTCGCCGGCCCAGGGACCGCCGTGCGGCGCGGGCGCCTCCGGCTCGGGCTCGGCCTTCTTCTGCAGCATCTCGTAGGCGGACTCGCGGTCCACGGTCTGGTCGTAGATCCCGCGCACCGGGCTCTCGCCCATCACCGCCGCGCGTTCGGCCGGCAGCAGCGGCCCCAGCCGCGAGGCGGGCGGGCGGATCAGGGTCTTCTGCACCACCGTGGGCGCGCCCTTCTCGTCCAGCACCGAGACCAGCGCCTCGCCGACGCCCAGGGCCTGGATCGCCTCGGCGGTATCGAAGGCTGGGTTGGTGCGGAAGCTCTCGGAGGCGGCGCGCAGGCCCTTCTGGTCGGCCGGGGTGTAGGCGCGCAGCGCATGCTGGATGCGGTTGCCCAGCTGGCCCAGCACGGTGTCCGGGATGTCGGCCGGGTTCTGGGTGACGAAATAGACGCCGACGCCCTTGGAGCGGATCAGGCGCACGACCTGCTCCACCTTCTCCAGCAGCGGCTTGGGCGCATCGCGGAACAACAGGTGCGCCTCGTCGAAGAAGAACGCCAGGCGCGGCTTCTCCGGATCGCCCACCTCGGGCAGCTCCTCGAACAGCTCGCTCATCAGCCACAGCAGGAAAGTGGCGTAGAGGCGGGGGCTGGCGATCAGCTTGTTGGCCGCCAGGATGTTCACATAGCCGCGCCCGGCGGTGTCCGTGCGCATCAGGTCGGACAACGCCAGGGCCGGCTCGCCGAAGATGTTGGTCCCGCCCTCGGTCTCCAGCACCAGCAGGTTGCGCTGGATGGTGGCGATGGTGGTGGGCGAAATGTTGCCGTAGCGGGCCGAGAGGTCCTTGGCGTTCTCGGAGGCGTAGGTCAGCGCCGCCTGCAGGTCCTTGAGATCCAGCAGCAGCAGGCCCGCCTCGTCGGCGGCGCGGAACACCACCATCAGGACGCCTTCCTGGACGTCGTTCAGCTCCAGCATCCGCGAGATCAGCAGCGGCCCCATCTCGGAAACCGTGGCGCGGACCGGATGGCCGGCCTCGCCGAACAGGTCCCAGAACACCGTGGGCGCGGCGGCCGGGTCGAGGGCCAGGTTCATGCCCTGGGCCCGGGCCAGCATCTTCTCGTTCGGCGCGCCCAGGGCGGCGATGCCCGAGAGGTCGCCCTTCACGTCGGCCGCGAAGACCGGCACGCCGGCGTCGGACAGCCCCTGGGCCAAGATCTGCAGGGTCACGGTCTTGCCGGTGCCCGTGGCGCCGGCCACCAGCCCGTGGCGGTTCGCCCGATTCAGCAGGAGCAGCTCCGGATGGTCCGAGAATCCGATCAGCACGCCATTGTCGGCCATGTCCCACTCCTACGGTTCAGCCCTCATCAGTACGCAGGCCGCGCGGCGCGCTCAACGGCCGATCGCCGCGCCCGTCCGGCGGCGGCCCGCCCGGAGCGTGACGAATTGGCGACAATCCTTGCCGGAAATTGTAGCCGGAGGGGCAAATCCGCTCCCCATGCACCGTGAAGCGGGGTAGAGCACACCCGATTTGACGGCGCAGCCGACGCCGCCGACATTGCCGCCCGAGCCTTCCCCCCGAAAGCGCGCATGCCCGCCACCGCCGCCGATCCGGTTTCGCGAAACGCCCTGGTCATCCTGGCGACGATCGCGGGCGGGACCGTGCTCTATCTGCTGGCCGACATCCTGACGCCGCTGGCCCTGGCCATGTTCCTGGCGGTGATGATCGACGGCTTCGCCCGGGTGCTGCAGGGCCGGCTGCCGGGGGTGTCGGTGCGCGCGGCGGTGCCGCTGGCGATCGTGCTGTCGGTGGTGATCTTCGGCGGCGCGGCCTTCTTCATCGCCGACAACGCCACCAGCTTCGCCGCCCAGCTCATCACCTACACGCCCAAGCTGAACGGCCTGATCGCCCGGGTCGCCAGCATGGTGGGCATGGACGTGCCGCCGACCGTCACCCAGCTGATCCAGCGAGCCGACCCGGCCAGCCATCTCGGCCAGATCGCCCGCGGCCTGCAGAGCTTCGCCTCCACGGCGGCCTTCGTCCTGGTCTACCTGGGCTTCATCCTCGCCTCGCGCAGCGGCTGGGAGCGCAAGGCGGTCAACCTGTTCGCCAGCCGCGAGGAGCGCCAGGAGGCGGTGGCCGCCTTCCTGCGCATCCGCAACGGCGTCGAGCAGTACCTGTGGGTGCAGACCGTCACCGGCCTGATGATCGCCGTCGCCTCGTGGATCGCCATGGTGTCGGTCGGGCTCGACAACGCGCTGTTCTGGGCGATCCTGATCTTCATCGCCTCCTACATCCCGGTGGTCGGCGGGATCGTCGCGGTGGCGCTGCCACCGATCTTCGCCCTGGTCCAGTTCGAGACCCTCTGGCAGGCGATCGTGCTGTTCGGCGTGCTGCAGGTGATCGGCATGTTCGTCGGCAATGTGGTCCAGCCCCGGATGCAGGGCCGCAGCCTCAACATGGACCCCATCGTACTGCTGCTGGCGCTCGCGTTCTGGAGCGTGCTCTGGGGCCTGCCGGGCGCCTTCCTGTCCACGCCACTGACCACCGTGATGATGGTGATCCTGGCTCAGTTCACCGGCACCCGCTGGATCGCGGTGCTGCTGTCCGCCGACGGCGATCCGGGGCAGCTGAAGCATCATCGCGTGGAGCCGCCGTCCGCCGCGGGGCCCGCCAAACCGACCCCCAAACCCGTCGCCAAACGCCGTTCACGAACTTGAGATCTGGGACTTAAACTGTGACTTCCCCCTCCCTATCTAATGTTGGTCAGGCGACACATTCGTCTGACGGGTGCGTCCGTTTTCCAACCCCGCGGACGCAGCGAGCACCCAGGCTTCCGCCGGTCCCCCACGGCGGAACCACGCGGCGCCGGATACTCTCCTCCGGCGCCGTTCTCGCGTCCGGACCCATCCTTCCTCGCAAGTCTCCCGCTGCGGAGTCCGCCCGATGAGCCGCTCTCCCCGCGCTGGCTCAGGGCTGGCCAGGCTTCTCCAGGCCGAACTCAAGGACGACGCCGCGCTCGACGGCGTGAAGACGTTCGCAAAGCAGGCGGCCGAGGACGCGGAGCCGGATGAACTTCCGGAGCTCTCGCCCGCAGACCTCGCCAAGAACCTCGCCGACTTCTGGCGCTTCGCCGAGCGGCGCCGCGGCCGCGCGCCCCAGGTCCGCATCACCCCCGCGGTCGGCGCCGAGTTGGACCGCCTGGAGATCGTGCAGGACGACGCCCCCTTCCTCGTCGACAGCGTGATGGGCGAGATCTCCGACCAGGGCCTGTCGGTTCGGGCGATGGTCCACCCCATCGTCGACGTCCAGCGCGACCGCACCGGCCAGCGTGGCGACTCGGGCGCCGTCCGACGCGAGTCGATGATCCAGGTCATGCTCGAGAACATCGGCCCGGACCGCGAACGCGCACTGGTCGACGGCGTCAAGGCCACCCTGTCCGACGTCCGCGCGGCGGTGGATGACTTCCCCGCCATGCTGGCGCTCATGGCGAAGTCGGTGAACGAACTCAGCGCGTCCGGCAAGGCCAAGCCCGACGAGGTCGAGTTCCTGAACTGGCTGCACGCGCAGCACTTCGTGTTCCTCGGCGCGCGGGTCTACGAGTACCCACGCCTGAAGAACGGCGAGTACGCGGCCGAAGAGCCCGTCTACCAGGCCAAGGACGGCCTGGGCGTGCTGCGCGACCCCGAGCGCACCGTGCTGCGCCGCGCCAACGAGCCGGCCGTGCTGATGAGCGCGGTGAAGGACCGCATCGTCCGCGACCCGGCGATCACCATCGCCAAGTCCAACGTGAAGAGCCGCGTCCACCGCCGGGGCTACATGGACTACGTGGGCATCAAGCGCTACGGCGAGGACGGTCGACCCAGCGGCGAAGTCCGCTTCGTGGGCCTGTTCACCGCCGAGGCCTATGATCAGCCGGCGGGAATTGTGCCGCTGATCCGCGAAAAGGTCGCCCGGGTCATGAAGCGGGCCGGCGCCGCACCCGGCAGCTACAACGAGAAGCGCCTCAAGAACATCGTCGAGAACCACCCGCGCGACGAGCTGTTCCAGGTCAGCGAAGACGAGCTGCTGAGTATGGCGATGGGGATCCTGCATCTCTCCGATCGCCCCCGGGTGAAGGTGTTCGAACGGCGCGATCCGTTCGACCGCTTCGCCTCCATCCTGCTGTTCGTGCCCCGCGACCGCTACGACTCCGATCTGCGCAAGCGCGCCGGCGAGCTGTTGACCGAGGCCTACGGCGGGCGGCTGTCGGCCTACTATCCGAGCTTCAACGACACGCCGCTGGCGCGGGTCCACTTCATCATCGGCTTCACGCCCGGCCACCACCGCACGCCCGACCTGCGCAAGGTCGAGGCCGACATCGCCGAGGCCGCCCGCACCTGGGAGGACCGCTTCGACGCCGCCGTGCGCGGCAGCGGGCGCGACCCGGACGCGGTGACCGCCACCGTCGCGCGTTACCGCGACGCCTTCCCGGCCGGCTACCGCGACCGCTTCGACGCCGTGGAAGCCCTCGCCGACGTGGCGGAGTTCGAGGCGTTCGGCGAAGGCCAGGCGATCGCGGCGCGGGCCTATCGCACCGCCGCCGACGGCCCGCTGCACTTCCGCTTCAAGCTGTATCGCAGGGGCGAGCCGGCCCCGCTGGCCGATGTCCTGCCGATCCTCGAGAACATGGGCCTGAAGGCCATGGCCGAGGCCGGCTTCCAGGTCTCCCCGGAGGGCGCCGCGCCGGTCTGGGTCCACGACTTCGAGATCGAGGACCCCCGCGGCGGCAACCTGGTCTTCGCCGAGATCAAGGACGTCTTCGAGGACGCCGTGGCCGCGGTCTGGACCGGCCGCACCGAGAACGACGGCTTCAACCGCCTGGTGATGGAGCTCTCCATACCGTGGCGCGATGCGGCCCTGGTCCGCGCCCTGGCCCGCTATCGGCAGCAGGCCGGCCTCGACCCGTCGCAGCGGGTGCAGGAACAGGCCCTGTCCAACCACCCGGGCGTGACCCGCCTGATCCTCGACCTCTTCCGCATCAAGTTCGACCCGGCTATCGCGGCTGACCTCGACGCCCGCCGGTCCCAGGCCGGGGCGGTGATGGACGAGATCATCGAGGCGCTGCAGCTGGTCGAGAGCCTGGACGACGACCGCGTCCTGCGCCGCCTGGCCCTGCTGGTGGGCGCCGTCCAGCGCACCAACTTCTACCAGCGCGCGGCCGACGGGGCGGTGAAGCCCTACATCTCCTTCAAGGTGGCCAGCGGCCAGCTCGCCGACCTGCCGGCGCCGAAGCCGTTCCGCGAGATCTTCGTCTGGTCGACCCAGGTCGAGGGCATCCACCTGCGCTTCGGCCCGGTGGCGCGTGGCGGCCTGCGCTGGAGCGACCGGCGCGACGACTTCCGCACCGAGGTGCTGGGCCTGGTGAAGGCGCAGCAGGTCAAGAATGCGGTGATCGTGCCCGTGGGCTCCAAGGGCGGCTTTTATCCGAAGCAGCTGCCGAAGGGCTCGCCCGACGCCATCCGCGCCGAGGCGATCGGGGCCTACAGGACCTTCCTCTCGGGCCTGCTGGACATCACCGACAACCTGGACGCCGCCGGCAAGGTGATCCGGCCGGACAGCGTGATCGCCCACGACGGCGACGACCCCTACCTGGTCGTGGCGGCCGACAAGGGCACGGCCACCTTCTCCGACATCGCCAACGGCGTGGCCGAATCCTACGGCTTCTGGCTGGGCGACGCCTTCGCGTCCGGCGGCTCGGTGGGCTACGACCACAAGGTCATGGGCATCACCGCCCGCGGCGCCTGGGAAGCGGTGAAGCGGCACTTCCGCGAGATGGGCAAGGACATCCAGTCCGAGCCCTTCACCGTGGTCGGCTGCGGCGACATGTCGGGCGACGTGTTCGGCAACGGCATGCTGCTGTCGCGCTGCATCCGCCTGCAGGCCGCCTTCGACCACCGCGACATCTTCCTCGACCCCGATCCCGACCCGGCGAAGAGCTATGCCGAGCGCGAGCGGATGTTCGCCCTGCCCCGCTCGTCCTGGCAGGACTACGACAAGAAGAAGATCAGCAAGGGCGGCGGGGTCTTCTCCCGCGCCCTGAAGTCGATCCCGCTCTCGGCCGAGGTGCGCCGCTTGCTGGGGACCGAGGCCGAGGCCCTCTCCCCCGCCGAGGTGATCAATCTGATCCTGAAGGCGCCCGCCGAGCTGCTCTACCTCGGCGGCATCGGCACCTATGTGAAGGCCAAGACCGAGTCCAACATGGACGCCGGCGACAAGGCCAACGACGCGGTGCGGGTCAATGGCTCGGACCTGCGGGTCAAGGTCGTGGGCGAAGGCGCGAACCTGGGCCTGACCCAGGCGGGCCGGATCGAGTTCGCGGCCGCCGGCGGGCGGGTCGAGACCGACGCCATCGACAACTCGGCCGGCGTCGACAGCTCGGACCACGAGGTGAACATCAAGATCACCACAGGGATCCTGGAACGCCAGGGCAAGCTGACGCGCGCCCAGCGCAACAAGCTCCTGCCGACCATGACCGACGACGTGGCCAACCACGTCCTGGTGCACAACTACGACCAGACCCTGGCGCTCTCGCTGCTGGAAATGGACACGGTGGGCGAGCTGGAGCCGCACGCCCGTTTCATGGCCGAGCTCGAGCACGCCGGACGCCTGGACCGCGCGGTCGAGGGCCTGCCGGACGCGCTGGAGATCTCGGAGCGGCTGAAGGCCGGCCGCGGCCTCTACCGGCCGGAACTGGCGGTGCTGCTGGCCTACGGCAAGCTGGAGCTGAAGCGGGACATCGTCGCCAGCCACGCCCCCGAGGACCCGTTCTTTGAGACCCGGCTGGAGACCTACTTCCCGAAAGCGCTGCGCAAGTACAAGGACGCCATCCGCGCCCACCGCCTGCGGCCGGACATCATCGCCACGGTCATCGCCAACGACATGATCAACCGCTGCGGGCCCAGCTTCCCGTCGCGGACCATGACCTCGGCGGGCTGCGACGTGGTGGCCCTGACCGCCGGCTACGAGGCGGCCAAGCAGGCGCTCGACTTCGAGAGGCTGTGGGCCGACGTCGAGGCGCTGGACCTCAAGGTTCCCGCCTCGGGCCAGATGGCGCTGTTCCGCCGCCTGGTCACCGGCCTGCGCGGCGCGACCTTCTGGCTGGCCCGGCGCGCGGGCCGCGAAGGCCTGAGCGTCGCTGAGCTCACGGCGCGGTACACGCCGGGCTTCAAGAGCCTGCACGCCCTGCTGCCCGAGATCCTGTCGAAGGCCGAGCGGGCGGGCGTGGACCACCGGATCGCGCAGCTGGTCGGGGCGGGCGCCCCGCCGGCCATGGCCCAGGCGGCCGCGGTGCTGGGCCCGCTGACCAACGCCGCCGACCTGGTGGATCTGGCCGAGGCGTCCAGCTGGCCGCTGCCCAATGTGGCGCGGCTCTACTACGCCACGGGCGCGGCCTTCGCCTTCGACCGCCTGCGGGCGGCGGCGGGCGAGTTCCGCGCCGGCGACATCTTCGAGCGGACGGCGCTGCGCCGGTTGATCGAGGACCTGCTGGCCGAGCAGACCCAGCTCACCCGCGCGATCATGGCCTTCGCCGGCAACGCCCAGGCGGGCGAAGACGCCGCCCACGCCCAGGCGGCGGTGTCGGCCTGGGTGGCGCTACGGCCCGAACAGGCGCGCGCGGCCAGCCGCACGGTGGACGAGATCGAGGCCGGCGGCGGCGCCTGGACCTTCGCCAAGCTCACCATCGCCAACGCGGCCCTGCGCGAGCTGGCGGCGGAGGCGGCGAGCGGACGGAAGCGGCGAGGCTGAGGCGGGCCGTTCCGCCTCCGCCGCCGTTCGCCGCCCGGCCTTGGGAATCGGGCGGCGCGAGGAGAGGCCGGCCGGGATGGGCCAGCCGGATGGCGGCGGAGGCGGGGTCCTGCGCCGCCGGGGAAATGGGGCGGCGAGGAATCGGCGTCGGCCCCAGAACCTGCCGCACCCGCGGCGTCCCCGCGCGCCCTGTGCGATGAACGACGCTCTGGCGTCGATGGAGGCGCGAAGATCGCGCCTGGCGGAGGTCGGTCGGCCCTTAGGCTGCCGCCTCTCCGCACCAGCTCTCCGCCGTCTACCTCAAGCTCGGCGTCCACTGAAAGATCGACCTTGCCCTGAGGCTGAACCGGCCGCGCACTCAGCGCTGACGCCGGACCGCCTCACCCCGCGCTCAACCCCAGTCGCGCCAGGACGACCTTCACATAGGTCGGGCCCACGGCCACGGCGACGCCGTCGCGGAGGACCAGCGAGATCAGCCCCTTGCCCAGGCGCTGCACTTCCTGCACCCGGCCGAGGTTCACGAAGGCCGAGCGGTGGACCCGAGTCAGCAGGTCGGGGTCCAGCACCTCCTCCAGGGCCGTCATGGTCAGCCGGTGGATGTGGCTGCGGGTGGGCGTATGCAGCAGGACGTAGTCGCGGGCCGCCTCGATCCAGTCGAGGTCGGCGGACGACACCCGCACATGGCCGTTGCGGCCCGGCACCCAGAACGAGACGGCCTCCGGCGCGGGCGGCGCAACCTCGACCGGGACCGTCACCTCCTTCAGCGCCCGGCGCCGGCGCGCCCGCTCGACGGCCTGGCGCAGGCGGTCGAAGCGCACGGGCTTCAGCAGGTAGTCGGCGGCCTCCACGTCGAAGGCGTCGGCGGCGTACATCTCGAAGGCCGTGACGAAGACGATCTCCGGGCGGTCCTCGGGCGCCAGGGCGCCTGCCACCGACAGGCCGCTACGCTCGGGCATCTGGATGTCCAGCATGACCAGGTCGGGCTTGAGCGCCCGGATCTGCTCCAGCGCGTCGCGCCCATTGCGGGCCACGCCCGCCACCTCGGCGCCGGGGATCTGCTCGAACAGCGCCTGCAGCCGCTCGAGGGCGGCGGGTTCGTCGTCCACCAGGAGTACGCGCATCAGGCCGCCCGCACCGACCGGGCCTTGAGGCTATGGATCAGCGGCATCCGCACCAGCGCCAGGAAGCCGCGCTCGCGCGCCGTGGTCTGCAGCGCGCCGCGGGGACCGTACAGCACCTCCAGCCGCTGGCGGATGTTCTTCAGGCCCACGCCCGCGCCGCGCGCCGGTTCGCCCAGGCGCTCGGCGTCGTCCTCGACCAGCACGACCAGGTCGTCGCCGTCGCGGGCCACCTCCAGGCGCACGGTCACCGCGCCGGTGGCGCGCGAGACACCGTGCTTGATGGCGTTCTCGATCAGCGGCTGCAGGATGAAGCTGGGCACGACCGCGCCGCGCAGCTCGTCGGGGCAGGAGAAGTCGACGCCCAGGCGGTCGCGGAAGCGCACGCTCTCGATCTCCAGATAGGCCTGGATGGTCGCCAGCTCGTCCTCGAGCGGGATCAGGCCCTCCGGATCAGCGGCCAGGGTCACCCGCAGGAACTCTGCCAGCTTCTCCAGCATCGCCTCGGCCTCGGCGTTGCGCTTGGTGATCACCGCCGAGGAGACGGCGTTCAGAGTGTTGAACAGGAAGTGCGGGTTGAGCTGGTAGCGCAGGGCCGCCAGCCGCGCGGCGGTCGCCTGCCCCTCGGCCTCGGCCGCGGCGGTGCGGGCGTCGGCGAGCTGGCGCTCTTGTTCCAGCACCGCGCGGTTGGCCTGCATCATCATGTAGAGCGCCCCCACCAGGCCGAACATCCAGGCGTAGGCCAGCAGGTTGCTGACGCCGCGCACGGCCAGGGCGGACCCGGCCGGCGCCTCGAAGGCGGGGTCGAGGAGACCGCGCAGCACCGAGCCGATGGTGAGGTCCACCAGCGACGTCAGGGCGCCGCCGGCCACGGCGATGACCGCCAGACCCACATAGCGCGCCTTCGCCGGTCGGCCTCGCAGCCGGCCGATGATCCAGTAGGTGGGCGGCGAGAGCAGCGCCCCGACCGCGGCAAGCAGCAACAGGCTCACCACCGTCGCCGGCTTGACCTGGCCGCCGATGACGCGGGGCAGGATGTTGAAGGCGGCGTCCATGCCCCAGATGGCGGCGGTGAGCCAAACGGCCTGCCACGCGGTCTGCCGGTTGGCCTCGGAAATGGCGGCGGTCTGCATCGGCGGCATATTAGCCCGACGGATGCGGCCGCACGCCAGCGTTCGTCGCAGCCTCGTCCGCCCTGGTCGATCCATTCGGCGGTGAAAACCCGCCGTTCGTCGCAGGCGTGGCCGGCTTCGGCGCTTGGCCGCGGGAGCGGTCGCCCGGGCCTAACGCCGCCTGACGGACGCGCCCTCGGTCGCCAGTCTCCGCGCGATCCCTCAACAAGACAGACGGAGTTCCAGCGTGAGTTTGCGTGTTTCCCTCGCCGCCCTGGCCTGCGCGGCCGGCCTCTCCACCCAAGCCGAGGCGGCCCAGATCTTCCGCCAGACCTTCACCGGCGGCCTGACGGCGCAGGAGAAGGTGAGCGGCGACTTCAAGGCCATGAACGGCGCCATGGGCCACACGGACGGCGGCTACGGCAACTTCGAGTACTCGTACTATCAGCTGTCGCTGGACCTGACCGATGTCCTCGATGCCCAGCTGACGTTCGACTACGACATGTTCTCCGAGGCCTTCTACGACGGCTTCAACGTGGTCGCCTCGAAGAGCGGCGCGTTCGACCCGCAGAAGGGCCTGCTGACGCCGGTCACGGCCGGCTTCTACCGGACCATGACCAACAACCTGTCCAACCTGGGCCGCCTCGCGTTGACCGGGCAGCAGAAGGGCGCAGTCCTCTTCGACCTCACCCAGTTCGCGGGCGCGACCGTCGACCTGCGCTTCCAGTTCCAGTCGGATTACGCCGCCTTCAGCCGCGGGATCGTGCTGGACAACGTCACCGTCACCGGAACCCCGGCTCCCACGGCGGGCGTGCCGGAACCGGCCAGCTGGGCCCTCATGATCCTGGGCTTCGGCGCGGCGGGCTCCGTCCTACGCCGCCGGCGGATGCTGGTCGTTTAGGTCCCCAGCGAGAACGGCACCGTGCGGCGCTCGTGCTTCGGCACGCTGAGCCGCCGGTCCACCGGGGGGAAGGCCCGCTGGGCGCAGTCGTTGCGCTCGCAGATGCGGCAGCTGACGCCGATCGGCGCGGCGGGCCCCTTCAGGTCCAGGCCCTCGGAATAGACCAGCTCGTGGGCGTGGGCGATCTCGCAGCCGAACCCCAGGACATAGCGGCGGTCGGGGGCCAGATAACTCTCCGACCGCTTCACCACCGCCCGCGCCACGCAGAGATAGCGGTCGCCGTCCGGCATGGACGCCACCTGCACCAGGAAGCGGTCCGGCGAGGCCACCGCGTCGTGCACGTTCCACAGCGGGCAGGCGCCGCCGAACCGGGCGAACCGGAAGCGGGTGGCGCTGTGGCGCTTGGTGATGTTGCCGGCGTAGTCCAGCCGCACGAAATAGAACGGCACGCCCCGCTGGCCCGGCCGCTGCAGGGTGGAGAGCCGGTGGCACACCTGCTCCAGGCTGGCGCCGAAGTGGGCGGCCAGCTGCTCCACGTCATGCCGCTGCTCGCGCGCCGCGGCGGCGAACCTTCGATAGGGCGTCAGCAAGGCGCCGGCCGCATAGTTGCCCAGGCCGATCCGGCAGACGTCCACCGCCTCCCCGCTCTTGAAGCGCGCCTGGGCCAGTTCGGTCTCGATCACGTCGGACAGATTCGCCACCGCCACGTGGAAGGCGATCTGGAACGCCCGCGTCGCCGCCGGCTGCGAGGCGTTCAGCCACAGCTCGTGCGTCGTCGGATCGTAGCGGCGCATCACGTCGCCCAGCGGCGCATAGCGCACCCGCACGCCCAACCGCTCGCGCAGGTACATCTCCAGGAGCATGTCGGCCGAGGCCGGCTGGTCCAGGCCGATCTCCTGGGCCAGGTCCTCGGCGGCCCGGTCCAGGGCGTCGATGTAGTTGTCCTTGAAGTGGAAGAAGTCGCGGACCTCCTCGTAGGGCAGCAGCGAGCTGGCCGACATCGCCTCGTCCAGGGCCACCGCCTCCTCAGTCAGCTTCAGCCGCTCGGCCAGCCGGTGGTTGGCGCGGTGCAGATCCAGGAAGCGGCGGGCCAGCGCCGGCGAATGCTGCGTCATCTGCCGCAGCTCGCTCAGCGGGATCGGCGTCTCGGCCGAACCGCTCTCGGCCACCGCCTCGCGCAGGTCGGCCAGCAGGCGCTGATCGCCGTCGGCCTCGAAGGTCTCGGCCGGCACGCCGAAGGTCTCGATCAAGCCCATCAGCACCCGATCGGTGACCGGCCGCTGGTTGGCTTCGATCTGCGACAGATAGCTTACCGAGATACCCAGTTTTCGGGCGCAGGCCTCCAGCCGCCACCCCTGGCGGGCGCGCAGACTGCGCACCGTGGGACCGACGAAGAGCTTGTAGCGCATTTTACAATTTCACAAATGCGGCGCCTGCGAAGGCCAAACCTTCGCACGATGTCATTTGAGCCGCGAGGAAAAATAGAGCGTATTCCCCAGCGAGTGTTCCGGAGCGTTACCCCCTAGCAGGCCCCGTGCAACTTCACTGGCTTGTGTGGATCGGCGTTCCCATAGGGAAACGGAAACATGACCAGAGAAAACATCCACCACCTGCCCCGGCTCGGCATGTCGGGCGCCATGCGCCTCTTCGGGCTCACCGCCCGGGCTCTGCGCTTCTACGAGGAGAAGGGCCTGGTCGAGGCGCGCCGCGACCGCCTGAACGCCCGCTACTACGACCCCGTCGCCCGCGGCCGGCTCGAATGGATCGCCCGCCTGCGCAAGGCTGGCGTCTCCCTGCCGGACATCGAGGAGGTGCTGGGCGCCGACGAGGAGGGCCGCGCCCAGGAGTGCGCGATGCGCAAGCTGGAGCGCCGCCGCGAGACCCTGCAGGCCGAGCTGGGCTCCCTGGACGAAGTCCTGACCGAACTCCAGGCGCCCCGCAGCGACGGCGCCCCCCGCCGGCTGGGACGGACGATCTAGGTCCCTTCTCCCCCTGCGGGAGAAGGTGGCCGGCGCGAGCCGGTCGGATGAGGGGTCGCACCGACCTCTCGTCATGAAACGAGGAAGGGGCCGCCGGACAGCGCCGTGCGACCCCTTATCCGTCGGACTGCGTCCGACACCTTCTCCCCCAAGGGGAGAAGGACCCCTAGTGCCGGAAGACCCGCACGCCGGTGAACACCATCGCCAGGCCGCGCTCGTCGGCCGCTTCGATGACCTTGGCGTCGCCGATGGAGCCGCCGGGCTGGATCACCGCGGTGCAGCCGGCGTCCGCCGCCTGGATCAGGCCGTCCGGGAACGGGAAGAAGGCCTCGGACGCGCAGGCCGAACCCGTCAGGTCCAGGCCGAAGTCGGCGGCCCGCAGGGCGGCGATCCGCGCTGAATCCTTGCGGTTCATCTGGCCGGCGCCCACGCCCAGGGTCTGGCCGGCCTTCGCATAGACGATGGCGTTCGACTTCACGTGCTTGGCGATGGTGAAGGCGAACAGCATGTCGCGGATCTCGGCCTCGGTGGGCGCGCGCTTGGTCACCACCGTCAGGTCGGCCGGCGTCAGCCGCGTCACGTCGCGGCTCTGGGTCAGGAAGCCGCCCGCCACCGACTTGAACACCGGCCCGGCCAGGGTCGGGTCGGGCAGGCCGCCGGTGGTCAGCAGGCGCACGTTCTTCTTCTTGGCGAACAGCGCCACGGCGTCGTCGTCGGCGTCGGGCGCGATGACCACCTCGGTGAAGATCTCGAGGATCTTGGCGGCGGTCGCGGCGTCCAGCTTCGAGTTCAGGGCGACGATGCCGCCGAACGCGCTGGTCGGGTCGCAGGCCAGCGCCCGGTCGTAGGCCTCGGCCAGCGAGGCGCCCGTAGCCACGCCGCAGGGGTTGGCGTGCTTGATGATGGCGCAGGCGGGGCCGCCCGCCGGATCGAACTCGGCGATCAGCTCGAAGGCCGCATCGGTGTCGTTGATGTTGTTGTAGCTGAGCTCCTTGCCTTGGAGCTGTTTGGCGGTCGCCACGCCCGTACGGGGGTCGGGGAAGCGGTAGAAGGCCGCCGACTGGTGCGGGTTCTCGCCGTAGCGCATCGTCTGGACCAGCTCGCCGGCGAAGGCCAGGCGCTTGGGCGCAGTCTCGCCCAGGGCGCCCGCGAACCAGGTCGAGATCGCCGCGTCATAGGCCGCCGTCCGGCCATAGGCGCGCGCCGCCAGCGTCTTGCGCAGGGAGAGCGAGGTCGCCCCGCCGTCCGCCAGCTC
>Ga0209257_1003118_pt1 | contig 14826 bp, 14 predicted proteins | sample AraplaCvi_mCL_r2_FD_184277 | JGI IMG/M metagenome (GOLD analysis project Ga0209257, IMG submission 184277) | Arabidopsis root microbial communities from North Carolina, USA - plate scrape MF_Cvi_mCL_r2 (SPAdes) (version 2) | ecosystem: Host-associated > Plants > Roots > Endosphere | place: USA...
CTGATCCTTCATCAGCGAGATCAGCGGCGACACCACCACCGTGCTGCCTTTCAGGATCGATGCCGGGATCTGGTAGCACAGCGACTTGCCGCTGCCGGTTGGCATGATGGCAAGCGTGTCATGGCCCGCCAGCACGCTGTCGATCACTTGTCGCTGACCGGCGCGCAAGCGCTCGACACCGAACACGTCGCGCAGCAGGTGGCGGATTTGAAGATGAGTAGCCATGGCCGCAACTTAGCGCGATTGCTGGTAAGATGTCGGCGTCCTAAGTAACATACCGAGCGGCAAAATGTCTTTCTCCCTCAGCGAAACACCCTACAGCACCGACACGCCCGAAGCAAAACGCGCCATGTACGAAGACTTGCGCGCACAATTGGGCGGGCTGGTGCACGGCGAACATGACTGGATCGCCAACACCGCCAATGCCAGTTCGCTGGTATTCAACAGCATGCCGGGCCTGAACTGGGCGGGCTTCTATTTCATGCAAGGCCCGGACGAACTGGTGCTTGGCCCGTTCCAGGGCAAGCCAGCCTGCATCCGCATCAAGAAGGGCCGCGGCGTGTGCGGCAGCACAGTTGAAAAGCGCGCGACCAGCGTGGTGGAAGACGTGCATGCCTTCCCTGGCCATATCGCCTGCGATGCGGCCTCGCGTTCGGAACTGGTGGTGCCGATTTTCGGCAAGGATGGCGAAGTAATCGGGGTGTTCGACCTCGACAGCCCGCTGCCGGGGCGCTTCGATGCCGTCGACGCCGAAGGCATCGAATCGCTGGTCCGCATCCTCGAACAATCCCGCGCCTGATCCATCTCAAAAACCGCCCCGGTCGCGCTTGACTGGGGCGCGTTCCGCCCGATACGCGGCCAGTTTTGCTGCGATGCTGGCCAACACACCCAGCGCGCCAATCGTTTCCAGTAATGCGTCAAGCATGAATGCCTCCCAGGTAGGCTTTTAAAAAGAAGATCAGGGTGATGCAGAACGTGATGAGCAGCGTGAATCCACGGATCACATGCGCCGGTGCGCGACGTCCGGCGCGAGCGCCCGCATAGCCGCCAATGACCGCACCAGCCAGCATGGCCAGCGTGACCGGCCAATGCACCGCGTGGGCAAACGCGAATGCAGCCACCGCCACGGCATTGGCCGCGCTGACCAGCAAGGTGCGCGGCGCATTCAATTCCTTCAGGTCGCGCTTGTCGATCAGGCCCCACATGGCCATCATCATGATCCCGACGGCGCCGCCAAAATAGCCACCGTACACGCCGAGAGCGAACTGCAGCACCAGTACCGCTGGCGCTCCGACTTGCCAGCGTGCGCGCAGTGCCGCGCCAAGGCGCCGCCCGAACGCCAGCGCGATCGAAGCGAACAACAGGAGCCAGGGCAGCACAAAGGTGAAGGCCGCCGGTGAAGTCCGCAGCAGCAGCAAGGCCCCGGCCAGGCCGCCGCACAGCGTTGCCGCCAGCAGCGGGCGCAGCGGGACGCCGCCGACCGGCTGCAAGCCGTCCCGGTAAGCCCAGGCGCTAGCCAGCCCGCCCGGAAACAAGGCTACCGTACTGGAAGCATTCGCCTGAACCGGTGGCACACCAGCAGCGATCAAGGCCGGCAGGGTGATGAAGGAACCGCCGCCTGCCAGCGCGTTCATCGCTCCAGCCAGCACCCCTGCGGAGAAAGTCAGAATCATCGAGTCCATGCCAGCGATGTTAGTCGGCCGCGCCACGACCCGCAATCTGGCAATTCCGGTGCTAAACTTCGGAAATTCCGAATGCTGGAGACTAGACGATGCGCTTCGACCTGACCGATTTGCGGCTCTTCCTCACTGTCGTGGAATGCGGCAGCCTGACCCAGGGAGCGCGCGCCATGCACCTGGCGCTTGCCTCGGTCAGCGAACGCATTGCCGGCATGGAGGCGGCGCTTGGCGCGCCACTGCTGGAGCGCAACCGCCGCGGCGTGCGCGCTACGGCGGCGGGCGAAGCGCTGGAGCGCCATGCCCGCTCGATCCTGGGCCAGGTCGAACAGATGCGCGGCGACCTGCGCACCTACGCCACGGGCTTGAAAGGCCGCATCCGGGTATTGTCGAACTCCGCCGCCATGGCAGCCTTCCTGCCGCCCCAGCTGTGCCGTTTCCTGGCCGCGCACCCCGACCTGTCGATCGACCTGCTGGAACGGCCCAGCGCGGAAATCGTCCAGTCCATGGTGGACCGGCGTGCCGACCTTGGCATCGTGGCGGACATCACCGACTTCGGCCCGCTGCAAACGCACCTGATCGCCAGCGACCAGCTGGTCGTGGTCAGCAACCACCAGCACCGCGTGGCCGGCCAGGCCGCAGTCACCTTCGCCGATATCCTTGGCGAGCCAATCGTCGGCATCGCCGATACAGCGCTGGAAACCCACCTGGCCGAACGCACTTCGCGCCTTGGCCGCCAGCTTAACTACCGCATCCAGCTGCGCAATATTGAACATGTGGCGCTGCATGTCGATGCCGGCATCGGCATCTCGATCATGTCCAGCGCGCTGGCCAGGCAGATCCGGCGCGACCTTGCCGTGGTGCGCCTGTCGGAACCCTGGGCCACGCGCCGGCTGTTTCTGTGCGCGCGGGATTTCGCGGCATTGACGCCGCACGCCGGCTTCCTGGCGAAACAGCTGCTGGAAGATGCGCCGCCGGCAGGATCAGGCAAGTAGCGCCGCCCCCATCGAGCGCGCTTCGGCCGCCGCAATGTCGAGCAGCTCGGCTAGGTCGGGGAAGTCCTGCAGGCATTGCACGATATCGGCACGCCGCACCAGGTATTCATCCTGCGGCGCCGGCAGCGGCGACAGCACGGGAGACAGGTGGCGCGACAGCAGCAGCGTATCGCGCAAGCCGGATGGCGGCAGGCTGATGGCGCCATCGCGCAGGGTGATGATGGCAGCGCCCACCGCCTCCGGCACCTGCAGCTTGCGCAGCACTTCGCGCGCCACGATTTCCTGGAACGGTCCCATGCGCGGGCCCATTTCATCAAGCAAACCAGGAGCATGGTCAGCTTGCGACAACAGGAAGAAGTTGCCAGCCTCATGCACGATACCTGCGAACAGCGCGGTATCGGGATCGGTGCGGGTGATGTGGCGCGCCACCTGGTAGGCAATGGCCGCCACGTTGGCGGAATACTTCCATAGTTGGTCGGCGCGCTCGCGCAAGCCGGGATCGCGGATGCGGGCGCCGAATTGGCGCACCACCATGGCGGCCGCCAGCGAATACAGGTTGCGGTAGCCAAGCCGCATGACGGCCGCGCGTGCACTGGTGACAGGCGGCGCCCCGTGGCGCCGGAACACCGCGGCATTGGCCAAGGCGACGGCACGTGCCGCCAGCACCGGTTCGCCCAGTATCTTGCGCGCTATTTCTTCGTCGTGGCAATCAGGATCAGCCAATGCAAGCTGCAATGCCAGTGCGGCATTGACGCTGGTGGGGAACACCAGTTCCCCACGCTGCACTTCCAAGATGATGGTGGCTAAGTCCCTGAGCTTTTCCATGCAAGAAATTATACCGACGCCGTCCGCAATGCGCGCACATTGCCTGGCAGGCGCCGGGGAGCGGCGGCCTTGCGCACCGGCGGCGCGGCCTCGCTCTCATTTCCCAGCGTGAAGATGCTGATCGATTTCACCAGCATTTGCGCCTGCTCTTGCAGGCTGGCCGAAGCGGCTGCTGTCTGTTCCACCAGCGCGGCATTCTGCTGCGTGGTGTCGTCCATCTGCGTCACGGCCATGTTGATCTGCTCGATGCCGTTGCCCTGCTCGGCCGATGCGGTAGCGATTTCCTGCATGATGGCGGTAATGCTCTGCACGCTCTTCAGCACTTCCTGCATTGCCAGGCCGGCTTCGCCGACCAGGCGGTTGCCGGTCTCGACCCGGTCGACACTGTGGTTGATCAAGTCCTTGATCTCCTTGGCAGCCGAGGCCGAGCGCTGCGCCAGGTTGCGCACTTCGGAAGCCACCACGGCAAAGCCGCGTCCCTGCTCGCCGGCGCGTGCCGCTTCCACCGCGGCGTTCAGGGCCAGGATATTGGTCTGGAAAGCGATGCCGTCGATGACGCCGATGATGTCCACGATCTTGCGCGAGCTGTCATTGATCTCGCCCATGGTCTGTACCACTTGCGACACCACTTCGCCGCCCTTGCCGGCCACCCCGGCCGCGCTATGCACCAGCTGGTTGGCCTGGCGCGCATTGTCGGCATTCTGCTTGACGGTGGACGTCAGTTCTTCCATCGAAGAAGCAGTTTCCTCCAGGTTGGAAGCCTGCGATTCGAGCCGCGACGACACGTCGGCGTTGCCGGTGGCGATATCGCGGCTGGCCGCATTGATCTGGTCCACGCTGGCGCGCACGTCGGACACGATGCCGCGCAAGCTCTCGCTCATCGACTTGAGCGAACGCAGCAACTGCCCGACTTCATTGGGCGGGCCAACGTCGATGTCGTTATCGAGTTTGCCCTTCGCCACTTCGTCCGCCACCGCGATGGCATTTTGCAGCGGCACCGTCACCGAGCGGGCGATCAGCACGCAGATCCAGGCCGCCAGGGAGAACAGCAGCACCATCGATACGACCATGATCCAGCGCTGCTCGGTAAAGCCCTTGATCTTCTCCGACAGCATGGCGTCGATTTCCTTGGCAGCAGCTTCGTTGACGGAAAACTGCATGTCGATGGCCGCCGTGGACTTGGCAACCCACTCTTCGCCGGAATACGTCAACGGATCGGCTTTGACGATCTGCTCCGTACCCAGTTCGACGATCTTGCGCGCGGCATCGCCCGCTTCGCGCAACTGCGCGCCAAGCTTGGCATCGATGGCAGGATTCGCGGCGGCAGCCTTGCCGAAGGCCGTCAGGGTCTGGTCCAGGCGATCGGTCACGCGCGACATGATGGCTGCCTGCTGCATGCGGTCCTCGGGCGTGGCTTCTTTTTTCGCCAGCAGGCCAGCGCCCTTGGCGCGGGTTTTGCCGGTCTCTTCGGTCAGCCAGGGCAACTGGTAGAACATCGACTGGATCAGCTGGTAAGTGTCCTTGTCGGGATCCAGGCTGAGGCCGTATGCGTCACCGATCAGCTCGTTCACCTTGAGCAGCTTGGGCACCAGCCCGGTGTGTCCCGCATAGCTTTGCGGCACAGTGATCTTGCCTTCCGCCACATTGGTGCGCAGCGTTTCCCATTCCTGCTTGGCGGCGGCGAAAGCATCGATGATGGCCTTGTCGCCCAGCTTGGCGGCCGCCTTCTCCAGCCTGCCGTACGCCGCATCCGCTTCAGCCTGTTTGGCGCGGCGCTTTTCCGCCACGTTGCTCACGCCGCCCAGCACCAGTGCCGACAGGCCGCGGTGCTGCTGCGTGTACTGCACAACCTTCAGTCCATCGACCACGACGGGCAAGCCTTCATGCTCGCCTTCGTATGCATCGAGGACTTTGCCAGCCTCACTCATGTAGAGAAAGGCAGGAATGATCGCCAGCAACGCCGCGATCAGGCCGAGGATCATGAACTTGTGGCCCAGCTTCAGATGGCCGAGAAGGGAGGTAGGATTCATGGCAGTTTCCTAAAGACAAGTTTGGCAAAAAAGTGCGTTGCGGCACCGCGATACCTCTTGCTTTGATCTTATGCCGATTTACAGCCAAGCGTTACAATTCGTGAGTATTTACACCGTAATTCTCTTTCCCGATCACCATTTCTGTTGCGCCGGCGCGAAACAATTGCCAATGAAGAATTTAACTTTCATGATGCATGCATAAGTGCTTTGCTATAGTGCGTTTATGAAATTTTTAATGCCGTCGTTGACGCTGATTGTGTCTTTGCTGCTGCCAGCAGCAAGGGCGGAGACAGTCACCGTGTACACCAGCGCCAACTTCGCGCCGCTCGTCATCGACGGCACCCGCGGCATCTATCACGAAGCAATCGACTACCTGAACCGGCAAGCCGGCGATGGCACCAGTTACCGGCTGGCCTACCTGCCGCGCAAGCGACTGCAGATGCGGCTGGAAGACGGCACGCTGGACGGCATCGTTATCGGCATGATGCCTCAATGGTTCGATGACGTCGCACAGAAGAAATACCTGTGGACCACCGCCTTCGCCATCGACCACTTCGTGCTGGTGTCGCGCAGCGCGCATCCGGTGCAGATGGACGCGCGCGATGGATTGGCAGGCAAATCGATTGGCTTGACGCTGGGCTATGTCTACCCGGGCATCGACGAATGGATCCAGCGCCATGGCTTGCTGCGCCAGGATGCGATGAGCGAGGAAATCAACCTGGAGAAGCTGCGCCGCGGCCGCATCGATTGCGTGGCGGTCTCCGAATCGGCGGCGCGCTACTTCGTGCGCTTGCACGGGCTGCACGGCAGCATGTCCTTCGTCGACTTGCCGGGCCGCGCAACGGAACGCCGCTTCCTCGTCCCGCTGGGGCGCAACGACCTGTTCGACAAGATTGCGCCCATCGTCAAACGCATGCGCGAAGACCCGCAATGGCTGCGCATGACGTCGAAGTATCAGTAGCTGAATTTCAACTGCACGCCGTAGCTGCGCGGTTCGTTGACGACACCGGTAAAGTTGTTGAAATCGATGGCGGCCACGGCCACCAGCCGGTTGGTCACATTGCGTACGAAGGCCGCCACCTCGAAGCGTTCACGCCCATCCTTGTAGCCAAGGCGCAAGCCGCCATCAAGCAAGGGCCGCGCCTTGTACTCCACCGCCTCGTACAGGAAGAAGTTGTAGCGGCCGCGATAGGCCCAGTCGGTGTACGCGAACAGCTCGCCGGTGCGCCAGGGCCGGCTGTAGCGCAGCGTAGCATTGGCGATCCAGCGCGGTGACCGCGGCAGCGGATTGCCGTCGATGAAGACATTGTTGGCCGCGGTGCCGCGCGGGCCGAGCACCGTGCAGCCATTGCCACAGGGGAGCACGAACAGGCTGCCGTCGCGGATCCTGGTCGCGTTGTAGCTGGCGCCCACGCTGGCGGTCCAGGCGCTGCTGGGGCGCATCAGCCATTCCACTTCGACGCCCTGCCCGCGCACCCTGGCGGCGTTGACCAGGCGATTCTGGTTGATCACCCCGCTGCCTGCGGTCAGCTGCATGTCGTCGACCGTGTAGCGGAACAGGGCCAGGCCGAGACGTGCGCGGCGCTGCATGAACTCCTGCTTCCAGCCCGCTTCCCAGCTCAGGACCTGCTCGGCGCGCGCGATGGAAATGCTGTTGCCGAACAGGATGCGGCCCTGGATCGACGGCGCGCGGTAGCCGGTTGCAATGCGCGCGTATACATGGCTCTCCGGTGTCAGCGCCTGCGTCGCGCCAAGATCCCAACTCACATCATTGCCGCGCGGGGCGGCCGCCAGTCCGGCAATCGGCTGCGCACCCGGCGCCGGTTGCGGGCGCGCGGCGCTGAAGTCCTTGCGGTCCTTGGTGTAGCGCAAGCCTGCACGGAGCAGCAGGCCGGGCCGCGCACGCCACGACAATGCGCCGAAGGCGGCCAGCGAACGGCTGCGCTGCTCCTGCCAGGCGTAGGCGTTCTGGCGATTGCCGTTGAAGGTGTCGAAGCTGAAGCTGTCGATCCTGATCCTTTCGCTGAATCCGTAGGCGCCCGCCAACCAGCTCCACGCCTGCGCCGGATCGGACTCCAGCCTGAGCTCCTGCGTCAACTGCCGGTGCCGCGGCAGCGCGTCGGCAGTCTCGGACGGAAATGGAATGCGGCCCGGCCCCATCGGCAAATGCGACAGCGCGCCGTAGCCGGCATCCACGTCGGCACGGCTGTAAAAGCGCGCCCGCTCCCAGCCCGAGATGGCATGCAGGCTGAGGCCATCGAACTGCCAGCGCAAGCGCAGGTTGGCGCCGCTCGTCTTCAGGAACTGGTGGTTCATGCCGTCGGTTGGCAGGCTGGCGTAATCGAAGCCCGGCACCAGGGCATTGCTGCCTTTTTGCAGGACATTGGCGCGGAACAGCGTGGCGCGACCGGCCATGCGGCGGCCATGCCCGTTCAGCAGCGCACTGAATGCGGGGCTGGGCTGGTACAGCAGCTGCACCCGCGCGGCGTTGTCATGGTAGCCCTCGAATCCGGTGCTGGGCGCTTGCGGCCGGTCGTTGAAGACGCGGTTGGCGCGATGCTGGCTCAGCAGCGACACGCGCAGCGCCAGCGCCTCTCCCAGCGGCGTATTGAATGCGCCGTCCAGGTTGCGCAGCCGCTCCTTGCCATAGGCGGCGTTGGCATACCCCTCAGCCTCGAAGGACGGACGCGCCGAGTTGAATTTCACCACGCCGGCCGGCGCATTGCGCCCGAACAGGCTGCCCTGCGGCCCGCGCAACATTTCCACCTGCTGCAGGTCGAACAGCGGGAAGGACTTCAGCAGCGGGCTTTCCTGCACCACCTCGTCGAATACCACGCCCACCGGTTGCGCCGCATTCAGGTCGAAGTCGGTATTCCCGAGGCCGCGCACGTAAAAGCGCGGGAAGGAACGGCCGAAGTCGGATTCGATATGCAGGCTGGGCATGCGCGAGGCCAGGTAGCGCAAGTCGCGCCCACTGGCCGCCAGCACGTCGAGCGCTTCGCCGCCCAGCACGGAAGCGTTGAATGGCACCTCCTGCAGCGGCTCGGCACGGCGTTGCGCCGTGACGTAGACGCTTGGCAGTACGCCATCTTGCGCCTGCTGCGCCCCAGCCGGCGGCAATGCCGCCAGGCCCGCCACGCCGATCGCCCACCATGCGCGCATGCCGCCTCCTGTGTGGGTTCATGCTAGCAGACAAAGCTGACCATGGCATAATGATAGTTTCAATTTAACCATTCCCCGGCAATGGCCCCGCTGCTGCGCTCCTCCCTGTTCGCCTGCCTGCTCGCCGCAAGCGCTTTGGCATCGGCGCAACAACGGCCGGGCGTGGTGTCGTTCCAGCGCGTTGCCATGCCGGACCAGGTGCCGGCCCATTTGAGCACGGTCATGGCGCAGGACGCGCAAGGCTTGCTGTGGATCGGCACCCAGGATGGCCTGGTGCGCTACGACGGCTATGGCTACAAGGTATTCCGCCCGCGCCCGGGCGATCCGGCAGCGCTGGGTGGCAGCTATATCCGCGCCCTGCACGCCGCGCGCGATGGCAGGCTGTGGATCGGCACCATCAGCGGCGGCCTGTCGGTGTTCGATCCGCGCACGGAGCGCTTCACCCAATACCGCCACGATCCGCAACGCAAGGACAGCCTGGCCAACGACCGCGTGGAATCCATCGCGGAGATGGCCGGCGGCATCCTGTGGCTGGCCACCGACAACGGCTTGTCGGTCCTCGATCCCGCCACGGGCCAGTTCAGGCATTACCGCCATGTCGACGGCGACAGCGCCAGCCTGGCCAACGACCAGTTGCGCGCCGTCCTGCTGGACCGTGAAGGCCGCCTGTGGGTGGCCAGCGATGCCGGCTTGCAGCGCTGGCTTGGCGATGGCCGTTTTTCAGCGCCGGTCGGCCCGGCCAATGCGACCCGCCTGTTCCAGGACAGCAGGGGCCGGATCTGGATCGGCAGTTCGCGCCAGGGCGCCGCGGTGTACGACCCCGCCGACGGCACGCTGCGCCCACTGGCAGGCCTGGGCCACTACTGGATCTACAGCATCGCCGAGCCGCTGCCGGGCGAAGTCTGGCTCGGCACTTTTGGCAAAGGGATCGACGTGGTCGATGCCGCCAGCCTGACGGTGATCGACCGCCTGCAATACGACAGCACCAGCACTTCCAGCATCGGCAACGACCGCATCGGCGCGCTGCTGGTGGACCGCTCCGGCCTGGCCTGGGCCGGCACCTGGGGCGGCGGCATTGCGCATCACGATCCTGCCAGCCGCGCCTTCCTCAAGCTGCGGCACAGCCCCTCCAACCCGCTCGGCCCCAGCCATCCGGCCATCGTGCGCGCGCTGGAAGCGGCGGACGGCCGGCTGTGGCTGGGCACCAATGGCAACGGCGTCGACGTGCTCGACGCAAGCGGCAAGCTGGTAGCGGGCTTCCGCCCCGACCCACGGCGCAGCGACGCGCTGGCCGATGGCGCCATCACCTGCCTGGCGCAGGGACCGGATGGCAGCATGTGGGTGGCGACACTGGATGGCACCCTGCACCGCCAGCGCCCGGGACAGCAAGGCTTCCAGCGTTACGGCAGCGCGCAAGGCTTGCCGGGCGGCCCGATCCGCACCATGGTATTCGGCGCCGACGGCGCGCTGTGGGCCGGCGCCCAGCAGGGACTGGCGCGCGTCGGCCAGGACGACGGCGTGCACGCCTGGCGCCACCAGCCCGACGATCCGGGCAGCCTGTCCGGGCGCGAAGTCGAATCGCTGGCCTTCACGCCCGACGGCACGTTGTGGATCGGCACCAATGATGGCTTGAATGCCTTCGACACCAGAACCGGCAAGGCGCGCCGCATCGTGCGCGATCCGGCGCGCGAGGACAGCCTGCCCGACAACTGGGTGCCGGACCTGATGGTCGACAAGGATGGCCAGCTGTGGCTGGCCACCCAGTCCGGCGCCGCCATCCTGCGCTCCTTCGACGGCAAGACCGCGCGCTTCGACCTGCTGTCGACCCGCCTGAAACTGCCGCCCCACCCGCCCGAGTCGCTGCTGCAGGATGCGCAAGGCCAGGTGTGGCTGGGCAGCCGCGTGCGCATCGACCCGCTGACCTGGCGCTGGCGCAGTTTCGACCGCGCCGACGGCAACGAATTCCGCACCCTGTACTACGCCAGCCGCGCACGCATGCGCAACGGCGACCTGCTGTTCGGTTCGCCCGAAGGCCTGCTGCGGGTGCGCCCGCACATGCTGCGGCGCTGGGAATACAAGCCCGCCGTGACCGCGACCGCGTTGACCATCGACGGCATCGAACAGCCCGGCGCCGGCATCCTGACCGAACGCACGCTCTCGCCCAGCCAGCGCGACCTGCGCCTGGAGTTTGCCGCGCCCGACTTCAGCGCCCCGGAACAGCAGCAGTACCGCTACCGCCTGGATGGCTACGACGCCGGCTGGGTCAATGTCGATGCGCGCCAGCGCGTGGCCGCCTATTCCCACCTGCCGCCGGGCGACTACCAGCTGCGCGTCCAAGCCAGCAACCGCGCCGGCCAATGGAGCCCGCAGGAATGGGCGCTCAAGCTGCATGTACAGCCGGCCTTCTACCAGACCTGGTGGTTCCGCAGCTCCATGTGGGTACTGGGCGCACTGGGCGTGGCCTTCCTGTTCCGCCTGCGCCTGCACGCCCTGCGCCGCCGCGGCGAACGCCTGGAGCGCCTGGTGGCCGAACGCACCGCCGAACTGGAAGCGGCTTCGCGCCGGCTGGAGCAGGCCAGCCTGACCGACCCGCTGACCGGCCTGCACAACCGCCGCTACCTGGAGCAGACCATCCAGGCCGACTTCGACCTGGCCGCACGCCGCCACCGCAGCATGCCGCCCGAGCCGCATTCGGACCTGGTGCTGTTCATGCTCGACCTGGACCACTTCAAGCGCGTCAACGACCAGCACGGCCATGCCGCCGGCGACGCGGTGCTGCTGCAGACCGCCAACCTGCTGCGCGACTGCATGCGCAGCTCGGACCACATCGTGCGCTGGGGCGGGGAAGAATTCCTGCTGCTAGCGCGCTTCATCGACCGCAACGATGCGCCAGCGCTGGCGGAAAAGATCCGCCTGGCCATCGCCGCCCATGAATTCCTGATCCCCGGCGGGCAGTTGCTGCGCAAGACCGTCTCGATCGGTTTTGCCACCTTCCCCGGCATGCCCGGGCGCCCCAGCGCGCTGACGCCGGAATCCCTGCAGCGCATGGCCGATGCTGCGCTGTACGCCGCCAAGCACACCTGGCGCGACGCCTGGGTCGGCGTGCAGGCGCGCAGCGGCGAGGCCGGCCTGTCGCGCTTCCTGGCCGATCCGACCAGCGCCGTGGAAGCCGGCGACGTGACGCTGCTGGTGCCGCAGCAGCGCGGCCGCGTGGTGAATTGGCATTAACCCGGGTTAATTACACGGCGCTCACTGCTCGCTAAGCTGTCCTCTTTCAAGGAGGAAATCATGCTATTGCAAGCCAACGCACGCCTGATCGAACGCTATTTCGAGGAAGTCTGGAACCAAGGCAAGGTCGATGTGCTCGACCAGCTGCTGACCAGCGATTACCGGAACCACAGTCCCGGCCTGCCCGATCCGCAGCCAGGCCCGGCGGGACTCAAGCCGATCGTGCTGATGATGCGCGCCGGGATCCCGGACCTGCACTACGCCATCGAAGACCTGGTGGTGGCGCCGGACCGGGTGGCGGCCTATGTCCGCATGACCGGCACCCACACCGGCAGCTTTTTCGGCATCGAGCCAACCGGCAAGGCCATCGACGTGCGGCAGATGCAGATCGAATGGACCAGGGACGGCCGCATCTGCCAGCACTGGCGCATCACTGAAGACCTGAAGTTGATGCGCCAGCTCGGCGTCGTCCTATAATCGTTGGCATGGAACATTTGACACTGGTGCGTGCATTGCGCCGGTTGGAACAGGCGGCAGGCCTGCGCTTGCCCGAAGTGGAGCTGTTGGCGGCCTCGGTGCAGCTGGTGCAGTTGCGCGAGCGCGAATTTGCCTTCCATGAAGGCGATGCCTGCCCGCGCCTGTTCGGCGTGCGCAGCGGCCTGCTCAAGCAGTTCTACACCACCGCCGACGGCAAGGAATGGTTGACCTCCTCCGCCCCCTCTCACTAACGTTCGCCGGCCATTTGGCCAGGAAGGGGGAGGATTCCTACGTCGCCTGAACGCAAAAGCATCCAAGTCGATTCGGCAGGTTCCTGCTTCATCGGGCGGCCTGACTGCTCCGCTCTCCACAGGCTAACAAGCGGAGTCCCCGCTCTAAAATATTGATCGCGCCCACCATATCGGCGTGATTTTCATAAGCACATGCGACACATTCAAATTTCGCTTGCGTTGGCCGGTTCTCTGGCGACACATGTCCGCAGCTGGGACAAGTCTGGCTTGTATGGTGCGGCGGCACGGCCTGCAATATGCCGCCCCGCCAGGCCAGCTTGTATTCCAGCTGCCGCCTGAATTCCCCCCATCCCTGGTCCAGGATGCGACGGTTCAGGGCGCTTTTTTGCGCCACCATTCGTCCAGGCTGCTGCAATGTCCCTTTGGCCGAACGCACCATATTGCCAATCTGCAGATCCTCGAGGCAGACAATTGCGTGGGTTTTGCTGATCGTCGTAGAGGCCTTGTGCAACACGTCTTTACGCAGGTTGGCAATGCGGGCGTGGAGCTTCTGCACACGGGCTTTCGCCTTTTTCCAGTTGCTGCTGAATTTCACCTTGCGGCTCATGCGGCGCTGGACTAGCGACAGGCGTTTTAGATGCTTCCGGTAGCTGTTGGCTGCCTCGACGAATTTCCCGTCGCTCGTGGCAGCGAAATGAACGATGCCGACGTCCACGCCGATGGCTGTTTTACCGGCAGGAAGAGATTGTTCGACCTCACGCCGGGTCTGGATAGCGACAAACCATTTACCGGCTGCGCAGCAGACCGTGACATTGCGCACTTCCCCCAGGACTTGACGGCTGTTCCGGTAGCGCAGCCAGCCCAGCTTGGGCAGGAAGATGCGGCTATTGCCCTGATCGAGTTTGATCTGTTTCGGATCCGGGTAGCGGAATGCATCGCCGCAGCCTTTGCACTTGAAGCGGGGGAAGCCCGTGCGCTTGGCAAAGAAGTTTCGAAAGGCTGCTTCGAGATGTTTCAGCGCATGCTGCAACGGGTGACATGGCGCATCCCGCAGCCATGGCGTTTCCGGGTCATGACGCCATGCCGTCAAATTTCTCGCCATGGCCACGTAACCGATATAGCCGTTGCCGGCCGCGTAATTCTCCTTTTGCAGTGCCAACGCCTTGTTGAAGACGTAGCGGCATGCGCCGGCGAAGCGGCGCAAGAGAGTTAGTTGACCACCGCTTGGCTTCAGCTCGAATTCGTAGGCTTGAAGACGCTCCATGGATTCAGTATATTTTGGTCTATGGCCATTTCAAGCGACCTCAGGCACGGTAGGCATTGCGTCTTCATGATGCATGTCCATTTGGTCTTCGTGACTAAATATCGCCGCGATGTCTTTAACAAGGACATCCTTGACGACCTGCGGCCGATCTTCGCCAGCGTCTGCGCAGACTTCGAGTCCGAGCTGGTGGAATTTGACGGCGAACACGATTGTGTGCACCTGCTGGTGAACTACCCGCCCAAAGTCGCCGTCTCGCACTTGGTCAACAGTCTGAAAGGCGTCTCGAGCAGGATGATCCGCAAAAAGAATTATCCAAGTATCCGCCAGAAGCTATGGGGCGGTGCCTTGTGGTCACCATCCTATTTTGCTGGCAGTTGCGGTGATGCGCCGATTGCGGTGATTCGCCAGTACATCGAACAGCAAAAGACGCCACACTAAGTGTGCAGGACGGCTTCGCCGTCCGCGCTCTTGACCCCGCCCTGAACGGCGGGGTTTGCCGCGCCTTGGATCAACAAAGGCCTGGCGGACATGATCGGCAATATCCGCAGCAGTACCGACCAGATGACGGTGGCCACCAGTGAAATCGCCACCGGCAATGCCGACCTGTCGGCCCGCACCGAGACGCAGGCCTCCTCGCTGAAGGAAACGGCCAGCGCGATGGAGAACCTGACCGATACCGTGCAACAGAACGCCAGCAATGCGCATCAAGCCAACCAGCTGGCAGCCGATGCCGCGCATGTGGCGGAACAAGGCGGGGACGTCGTATCGATACCATGCAGCGCATCGTCGCTTCGGTTCACAAGGTGGCCGGCATCATGGGCGAAATTACCAGCGCCAGCCAGCAGCAAGGCAGCGGCATCGGCGAAGTGAACCAGGCAATCGGCCAGATGGATGCCATGACACAGCAGAATGCCGCCC
>Ga0209257_1003119_pt1 | contig 14816 bp, 8 predicted proteins | sample AraplaCvi_mCL_r2_FD_184277 | JGI IMG/M metagenome (GOLD analysis project Ga0209257, IMG submission 184277) | Arabidopsis root microbial communities from North Carolina, USA - plate scrape MF_Cvi_mCL_r2 (SPAdes) (version 2) | ecosystem: Host-associated > Plants > Roots > Endosphere | place: USA...
CAGCCGCGGAGTAATGTAGCGCAATACCAGGCCCGGGTTGGCCAGTTTAAGCACTTTAGGATTATGGATGTGATCGAGGATGCGCCTGTACAGGATACCCTGCCTTTCAATCTCAGACAGTTTTTTTCCGTAGCCATGATAAGGTGCTTTTTTTAACGACGGATCCGCCAATGCACTCACTCCCTCCGCATTCACAAACTCAGCCGCCAATTTCAGCGTCAGCGGATTACCGCCTACTTTTGACACGATGACCTGCGCAGTAGCGGCGTCGGTATTGCAGGCATGCTCCAGGAAGCTTTTAGCTGCCTCCTGATCCAGGTTGCTCAGTTCCAGTTGCTCCGTTTTAAACTGTGTAACAGGAGCACGGCCGGCCACCACGGTGCGTAGTAGGGGATATTGCGACTGGAGCTGCTCCATAAAATGATAGAGCTGCGCTATATAGACTTCTCCTTTATACTGTACTTCTTCAAAAGTATCCAGCACCAGGAGGAAGGGCCGTCTCTTCGATTTAGGAAAAAGCGAGAACAGTTCAATAAAGGCCGTTTGTATCGATTGGCGTGTTTTATGCTGCTGCTGGGTAGTACGGAATGATTTCACCCTGAATGTTTCCGAATAAGCCGTATCTTCCAATAGCAGGTTCTCCTTGTTCCAGGTGGTGTAAAATTCCCTGGCCGCCTTACAAAAGGCCTGCTCGTCGGCATACTGTACTGCCAGTTGGCGCGCTGCTTCTACCAGCAGGGTCTCCGGCTCCATGGCGCTGATATTGGGACGATCAAAATCAATATATACAAAAGGGAAGCGTTCTTCTTCATGTGCCTCCGCATGACTAAGAATAAACTTCGCCAACAAAGTAGACTTTCCAGCTCCGCCCATACCGGTTATCAGCAAAGGCGGTTTTTTCTTCAGGCTGGTCACCGCTTCTAAGTAATGCGACACTACCCTGCTGATCTTTTCATATGCGCCCTGCGGAGGTGCAACGCCTACATATTTCCGCAGCCGGGCCAGTTCGCTTTGACGCCCCCGGAAGAACTCTTTGAAGCTGCCGCCGCGATAGCTGCCGGTCAGGTGTTTGAATGGCAGCAGCATTTCCATCATTTCCAGGTGCCGGTCTATCTCCTTCATACCGGGCAATTCCATGGAACCGATACCGGAGAGCCAGTCTTCCACCTGGCGGAGACCACGCAGCTGTTCCGGCTGCAGCGCAGCCAATGGCGGCAGTTTTCCTGTAAGCACTGCGGTGAGCATCTGCTGCAAAGGCTCGCCGCTGTTGTAGATCAACTCACTGTTGGCCTTCAGCGCATCCGGCAAGCGGCCTGCTGAGATCAGCTGCTGCAAGGCTTTCCGCCGAACCGGTTTCTGCAAGCAGAAAAATATGTTATTGGGCAGCTCTTCTTCCTGCCTGGGACGCGTGAGTACGGGATCGCAACATGCTATCATTTCATATCGCATCTGGTCATCCGGAACCGTTACGCCATCGGCGCCAGGCACCGGTTGAATGGCTTCCGGTTCAAAGAGTCCCAGTACCGCAGCGGCTTCTATGAGCGGCGAAAGCAGTACCTCTGCATCGGTATCCGTCATTTTGCAGACGGCAGTTTTCGTCTTGAGTTTTTGCAGCTGTTCCTGAATGGAGCCTAGCTTGATTATTGGTTTATTGTCTGCCATCATCGATAGTTTACGATGCCAGTTCCTGCCTGATGACAGTACGGGCTATCAGTGACGCTTTTTGAGCAATTCTGTACATCCTGCTGGGAGACGGTTGTTCCAGCATCCCGGTACCATTTTGTGGATCGTGCAGTTCCTGTTGATCGTCCAGCACCAAGGCCACCAGGTCGTCCAGCGCTTCAGGCGGTATCTCTACACCTCTGTACGCCGCGTAACAACAGAAATATGCCCTGATATCTGCCGGTCCCGGATCCTTTAACAGATCAATACGCACCCGTTTACCATAATCCGGAATGCTTTCATTAAATCCCAGCAGTACCAGCCTTAATAGATCCTTTTCAGGCTCGAAGTCTTCGCGACCTGCACAAAGGCTGACGAAATACTGGATACATTGCAGTACCAACTGAGGTACATTGGGCGCATCGAATCCGTCGAGCACAAAGCACCAGGTGGTTTCACTGCGCACTACTTCATCACGTAGGCGTTTGCACAGCTCCCGCACCCAGTGAGCAGGTTGCTGATTACTCAGATCCGGCAGCGGATTGCTCCCATGCTGCAGTTGCCATTGAGGATTCACTTGGTCCATCAATAGCCCGATCAGCTCTTTTGGGCCGAAACCGGCAACAGGCACATTCTTATAATCCAGGGTGGCCAGCTCGAATTCTCCCGGGCCGAACATGGCTCTTATATAACGGAGAAATTCGCAGGTGTAAGTTTTACCGCTTTGCGCTGGGCCGCTCACCACTAGCACTCTGACACCTGGCTGAAACGGGTTGGGGTGCAGCGGATAGCCAAAGCCCTCAATTGCCTGACGGGTAACATCGCGACTGATCCAGGGAATTTCAATATGGACCAGGCAGGTATCCCATGGCCTGTTGGAAGGATGGTATTGCGGCGGTTGCAGCGCCTGCAGCCGCGTGATCAGCTGGTTGATACCGAGTTCCGCTTTCCATACTTGAAGTAGCCGGATCAGCAAACCAGGCGTCGCTATCCAGGCTTTCCGCTCACAATAGGCGACGACGTTAAAGCCATAATTCAAGGGAATCTTATCTGTGCCTATGCTCAGAAAATGCTCGGCCGGAAGCCAGTTGCGCAGTCTTGTAGGTTCTCCCAGTGTGAGAGCCGCCACCCGGTTGATGAGGTCTTTTCGTTCGGCATATGTTAGTATATCCATGATGAAGAATAATTGAACAGATGAATAATCAAGAGGGAATAATGTTATGGTATTGAGTACGGTAAAAAATAGCCTGTCAAGCCGTATGCACAGCATGTCCGATCTAAAGTATAGGATGTTACAATTTCTCTTGTAAAGGAAAAAATTACAGGTGTGTGTGCGGTAACAGGAAAATGCTTAAATGAGGGTACCTCTCGATTGCAGCTTCTCGAATCAACAGTCGTTTGGGATTGAACAGTATATTAAGTTACAGCGCTTGTTGCATTTTACCAAAAAAATCTCGCGTTGTCGCGAGCGATACCCCGGTATTACAGTCAATAAAAATTGCCTCACGTGATGTGGTTTAAAGTGAAGAAATGTTTTGTCTCGATACAAAGAGACGATATTCCTTCAAACGGGAGTATGGGATTTTTCCCGTTTTCTAAATAAGCTATCGGTCTAAGACAAGCAACGGCGTCAAACTGCTTATTATTGACGGCGTTTTCCTAAAGTAGATCCTTTTCTGCATCTGCCACATAGCCCTTCAGGTAATCATCCAGCTCCACTTCCATTGCGTTGCTGAATACGCAGGCAGCCACCATTTGTCCGGCATATGAAACGATGTCTACCATCCTGCGCGGGTTGTGGAACTTGCTCAGTTTGTCAAACAGTTCCTGGTCTGTTTTACCGTGGTTAACCGCGATCATCCTGCCGAATTCCATCAGCAGGCGTTCCTTTTCCTTCAGCTGGAGATTCTTTGGATCTTCGCCGCCATCCTCAATAAACTTGTAGAAATAGGTGCCCCAGAGAAAACAGTTGCAGCCTTTGGCGATGGCATAGCTGTACAGGTGAGCCTGGCGCAGGCCCAGCATGAGCCGCATATCATCAAATACGATGTACCATTGCATGTACACATCGAAGGCGGTCAGCGAATGCGCCAGTGTACATTTCATATTCGTAACGTGAGTTTGGAAACGGGCACAGTGTCGTTCCAATGCGACACGTACCCAACTGAGCGCTTCGCTCGGGACTACGGGTGGGATTCGGGCCATTTTGAGGTAAGGTTTATTGGCTGGTAAGATACAAAAATATAGTTAACATAGGGTTTCAGTGGGTGGATAGAGGATAAAAGTAGCGGCAGGGCAAAGACTGCCACTACTTTTATTTTGTTATGGCAGCTGGTAGAAAGGATTTACACAGGTGCTTCCCTGGTACCAGGTTCTTGTAATTGAACCGGAAGTTGAAGTACAAAGCGCTCCTGTATTTGTAGTAGTGCAGTTTTCTGGCATAGTCTGTGGCAGAAAACAGCTCTGGGAACCCGTCTCCTTATAACGGGCGGTCGCAAATCGTTTGTTCCCAATAGCGCTGGTAAGTGAAAGTAATAGTGCAAAGAGACAGACGGCCCCCACGGGCTTAAAGTTGGTGCGTTTCATGGTATAAAATTTAAAGGTTAATGAGAATAAAACAATCGATCAAAATGCATCTCTTTTTTAACGGGAGCAGCAAATACGGAGTTAGTAAAACAAGGGTAGAAATAGGAGTAGCAAAAAATGGAGTAGCAAATATGGTTAACAAGCGTAGATAATTAAAATGAAACTTGCATTCCAGCTGTAATGACCCGCAATGATGGGTAATTGTCGGGCCCGGCGCTCACTTCCGGGTCCCTTCCTTTATACCTGGTTATTGTAAACAGGTTTAGTCCCTGTACATACAATTTACAACTTTTAATTTTTGTTCCCGCCAATTTTTTCTGCTGCAGATGATAAGCAAGGACGAGAGATTGTAACCGCAGATAATTGGCGCCTGTCAAACGTCTATCACTTTCCAGGGCCTGTCCGTAAGCATTTGCTGCATCACTGCCAAAGATAGCAGTATATTTTTGCACCGTTGCAAGGTCCCCTGGTCTTTGCCACCTCTTCAGCACTGCTACTGGCTGATTGCTCATACCGCCCGGGGCATAAATTGCCGGTGCATATTGATAGCTATAATTATTCTGCGTGGTATACCTGAACAGACAACTTACCTCAAAATTGTTATAGCGAACATGATTGTATAATCCCCCATAAAAGAAAGGTCCCAGTTCTTTGCCAAAATTCCGGTCCTCCAGCATGATCCCATTATTCCCCTTGTCCTCGAACCGATAAACACCTGTCTGTGGGCTCACATCCTTCAAACGATAGCCCACTAATGCGTCAAGCGACACGCCCCTTTCGTAAAAATATTTATAATATGACTGCTCTAAGAATGGAAAGGATATCAGCTTATTTTTGGGAAAGCTAAGATTAACATTAGTACTCCACGTCAGCGACCCATTTCGAAGAACAACCCCCTCCAGGTCTATCTCAAAACCTTTATTTTCCACAATTGCGGGAACATTTACCGGCATATAGATGTCTTTCGCAGGATCGCGCGAAATCGTCTGGAAACGGCCGGTAAGCAACTGATCAGTACTTCTGTTATTATAGTAGCAGAAAGTGGCTAAGATCTGATCATCTATGAAGCCGAGATCAACCGCCAATTCCGCCTTACGGATCTTTTCCCAGCCATAGGAAGGAGCATAATCAAACTTGCCTTGTTGTATCCCATTTTTATAAAACGGCATGCCCCACACATACGTCGCCCGGTTAAAATTTCTTACATATTGATCATTTCCGGTTATTCCATAACTTCCCCGTAGCTTACCATAGCTCAATATCTTATTTTCTCCAAACCAGGCTTCCCTACTGAATATCCAGGCAGCGCCAATGGTCCCAAAGTTATCATAACGGCGGCTAAGCCGCGTGGAACCATCTCTGTTAACCGTTAAAGTAAGCAGGTATTTATCTGCATGCTTGTACTCCAGCCGGCCGTAAAAAGATTGATTCTGAAAATCTGTCTTTACACTGTCCAATTTCTGTACGGGCCCGCCAGCATTTATGTCTTTCATCGATTCATCATCGCCCATATACTCCATAGCACGATAACCAGTCTTAAGCTGTCCCTCAAATTGAAACCGGGCGCCTGCTATCAGCCAGAATTGCTCCTGTCCTATCGTTTTCTTCCAGCTCCCTCGCAGATCCATTGAACCATTCCTATACCTGTTGGCATAGAAATAAGAAGCCCCGAAATCGGAAAACCCGACAGAAGGCACCAATGACCTGGCAGGAATGATCTGCACTTCATCTACTTTCATAGAGCTCCCTCCTATATCTGCGCTGAACACTAAATTCTTTACAGGTTCCCAGGAAGTATTCAAAAAGGTTCTAAAATTGCTTGATTTAGCTTCTGTTGTTTGCAGCAAAAAAGCATAGGGATTATCAAATGTACTATCTGCAAAGTTCAGCTTACCGTCATCCGTATAAACCTTGGGCGTATTAGGAGGCGCTGTAGAAAAAGTAGTCATATCTGTTGTTGGCAGGTAGTTGCGATCCGCAACGTAATTTCCAGAAAGCTCCATTTTCAGCTTCTCATCCTTCGAACTGAACCTTAGCTGCAGCATTCCTCCCCCCTTCTTATACTTAAAATTCTCAGAAGGATATACCGTACTCTCCTGCCTAAACAAGCCACTGGCCCTATAACCAAAATTCTTACTCCCCCCCTTTAATTCCACACTGCCATCCTTAATATTCGCCGTCCCCCCGATCATCTCTTTCTGCCAATCCGTATAACGATTCGGATCCCATTTCAGCAGATCATGATCCACCATCGGATCCGGATCCATCCCATCATTCTTAAAAGCCTCCCTTCTCATTTCCAGGTACTGCTTTGTATCCAGGTAATGCACCAGGTTGGTGGCCTTTCCAATACCCTGGTAAAAATTGACCGTAGTAGACACGCCTTTGGTGCTCACATCCGGCTGCTTGCTATTGATCAGGATCACGCCATTCGCTCCTCTTGTTCCATACATGGCTGTCGCATCCGCATCCTTTAAGATCTGGATACTTTCAATATCATTCACCGATAGCAAATTCAAAGGGCTGGGCGCCACATTGGCCCCGGTAGTAGTTCCTACGTTAAAGAAATTCTCATTGAACGATACACTCGGAAACGGCACGCCATCCACCAGGATCAGCGGATCACTATTGCTCTCTATACTATTCTTCCCTCTTAAGCGGATCCTGTAGCCGCCGCCCGGCAAACCGGTGGTCTGGTTAATATACAAGCCCGGTACCCGTCCCTGCAAAGCGCCCAGCACATTATTCACCGGTGATTCTGCGATTTCCTTACTCTTTACCTGGCTGACCGATCCTGTCAGCGTTCCCTGCACGATGCCTGTTATGTTTACTTCCTGCAGCGGCGCTATCATCGGGATCATCTGTATATAGATAGAATCTGCATAGGAGGATAAGATCATCGGTTTATATCCTGCGCGCTGTACCAGCAGCCTGGTGTCCGGCTCCACCTCCCGCAGCAGAAATTTGCCATCTTTCGCCGTGCTCATACCGTTCAGCTTATCCCCTGTCATCACGGCCACCGCATCCAAGGGAGCGCCTTTTTCATTCACCACCATGCCGCTGATCATACGTTTATCCTCCCCCGGCAGATAGCCCAGGTCTACATCTCCATCGCGTTTGTAGGCGATCACGAAAACATCTTTTCGGTAACACCAGGCCATGCCGCGTTTTCTTAAGAGGCGGGCCAGTACATTATCAAGGGGCTCATTTTTGCAATTGACGGACACTCTTTCATAACTATTCAATTGCTCATCATTGTAAAAGGCTGTCATCCCTGTCTGTTCATAGATCACCCGGAAGAGTTGCTCTACCGGCATGTCGTTCTGCCGATAGGTCAATCTCCTTGCGCCAGGATATCCCTGCGCATAGCCGCAGTTGGCCGCGACGGTGATCAACAGGAGAATGAACAGTGATTTACAAGGCATACGAATAGGGGTTCGGTGTTGCTATGAGACTGTTGGTAGTCCTAACTAAATATACGTAGCAAAGGTATGCCTGGATCCTGGTTCGGCAAAATAGCCGTATTTCACCCTGTGTCATCTTTTTTTTCCTATCCTTATCTGATATGAATAAGCCCTTTATCATCCATGTAATTATCCACGCCGTTATTGCGCAGATCTTCCAGGAAATCTTCCAGCCCTTTGCTGGTATCCATCTTGCCAGACAGCAGCTTCTGCCGGATCTCCGCTCTGTCGAAGACCACTTTCTTAGCATAAGTATCCTCGATCATAGCGGCTATTTCCCCCAACGGTTTTTTCGTAAAACGCGGGTTATAAATTTCCTTTGGCTCGATGTGTACCTGGACACTAATATCGTAACGCCGCATCAGCGCGTAGACGCCCACTGCTATTAATGCCACCAGCCCGCATACTGCCAGCACCTTCCTCAATGGCGGATGATATCCGTACAGGCTGAAATGCTCATGCGGGGAAGTCTCCTTTGCATCCTGCCAGGCCTGTGCAGCTTTGGGGTTCTGCTTTACCTGCATACGGATGTACCTGTTCTCTTTCCAGGTAGTGCGCCGCGCCTGTTTGCGCACGATCAGCTCAATAAATTCGTCTACATCAAAGAAAACGTCAGCGAGTATTTTATCAGATACCCGTTGCTGTTGCCGCAAGTGTTTTCTAAAGGACAGCATAGCGATGATGAAATTATTTTATCCATTGTTTATGTATCAGTCCAGGTGCACCGTTCCATGCTCATCATAATACCATTTATCTACTTTTCCATTTTCTTTCAGCTTCTCCAGGAATCGCTGCAAGGGTTCCTTCTTATCGATCATACCGTTATACTTCACCTTTCCCAGCGCTTCGCTGTCCAGCCGGATCTTCACACCATATAAACGTTCTGCCGCTTTGCACACGGCGGCCAGGGGCTGTTGCCGGAAACGGAACTGTCCATGCAGCCAGCTCATCACCTCTTCGCTGCTGAATACTACCAGGGAGCTTTCCAGGCTTTCCGGGTCCAGCTCTACCGCCTGACAGGGTTTCAGCTGTATTCCGTCTCCTTTTCCCCGTTTCACCATCACCGATCCGGAGATCAAACATACTATCAATTTATTTTCGTAGGTATTGATATTAAAATCTGTGCCCAGCACATTCACATCTCCCTTTTTCGTGTGTACGACAAAAGGGCGTTTTGCATCTTTTGCCACAGAAAAGTAGGCTTCCCCATCTACAAATACTTCCCGGCTATTATCCTTAAAGGAAAAGGGAAAGCGCAATTCCGTGGCCGCGTTCAGGTGCACCACGCTACCATCTGCCAGGGTGATGCTGTACATCCCGGCCGCAGGCACCCGGAGGCTATTTTCCAGGGTCCCTTCTTTGCCCGGCTTCGCCAAGAACTGCAGCATGGCTGCATTGGTACTGAGCAGGGCGTACCGGGTGGGGATGGTGGCCATCGCATCACCCAGTACTATACGCTCACCTTTTGCCAGCTGCAGGGTCACTCCTTTTGAGCTTTGTGCGGAGGCTTTATGTGGTCTTGTTGAGGGAGCAAGAAAGAGACTCACTGTAGTGGCCACTGCTACCAGCACGGCAGCGGCGATATTCAAAGATATTCGTTTCCGGTGCGATGGCAGCGGTAGCGACGCCAGTGTTTCCCTTACGGGTTCCAGGCCTTTTACTATCGTCAGCGGGCGTATTCCCTTTACGAAGTAGGGGTGTTTATTCGCCTCCGTTGGATAAGTTTCGCTCACATCCTGTTTCAGCTGCCGGGCGACTTCATACTTCCGCAGGATGTGGTCAATGTACCGGTCTTCGTCCCAATTGGTACAATTCTCAAGCTGGCGTAGCAGTAAAATGAGGAATTCGTCCTGATTGAAGTCCATAAATTGTTGTTGGTGTTTTTGCGGGTTACTCAATAAAGTTGGTTGGCATAACAGACGGATCTTTGTTCACTGTTCTATCCCTTCCGTTCATAGATTGGGGTGTGTTTAGTTCACACATAGTCAGTCGTGCCTGGTATATTACTCTATATATACGTACAAAGCTGGTGTTTGGTACTACTTCGGATCAAATTTTTTTTAAGAAAATCATGCTGAGCATAGTTGTTTTAACAAGTGTCTATTAACAAAAGAAAGAGAGCCGTTAGAAAACGGCCCACACCATACATATCTATTGGTGAAAAATGAAAATGATGACACACTACTGCATGTGCAGTATATCTTTATCTAGTGTATACCTGATCTTCATGGTTTGGGAAAGGGCGTCCAGGAATTTCTGCACCGGTTTGTTGCGGTCCATCATGCCTGTAAAGCGTTCCCTGCTCAGGCTGGGATTGTCGATGACCACCTGGATCCCGTACCAGCGTGGCAGTACGGAGATGATCTCTTCCAGGGTAGCATCATAAAAATAGTACTTGCCCGAGCGCCAGGCCAATACATCCTCTTCATCAAAAGCCTGTACCTGGATGCCTTTATTGACTGTATATACAGCTTCCTTACCTGGTTTAACAACAAGCTCCTTCTCTCCTGCCTTTACGCGAACAGCGCCTTCTACCAGGGCTACTTTTAACACCCCGGGGTCGTAGTCATTGATGTTAAAGGAAGTACCCAGTACCTGTATCGTTCCATTTTGAGTATGAACCAGGAAAGGCTGCTTGGTATTCCGGGCCACTTTCAGGTAAGCTTCCCCGCTAATGTTGATCTCACGGGTTTTACCTGTAAAGCGGAAAGGAAATTGTAAGCTAGTGGCGGAATTGAGCCAAACTTCCGTACCGTCTGACAAGGTGATTTTATAGTCTTTCCCGATGGGGACTGTTAAACGGTTGAGGGATGCTGATCCGCCTGGCTCCTTATCAGCATTGACTAAGGTATAGGATAGGGTTTTACCGGCGTTATTGAGCCGGGCATCTTTTAAGAGGATGCTGTCGGTAGTACCGGAGAGGTTAATTACCTGCCCATTAGCCAGCTGTAAGGCGATGTCTTTCTTGTTCTCCACCTGACCATTAGTAATCTTTGCAACCGGTTGTGCAACTTCGGGCTGCCTGTTTTTGGTGAACAGGTACCAACCTACAACGATACCGGTGATAACTGCAGCTGCCAGTCCGGCAACCCGGATGATCAGCTTAAATATATGCTTAGGGTGTGTGGGGGCACCAGTAATTTCTTCGGCCCGTACCCAGGGTAGCTCCTCAAAACGTTCGAACTTAGTTCGTTTGTCTTCTTCGGAGAATTTTTCCCGGAATTCCATCCAGGCAGCTTTAACGGCAGGATCTTCTGTTATCAGTTGTTTTAAATACAGCGCTTCCTCCTGGGTGATATCACCACTGAGCCAGGAGGTCATTAATGCATGTATATGGCGCGGGTCACGCTTCATCATGTGAAATACTAGTTTCCGTGGGTGAATGTACTATTGGGAAGCAAAATTTATCCTCTTTTTAATTGGGAGCGCATGATTTTTACTGCTCTAAGCAGTTGGTTTTTAACGGTATGCGGACTTACGCCCATGATAGTGGCTATTTCGTGGCGGCTTTTATGTTCGATGTAGGATAACTGGAATACTTGGGCTGATAAGGGAGGTACTTTACTGATAGCGGATTGCAGGGCCTGGCCAATCTGCTGCTGCCATTCGCTGGCTTCGATGCGGCTTTCAGGTGGACAGCTCATCTCCGGGCTGGGCATCGTGTCTAACCTGTGTTTCCTGGTTTTCCGCCGGGCGATCCTGTCCAGGCAGCGATTATATATGATACGGTGGATGTAAGCCTTTACGGGACCAGCTTCGCCCTTGTTATATAAGGGATCTATCTTGTTGAACAGCTGCTTTTGCCAGAAGTCTATGAAGAACTCCTGTACGAGGTCCTGCGCTTCCATTTCATCCTCTAAGAGGGATACAGCAGCTACCATCAGATATTTACGGTACCTGTTATAAAACACAGCAAAGGCTCGCTCATCGCCTGCTTTTAACTGTTCAAGTAAAAATATATCCTGTTCTTGTACTAACATGGTTGATAAGAGCTTGGTGCGTAGCAAATCCGTTACTTCAACAGGTCTTTTGAGGCAAGTTAAAGGTATATTGATTTGAATAATTAAAACGTGAACAGCTCGTTAACAGGAATTAAAAAAATGTTAACGCAATAGTACAGCAGTCAAGTACCCCCGTTTTTTAAGTAGAAAGCAACATTAAATAATCGTTATTTATTCGTTTAACCAGTGTCTTTTCCCCCCAAAAAGCCTGTGTAGGGATCAACAAAATTTTACTGACCAACCAAATTCTCTGCGTATGCGATCATTTTTACTTCGCAACCGATTGTACTTCCGGTTGCTGACTACCCTTTTGCTATCCCTTACCTGCTTATACTCCAGTGCTCAAGCAAGTGATCACCGGATAACGATTAATGGTTCGGGGATTCCGCTGAAAGCGGTTTTTAAGGCGATTAAAAAACAAACGGGTTTTGCAGTGATGTATAATACGAGTATTACCATGCTAAGTCAAGAAGAAAAAGTGACAGTGAGCTTTAATGATACACCGCTGGATGAAGTGCTTTCTTTCTTACTTAAAGGGAGAAACCTGTCGTGGACGTATAATGATGATGTGGTGGTGATATATAAAAGGGCTGAAGAGGTACCCAAAAAAAACGAAATAGCTGCTGATAGCACGGTGACGCCGGCTTTGCTTACGGGGAAAGTGACGGATGCCGCGGGAAGTCCGCTGCCGGGAGTGACGGTACAGGTGAAAGGAATAAACCAAGGAACGACAACAGATGCTGATGGAAAGTTTGTGCTACCGAAGGTAGCAAATGGACAGATACTGGTAATTAGTTCGGTGGGGTTCGAAACAAGAGAATTGATAGTAAACGGGAGAAGTATACTAGCACAGTTAAACATTGATGTAAGTAAATTAGATGAGACAATAGTTATAGCTTACGGAACAACAACACGACGTTTAAGTACAAGCAATGTTAGTACTATAAAAGCGAAGGATATTGAAAAGCAACCAGTCACTAATCCCCTACTGGCATTGCAGGGCAGAGTACCAGGTCTTGTAGTCACGCAGTCAACGGGCATGCCTGGCACTCATGTAACTGTCCGCATACAGGGCCAAAACAGCATAGGTAGAGGTAATGATCCGCTTTATGTAATTGATGGCGTCCCTTATTTTTCACAGAATTTAGGGACTTTTCAAGGGGCGTCCATTTTAGGTGCAAGTATTAATGGAGGTCAACTTACCGCAGGCAATCCGCTTAACTATGTTAATCCTACTGATATCGAATCAATTGATATTTTAAAAGATGCAGATGCAACAGCAATATATGGATCACGTGCGGCGAACGGAGCGATATTAATTACAACCAAAAAGGGACATTCGGGAGCAACAAAAGTGGACGTTACATTACAAAAAGGCTGGGCTGAGGTTGGGCACTTCATCGACTTGCTGGATTCCCAGCAATACATGGAGATGAGAAGGGAAGCAATAAATAACGACAACGCAACAGTCTCATCAAGAGATTATGACCTGAACGGCCTTTGGGACACCACCCGATATACAGATTGGCAGAAGATTTTAATAGGAGGTACTGCCCAGCATAGCCGCTATAGCGCCAGTGTCTCAGGAGGCGCTGCCAACACACAATACTTAGTAAGTGGCACATATAACAGGGAAACTACGGTATTTCCCGGCAACTTTGCAGATACTAAAGGTTCAGTGCACTTCAGTATAAATAACACCTCGCAAAATCAGAGATTCAGGTTACAAGTCAATAGTAACTACATGATAAATAACAGCAACTTACCAGCGTTTGACCTAACTCCAAATATCTTACTGGCTCCCGTTGCTCCCGCTTTATATAATGTCGATGGTTCACTTAATTGGGCACCGGATGAAAAAGCTAACGGCCGCTCTAGCTGGATAAATCCACTTGCCCAGCTTTATAGGATTTACAACAGTAAAGCCACAAACTTAATTAGTAATGCTATCTTAAGCTATCGCATAATGCCTAATCTTGAACTTAAGAGTAGTTTTGGTTACACAAACCTAGTTGCAAACCAATATTCTGCCGATCTTATTGACTATGTTGCTCCTGAAAACCGCCCTAATTATTTTAGATCTGCACTCTTTTCCTTTAACACCGCTAAGTCTTGGATTATTGAGCCACAGCTTAGCTATAATAGAAGCTTGGGAAAGGGAGCAATAGAGCTTCTATTAGGCGGAACTATTCAACAACAGGATAACGAAGGACAACAAATTGATGCAGTAGGGCAGCCAAATGATCAGCTATTGAGAAATATTACAGCGGCAAATGCAATTTACCCATCTGGAGCCGATATTTCATCATATAAATATAATGCGGTATTTGGAAGATTAAACTATAACTGGAAAGATAAATACATCATTAACCTCGTAGCTCGCCGGGACGGAAGCAGTCGTTTTGGCGATGATAACAAATTTCACAATTTCGGCAGCATTGGTGGTGCCTGGATCTTCAGTGAGGAGACGTCTATTCGAAATAACATTCCTTTTATGAGCTTCGGCAAACTAAGGGGCAGCTACGGCAGTACTGGTAGTGACCAGATAGGCAACTACCAATACTTGGATTTATATATGGTTTACAACCCGGGCGCGAACTATCAGGGGGTAATTTCGTTGGAGCCCACAGGTCTTTCGAACCCGCATCTCCGCTGGGAAGAAACCCGCAAACTACAACTAGGTCTTGACGTCGGATTTATAAGTAATAGGATATTGTTTTCTGCAACCTACGTTAGAAACCGTTCGTCCAATCAGCTATTGTCTTATAATCTTCCAATTATAACAGGATTTGTCGGTGTAACGCGCAATTTTCCTGCATTGGTACAAAACATTGCTTGGGAATTTACGGTAAGCACCGAAAATATTCAAAATGCAAGTTTGAAATGGAGCACCAACATCAACCTAACTGTCCCAAACAACAAGGTTCTATCGTTCCCCGATCTCTCAACTTCATCATATAGAAATAGAATAACGATTGGCCGACCATTGGAGGAAGGTCGATTTTTCAGAACCTATCGTTTCTATGGTGTAGATCCAACCTCGGGTTTATATCAAGTATATACCAGTGATGGGAAGCCCACGTCGACGCCCGAGCCTCCAAAA
>Ga0209257_1003126_pt1 | contig 14788 bp, 19 predicted proteins | sample AraplaCvi_mCL_r2_FD_184277 | JGI IMG/M metagenome (GOLD analysis project Ga0209257, IMG submission 184277) | Arabidopsis root microbial communities from North Carolina, USA - plate scrape MF_Cvi_mCL_r2 (SPAdes) (version 2) | ecosystem: Host-associated > Plants > Roots > Endosphere | place: USA...
ACCGTGGAGAACGCCACCAGCAATGCCACCCCCAGCACGTGCTTCATCCCTTCCCCCTCGCTGCCGTTCTTGGCTAGCCGCCATCCTTCCACTACGCGCGCGATCGTGCAACGAAGGGGAACGACGGCGGTGGTGACGGTGTGTATCGGCCAGAAGCGGGCGTAATTGGTCCGCTGGGGGCCAGCAGTAGATCAGCGCACGGCCATGTAGACGACGGCCGCGAGCGCCGGCGCCAAGGCGCCTAACCAACGGGGATGGAGTGAAATGGTCAGGCCGGCTGACGTCGGAAGGAATCCGCGTTCAAGACTGGCGATAACTTCATCCAAGGCCCGATCCTGAGTCGCTCGATACTCGCCATCTTTAGCCCTGAGTCTGCGTCATGCAGGTAGAACATGACTTGAGGGGGCAACTTGACTTCAGGGAACCTGGTCGGCTGCCAATCTGTGAACTCTCGAGCCTCCGCGTACCAACGATCCAGGTCGTCGCCGTGAATAGGCGAGTTCGTCTGAAGCAGCCTCAATCGTTGAGCAATCTCACGCAGATGAGCCGCCTCGGCCATTGGTTCTCCCTCGCTTTCGCGCGTGAGTGCATGAGGTGCTCCCTACAGGCCACCACGCCGAGGTTGCCGACCCAGGCGGGCCCAAGTTCGGCTTCTCCGCGAACTGCATGGCAGACGCACCAAGCGCAACTATCCTTAAAAGATGAAGGACCAGTACAGCTGAAAACCCACAAATCCGTAGCACGCAACCAGCATGACGAGCCACGAGCCTAGTTCACCGTAATACTTCAACGGTTCTTCATCGCGTCGGGAAACGTTCCAGAAGCCACGGATATGCCTCACAACTCCATGACGGAATGCCGTCGCAACCACCCTCATGGCAAGGGTGCCGAACATGGCACTCACGATCACGCATATCCACTGAGGAAGGCCCATGTCCGTTAGTCCGCTTTGGGTCGAAAGCGGACCTTAGCACTGCCAACGTGCCTCAAGCCGGCGGAGTGTCCGCTATCGGCCAATAGCGGACTAATCGCGGATGAACCTTACTACTGCAGCGCGGCGAACTGAACTGCAACACCGCTACATTACGTGGACATCGTTGAACGACAGAACGAGTCCGTCGGGCACCACGCAGATGTAAAACGTTGCTGTAATGTCCGACACCATGCCGTTGACGTTGAGGTCGTACCAAACTTCACCAATGGCGCCGTTATGTTCAGGCCAGCGGCTCACCGCGATGCGTTGACGGTCGTGCGGTGACGTGCCCACCCATGTGACTCGCTGGCCAGGCTCGGCATCCCCGTAGCCCTCGATGAATTCCCTCAGGACAGTCGGATCCCAACCAGTCGCTTCGTGCCGCGTTAGTGCGAATGCTTTCTCGTACTCCTGAGCATCGAGGAGCTTCACCCACTGGTGAACCGCATCCAGGATCTGCTCGTCGGTTGCGGATCGCGGAAGTACCTGCATACGCCCCCCCCGAATCTCCAAATGATGACCACAAGGTAGAGCGTCAGCTTTGGGTCGAGAGCGGACATTAGCACCGCCGCCCCGGCCTGCCCGGCCGGACGTGCGCTATCGGTCAGAAGCGGACATAGCCCTTAATCCTCGAAGTATGGCTCGCCAGTTCGGAAGTAGAGGTCGTACTTCCCTTGCAGTGCCCGCAGTCGTGGCTCGACGTCCGAAGCGAGCTGTAGCGCCTGGAGGGAATCCACGCCATAGGCCACTTCGTCGATGACCAGTGGAAGCCCAACGATTTCGTAGCGGCACCCCGCTGCACCTGCAGGGAAATCAAACGACACGGTGCTGCCTTCCACGAGGGCATGCGGCGAATAAACGCGGACTTCGATGTCGTGACGCCGACTTTCGCCTTTTTCACTGTACTGCAGCGGACGTCGGGCAATGATCCCGGCCACATTTTTCTCCTGACATGACCGCTACGGGTCGAAAGCGGACATTAGCACCGCCCCGCTCGATCGAACATGCCGGCTAGATCGGCCTGATCTTGCGGAACTTCATGTCGCGCAGCGCGTGGTCCAGGTCGTCGCACAGGCGCTGGAATAAACGGTCACCAGCGCGCGGGAGGACAGTTCCAGTTTGTCGGCGTCGTGGTCGATGCGCGCGGCGCACAGGCGGGCCAATAGCAGCAGGTGATCACGGGCGCGGACAACGGTGTCGCGCGCGTTGTCGCTGATGACGTAAGCATGGGTCCGGGCCGGGGCCGGACGTCGGGTCTTTCGCATGGGCCGCCCCTTTGACGGGGAAAGCCTTGCGGCCACGCCGCAAGGGTGTCGGGAGGCTAAGAACCGCACGTAGTCGGCGGGCAGTTTTCCCCTTTCGGGTGTCGTATGGCTGCCGCCCTCCCGACGCGGAACGACTGCGTCGATTTTGCGCCCGAAAGAATTCGGGCACAAAAAACCCACCGGTAATACGGAGGTGGATACCAGTACGTGCGAAGTTCTTAGGCTCCGTAGAGCAAGTGTTCGACCACACACAAACCCCATCAATGCGAAGAACTCGCGAACGGTAGCTGCGTCCCAGATTTCGTTCGTCGCTGTTCTCGCAGCCTGGACCCAGCCTTGCCGGGACGACGGCGCTACCGATCGTCATTCCTCAAGGCACACACGCGACCTCGGTGTTCTCGACGACTTCGGATTTCACGGCGAATGCGAGCCAGCAACCGTCATCCCAGATGATCGCCCGCGGCTTTCCGTCGACTTGCTCCATCTTCAACGCTGGACCGTAAAGACGCTGGACTTCCGCCAGGCGCATGCCCGGGCATGCGCCTGCAGCAGTGCAGTAACGGCGGCTGGACGAGAACATGCGGCCAACCCCCTGCTCGTCCAGATCGATGGTGAAGCCCGGATACGTGAGGGTGATCGGCAGGTAATCGCTGGATTCGCGGACGCTGCGGCTTGTCGGCTTCCCAAGCGCGTGGATCACGGAAGCTTCCGACTGCCCAAGCTCGATACCACCGACGATCAACGCACGTCCGCTTTCGGACGATGGGCTCAAGGCCGCCAAGGCAAGCAGAAGTGCGACTTTCATTCGTCCCTCCAACAGCGATGCCGAACAAGTGCGATGCGGCCGTGTCTCGATGCCATCAGCCGAGAATGCGCCGCCCCCCCATGACCGCATGGCAGGTTCCGCAAGCCCCATGGCGTCGCGCATCCCTGGCACCACTTGTGGACGTAAGCAGCGGCGAGATTAGGCAGGGCCGACGCGGCTGGCAAGCCGGTTCTGATGGGCCCGGGGCGTGAGAGGCGCCGATGCGGCACCGCACGCTGCGGGCCTGGGTCCCGGCCTTCGGCGGGATGACGGAATCCCGGAGGAACCCGAACGCGGCCGCATCTGTGCCGTTCCTGCCGGCACGCGAAACCCTCCGACCAATACCCGGATGCAGCCGCGCTGCCGCGATATTCTCGGGGCGTACCCACCGGAGTCTCCCGTGCGCCACCTCATCCCCGCCCTCGCCTGCCTGGCCGCCGCGCCGGCGCTTGCCCAGACTGCTCCGCCTCCGGCCGGGAAGCCGGAACTCCACCAGATCGGTACCGCGCCTTCGGCCGTGCATATCGAAGCCGACATCCGCAAGCTCGTCTCGTTCGGCACGCGGCATACGCTGTCCAGCCAGACCGATCCGGTGCGTGGCGTCGGTGCGGCGACGCGCTGGGTGCATGACGAATTCGAACGCATCTCGCGCGACTGCGGCGGCTGCCTCGAAGTGCGCTACGTCAAGGGCACGGTGAAAGGCGAGCCGCGCATCCCGGGCCCGGTCGAGGTGGTCAGCGTCATCGCGATCCAGCGTGGCACGGCCGATCCGAACCGCTACGTCATCATGAGCGGCGACATCGATTCGCGCGTGAGCGACGTGATGAACGCCACCGCCGACGCGCCCGGCGCGAACGACAACGCCTCCGGCGTGGCGGGAACGCTGGAAGCCGCGCGCGTGCTCACGAAGTACAAGTTCGCAGGTTCGGTTGTCTACGCCGTGCTGTCCGGCGAGGAACAGGGCCTGTTCGGCGGCAAGTTCCTGGCCGAGGAAGCGAAGAAGAACGGCTGGCGCGTGCAGGCGGTGCTCAACAACGACATGATCGGGAACGTCGCCGGCATCAACGGCGTGACCGACAACACCACCGCGCGCGTGTTCTCCGACGGCCTGCGCGCGAACGAGACGGCCGAGGAAGCGCGCCAGCGCCGCTTCACCGGTGGCGAAGTCGATTCGCCTTCGCGCAACCTCGCGCGCTACATCGACCGCATGGCCGATTATGTTCCCAACCTGGACGTGATGATGGTCTATCGCCTCGATCGTTTCGGTCGCGGCGGCCACCATCGTCCGTTCAACGACGTGGGCTTCCCCGCCGTGCGCGTGATGGAAACCAACGAGAACTACGACCGCCAGCACCAGGACCTGCGCACCGAGAACGGCCGCGTGTTCGGCGACACCATCGAAGGCGTGGACTTCGGCTATACCGCCAAGCTAACCGCGCTCAACGCCGTGAGCCTGGCCGGCATGGCGTTCGCGCCGCCGCCGCCAGCCAAGGTGACCATCGAAGGCGCGGTGACCGCCGACACGACGTTGAAGTGGACGCGTCCGTCGGCCGCGCAGGCGCCCAACCTCGCCGGTTACAAGGTCTACTGGCGCCTCACCACGGATCCGCAGTGGACGCGCAGCCGTTGGGTGGGGGACGTCACCGAGTTCACGCTGAAGAACACGGTGATCGACAACTACTTCTTCGGCGTGGCCGCGGTAGCGAAGGACGGCACCGAAAGCCCGGTGGTGTTCCCGGGCGCGCCGGGCAGCTTCGGCGGGTACTGAGCCGCCCCTGCCCGCCTCCGCGGCGGGCAGCTTGGCCCAAGGGCGCATTGGCGAAGCCGATGCGCAGTGCGATAAAGGCCCCCACGCGGCGTTGAAGGCATGGCGATGGGCTGATGGATCGCGCAGCAGCGACCACGAGGATCACGACCCTGCGGCGCCTCGCGGTGCTGCCCGCGCTTGCGTTCGCATCGCTCGCGGGCGCGCAGGAGATCGAGCCGCGCGCGTATTCCAATGCGCCGGTGGGCGTGAACTTCGCCATCGTCGGCGTCGCCTACACGCAAGGCGGCTTGAGTTTCGACGCCACGGTGCCGATCACCAACGAGGACCTGCGCACGACGAGCCTGATCGTGGCGTACGCACGCACGCTGTCGTTGTGGGGCCGCTCGGGCAAGTTCGACGCGATCGTGCCGTACACCTGGCTTGACGGCACGGCGGACCTGATGGGCGCCCCCACCCAGCGCAAGGTCGACGGTTTCGCGCGGCCCGCGTTCCGGCTGTCGATGAACTTCCTCGGCGCACCGGCGATGGGCATGTCGCAGTTCCGCGACTGGAAGCAGGACCTCATCGTCGGCGCGAGTCTGCAGGTGTCGCCACCGCTGGGCCAGTACGACGAGAACCGCATCGTCAACATCGCCAGCAACCGGTGGACGATCAAGCCCGAACTCGGCATGTCCAAGGCGAAGGGGCCGTGGATCGCGGAAGTGAAACTGGGCGCGACGTTCTTCACCGACAACGACGAGTTCTATGGCGGCGTCACGCGTTCGCAGGACCCGGTGTATGCGCTGCAGGGAAACCTGATCCGCTCGCTGGCATCGGGTGCGTGGTGGTCGTTCGATGCGACGTATTTCGCCGGTGGCCGTTCGCAGGTCGATGGCCGCTACAACCGCGATCTACAGCAGAACTGGCGCGTCGGCGCGTCGCTGTCGCTGCCGGTGGATCGCGCGAACTCGGTGAAGTTCGCGCTGAGCAGCGGCGTTTACGCGCGCACCGGGAACGACTTCGATGCGGTCGCGGTGAGCTGGCAGCATCGTTGGGGCGGCGGCCTCTAGGATCATCGCCGATGCGCGCCGTCGTAGCCCGGGCAAGCGAAGCGCACCCGGGAGTCGTCACGCTTTGAAGCGCCAACGGCGCTGCGATCCCGGGTGCGCTTTGCTTACCCGCGCTAAGTGCGTCTTCACGACGCGCTCACCCGGGCGCCTCTCTCATTGCGCTTCACCCAAGGGATGAGGTGCTCCATGAGCCGCAGTCTCGCGATCGCCTTGACGGCGATGTTCGGTATCTCGGTTGTCGTCACGGGTTGCCAGCGCGAGGCATCCTCTCCTCCCACACCCGCTGCACCCGCGGCGCCTGCGACGGAGGCCGCCGTGCCTGCCGATGCACGGGCGATCGCGAAGGACGCGTACGTCTATGGCTTCCCTATGGTGGACAGCTATCGCATCCAGCATTCGTACCTGGTCGATACGAAGGACCCCGAATACAAGGGCGGCTGGAACCAGGTGCACAGCATCGCGCGGGTCTTCACGCCGGAAGACAAGGCGATACAGACCCCGACCTCGGACACGCCTTACTCGTTCGTCGGTTATGACCTGCGTGCCGAACCGCTGGTGTTCACCGTGCCGAAGATCGACAAGAACCGCTATTACTCGGTGCAGTTCATCGACCTGTACACGCAGAACTTCGCCTACCTCGGCAGCCGCACGAGCGGAAGCGCCGGCACCACCGTCCTGCTGGCCGGGCCGGACTGGAGCGGCGAAACGCCCAAGGGCATCGACCAGGTCATCCGCAGCGAGACGCAACTGGGCAACGTCATCTATCGCACGCAGCTGTTCGGACCTGACGACCTGGAGAACGTGAAGAAAGTCCAGGCCGGCTACAAGGTGCAGCCGCTGTCGGCCTTCCTCGGCCAACCCGCGCCGCCCGCCGCGCCGCCGATCGACTTCATCAAGCCGCTCACCGCGCAGCAGGAACGAACGTCGCCGGAGTTCTTCGAAGTCCTCGACTTCATCCTGCGCTACAGCCCGACCGTGCCGTCGGAAACGGCCTTGATGCAGCGTTTCGGCACGCTCGGCATCGGCCCGGACAAGACCTTCGACGCCGACAAACTGTCGCCCGCGACATTGCAGGCGGTGAAGGACGGCATGGCCGACGCGTGGAAGGAACACGAGGAACAGAAGGCCCGGCTGGATCGCGGCGAGATCACCAGCGGCGATCTGTTCGGCAACCGGGACCAGCTGAAGAACAACTATCTCAATCGCATGCTGGCGGCGACATCGGGCATCTACGGCAACACGCGCGAGGAAGCGATCTACCCCGTCCTGTCGCTCGACAGCACCGGGCAACCGCTCAGCGGCGCCAACAAGTACGTGGTGCGTTTCGCGCCGGGACAGTTGCCGCCGGTGAACGCGTTCTGGTCGCTGACGATGTACGAAATGCCGGCCAGCCTGCTGGTGGCCAACCCGATCAATCGTTACCTCATCAATTCGTCGATGCTGCCTTCGCTCAAGCGCGATGCCGATGGCGGCATCACGCTCTACGTGCAGAACGAGTCGCCCGGGAAGGAACGCGAATCGAACTGGCTGCCCGCGCCGAAGGGACCGTTCGTGATGGCGATGCGCCTGTACTGGCCGAAGAACGAGGCGCTGGATGGCACGTGGAAAGCGCCGAAGGCGGAGCGCGTCCCGTAACCGGGTAAGGCCGCAGACCGCACCCGGGGATCGCCACGACGCAGGACATTGCGCCGTGACAGTCCCGGGTGCGCTTCGCTTGCCGGACTACGCAAGCGCGTTGCGGTTACGGAATCACATCCAACCGGCCATACAGTCCGTGCTCCTCGTCATCCGGACCGGAGGCGAAGAACAGCGTGTTCACCGGCTGGTTGGCGATGCCGTTGCCGAACTGCATGCCCCACAGGCCTTCGATCCTGATCGGCCGCAACAGCTTGTCGCGCAGCGGGCCGAGCGGCAATCCGAAGCTCGTCTCGTACCCGTTGATATGGCCATCGCCGAAATTGCCGATCAACAGCGCGTTGCTGAAGTGCCCGAACGACGCGGGCGCGAGCGCGATGCCCCACGGCGCGTTGAGCGAGCCGCGCGACGCGATGCGGCGGATCAGCTTTCCATTCGGCGTGTACACATCGACATAGCCAAGGCCAGGGCCGACGACTTCGTCGGTCATGCTGGCGTCCTGCTTGGCGTAGGTCACGTAGATGTCCCCACCGATCGCCTGGATGCCGAACGGCGCGAAGCCGCGCGGAATGCCCGGATCGGTGAATGCGCCTGCCGGCAGGATCACGCGCTTGAACGTGCTGTCGTACACGTCGACGCGCGCGTGGAAGAAATCGGTCGCATACAGCAGCTGGCCGCTGCCGCCCGCGCTCAACGCCAGGCCCTTGTAGTTGGCGCCGGTGGCCGAGTTGTTGACGGCGCGGATCGCGTGCGTCGGATCGACGTTCGGCGCCCAGCCGGCGATCACGCCCTGCTCGGTGGCGAACAGGAATCGCGATGGGCCGGTCACGCCGTTCTGCGTGACGACGAATCCGTTCGAACCGTTGAAGACGATGCCGGTGGGTTCGCCGCCGGTGCTCATGGTGGGCGACGGGATCTGCACGACCAGCGACTGCACGTTGCCATCGCCGTCATACAGCGTGGAAACGTGCGCATCGGCATCGGCGACCCAGACGAAGCCGAACGGATTGAACGCCACGCCCCATGAATTGACCAGGTTCGGATCGGTGCGCTCGGCGGGGATGGTGCCGTCGGATACCAGGTTTCGTTGCGTGAACCGCACGTCGGCGGCCTGCGCGCCGCCGACGGCAGCGAAGGCGATCGCGATTCCCAGCGCGAGCGATGTGCAGTGTCTGACTAGCGACTTCATGTCCGGGCTCCTGTGTGTGGGGAAGGAAGCGCGTCATCGCGGCAGGCGCGCTTCGGCACATGGATTCCCGAACCGCGCGATCCGGTTCAAACCGCTGCGGTCTCACGCGCGCGTAACGATTCCCGCACGCGCCACGCCGACAATTGAACCGGACGCGGCGTCTCGGGTATTGACGACGCAGGCATTGGAGGACGCAGGTGACGGCTGGCATCGGCGGCGAGGTTTCCCGCGGCGACGCCCTCGTGGATGAGGTCGCCCTGATGGAGCGCGTGGCCGACGAGCAGATGGACGCGTTCGAGGCGCTGTACCGGCTCTACCACCCGAAACTGACGCGCTTCCTGACGGGCATGACGCATCGCCCCGCACTGGTGGAGGAAATCCTCGACGACACGATGCTCGTGGTCTGGCGGCGCGCGCACACCTTCGATCCCGAGGCGAAGGTGTCCACATGGATCTTCGGCATCGCATACCGGCAGGCGCTCAAGGCGCTGCGCCAGTCCGGCGATAGCGTCGCCGCGGCGGAACTGGACGACGCGCCGATGCCTTCGCCGGAACCCGCGCCGGACCTGGAACTGCAACAACGCGACCTTCGCGCGATGCTGGATGGCGCCATGCGCGCGCTCTCGGCCGAGCAGCGCGCCACGATCGAACTGACGTACTACCTCGGTTACGCGTGCCGCGAGATCGCGATCATCATGGATTGCCCGGTCGACACGGTGAAGACGCGCATGTTCTACGCACGACGCCGACTCAGGGCGCTGCTGGGCGCGGGTCGCGAGGAGGCCATGTGAAGATTCTGCGTTTCGAAGGTTCGGCCCACAGCGAGACCGAACGGCTGCTGCCGTGGTACGTCAACCAGACACTGGACGATGCGGAACAGGCGCGGGTCGATCGTCATCTCGCACAGTGTGTGCAGTGCCAGCGCGAGGTCGAGTTCCTGCGCGGCGTGCAGTCCGTGGTGTCGGAGCCATCGACGGAAGCCGATGCAACTGCTTCGTTCGTTCGTCTGCGTAATCGCCTGAAGCCTGCGCGCGTACCCTCGTCGCCTGCGCGTACGCGCGGTGCGTGGTCCGATTGGCCCGTCTGGCTGCGCGGCGCCGTCGCCGCGTCCTGCGTGCTCACCGTGGGCCTGTTCGGGATTGCGTTGTATCGCGGCGATCCGCCTGCCATGTACCGCACGCTGGGCGATGCGCCTGCGGCAGGTAACGTCGCAAATGCGGATCTTCGCCATCTCATCGTCGTGTTCGACCCGCATATCGAGCACGCGCGGATGCAGCAACTGCTGCGCGCCAGCCAGGCGCGCATCGTCGATGGGCCCAACGAAGCAGGCGCCTACGTGCTCGCGGTTCCCGCCGCGCGCGAAGCCAGCGTGCGCGATGCGCTGCGCGCGGCAGCGGGCGTGACCCTGGTCGAAAGCCTCGATGCGGGCGGGCAACGCCAATGATGCGTGCGTTGCTGGCATTGCTGCTGGCCTGCATGGCGGTCGCATCGGCGGCTTCCACTGCGCAACCGTCGCGCGCCACGCCGGGCGACCTCGCGCAAGCAGCGGACAACGACCGGCAACTGCTGGTGATGCTGCGCGTTCCGCCGCAACACCTGCGTCCGGATGCCGACTACGCCGGCCACTATCGAAGCGCGCCGGGACGCGAGGCGCGCCGACGCGTGGCGCAGCAGATCGCGGCGGCACACGGGCTGCATGTGGTCGACGACTGGCCGATGCCGGCGCTGGGCATGGATTGCTTCGTGATGGAAGCCGACGACGCCGCCGCGCGCGGGAGGATCGTGCAACAACTCAGCGCCGATCCGCGCGTCGAACTCGCGCAGCCGATGCAGGTGTTCCACGCGCTGGCGAACGGCGATCCCCTGGCGGCCGCACAGCCCGCGGTGATCGACTGGCATCTGCGGGAACTGCATGCACTGGGCTCGGGGCGCAACGTCACGGTTGCCGTGGTCGACACGGGCGTCGACATCGCGCATCCCGACCTGCGGGGCGGCCACATCCTCACGCGCAACTTCGTCGATGCCGGCGCATTTCCGGCTGAAGCCCACGGCACGCAGGTCGTCGGCCTCATCGGCGCACGCAGCGACGATGGCGTGGGCATCATCGGTATCGCACCGCAGGCGCGCGTGCTCGCGTTGCGCGCGTGCTGGCCGGATCGCGCTGCCGGCGGCGCGGCGGTGTGCAGCAGCTTCACCCTGGCCAAGGCCTTGCAGTTCGCGCTGGACTCGCGCGTGCAGGTGCTCAACCTCAGCCTGACCGGCCCGGCGGATCCGCTGCTCGGACGGTTGCTGGATGTTGCGATCGCGCAGGGGATCAGCGTTGTCGCGGCCGTGGATTCGCGCAGCACGGACGGCGGCTTTCCGGCGTCGCATCGCGACGTCATGGCCGTGGCGGGCGACCAGGGAAGCCCTCCGCCTTCAGCCGCATTGCTCGCGCCGGACCGCGGCATTCCGACCACGACCATCGGCGGCGGCTGGAGCCTGGTGTCCGGTTCGTCCTACGCCGCGGCGCAGGTGAGCGGCCTGGTGGCCCTGTTGCGGGGGCTGGCGCCGCATGCGCCCCCGGACCGGCTTCGCGCGGCCCTCGCCCCGGCTGGGCTAGGCTTCGCGCCGAGGCGGCCGGAACGGATCGATGCCTGTGCTGCAGTCGTCCGCGTGGCGCAGCGATGCGCATGCGATTGCACCGCGGCATCCACCGCGAGTTCGAGGCCGCGCCGCTGAGAAGCTGCCGTGCCGCGTGGCGTGTTCGTACTGTTGGCATTGCTGATGGCCACACCGTCCCGCGCGCAGGTTTCGGGCAGCGCGACGCTGGTGTCCGATTACCGCTTCCGCGGCATTTCCTTGAGCGACAACCGCCCTGCCCTGCAGGCCGCGGTGGCTTACGACGGCGCGAATGGCGTGTATGCCGGCGTCCTCGCGTCCAGCGCACGACCCGACTCCGATAGCGGCAACGACGTGCAGTTGCTGCCGTACATGGGCTTTGCGCGGCGCCTCGATCACGGGCTCAGCTGGGACGTCGGCATCGCCTACGCCGCATTCGTCGATGCCTCGGGCTACGACTATCCCGAGGTCCATGTCGGGCTGAACTCGAAGCATCTGGGCGTCCGGCTTTCCTTCGCGCATCGCTACTTCGGCGACGATTCCGATGCGGTCTATCTCGAGTTCAACGGCAGTCATGCCGTATCCGAACGCGTGCGACTGATCGGCCACGCCGGCTGGCTGCACCACGACACCACCGAGGATTCGTTCCCGGGATTGCAACGCCAGCACTTCGATCTGCGCGCGGGCGTCGGCGTCGACGTGGCAGGCTTCGACGTGCAGGTCGCGTGGGTTTCAGGCGATGGCGAGGAAGTGCGATATCCGGGTTCGCAGGAAGTCGATCATTCGGCGGTGGTGGCGAGTGTGTCGCGGGCGTGGTGAAGCGTTGACGGAGCGCGCTCAGTTGCACCACTGCTGCTCGCAGGGTTCGCCATCGTCATCGCCGTCCATCGTCGTGTCGGGGCAATGCTGGAGGAAATATCTGGCCTCGGCGCAGGAGGTCATCCGGGAACACGTCGTGCGACCGTCGCAATGGAAGGGCGAGGACGTAACCGGTTGTACCAGCGTCGTGGCCGGCACGGACGCGGCGGTTCGAGAGTGTGGCCGGATTTCGATGCGTGAGTACGCGTAGGCGCCGATCGCCGCAATGATCACCAGCGAAACCGCGGCCGACAGCAGTCGCGAAGACCGGTCCACATGTACGACACGCCCAGGCTCGCGCGAGCGTTGTCCTGGCCGCATCACATGCAGGGCACGCGACTTTCCCTGCGCATCCCTTTCGATTCCGAACGAGATCAATTCTCCCACGCAAGGTCGTCGGCCATCACGCGGAAACGCCGAGATGTGGACGAACACCTCTTCAGCGCCCTGCGCCACGGTAATGAAGCCGAAACCGCGGTCATCGTTCCATTTCGTCAGCGTGCCGTGCGTACGCATGTCTGCCCCCGGGCTTAGCCTGCGGATTCGTCGAAGCGCGTCATCCGCGGATACGCCGCCCGGATGTCATCGGCTGCGTAACCCAGCTTGAGCAGCGCGTCGTAGTGCATCGCCTCAAGGCGCTCCATGCGACGTTCCATATTCACCAGTTGCGCCCTGGCCTTGTGCGCCATGCGAAGGCTCGGGATCGCGAAGGCGAAAAGCGTGATCAGCACGAGTAGGTCGAGCATCCGTCCCGGTTCCCTGTGTTGGTGTGGCGACTATAGGACCGCGCGCGCGCTCCCGACAGCCCCGGCTCACGCACTGGCCCGGCATCTAAACTTAGGTATTGACCTAAGTATTTTCCGGTGATAGAACGGCATCGTCAGACCGGACAACCCGGCCAACCCCTGGTGCTGAAATGCAGCCATCCGCACTCGCGGACGAGGTGTTCTACGCCCTGTCCAACGCGACCCGGCGCCAGGTCCTGGAGCAACTGTCGCGTGGGCCGGCCACGGTTACCGAGCTGGCGGCGCCATTCGACATGAAGCTCCCCTCGTTCGTGCAGCACCTGTCGGTGCTCGAACGCAGCCGGCTGGTGAAGTCCAGAAAGACCGGGCGCGTGAGGACGTACGAGATCGCGCCCGAACGGTTCAAGGTCGCCGAGCACTGGCTTTCCGAACGACGCCAGCAATGGGAAGCCCGCTTCGACCGGTTCGACGACTACGTCAAACAACTCAAGCAGAAGGAGTCCAGGTCATGAGCAAGCCCTTCGCGATCAACCCGGAAACCGACTTCGTCATCGAACGATTCATCGATGCGCCCGTGCATCTGGTCTGGGAGGCGCTGACGAAGCCGGAGCACCTCAAGCAATGGTACATGCCCCGGGAATGGGGCACGGTTTACGACTGCGAAATGGACCTGCGGCCGGGCGGCAACTTCAGCCTCACCACGGCGCAGGACCAGGAACTGCCGCACATGGGCTGCTTCCTCGACGTGGTTCCGATGGAGCGCCTGTCGTGGACATCGATGCTGTTCTCCGGCTATCGCCCGGCGGTATTCGACGATATTCCGATCACCGCGATTGTCACGATGAGTACCGAAGGCGCCGGAACGCGTTACGTCTTCACCGCACTGCACCGCGATGAAGCCGACTTCGAGGAGAACAAGGGCAATGGATGGCAGCAAGGCACGCAGATCGCCATCGACCAGTTCGTGGCGCATGTGAAGTCGTTGGTGTAGGCCGGCGCGCCGCTATTGCGCCGCTTCCACGGGCTTCGGCGGAACCGGCAGGTCCCGGCGCATCGTGGCCCACAGGCGGTCCAACTGCGGGCCTGCTTCGCTGCAGGCGCGTTGAGTGGCTACGTACTTCCCGCGGACGCAGGCCTCGAACAGCGCGGGGCGCCCGTCGGTGCAACGGTCCACCTGCGTCGCCTGTTCCCATATCTGCGGAGCCGACCATGCGTCGCGAATGGCGGCAACCCGATCCATCGGCAGGACGAATACGACCGGCGCCCGCCTGGGAGGCTCCTTCGCACCCGGCGGCGGAGGCGGCATCAGCGCGCGGGTATCGACGCTCACCCACATCGCCGAGCCCTGCGGGATCATCTTCACGCGCCACGCCTGCGGGTTCTCTGACAGTGCCCAGTCGCCGATAAACGCGGCGTATTGCTCGGCCGGCTCATCCTGGGCACCCCAGCCACAGCGCATGGCCAACGTATCGAACGGCTCGCGCCGCCCATTCGTGTCCTGTTCGATAGTCATCGCCTTCAGCACCACCTGGCGAACCGGCAGTTCATGCGCATCCATGGAGACCGGCGGCATCGGCAGCCAGGTGTCGATAGCGGGACCGATCGGCGCCTTCCTAGATTCCAGCGTCGCGACGCCGGCCCACACGAGCAGCCCCGCTGCCAACACCAACAGAAGGATGCGCACAACGCTTGTTGAATCTCGCACGATGTCCCCTGTCGTCCGTTCCGACGCGCGCCGGTTCCTCCTTCCAGCCTAACGCGCTCTTTCGTCACTTCACAGCCAGCTGCGTCCACCTGCCGCACTCTCGCGGCGACGCCGACGCAAGACCCACCTCTGGCTGGAGAGTGCCCATGAGTATCGTCGCCGTAACCTTCGCCCATCGACTCGTGTTGACTGCC
>Ga0209257_1003130_pt1 | contig 14770 bp, 15 predicted proteins | sample AraplaCvi_mCL_r2_FD_184277 | JGI IMG/M metagenome (GOLD analysis project Ga0209257, IMG submission 184277) | Arabidopsis root microbial communities from North Carolina, USA - plate scrape MF_Cvi_mCL_r2 (SPAdes) (version 2) | ecosystem: Host-associated > Plants > Roots > Endosphere | place: USA...
GCCTGGAACGGCGTCGCGCCGACGAGACCTTCGCGCGCGTCGCTGCGCTCGACGACGACCGTCGCGAGCTCGGGCGCGATGCGGAAGCTGAACTCGGGCGGCAGGTCCGGGTGCGCCGAGGTCCCGCCGTCGCGGTTGTTGGGATTGCCGGTCTGGGCGACGAAGCCGTCGATCACCCGGTGGAACTGCAGGCCGCTGTAGACGCCCTCACGGGCCAGCAGCCTGATCCGCTCGACGCCCTTCGGCGCGAACTCGGGCCGCAGTTCGACCACGATCGGGCCCTTGGTAGTCTCGACGACGAGGGTGTTCTCCGGATCGAGCGGCCGCCAGTCGGCCGGCCCGGCGGCCATGAGCCCCAGCGCCGCGAAGGAAGTCCCGATCACACGCCACATGCCAGCTCGCCCCCGTCTTCCCGCAGCATGGGGGAAGTGGGCCGAATTGCGAAGCAAGAGGGTCGATGGGGGAAGTTGTTCCAATAGCTTCACTTCCCCCATCGGCGACTCGTCCTTGCGGGACTTCGCGCCGCTTTCCCCCGCGAGCGGGGGAAGCTGGAGTCGCGCGGCGCCCTAGTATTTCCGGCAGAGCAGGTCGCGGATCACGCTGGAGCGGCCGACGAACTCGCCGTCGGGGCCGACCGCCTGGCGGGCGCGCTCGCTGGAGTCGTACCAGACCGCAGGGCCCAGGTTCTGGCGGCGGCAGTACATGTCGGCCCCGCGGCCGCCCGCCGCCACGTCGACGCCGCCCAACATCGGACGCGGGAAGAACACCGTCACCGCGCCCTCGGTCCCGCGCGGGCCCGGCCCGCCGGGGAAGCCCGGTCCCGGCCCCGGTCCGGGCCCACCGCCGCCCGGACGCCCGGCCGGCTCCATGGACGAGACCTGAGCCATCAGGCCCAGGGTGTGCAGGTTGGGGATCTCGCCCCTCACCTCCTGGCAGCGGCCCTTGAAGTCGTCATGCTCGCAGATCATCCAGCGGCCCTCGAACCGCGCGCTCTGGGCGCGATCGTTGAAGCGCCACTTGCCGAGGTCAGGCGCCGACTGGGTGATGGTGACGGAATTGCCCTGGAAGTTGGGCTGGTCGTACAGCGTCGCCGACCCGCCACGGAACGGCTGGGCCTGGGCCGCGCTTGTCACGGCGAGCGCCGCCAGCGCCGTCAGGCAGAATGTCTTGATCATCATGGGGCTCCGCAGCCAGTTGCCGGCGCAATGAAGCGTCGCCGTAATGAACCGCCGCTGAAGGGCTTGCGCAGGCTTCCGTCAGCCGAGCTTACTCATTCCAAATCGGATGCAATCTTCTACCTTCAGCCCGATTTATCGCCAGACTGGAGCCATTATCTTCACCTCTGAAGACGGCGCGGCGACCCGCGCCCCCACGAAAGGGAGAGATGAGATGATCGACAAAAGACCCTTCGCGCGCCTCGGCGGCGCCGACCATGGCTGGCTGAAGGCCCGCCACCATTTCTCGTTCGCCAACTACTACGACCCGCAGAACATGGGCTGGGGCCCGATCCGGGTATGGAACGACGACGAGATCGCTCCCAACTCCGGCTTCCCGCCGCACCCGCACTCCGACATGGAGATCATCACCTACGTCCGGAAGGGCGCGATCACCCACAAGGACAGCCTGGGCAACGAAGGCCGCACCGAGGCGGGCGACGTCCAGGTGATGAGCGCGGGCTCCGGCATTCGCCACGCCGAGTACAACCTCGAGCCCGAGACCACGACGCTGTTCCAGATCTGGATCGAGCCGTCCGACCGCGGCGGCGCGCCCAGCTGGGGCGCCAAACCCTTTCCCAAGCACGACCGGGCCGGAAAGTTCGTGACCCTGGCGAGCGGCGTGCCTGGCGACCAGGACGCCCTGCCCATCCGGACCAATGGCCGGGTGTCGGGCGCGACCCTGAAGGCTGGCGAGACCACGGAATATGTGCTGGGCAAGGACCGGCACGCCTACCTGGTGCCGGCGGTCGGCGCCGTGGAGGTCAACGGGGTCCGGCTGAACGCCCGGGACGGCGCGGCGGTGAAGGACGAGGAGGTCCTGCGGGTCACGGCCCTGGAGGACTCCGAAGTGGTCCTGGTCGACGCGGCCTGAACTCAGGCCCAGAGGTAGATGCGATTAGGCCCGCGGCTGGGGGACGGCCGCGGGCCCTTTCGCACGTCCGCTGTTCGAAGGGAGAGCTTAGCGGGCGGCGAAGGTCTTGGACGCTTGCTCGAGCTTGGCCGAGCGGAGCGCGGTGACCTTTTCGGAGAGTTCCTGCTTCACGCCGACCCGGCAGGCCGCGGCGGCGCTCAGGCTGCGTTCGTCACGGCAGAAGTCGCGGGCGGCATAGTCGGCGCGCTTGGCGAAGGTCGTCATGCCCTCGGGGGTGAGCAGGTTGATGTCGGCGACCTTCACCGAGGCCGGGGCCGCGAGCGCCGAAGCCGGCAGCGACGCGATCGGCAGGGCGGCCAGGGCCAGCATAGCGAGGCCGGAGATGCGGTTGGTCAGGTTGAGCTTGTTCATGGTCGTTTCCTTCGGAGCGGTCTGTGCTCCGGCGGTGTTGTCCGCCGGCAAGGAAACGAATACTTCGGCGCACGGCCGAATTCCCGTGAATATGGAGTAATGACGTCGATTTAAGAATATTACAGGCGATTAATACTTTAACGCCGCGTAATGTTCGACCGCCGCACCCCGCATCCCCGCGCATGCGGGGACCCAGGCTTGCGGTGGCCCGCCCCCGCCCTTGCCGAGGCGATCGAGTCGGGGTCCCCGCATGCGCGGGGATGAGCGGGAAATGGATAGATTCTCGACCGCGCGGCCGCGCGGGGTATCCGCGGCAGCGTCAGTGGAGGCAGGTGGGCTCCACCAGGGTCTGGTCCCACTCGCCGTCGGCGTCGCAGACCAGCACGGGCCAGGGCATCTCGATCAGGCGGACCCAATCGCCGGCGGCGGCCAGGGCCTCGTCGCGCGTCTCATAGGCGCCCAGGTCGCCGGCCTCGGCGTCCTGGAGGACCCAGTGGCCGCTGCGGGCCCGCACGGTGAAGTCGAACATTGGATCAGCCCTCAATCGCCAGGTGATTTTCGCGAAGAGTGGTTTCCAAAGCACGAAGACCAGCGGTCGCACCCCGTGCGACCCGTTCGCACAGGGGAACCAAGGCCAAGCTCGGGCCGTTCATGTTCCAAACATCAAGGGGGGCGCAGGCATGCAGGCAGCGAATGAAGGCCCTTCGCGCCCCGCGATATTCAGTCCATGTTCAACCCTAGAAGCGTGAAGTGAGCCGATGCCGGATGACCTTGGCCATCGTGTTGGAGTGCATGGAATGACCGCTCAGGCGAACCTCGAAGGCCTGCGTGTCCTGGTCGTGGAAGACGAAATGATGGTGTCCATGCTGATCGAGGACATGCTCAGCGACCTGGGTTGCACGGTGGTGGGCCCCGCTTCGCGCCTCGACGAGGCGATCGAGCTGGCCAAGCGGGCCGAGCTCGACTGCGCGGTCCTGGATGTGAACCTGGGCGGCCAGCCGATCTTCCCGCTCGCGGACCTGCTGCGGGAACGGGGCGCTCCGTTCGCCTTCGCCACGGGCTATGGCGATGCGGGGCTTCGCGATGTGGATAGAGGCTCGCCGGTGCTGCAGAAGCCCTTCCGGGAGGGCGATCTGGCGCGTGTGCTGAGCGAGCTGAAGGCGCGCTAGGCCTGCGCTCTACAGATACGGAAAGGCCTGGCCGGCCCAGTCGGTGATCAGCAGGCTCACCGAGCCCACCAGAGTTGAAATCGCAAACAGCAGTTTCACGGCTTTCGTCCCTCGACGCCGGCCCCATTGCCGGCGTGCGGGGGAGATACGTCGAAGACCGGCGTTCCGGTAGTTACCTTTTGTGCATAATAGTTCTGCGCTTTTGGAAAGCGTCTACAGACCTTTGGCGATCAGCGCGGCCAGCAGCTTGTCCGGAGTGATCGGATAGTCCCGCAGCCGGACGCCGCAGGCATTGTAGATCGCGTTGGCCACCGCGGCCCCCGCGCCGGAGTTGCCCAGCTCGCCCACGCCCTTGATGCCCATCGGGTTGGCCTTGTCGTCCACCTCGTCCAGCATGATGGCGTCCAGCTCGCCGATGTCGGCCTGCACCGGCACAAGGTACTGCGCCAGGTCCTGGTTGATCAGCGAGCCGTAGCGGGGATCGACCGCATTGCCCTCGGTGATCGCCGAGCCGATGCCCCAGATCATGCCGCCGGTGAGCTGGCTGCGCGCGGTCTTCTCGTTGAGGATCCGGCCGGCGGCGAAGACGCCCAGCATCCGGCGCACCCGCACCTCCCCCGTCACCGGATCGACGCCCACGTCGCAGAAGTGGCTGCCGTAGGTCTGAGTGCTCCATTCGCGCATGTCGGCGGCTGGGCGGCTGTCGCCCTCGACCGTCAGACCCTGTGGCGCGGCGCGGCTGACCAGGGCGGCCAGGGTCTCGGACTTGTTCTCGATACCGACCACGCCGTCCTGGAAGGTCACCAGCTCCGGGTCGTCGCCGTAGAGCGGCGAGCGCGGGTCGCCGGTCGCCAGCTCCGCGATGGCCTTGCGCAGGTTCATCCCCGCCGCCAAGGCCGCCGAGCCGGCGGAGGCCGCCCCGAACTGGCCGCCAGAGCCCGGCGCGGGCGGCAGTTCCGAGTCACCGATCTCGACCATCACCTGGCCCAGCGGCACGCCCAGGGTCTCGGCCGCGATCTGGGCCAGCACCGTGTAGGTGCCCGTGCCGATGTCGGTCATCCCCTGGCGCACGGTGATCACGCCGTCGGCGTCCACCGAGAAGCTGCACTTGGCCGGCAGCAAGAAGTTGCCGCGGATCGCCGCGGCCATCCCCAGGCCCACCAGCCAGCGGCCGTCGCGCACCTGGCCGGGTTTCGGCAGGCGGCGGTCCCAGCCGAAGAGCTGGGCGCCCTCCTTGAGGCAGCGCACGAGCTGGCGCTGGGAGAACGGCCGGCCATTCTCGGGATCGGCCGGCGGCTCGTTGCGGATGCGCAGTTCCACCGGATCCAGGCCGAGCTGTTCGGCCAGTTCGTCCATGGCGCATTCCAGGCTCATGGTCCCGGACGCCTCGCCCGGCGCGCGCATCGGCCCCGCCCCCGGCAGGTCCAGCTTCACCAGCCGGTGGCCGGTCAGGCGGTTCGGCGCGGCATAGAGGGCGCGGGCGAAGTTCGAGGCGTGCTCAGTGAAGGTCCCGTCCTGGTGGCAGTGGGTCCAGGTCATGATCGAGAAGGCGTTCAGCCGCCCGTCCTTCTCCGCGCCCAGCCGCACCCGCTGCACCGTCGCCGGGCGGTGGATGGTGCCGTGCATCATCTGCTGGCGGCTGAAGGCCACCTTCACCGGCCGACCCAGCGCCCGGGCGGCGAGGGCCGCCAGGGTCAGGTCGTCGTAGGTCTGGCCCTTCCCGCCGAAGCCGCCGCCGATGTAGCGGGTCAGCAGGTGCACGGCGTCGCGGTCGATGCCCAGGGTCTCGGCCAGGCCGTGCTGGGCCGGCTTCACCATCTGCACCGAGGTGTGGGCGATGCACTTGTCGCCCTCCCACCAGGCCAGCGAGGCGCAGGGCTCCATCTGGCAGTGGTTCTGGATCGGCGTCGACCAGGTCTCGTCCAGCCGGACCGGGGAGGCCTGGAAGCCGGCGTCGAAGTTCCCGATCTCCGTGTCCTGTTCCCCCGGCGGCTGGCCGGCGTCGGCGAGGCGGCCGCGGAAGTCCACGTCCGGCGTCCCGGCCTCGTAGGTCAGCCGCACCAGGGCCGAGGCGGCGACGGCGTTCTCCAGGGTGTCGGCGACCACGAAGGCGACGGGCTGGCCCCAGTGGTAGACGCGATCGCTCTCCAGCGCCGGCCGCGAACCGGCGGTGCTGCGCGGATGCGCCCGCGTGCCGCGCGGCGGCTGGGCCGGAACGTTCAGGTGGGTCCAGACGGCCAGCACCCCGGGCGCGGCCTGCGCCTCGGCGGTGTCGGCGCCGGTGATCCGTCCCGTGGCGATGGTCGAGCCGACCATCACCCCATAGGCCGGCGGCGACGGCGGCTGCACCTCGTAGGCGTAGGGCGCCGTGCCGGTGACCTTCAGCGGCCCCTCGTAGCGGTCGACGCCCTTGCCGATCAGGCCGGAGCGATTGGTCGTGACGGGATTGGGCGCCGCCCAGTCGTGCACGGAGCTCATGCGCCCCTCCCCTTCGCTTCGCCGATGGCGGCGGCGGCCAGTCGCGCCACCAGCGGGATCTTGTAGTCGTTGCGGCCCAGCGCGCTGGCGCCCGCCAGTTCCTGGTCGATCGCCTGGGCGGCGGTGGCGCCGGAGGCCAGGGCGATCTCGGTCGTCCGGGCCCGCCAGGGCTTGTGCGCCACCATGCCCAGCGCCACCTGGCCCCCAGCCACGGCGACGCTGGCCAGGCCGCCGGCATAGGACGCCCGGTCGCGGACCTTGCGATAGACCTGCCCGCCCGCCGGCGGCGGCGGGACCACCACGGCGGTGATCAGCTCGCCGGCGATCAGGTGCGTCTCCAGGTGCGGCGTCTCGCCCGGCAGCCGGTGCAGTTCGGCGAGCGGAAACCGCCGCGCCTCGCCCGATGGCGAAAGCGTCTCCACCTGGCCGTCCAGGGCCACTAGCGCCACGGCCATGTCGGATGTGTGGGTGGCGATGCAGGCGTGGCTGGCGCCGAAGATCGCCGCGTTGCGGTTCAGGCCCTCCAGCGCGCCGCAGCCCGAGCCCGGCTGGCGCTTATTGCAGGGCTTGGAGGTGTCGTAGAAATAGGCGCAGCGGGTCCGCTGCAGCAGGTTGCCCGCGACACTGGCCTTGTTGCGCAGCTGCGGCGAGCCGCCGGCCACGATGGCCTCGGACAGCACCGGGTAGAGGGCCCTGACGCGGGCGTCAGCGGCGACGGCGCTGTTGGTCGCCGAGGCCCCCAGGCGCAGGCCGCCCTCGTCCGTCTCCTCGATCCCCGCCATCGGCAGGCGGCTGACGTCGATCAGGTGCTGCGGCGTCTCGATCTCCAGCTTCATGAGGTCGAGCAGGTTGGTGCCACCGGCGATGAACCGCGCGCCGGGCGTCCCGGCCGCCGCCGTCACCGCGGCCTGGGCGTCGGCGGCCCGTTCGTAGGTGAAGGCCTTCACGCCATGGCCTCCGCGGCCTGCTTGATCGCCGCCACGATCTGCGGATAGGCCGAGCAGCGGCAGATGTTGCCGCTCATGCGCTCGCGGATCTCGTCGTCGGTGAAGGCGGGCTTCGCGCCCGGCGCCGTCTCCTGGCTGGGCCAGCCGGCCTCCAGCTCCTTCAGCATCCCCAGCGTCGAGCAGATCTGGCCCGGGGTGCAATAGCCGCACTGGAACGCGTCCTGCGCCAGGAAGGCCTGCTGCACCGGGTGCAGCTTCTCCACCGTGCCCACGCCCTCGATGCTGGTCACCTCGTCGCCGTCGTGGGCGACGGCCAGCGAGAGGCAAGAATTGATCCGCACGCCGTTCACCAGGACCGTGCAGGCCCCGCACTGGCCGTGATCGCACCCCTTCTTGGCGCCGGTGAGCTTCAGGTGCTCGCGCAACGCGTCGAGCAGCGTCGTGCGCGGGTCGAGGTCGAGCGACCGCGCCTCGCCGTTGACGGTGATGGTTGTGCGCAACCCGTCCCCTCCATCTTTCGCCGCTCATCCCCGCGAGTGCGGGGACCCAGGCTCTCTTATCGTTCGCGCCTCTGCGGCGACTCGTTGGCGCTCGGACTCGGCTGAATCAAAGTCTGGGTCCCCGCATGCGCGGGGATGAGCGGATTTAAAGTCAGCCCTCGCCGGGCGCCAGCGCCTTAACCGACAGCGCATGGACGGGTCCGGCCAGTTCGTCGGCCAGGGCCCGGTAGACCATCCGTTGGCGGGCGACCCGAGGCGTTCCCGAAAATGCGGGCGACTCGATGGTCACGTTGAAATGGCTTTCGCCCCCTTCCCGCGCGCCGGAATGGCCCGCATGGCGGCCGGAATCGTCTTCGATCTCCAGGCGCGTGGGCTGGAAGGCCGCGGTCAGCTTGTCTCGGATCGTTTCAAATATGGCGCCCATCGGCCGCATCTTCAATTCTTGCAGGGAAGTTTCTCGCCTCCATACTTGGCCCATGCCCGGCGCGTTTCAATACAAGCCAAGATTCGTGGATATCCGCGTCCGCCCCCCGTCCGACAACGACAAGGCGGAGCAGGACGTCCACCACCTGAAGCCCGGGGAGCGGGCCTGCGACCATCCCGGCTGCATGCGGGTGGCGACGGCGCGCGCGCCCAAGGCGCGCGACATGCTGCACGAGCACTACTGGTTCTGTCAGCCGCACGCGGCCGAGTACAATCGCAACTGGAACTTCTTCGCCGGCCTGCCCGAGGCGGAAGTGCGCCGCCGCCAGCAGGAAGAGCTGATGACCGGCGGCCGTCCCACCTGGGAGATGAAGGCCGGCCGCATGAGCCGCGAATCCGCGGCCTTCGCCAACAAGTTCGGCACCGGCCAGGGCTACCGCGATCCGTTCAACATGTTCGGCGGCGGCGGGCAGCATGCGCGTAAGCCCGAGCCCGAGAGCCGCAAGCTGGGCAAGATCGAGCGCAATGCGCTGGCCGACCTTGATCTGGACGAGGACGCCGACGGCCCCAAGATCCGCGCCCGCTACACCGAGCTGGTGCGCCGCCTGCACCCCGACGCCAACAACGGCGACCGCTCGGGCGAACACCGCCTGCAGCGGGTGATTCGTTCGTACCAGGCGCTGCGCAAGGCCGGGATGGTCTGAGTCTTCCTTTCCCACGATGTCGGAGAGGACGTCATTTCGTGTGCGCCACGACCCAGTCGCCGATCACCTTCAGGGCGGCCGGCGCGATGGTCTCCTCGATGTCCGCGTACTCGCCGACCGCGCCCGTCTTGGCCGTCTGGAACAGGTGGTTCAGGCCCGGCAGCGGCACGATGGTGACGTCCGGGTTCGCGGCGGTGGCCGCCTTGATGCCGGACAGGTTGAGGTCGGAGATCACCTGCAGGTCCTTGGTCCCGTTCACGGCCAGGATCGGCGCCTTCACCGCCCGCAGCGTCGGCGCCGGATCGTAGGCCATCAGCCCGCGGTACCAGTCCGAGCTGAGCCGGCGGGCCGCCGCCTGGACGTTGGCGGGCGTGACCCCGAGCGGCGCGCCTTCGCGCAGTAGGACGACAGTGGCGCGGGCCTCGGCGGCCGCGTGGTCATTGGCGTCCTTGGTGGCCTCGGTGACGTGCTCGGCCACCAGCTGGGCCTGGCGCGTCACCTCGGGCGAGGCGCCCATGTAAGGGGCGAGCGCGGCGCGCTGGGCGGCCATGGCGGCGCCGGTGGGCGCGCCGACGCCGGCCATCAGCACCACGAACGCGATCTTCGGCTCCGTCGCGGCGACCATGGGCGCGACGACGCCGCCCTCGCTGTGGCCGATCAGGCCGACGCGCTTCGGGTCGATCTCGGGCCGGGCCCGCAGGAAGGCGGCGGCGGCCGCCGCGTCGACGGCGAAGTCCGCCGTGGTCGCCTTGGCGAAGTCGCCGGTGGATTTCGCGAAGCCCCGGTCGTCGTAGCGCAGCACGGCGATCCCGCGCCGGGTCAGGTCGTCGGCCAGCACCAGGAACGGCTTGTGGCCCAGCAGGCTCTCGTCGCGGTCCTGAGCGCCGGAGCCGGTGATCAACACTGCGGCCGGGAACGGTCCGGCGCCCGGCGGCAGGGTCAGCGTGCCGGCCAGCCGCACGCCGGGCGCGCTGTCGAAGGCGACCTCCTCCTCGCGGTAGGGATAGGGCTTCACCGGGACCTGCGGGCGGCGCGCCTCGGCCGCGGTCGCGCGGCGGGTCAGGATCAGCGGCGCCGGACGGCCCTGGGTCCATTCGCCGGCTATGGTGCGCCCGTCGGCGGCCAGGACGCCGGCGAACCGGGCGTGGAGTTCGTGGTGGGTGAACGCGACGTCGGCCCCGTCGCGGGTGATCGTGGTGGCCGGCATGCCGAAGGCGAGCTGGTCGGGCGAGTCCAGCAGGGCGACCGTGCCATAGGCGCCGGTCTTCACGTGCAGCACCAGGCGCAGGGTGGCCTGCCCGACCGTCAGCGCGCCCTCCCAGTCGCCGTCTAGCCCCTGGACCACCGGCCCCTTCGGGATGTCGCCGCGCGCCAGCACCAGGGGCTGGTCGCCGGCGGCTGTGACCCAGTGGCCGACCCAAGCGGCCTTCACCGGGTCCCATGCTCCGTCGAAGCGGCCGCCGGCCGGGCGGTAGGCGAAGCCGAGGTGCGCGCCGTCGCTCTTCACATCCTCCAGCGGCATGTCGCGGCCCGCCTGCTCGGGGCTGAAGATCGCGCCCTCCAGGCCGCCGCCCGCCGCGGGCTTCAGCTTCACCGCGACGCGGATCACGCCCGTACGGAGGGTCAGGGCGCCATGCCAGGTCCCCGCCGCCGCTTCCGCGCGCGCCGCGTCCGCCAGCAGCAGGCTCATCGCCAGGACGGCCGCCGCGAGGCCGATCGCCCAACGCATCACGAAAGCCCTCATGTCCGGCTCCTCAGGTCTCGGATTGCGCGGCGGTCGCGGCCTGGGCCAGGCCGAGGATCCCGCCGGGGTTCATGGCGTCGACCATCGAGGTCGGCAGCAGGATGGTGGCCCCGCCCTCCTTGGTGGTCTCGTAGATGATGTTCATGGCCCGCAGCTGCAGCGCCGCGGGCGAGCGGGCGTAGATGTCGGCCGCTTCCACGAACTTGATCGCCACCTCCTGTTCGGCCTGGCCCAGGGCCACCCGCGCCAGCCGCTCGCGCTCCGCCTGCGCCTGGCGGCTCATGGCGTCCTGCAGGGCGGCCGGCACGCCGATGTCGCGGATCTCCACCGAGATCACGGAGATGCCCCAGTCGCCGGTCTTGCGCCCGATCACCTCGCGCAGCAGCTCGTCGCCCTGCTTGCGCTCGGCCAGCAGAGTCGACAGCATCGAGGAGCCGACCATCTCGCGCAGCGAGGTCTCGGACACCTGGGAGATGGCGCGGCGGTAGTCGTTGATCTCGAGCGCCGCCCGCTCGGTGTCGTGCACCTGCCAGAACACCACCGCGTCGATGTTCACCGGCACCGTGTCCTTGGACAGCGCATGCTGGGCGTTGAACTCGGTGGTCTGGATCCGCTGGTCGATCCAGTAGGCCACCTGGTCGACCACCGGGATGACCAGGAACAGGCCGGGGCCAGCGATCTTGTCCAGCCGGCCCAGCCGCAGGACCACCGCCCGCTCCCACTGGTTGGCCATCTTCAGCGTCAGCGGAACAAGGGCGCCGATGACGACGGCGACCGCACCGATCCACTTGGCGGCGAGCCCATCGACCAGCGCGGCCAGGATCATGCCGCCCGCGATGAACAGGCTGGCGATCACCACGGACAGCGGGTTGGCGTCCTTCAGCTTCGGCATCGAACCCATGTCGATCCTCAGGTTAGGGCTGGCGGGGTTCATCATCATCGGACGTTCTCCTTCGCGGCGGCGAGCGCTGTGATCTTCTGAGCGAGCACCAGGGGATCGACCCCGGCGGCGGCGGCGGTGGCCAGGACCTGGCGGGCGAGCCGCTCGGCCTCGGCGTCATGATCGGGGCCCTGCAGCGCAGCGGGCGGTTCGGCGACGAAGCTGCCTCGGCCGCGGACCAGGACGAGCGCGCCCGCGCGCTCCAGGTCGTCGTAGGCGTGGCGCACCGTGTTCAGGTCGATCCGGAAAGCCACCGCCACCTGGCGCATGGTTGGCATCTGGTCGCCGGGCTTCAGCGCGCCCGCGCCCATGGCCCGCAGGAACTGCTCGCGGAGCTGCACATAGATCGGGACGCCGGTGTCCTCGATCCGGATGCCGCTCAGCAATTGCTCCTGTGTATGCATACACTCATACAATCCCCCGGCGCCCGTTCGGTCAATCGGAATCGAACGGCGTGACTCCGGCGCGGCCCCAGAGCAGGCTGCGGCCAACGAACAAGCATCCCTGGGGAAACACGATGAAGCTCCACGTCCTGGCGGCCGCCATGGCCCTGCTCGCGACGGGCCCGGCCCAGGCGGCGAAGGCGCCGCCCAAGGGCGTCGAGCTCTACGCCATGGACTGTGGCCGGCTGACCATGGAGAACGCCGACGGCTATGCTGACGACGGCGCCTACAAGGGCCGGAAGGCGACGATGGTCGTGCCCTGCTACCTGGTCCGCCATCCGAAGGGCGACCTGATCTGGGATACCGGCGTGCCGCAAGCCATCGCCGACATGCCCAACCACGCCGCGCCGGGCGGCGTCGTGGTCACCCGTAAGCTGACCGACCAGTTGAAGGAACTGGACCTGACCCCCGCCGACATCGAGTTCCTGTCGGTCTCGCACAGCCACTTCGACCACATCGGCAATGCGGGCCTGTTCGCCGGCTCCACCTGGATCGTCGACGCCGACGAGCGCGCGCACGCCTTCCGCCCCGCCGCGCGGAGCAGCGCGCAGCAGTTCGCGGCCTATTCCGCGCTGGAGACCGCCAAGACCGTGCTGATCGAGGGCGAGGCCAGCTACGACGTGTTCGGCGACAAGTCGGTCACCGTCATCCAGGCGCCCGGCCACACGCCGGGACATGCGGTGCTGCTGGTGCGGCTGAAGAGCGGGCCGGTGCTGCTGACGGGTGACATGTGGCACATCGCCGACAGCCGCCCGAACCGCCGCGTGCCGCGGTTCAACTCCAACCGCGAGCAGAGCCTGAAGTCCATGGACATGGTCGAGGCCCTGGCCAAGGAGACCAAGGCCCGCGTGGTGCTGCAGCACGTGCCCGAGGACTTCGACAGCCTGCCGAAGTTCCCGCAGCCGCTGCGCTAGGGGGCCGCGCCGTGGGCGAGCTGATCAGCGGGGCGCGACGCCTGGGATCGGAGGCGCTGGCCGAGCGGGCCGCGCGGGCGGCGGCGGGGCTGGCCAGCCTCGGCATCGGGGCGGGCGACCTGGTGGCGCTCTACCTGCGCAACGACCTGCCGTTCTTCGAGGCCAGCACCGCGGCCGGCCTGCTGGGCGCCTATCCGACGCCGGTGAACTGGCACTACACGCCCGACGAGGCGGCCTATCTGTTCGAGAACTCGGGCGCCAAGGCGATCGTCATCCACGCCGACCTGTTCCCGCCGATCCGCGAGGCGCTGCCGCCGGGCGTGCCGGTGCTGGTCGTGCCCACGCCGCCCGAGATCGCCGAGGCCTATGGCATCGACGCTGCCCCAACTCCGGCCGGGATGCTCGAGTGGGCCCCCTGGCTGGAGAGCTTCGATCCCCTGCCGCCGGGCGGGGCGGAGGCGCCGGGCACGATCATCTACACGTCGGGCACCACCGGCCGGCCCAAGGGCGTGCGCCGCGCGCCGCCCAGCGCCGAACAGGCGATGACGACAGCCATGATCATCGGCCAGGCGTTCGGCTTTATGGGCTATGGCCCGCCGGACGAGATGGTCACCGTGGTGACCGGGCCGATGTACCACTCCGCGCCCAACGCCTACGGCCTGACCGCCGCGCGGCTGGGCGCCACGGTGGTCCTACAGCCGCGGTTCGATCCCGAGGAACTGCTGGCGATGATCGAGCGCCACCGGGTCACGCACCTGCACATGGTGCCGATCATGTTCCACCGGTTGCTGAAGCTGCCGGACGACATCAAAGCGAAGTACGACCTGTCGTCGTTGAAGTTCGTGGTGCATGCCGCGGCGCCCTGCCCGCCGCCGATCAAGCGGGCGATGATCGAGTGGTGGGGGCCGGTGATCAACGAGTACTACGGCTCGACCGAGGTCTCGGCAGTCACCTTCTGCACTTCAGAGGACTGGCTGAGCCACCCCGGCACGGTCGGCAAGCCGTGGCCGCAGGCTGATGTCCGGGTCATCGGCGCCGACGGCGAATCCTTGCCCGCCGGCGAGGTCGGCGAGGTGGTCGCACGCATCCGCGGCATGGCCGATTTCACCTATCACGGCGACGACCAGAAGCGGCGCGACAGCGAGAAGGCCGGGCTGATCGCTCCCGGGGACGTCGGCTACTTCGACAAGGACGGGTTCCTCTATCTCTGCGACCGGGCCAAGGACATGATCATCTCGGGCGGGGTGAATATCTACCCCGCCGAGATCGAAGCCGAGCTGCTGAAGATGCCCGGGGTTGCCGACTGCGCCGTATTCGGCGTGCCCGACGAGGAATTCGGAGAAGGCGTCCATGCCGTCGTTCAGCCCAGCGAAGGGGCGGATGTCACCGAGGCGTCCGTGAAGGCCTACCTTCGCGAGCACATCGCTGGTTACAAGATGCCCCGCCGCGTCGACCTGGCCGCCGACCTGCCGCGCGAGGACTCTGGCAAGATCTTCAAGCGGAAGCTGCGCGAGCCGTTCTGGGAAGGCATGGAGCGCCGGATCTAGATCTCGGACGGCATCCGCTCGGTGTCGACCACGGCCTGGAGCGCCGGCGAATAGCGACCGCCGGTGACAGTGTCGCCGTTCACGGTCGCGTCCACCTTGGCGATGATCTCCGGCGACAGCGTGACCCCGGCGGCGGCGGCGTCCTCGCGCATGTGGTCGGGCTTCGTCGTACCGGGGATCGGGATGATGATCCCGTCCTTCTGCAGCAGCCAGGCCATGCAGAGCTGGGCCGGCGTGCAGTCCGCCTCGGCGGCGATGGCCTTGAAGGCCTCGAGCAGTTTCAGGTTGGCCTGGTAGGCCTCGCCCTGGAAGCGGGGCATGGCCCTGCGGATGTCGCCGTCCCCGAACTGCGATGGGTCGGGCGCGCCGCCGGCCAGGAAGCCGCGGCCCACCGGCGAGAAGGCGACGAACGCCACGCCCAGCTCGCGGCAGGCGTCCAGCACCGCGATCTCCGGATTGCGG
>Ga0209257_1003134_pt1 | contig 14754 bp, 16 predicted proteins | sample AraplaCvi_mCL_r2_FD_184277 | JGI IMG/M metagenome (GOLD analysis project Ga0209257, IMG submission 184277) | Arabidopsis root microbial communities from North Carolina, USA - plate scrape MF_Cvi_mCL_r2 (SPAdes) (version 2) | ecosystem: Host-associated > Plants > Roots > Endosphere | place: USA...
CTCCGCCCGCATCGCCGGTTACGACGATGAACTCGCCCAGGCCATCGCCAACGAGGCGCGCCGCCAGGAGGACCACGTCGAGCTGATCGCCTCGGAAAACTACGCCTCGCCGCGCGTGATGGAAGCCCAGGGCAGCGTGCTGACCAACAAGTACGCCGAAGGCTACCCGGGCAAGCGCTACTACGGCGGTTGCGAGTACGTGGACGTCGCCGAACAGCTCGCGATCGAGCGCCTGAAGCAGCTCTTCGGCGCGGACTATGCGAACGTCCAGCCGCATTCGGGTTCGCAGGCCAACCAGGCCGTGTACCTCGCGCTGCTCAATCCGGGCGACACGATCCTGGGCATGTCGCTGGCGCACGGCGGCCACCTCACCCACGGCGCGAAGGTCAACGTCAGCGGCAAGCTGTTCAACGCGATCCAGTACGGCGTCAACGACCAGGGCCTGATCGACTACGACGAAGTCGAGAAGCTCGCGCTGGAGCACAAGCCGAAGATGGTCGTCGCCGGTTTCTCGGCGTACTCGCAGCAGATCGACTGGGCCCGCTTCCGCGCCATCGCCGACAAGATCGGCGCGTACCTGTTCGTCGACATGGCGCACGTCGCCGGCCTCGTCGCCGCCGGCGTGTATCCGAACCCGCTGCCGCACGCGCACGTGGTCACCTCGACCACGCACAAGACGCTGCGCGGCCCGCGCGGCGGCTTCATCGTCGCCAAGGGTGCCGGCGAGGAAATCGAGAAGAAGCTGCAGTCGATCGTCTTCCCGGGCATCCAGGGCGGTCCGTTGATGCACGTCATCGCCGCCAAGGCGGTGGCCTTCAAGGAAGCGCTGGAGCCGGAGTTCACCGCCTACCAGCAGCAGGTCGTGAAGAACGCGCAGGCGATGGCGAAGGTCATCATCGACCGCGGCTACAAGATCGTCTCCGGCGGCACGCAGAACCACCTCATGCTGATCGACATGATCGGCAAGGGCGTGACCGGCAAGGACGCGGAAGCCGCACTGGGCAAGGCGCACATCACGGTCAACAAGAACGCCGTGCCGAACGATCCGCAGAAGCCGTTCGTCACCTCCGGCCTGCGCATCGGCACGCCGGCGGTCACCACGCGCGGTTACCTCGAAGCCGACTGCGTCGAGCTGGCGAACTGGATTTGCGACGTGCTGGACGCGCCGAAGGACGAAGGCGTGATCGCCGCGGTGCGCGGGAAGGTCACGGCGCAGTGCCAGAAGTTCCCGGTGTATGGCTGAGAGCGGGGATTCGGGATGAGGGGATTCGAGATTCGCGAACGGTGTCATCGGCTGTTGCTTTCACGAATCACAAATCCCTGATCACGAGTCCCGGCCTCCCATGCATTGCCCCTTCTGCCAGCACAACGACACCCGCGTGATCGACTCGCGCGTGTCCGACGACGGCGCGACGATCCGCCGTCGTCGCGTCTGCGAAGCCTGCGGCGAGCGTTTTTCCACGCAGGAAACCATCGAACTCAAGCTGCCGCTGATCATCAAGAGCGACGGACGCCGCGAGGCGTTCGACGCGCGCAAGCTGCGCGCCAGCTTCGATCGCGCGCTGCAGAAGCGACCCGTTTCGGAGGAGCAGATCGAGTCCTCCGTGCGTGCCGTCGTGCACCACCTGCGCATGACCGCCGAACGCGAACTGCAGTCGCGCCGCGTTGGCGACTTCGTGATGACCGAGCTGCGCAAGCTCGACCACGTCGCCTACGTGCGCTTCGCTTCGGTGTATCGCGCGTTCCAGGACGTGGCCGATTTCCGCGAGGAACTCGATCGCCTGGAAAGCGACGCTTCCGCTGAAGGCCAGTTGCCGCTGCTGGACGAGGAAGCCGAGCCGTCGCCGCGCAAAGGCAAGCGTTGATGCAGACGCCTTCGAACAACATGCTTTCGAACAGCACGTTTACCGCGACCGACCACGCGATGATGGCCCGCGCGCTGCGGCTGGCCGAACGCGGTGCGTACACGACCAAGCCCAATCCGATGGTCGGTTGCGTGGTCGCGCACGGTGACGAGGTCGTCGGCGAAGGCTGGCACGAGCGCGCCGGTGAACCGCATGCCGAAGTGCATGCATTGCGCGCTGCAGGCGAACGCGCGAAAGGCGCGACCGCCTACGTGACGCTCGAACCCTGCGCGCACACCGGCCGCACCGGTCCCTGCGCCGACGCACTGATCGCCGCCGGCGTTTCGCGCGTGATCGCGGCGATGCGCGACCCGTTTCCGCAGGTCGACGGCGCCGGTTTCGAGAAACTGCGCGCGGCCGGCATCGACGTCGCGTCGGGCCTGATGGAAGCGCAGGCGCGCGCACTCAATCGCGGGTTTCTTTCTCGCGTCGAACGCGGGCGGCCGTGGCTGCGCGTGAAGCTCGCCACCAGCCTGGACGGGCGCAGCGCGCTCGCCAACGGTGAATCGAAGTGGATCAGCGGCGAGGCATCGCGCCTGGACGTGCAGCACTGGCGCGCGCGCAGTGGCGCGATCGTGACCGGCGCCGGCACGGTGCTGGCCGACGATCCGGCGCTCACGGTGCGCCTGGGCGACGACACTGCGTTCGTGCCGCCGTTGCGCGTGGTGCTCGATCCGGGCCTGGCGACGGTCGCGCGCGGCCGGGTGCGCGAAGGCGATGCGCCGACGCTCTATCTGCATGCGCCCGATGCGAAGGCGCCGCGCGGTTTCCAAGCGGATCATGCGGCGGTGCCCGTGCACGAAGGCCGCTTCGATCTGCATGCCGTGTTGCGCCTGCTCGCCGAACGCGGCGTCAACGAGATCCAGCTCGAAGCCGGCGCAACGCTTGCGGGCGCATTCCTGGGCGCGGGTCTCGTCGACGAAGTGCTGCTTTATGTCGCGCCCGTGCTGCTGGGCGAACGTGCGCGCCCGCTGTTCGATGGCCTTGCCATCGACACGATGGCGCAGAAATTGAAGATGGCGATCGTGGAGTCGCGCTACATCGGGCAGGACATCCGCCTGCTGCTGCGGCCCGACTCGTCGACCTGACCACATCACCCGGGAGGCGCACATGAGCGGTGCGAACTTCAAGGACCACTTCTCCGGCGTCGCCGATGCCTACGCGCAGGCGCGACCGGAATACCCGGACGAGCTCTTCGACGTGATCGCCGCGATCGTTCCGCCGCGCGCACGCGTGTGGGAACCGGGCTGCGGCAGCGGGCAGGCCACGCGCGGACTCGCGGCGCGATTCGCGCACGTGCACGCGACGGAACCGAGCGCGAAGCAGCTTGCGCAGCATTGGGCGCAACCGGGCACCGACGCGGTGAGCCTCGCGGTCGAGCCGGGCGAACGCACGTCGCTGCCGGATGCGAGCGTCGAACTGGTGGCGGTCGCACAGGCGCTGCACTGGTTCGACCGGACGAAGTTCTTCGCCGAATGCGCGCGCGTGCTCACGCCGGGCGGCGTGCTGGCCGCATGGGGGTATGGCGATTTCCTCGCGCCGGAAGGCATGGTCGAGGCAGTGGAGGATTTCCGCAGCCGCATCGATCCGTACTGGCCGCCGGAGCGCGCGCAGATCGACGCGCATTACGCCGGCTATGACTGGCCGTTCCCGGCATTGCCGGCGCCTGCGCTGTGGCTGGAGGCGGAGTGGTCGCTGGCGCATTTCCTGCGCTACCTCTCGAGCATGTCGGCGGTTGCGCGCTGCGCCGCGGACACCGGCGAGGACCCCGTCGCCCGCCATGCGCCCGCGCTGGCCGCGGCCTGGGGCGACGCGGACGAGGCGCGGACGATCCGATGGCCGCTGTTCCTGCACCTGCGGCAGAAACCCTGACGGCGCCCCGCGTGAAGGCGAGGGGCACAGGCGGAACACTGCATCCGGCCGGCCATCCCGGGGTCGGATGCTAGAATTCGCCGGCCGGTTCGCCGGCAGCCACAACACGTAACGTCTTCAGGGCGGGGTGTGATTCCCCACCGGCGGTAGGTGCGACGACGCTCTCGCAGGCGTTCTCGCACGAGCCCGCGAGCGCTTCGGCATTGATGCGAGTCCCTCGCACCAGCCCGCACATCCCTGTGCGGACTCTTCAATGTGGAAGGTCAGCAGATCCGGTCCAATGCCGGAGCCGACGGTCGGAAAGCGCGAGCTTTCCGGAAAGTCCGGATGAAAGAAGACAGCCGCACACGGCCGCGCGCCGTGCGCCTGCCTCATGCCTTGAGGCGTTTTTCGCTCATTCTTTGATCGGGAAACGTTTCAATGATCCAGCGCTTCAACCCCTCCGCCGCCTCCACGCAGGAGGCACGCTGATGTTCACCGGCATCATCGAAGGCGTCGGCCGCCTGGCCGCGCTCGAACGCCGCGGCGGCGACGTCCGCCTCTCCGTCGACGTCGGCAACCTGCCGTTCGACGCCGTGCAGCTGGGCGAAAGCATCGCGGTCAACGGCGTGTGCCTGACTGTGATCGAGTTCGACGCGAACACGTTCGCCGCCGATGCATCGAACGAAACACTCGCGCTCACCACGCTGGGTGCGCTGGCCGTCGGCGACGCGCTGAACCTGGAACGTGCGATGCGACCGACCGATCGCCTCGGCGGGCATCTGGTCAGCGGCCATGTCGATGGACTGGGGCATGTGGTGCGCATCGAGCCCGACGCACGCGCGCAACGCTGGCGCTTCGCCGCACCGAAGCCGCTGCTGCGCTACATCGCGAAGAAAGGTTCGATCTGCGTGGACGGCGTCAGCCTCACGGTGAACGAAGTCGACGACGCCGGTTTCGATGTCGCGCTGATTCCGCATACAGTCGCGAACACGCGCTTCGCGCACACGCGGGCGGGCGATGCGGTGAACCTGGAGATCGACCTCGTCGCGCGCTACGTCGAACGGCTGCTCGCCGGTCGTGCGGAACAGGAACAGGGGAAATAACGCCATGGCCTTCAGCCCGATTCCCGAACTGCTCGAAGAGATCCGCAACGGCCGCATGGTCGTCATCGTCGACGACGAGGACCGCGAGAACGAAGGCGACCTGATCATGGCCGCCGAACTCGTGCGGCCGCAGGACATCAACTTCATGGTCACGCACGCGCGTGGCCTGGTGTGCCTGTCGCTCACGCGCGAGCGTTGCCGCCAGCTCGGCCTGCCGCCGATGGTCCGCGACAACACGTCGCCGCACCACACCAACTTCACCGTCAGCATCGAAGCGGCCGAAGGCGTGACCACCGGCATCAGCGCCTACGATCGCGCGCATACCGTGCGCACGGCGGTGCGTCCGGATGCTTCGGCGAGCGACCTGTCGCAGCCGGGCCACATCTTTCCGCTGCAGGCGCAGCCGGGCGGCGTGCTCAATCGCGCCGGGCATACCGAAGCGGCGAGCGACCTGGCGCTGCTGGCCGGGCTGGAGCCGGCCGGCGTGCTGGTCGAGATCCTCAACCCCGACGGCAGCATGGCGCGCCGGCCGGAGCTGGAAGCCTTCGCGGCCGAGCACGGGCTGAAGATCGGTTCGATCGAGGAGCTGATCCGCTACCGCCTCGCCACCGAGCACACCGTCGAACGCGTGGATGCACGCGCGATCGAGACCGAGCACGGCCCCTTCGAGCTGTTCACCTACCGCGACCGCCTCAGCCACGCGCTGCATTTCGCCCTGCGCCGCGGCGAGCCCGAACCCGGCACGCCGACGCTGGTGCGCGTGCACGTGCAGAACCCGCTGGCCGACGCGCTGCACTGGCGGCGGCCGGACTTCGGACCGGCCGTGGGCGACGTGCTCAGGGTGATCGCCGACGAAGGCCGCGGCGCGCTGGTGCTGCTGGCCGACCACGCCGACACCGACACGCTGCTGGCCCGCATCCGCGCGCCGCAGCATGCCGACGAGGCCGGTCCCACCCGCGGCCACGCGCTGGCCGAATGGCGGCGCAATGGCGCCGGCGGCCAGATCCTCGCCGACCTGGGCCTGGGCAAGCTGCGCGTGATGGGCACGCCGCGCAAGCAGATCGGGCTGGCGGGGTTCGGGCTGGAGGTGGTGGAGTACGTCGAAATCCCGCATTGATGCCGCGCTCCTCCCCTGTAAACAGGGGAGGGAGCCTGCACAGGTTAGAATCCCCGCCCTTCATGAAGAACGCCCCATGACCCACTACGAAGGCGACCTGCGCAGCCCCGAGGGCGCGCGATTCGCGATCATCGCCAGCCGCTGGAACCCGCGCATCACCGATACGCTGGTCGCCGGCGCGCGCAAGACCTTCGCCGAGAACGGGGTGGCCGAGTCCGCGGTCGACGTCGTCCGCGTGCCCGGCGCGTGGGAAATCCCCGTCGTCGCTGCGCGCCTGGCCAAGGCCGGTCGGCATGCGGCGGTGGTCGCGCTGGGCTGCGTCATTCGCGGCGATACGCGTCATTACGAACAGGTCGCCGATGGCTGCTCCGACGGCCTGATGCGCGTGCAACTGGATTACGGCATGCCGGTCGCCAACGGCGTGCTGGCCGTGGAGCGTCACGAGGATGCCGAGGCCCGCGCCGGCGGCACGCACGGCAACAAGGGCGAGGAAGCGGCGCTGGCCGCACTTGAAATGAGTCATCTGCTGGGGCAATTGCCATGAACCGTCGTCGTCCGGATGGAATCGATCCCGTTGCCCGCTCGCGTGCGCGTCGCCGCGCCCTGCAGGCCGTCTATGCATGGCAGATGTCGGGTTCGAGCGCGCGCGACGTGATCTCGCAGTTCGCCCACGAACAGGCCAAGGAACAGGCGGACCTGGAGTATTTCGAAGACCTCGTGCGCGGAGTCGAGGCGAACGTCGAGTCGCTGGACGAAGCGCTCAAGCCGTTCCTCGATCGCGACATCGAACAGGTCGACGCCATCGAACGCGCCGCGCTGCGCATCGCCGCCTACGAGCTGCGCCTGCGTCCGGACGTGCCGTACCGCGTGGTCATCAACGAGGCCATCGAAAGCGTGAAGCGCTTCGGCGCCGAGCACGGCCACACCTACGTCAACGGCGTGCTCGACCACGCCGCCGCCGATTGGCGCGCCACCGAAGTGAGCGCGGGCAAGCCGCCGAGGAAAGCATGAAGACGCCGCGCAAGGCCGTGCTGGCGGGCGTGCTGCTCGCGATGGCCGGCACAGCCACTGCGTCCGACTCCGTGCCGACCGCGTCACTGCGCCCGGCTGCGGATCGTGAGGCATGCGCGAGCGAGAACCTGATGCTGGACGGTGCGAAGAGCCAACTTGCGCTGTGCGTGAAGTCGGCCATGTTCCGGAACGACGAGTACACGTTGAAGATCGACGGCCAGTCCGTCGCGACCGGCATCGACGACGAAACCACGCACGGTGTGACGGGGCAGTTCGGGGATCGCCCCGTTGGCCTGGTCTGTACGCCGGTACACGAAAAGCGCGGTGAACCGACGCCGGGCCTGGTCGAGGCGTTCATGAAGAAAGGCATGAGCGAGGAGCAGGCGCGCAAGACGGCCGACCTGACGACGACGGTGGAGGCGGCTCGCGATTGCGCGGTCAGCGTGAGCGACACCGTCCGCTGGAACGTTCGCGTCCAGTTCTAGTCGCGGCCGTGGCCGAATTCGACCTGATCGAACGCATTCGTCGCCGCGTCAACGCGCGCGACGATGTCGTGCTGGGCATCGGTGATGATGCGGCGTTGTTGCGCGTCCCGGCCGGCCGGCTGCTGGTCGTGGCGGCCGACACGCTGAACGCGGGCGTGCATTTTCCCGAGGACACCGCGCCGGCCGATGTCGGCTGGAAGTCGCTCGCGGTGAACCTTTCCGACCTCGCCGCGATGGGCGCGAAGCCGGCGTGGTGCGCGCTGTCGCTATCGTTGCCCGGCGGCGACGCGCACTGGGTCGACGGCTTCGTCGACGGCTTCCTCGAACTCGCCCACGCGCACGGCGTCGCGCTGGTCGGCGGCGATACCACGCGCGGCCCGCTTTCGATCAGCGTGACGGTGCACGGTTTCGTCACGCCCGGACGCGCCCTGCGTCGCGATGCGGCGCGCGTCGACGACGACCTCTGGGTGAGCGGCACGCCTGGCGATGCCGCCGGTGCGTTGGCGCAGTGGCGCGAAGGTGGGACGCGCGATGCCGTCCTGCGTTCGCGCCTGGATCGCCCGACGCCGCGCCTCGCCCTCGGCGCCGCACTGGCCGACGTCGCGAACGCGTGCATCGATGTGTCCGACGGCCTGCTCGCCGATCTGGGCCACGTCTGCCGTGCGAGCAACGTCGGTGCGCGCGTCGAGCTCGACCGGCTTCCGGCGTCCGACGCGCTGCGTGCCGCGTACGATGAAGCAGCCCGCCATGCGCTTCAGGCCACCGGCGGCGACGATTACGAACTGTGCTTCACCGCCGCGCCGGACCTTCGCGACGAGATCGAACGGCTCGCACGCGAGGCGGGCACGCCGGTCGCGCGTATCGGCGTCATCGAAGCGGGCGAGGGCGTTCGCGCCTTCGATGCAACGGGTGCGCGTTGGCAACCCGACCAAACGGGCTATCAGCACTTCGCCTGAGTTTGCGGCGTAAGATCGGGCCGCAGGCCGGCCGTCGCATCGACGCCGGCGTTCCCCGTTCGACAAGGAGGATTCCCGTGGAAACGAGAGTGCTGCTCGGCCTGCTGTTCTTCATCATCCCGACCGTGCTGCTGGCGATCGGATTCTTCGTCCAGCGCAGGCGCGGCAAAATGGCCAACAACTGGGGCGCCGTGGTGCTGGTGATCCTGTGCTGGGTGGTCGGCATGATGCTGGTGATGCGCAAGCTCGACCAGTTCCTGTGACGCGTCTCGCTCAGTCGGGCAGCAGCTTGCCCGGGTTGAGGATGCCGTCCGGGTCGAACGCCGACTTCACCGCGCGCATCAGCGCGAGCGTCGGAGCGTCGATGGCCTGCGGCATGAATTCGCGCTTGGCCAGCCCGATGCCGTGCTCGCCCGACAGCGTGCCGCCCAGCGACAACGTCAACGCGAACACACGCGTCATCGCTCCATGCGCGCGTGCCGTCTGCGCCGCATCGTCGGGGTGGTAGAGCAGGTTGACGTGCAGGTTGCCGTTGCCCGCGTGGCCGAAGCAGACGATGGGCAGGTCGAACTCGCGCGACAACGCATGCACCCCGTCGACGAGCTGCGGGATGCGCGAAACCGGGACCACCACGTCTTCGTTGATCTTGCCCGGCGCCAGCGTGCGCAGCGACGGCGACAGCGCCTTGCGCGCGGCCCAGAGGTTCTCGCGCGCGGCTTCGTCGGCGGCATCGTCCAGCGACACCACGCCTTCGCCGTCCGCCGCGCGAATCAGCGCTTCCATGTCGTGCGGCAGCGTCTGCGCGTCGCCGTCGGCTTCGATCATCAGCAGCGCGCCGGCATCGGGCGGAAGGTCCGCGCCGCCGACATCGCGCGCCAGGCGCACGGCGTCGGCATCCATGAATTCCAGCATCGAGGGCGTCACCGGCTGCGCCATCAATCGCGCAACGGCCTGCGCGGCGGACGAGACGTCGCGATAGATCGCGCGCAGCGCGCGTCGCGATTTCGGCGACGGCGTGAGCCGCAGGCTCGCTTCGACGATCAAAGCCAGCGTGCCTTCGCTGCCGACGAGCAGGCGTTGCAGGTCGTAGCCAGTCGCGCCTTTCGTCGTCGCGGTGCCGCAGTGGATCAGCTCACCCGTGCCCGTGACGGCGGTAAGCGCGAGCACGTTGTCGCGCGTGGCGCCGTACTTCACTGCGCGCGGGCCGCCGGCGTTGCAGGCGAGGTTGCCGCCGATGCTGCTGTAGCCGGCGCTGGTCGGATCCGGCGGCCAGAACAGGCCGTGCGGTTTGAGTGCGGCCTGCAGATCGCCGTTGAGCACGCCCGGTTCGACCACCGCGCAGCGATCGCCCGGGCGGATGTCGAGGATGCGGTTCATGCGTTCGAACGACACCACCACACCGCCGGCGACGGGCACCGCCGCGCCGGTCGTGTTGGTGCCGCGCCCGCGCGCGATCACCGGCACGCGCGCCGCCCGGCAGGCGCGAACCAGTCCGACGACCTGTTCGCGCGTGGTCGGCAACGCCACCGCATCGGGCAGCGATTGCCGGCGCGAATTGTCGTAGGCGTACGTCAGGCGCTCGCTTTCGTCGGTCAGCCAGGCATCGCCCAGCAGCGATCGAAGTTCCGAGTCGAGCGAGTGCGGCAACGGCGTCATGGACGCGAGGATACCGCCCGCCGCAACGCGAGGCCCACTGCGGCGAGCGCGGCGCAGGGCAGCCACACCCAGCGCAGCTCGGACGCCATCACCGCCACGCCGCGTGCGCTGAAGAAGCCGTTGCCGATGGGCGATACGGCGATCGGTCGCCATGGCGCGAACAGGCGCGCATCCGACCACGGCCACCACAGCGCAACGCCGAGGCCGCCGTTGGTGAGCGCGTCCAGGAGCGGGTGGGACGCCGCGCAAGCGAACAGCCACGCCGCCGCGAGCCACGCGCGCACGCCGAAGTAGCGATGCGTCATAGCGCCGATCGCGCCCACGATCGCCGCGAAGAACAGCGAATGGCTGGCGCCGCGATGGCCGAAATCGTCCGCGTACGCGATGCCCAGTTTGAACGCCACCACGTCGGCATCGGGCAGCATCGCGGCGAGCATGCCTGCCGCGATGAGTTTCGGCGGCAATCGCCGCGCACCGCACGCGATCCCGACGGCCAGTGGCACTACGGCGTGCGTGAAGATCGTCGGCATGTCATTTCCGACGACGGCGCCAGGTGCGCAGCGCGAACGCGGCAAGCGCGGCGGCGAGCCACAACGGCCACAGGTAGGCGATGCCGACGATCAGGTCGAGCGCGAGTCGTCCGCCTTCGGTCAGGGCCTGTCCGATACGCGTGAAGAAGCCCGGTCCCTCGCGGCGCATCGCCACTTCGAGATCCGGCCGTTCGGTGCGGCGCAATTGCGGCGACTGGTGCAGCGCAAGTCCGATCCGCGCGAACGCGATGCGGTCCTCCAGCTCGGCGCGCGCGACCGTCGCTTCGTCGCGCTGCGTCTGCGCGTCGGCGCGAGCGCCGATGGCTTCGGTTTTGTCGCCCGTCTTGCCCGGCGCACTGGCCGCTTGGGCCAGTGCCTGTTGCGCATCCTGATGTCGCGCGAAAGCAAGCTGCTGCCGCAGCAGGTCGAACTGCGCGTCCGTCGCCTCGAAGTTGCGCGTATCGAGGAACTCGATCTGCTCCGCGAGCGCGCGCAGGAACTCCTGCGTCCGCTCGCTCGGCACGCGCAGCGTCAGTGCGCCTTGCAGCGTGTAGGTCGCCAGCTCCACGCGCATTCCATCCCGCGTCGAGTGCGTGCGCGCGCCACCGTTCATTTCGGCACGGATGTTGTTGCGCTCGACGAAGCCGCCGTACTTCGCGGCCAGGTCTTCGATCGCCAATGCGGAGCGATACACGTCGCGCACGCGGAAGGCGACGCTGGCGGTACGGAGGAAGCGACGTCCCTCTGGCGCCTGCGTATTGGCTGCCGATTGCAGTTGCGTCTGCATGGGCGGCGGCGAGAGCGACTTCGCGGGCGCGGGCGCGGCCGCTGCGCTTTCTTCCCGCTCCGACAGAGTCGCGTGCGGAACATCCGCGGCGTCCGCGGCTGCCTCCTGCTCACTCTGGCGGGAGCAGCCGCCGAGCACCACCAATGCAAAAACCAGTACGGCCGTCCGGATCGCCATTCGCATCATCGTCCCCTGAGTGCGTCGTGAAAGTCGTGCGGCCCGATGCCGCGCTTACGGGACAACGCGTGTCCACGGGGATCGGGGTTGGCGGATCTTCGCCTAGACGTCGTCCGCGCGGAAGGCGTCTTTCATCCAGGTCAGGCGCGGTGATGCAGGGTCGCCATCGCCTTCGATCACGTCGAAGCGGCAGGGCGAGTTCGCGTATCCGGGATGGTGCGCGAGGAACGCGCTCGCCGCCTGCACCAGCTTGCGGCGTTTGTGCGCATCGACCGACGCCGCGCCGCCGCCGAAGCGTGCATCGCGGCGGAAGCGTACTTCGACGAACACCAGCGTGGCGCCGTCGAGCATGACCAGGTCGAGCTCGCCGAAGCGGTAGTTGGCGTTCGCCGCGACGTCGCGAAGGCCGGCGCGGCCGAGGTACGCGCGCGCGGCGGCTTCGACCGCCGCCCCGCGGGCGCGCCGATCAGCGGCGGGAGGCATCCGCCAGAGGCGTCGGGAGGCCCGCGCTGAAGGTCGACCACGACGGCGTGCGCTGCACGTTGCCGAAGCCGTCCAGGCGCAGCGTGCCGGTCGCGCCGTCGATGTGGCCGTCGGCGGTGGTGGCCAGGCGCTGCAGGTAGGCGGTGATCTGCCAGGCATCGAAACCGAAGGCGAACAGTCGCGCCGCCGGGCCCTTCGCGTTGTTGAGCTGCGAACCGGCGATCGCTGCCGGCGGCAGGCCCGGCACGCCGCGCGTGGTCCAGGTTTCGCTCGGGAATGCGATGCCGTCCAGCACGCGATCTTCTTCCGCCTTGCCAGTGCCCGAGAGCAACTGCGACGTCGCCACGCGCGGCTTGCCGGCCAGGCCAGCGATTGCCAGCTTCGGCATCAGCAGGCGCGCGCTGCTGCCCTTCACCGCGAGGAATACGGCGTCGACGCCGCCTTCCTTCTGAGCGTACGGAATGAAATCGGAGGTGCCTTCGCTGGCGACATCGGTCACCGTCGCGCCCCGCGCGGTGAGGCGTTCGCGCAGGCTGGCGACGGCACGCTGCTGCGTGTCGTCGACGGCGGCCACCACGAGTACGCGCTTGGCGCCGATGGCCAACAGGTGTTCGGCCGCGGCGATGCCTTCGTCGTCCGGCGACAGCGAGAAGCTCGCGTTACCCGCAGGAGGCGCGCCGTCGCCACGATTGAGCGTGAGCACCGGAACCTGGGGTGTGCCCCTGGCGAAGAGCGCGTTGACTTCGTCGCGACCGAGCGGCCCGACCACGAAGTCATTGCCTTCCACTGCTGCCCGGTCGTACGCGGCGAGCGCGCCGCCCGGCGCGGCGGTGTCGTAGAAGCTCACGTCGGGGCGGCGGCGCGGTTCGCCGTAATAGCCGGCGAGGAAGCCATCACGCACCGGCGCAGCCGCGACGGCGAGGTTGCCCGACATCGGCAGCAGCACGGCCAGCTTCACCGGCGGGCGGTAGCCGTCCTGTTCGGCGGCTGGGCGGCCGGCGGCATCGAAGTTCCAGCCGGTGCGATCGAACGCGCGCGGCAGCGGCAGGCCGCGACGCAGCAGCGCCTGGCCGGCGTGGTTGTAGAGCGGATCGCCCGCGGCCAGCGATGCGGCTTCGCGAGCGAGGGTGGCGTTGTCGAGGGTGGCCAGCAGGCGTTCGATCTCGCGATCGTTCGCGCTGCGCGCCGCGCCCGTGAGGGCCGCGCCATTGCGCGCCAGTTCGCCGGCCTGGGCGATGGTCGGGTTGCGGCTCTGCTGCGAGGTCGTGCCGCCGGGGGTGGACACGGTCGCGCAACCGCCCAGCAGCACGGCGCCGAACGCCGCCGCACAGATCCACTTCATCGCCCGGCTGTTGGAAGCTCGAATCATCTGCATGCAATGCCGCGACGCGGCGTTCCTGAGGGACCGGTTAGGATTCTACCCGGCCCCACCGCAGACGCACGATGCATACGCCCCAGTCCGCCGTCCCGAAACCAGGCGGCTCGAAAGCCCCCGGCACACTTCACGTGGTCGCCACGCCCATCGGCAACCTGGGCGATCTTTCGACCCGTGCGCTGGAAACGCTCAAGACGGTCGATGCGATCTGCGCCGAAGACACGCGCCATACGCGGCAATTGCTCTCGCACTTCGGGATGGAGCGTCCGCTGATCGCGCTGCATGAACACAACGAGGACGGGCAGGCGGCCCAGCTGGTCGCTCGGTTGCAAGCGGGCGAATCTTTCGCGCTGGTGTCGGACGCGGGCACGCCGCTGGTGAGCGATCCCGGCTTTCGCCTGGTCCGAGCGGCCCGCGCGGCAGGCTTGCGCGTCTCGCCCGTGCCCGGCGCCTGCGCCGCCATTGCGGGCCTGAGTGTCGCCGGCATGCCAAGCGACCGCTTCGTATTCGAAGGCTTCCTGCCTGCGAAGGCCTCGGCTCGCCGGGAGCGTCTGTCGCGACTGACGGGTGAAGTGCGCACGCTGATCTTTTACGAGTCCGCACACCGCATCGAGGAATCGCTGGACGATCTGGTCGCCGCGTTCGGGGAGGCGCGACGCGGCACGATCGCGCGCGAACTGACGAAGCTGTTCGAGACGGTGCTCGACGGAACCCTGGCCGAATTGCGCCAGCGCGTCGGCGCGGACCCGAATCAGCGGAAGGGCGAATTCGTGCTGATCGTCGAGGGGGCCGGCGAGGACGCCGATGCGTCTATTGCGGAAGGCAAGCGTCTGTACGCGAAGCTCAGTGAGTACCTGAAGCCTTCGCAGGCGGCGAAGCTGGCCGCGGAACTGAGCGGCGCGCCGCGGAAGGCGCTGTACAACGCGGAAGGGTGACGGCTTCCGCGCTGCGGGGTGGGTGACACGCTGGAAGGATGGATTCCCGCCTTCGCGGGAATGACGGCTCGAAAAGCAGATGTGCGAGAGCCGCCAAACCAAGTCGCGCACAACGAAGCAACAGCCCCCTTTGGTAAAGGGGGCGCGGCGGCAGCCGCGGGAAATTGGAGGCCGTGAGCCGGGGCCCGAAGTTTTGCTTCAGCAAAACTTTGGGGGCAATTCGCTGCGAAGCGGTAGAATGCCGCGGCGGAGTCGGCCAGGCAGTCGCGTCATCCGAAAGGATGCCGAGGAAAGTCCGGGCTCCACAGGGCACGGTGCCAGGTAACGCCTGGGCGGCGAAAGTCGACGGAAAGTGCAACAGAGAGCAGACCGCCGAACGGC
>Ga0209257_1003150_pt1 | contig 14710 bp, 11 predicted proteins | sample AraplaCvi_mCL_r2_FD_184277 | JGI IMG/M metagenome (GOLD analysis project Ga0209257, IMG submission 184277) | Arabidopsis root microbial communities from North Carolina, USA - plate scrape MF_Cvi_mCL_r2 (SPAdes) (version 2) | ecosystem: Host-associated > Plants > Roots > Endosphere | place: USA...
TGGAAAGGGCGCATGGCCAGCGACCGATGCGGCGGCGGGGGGCGATCGAGCGGGACTGGGCTGGAGGGGGTTACTCCAGCGTGTCCGGGGCCTTCCATCGTTGGGAAGCCCGCCCGCCGTCGGCGTCGATGGGGACCAAGCGCGTGATTGTCTGGCGGCCCGCGCCCCTGTCGTCCGGTTTCTCCCGAAAGGGATCGAGACCGGGTCCGGCTAAGCCTCAACAGGGCTGCCTACCGGACGCTGGCGGATAACGATGGCGCGGAGCGATCGGGCTTCGTCGAAACGGTATTTATCAAAGAACTCCGGACGATGTCCGGCGCTCCGCGACCCTTTCCATCAACTCACAGCCAGAAGCGTGAGGATGAGAGATCGTGCCTGTGAAAGACCCCCTCAGTCGGTTTCGCCGACAGCTCCCCCAGAGGGGGAGCATCTGCGTCGTGCGTAGCTCCTCCCCCCTTGGGGGAGGTGGCCCGAAGGGCCGGAGGGGGTCAGCCGCCGCAAAAGGAGACTTCCCATGACCCAGCCCCGCGCCAGACGCATCCGCCGGCCCCGGCTCAAGCGCGCCATGAAGGGCTACATCAAGGCGATGCGAAAAGCCGGCTTCGTCCGGGCGGCGATCGCCAAGTTCGCCCAGATCCGCCGCGACCATCCCCACGACGCCCACCAGGCCCTCCTCCACTTCCCCCGCTGGGTGCGCCAGATGGCCGAGGACGGGATCGAGCCGCCCGAGCCGGACATGTGGGCGTTCTACTGGCGGGGCCGGGGCGAGAAGAACCGGGGCCAGCCTACTCCCCCCGCTTCAGCCGCTCGCGATACGCCCCCGAGCTCGCGACATAGCCCTCGGCGTCGCCATAGGCCTGGAAGTCGCGATAGCGCTCGTGGCTGCCCTTGACCTTCAGGGCGTGCTTGATCGGGCACCAGTACTGCTCGGTGCGGGCGGTGATCTCGCGGGCGTAGGCGATGACGCCGTTGCCGTAGCCGCAGAACACGCAGTTGAGCTTCTGCACCAGGTTCAGATAGCCCAGCCGGTGGCGGTCGATGACCACGTACTCCGAGCGCCTGACCCGGGCGATGCCCCAGGCGGTGAAGCAGCCCAGCTGGTAGAGGCTGACGCTGAGGTCGAGCATCATCAGCGGCAGGGCCATGCCGTAGATCAGCGGCATGGTCAGCAGGGTCGGCCAAGGGGTGCGGCCGATGTTCATGCCCTTGCGATGCGCTTTCTGGCGCCTGAGCGCGTCGGCCTTGAAGCAGGGCTTGCCGCCCTCGATCACCAGGCCGGCGGCGGCCGCCCGCTCGGCGTCGCGCGCGGCGAAGGCGGCCTCGATCTGGGCCTCCACGGCGCGCAGGCGGTCGATCAGCTGTTCGAGGGTTTCGTCGGCCATGGGGGGACCATGGGGCGAGTCGCCGGGGAAGGCGCTCTTTCGTCGCGGCGAGGCGGCGAGACGGGGCTTTCCCGCCAGCCGCGCGACGCGCTAGGGTCGGTCCATGCGCCACCTGGTCCCGCGTTTCCGCCGCCTGCTCCCCGTCCTGCTGCTCGGTTCCGCCCTGTCGGGCCTGGCCGCCTGCTCCCGCACCGACGACCGGGCCCACGACCCGGCGGCCGGCTCCAGCCCGGCGCCGGTCGCCCAGCAGGAGGCCGCCCCGGTCGCCGGCGGCCCCACCACCCTCAAGCCCGGCCTGTGGAAGACGGTCACCCAGACCCCGGCCGGTCCCGAGGACTCGACCCAGTGCGTAGGCGAGGGCTTCGACCCCGGCGCCGAGGCGGCCCGCAAGGTCTCGCCCTGCGGCAATCCCACCATGGTGCGCACCGCCGACGGCTTCCGGCTGGAGCACGCCTGCCAGAAGGACCACATCGACTACGCCCTGACCGGCCGGGTCAGCGGCGATTTCGTCACCACCGCCAAGACCGACCTGGAGCTGGTGGTCTCGGCCTTCGGGCGCAAGCAGACCCTGCGCCTGAGCGCGGTCAGCACCTATCAGGGCCCCTGCGAACCGGGCGCGACCGTGGCGGGCAAGCCGGCGATGAAACCCCCCGCTTCATAAGGGCCCGGACCACCTCCGCGCGAAGCTGTGGCATGGGGGCCACGGCGGCCGGCCGATCGTACGGAACGGCGCGAAGCCGGGGAACGCTCGGCCATGGCCCAGCCTTCTATTGCCGAGGGCCGGCGTCGTGTCCAACGCCGCCCGAGGAGGCGACGACGCCATGAACGGTCCGCTTTTGACCCTGGTCCCCGAACAGACCGGCCCCGTCGAGGTCTATGATCTCGGCCGCGGGCCCGAGACCGCTACCCAGCGGATCCGGCGCCTGCAGCGCGAGGCGCGGCTGCTGGCCCGCGAGCAGGTCGAGGCCCTGGCCCGCGACCTCGAGGACCTGGCCCGGCGGGCGGGCGAGATCGCCGACGGCGGCGAGGCCTATGCGGTCGGCATACGCGAAATGGCCTCGCGCCTGGCCACCGACCTGCCCCAGAAGTCCCAGGGCCTGCTGGCCATCCTCGGCCGCACGGGCAAGGACTAGGCGAAGGGCGCGAAGGGGGCGTCGAGGCTGGTCAAACCGTCACATCGGCGCGCTAGATGGCCGCCATGACCCTGCTGACCCGACGCGCCCTCACTACCGCCGCCCTGGCCGGAACCCTGGCTCCCGGCCTGGGCTTCGCCCGCGCCCCCAAGCGGCCGATCGTCATCGCCCACCGCGGCGCCTCGGGCCTGCGGCCCGAGCACACCCAGCTGGCCTACGACCTGGCCATCGACCAGGGCTGCGACTTCATCGAGCCCGACCTGGTCCCGACCCAGGACGGCCACCTGGTCGCCCGGCACGAGAACGAGATCGGCGGCACCACCGACGTCGCAAGCCGTCCGGAATTCGCCGACCGCAAGGCGACCAAGACCATCGACGGCCAGCAGGTCACCGGCTGGTTCACCGAGGACTTCACCCTGGCCGAGATCAAGACCCTGCGGGCCCGTGAACGGCTGCCCAAGCTGCGTCCCGGCAACACCAAATACGACGGCCAGGCCCCGCTGCTGACCTTCGACGAGGTCGTGGCCATCGCCAGGGCCGGAAGCCAGCGCACGGGCCGCACGATCGGCGTCTATCCCGAGATGAAGCACCCCAGCTACTTCGCGAGTCTCGGCCTGCCGCTCGAGGACCGCCTGGCCGCCCTGCTGAAGAAGAACGACCTGGACTCCGCCGCCGCCCCGGTCTTCGTCCAGTGCTTCGAGGTCACGCCGCTGAAGACCCTCCGCGGCAAGACCAGGGCCCGGCTGGTGCAGCTGACCGCCAGCGAGGGCGGCCCGGCCGACCTGCCGAACGTCACCTACTCGCAGCTGTGCGGCCCCTCGGGCCTGAAGGACGTCGCGCTCTACGCCGACGGCCTGGGGCCGGAGAAGACCCAGGTGGTCCCGCAGGACGCAACCGGCCTGCTGCCGGCCACCGCGCTGGTCAAGGACGCCCACGCCGCCGGCCTGGTCGTCCATCCCTGGACCGTGCGGGCCGAGAACTATTTCCTGCCGTCGTCCCTGCGCCGGGGCGACGCGGCGGCCGCCGACTACCTGGCCCAGCCGGGCGAGGTCTCGGCGGTGTTCAAGGCCCTCTACGCCGCCGGCGTCGACGGCCTGTTCAGCGACTTCCCGGGCCTGGCGGTCGCGGCGCGGGGGTAGCGGCGCTCTTGCGGCGATCGGCGACGCGAGGCAGCGTGCACGCCTTCTTCGCCCTGGACGCCTCCATGATCCTCCGCCTCGCCGCCGCGACCGCCGCCCTGGCCCTGCTCGCCACGCCCGCCTTCGCCGCCCCCGAGGGCGCCAAGCTGGACGCGATCGCCACGGACTTCGTCCGCCTGACGCTGGAAGCCGGCGAGCGCGAGCCTGGCTATGTCGACGCCTACTACGGCCCCGCCGACTGGGCGACCGCCGCCAAGGCCAAGCCGCGCGAGGTTCCCGCCCTGCGCGCCGAGGCCGACCGGCTGGCCGGCGCCCTGAAGGCCGTCGACGACCAGGCGCTGAGTCCCGACGAAGTCCGCCGCAAGGCCTTCCTGGCCGGTCAGGTCAAGGCGGCGCAGACCCGCCTGGCCATGCTGGCCGGGGTGAAGTTCAGCTTCCAGGACGAGGCCGAGGGCCTGTTCGGGGTGCGCCCGCCGCTCAAGCCGCTCAGCGCCTACGACCCGATCCTGGCCAGGATCGACAAGCTGGTCCCCGGCGAGGGCGACCTGGCGACTCGCGTCACCGCCTTCCAGGCCCGCTACACGATCCCCACCGATCGGCTGGAACCGGTGATGAAGGCGGCGATCGCCGAGTGCAAGGCGCGCACGGAGGCCCACATCGCCCTGCCCAAGGGCGAGCGCTTTGACCTCTCGTTCGTGACCAAGAAGCCCTGGAGCGGCTACAACTGGTACAAGGGCGGGGCCCACAGCCTGATCGAGGTCAATACCGACCTGCCCACCCCGATCAGCCGCGCCGTCGACCTGGGCTGCCACGAGGGCTATCCGGGCCACCACGTGCTGAACGCCCTGCTGGAGGAGAAGCTGACCAAGGGCAAGGGCTGGGTCGAGTTCAGCGTCTATCCGCTGTTCTCGCCGCAATCCCTGATCGCCGAGGGTTCGGCCAATTACGGGATCAAGCTGGCCTTCCCGGAGGGCGAGAAGCTGGCGTTCGAGCGCCGGACGCTCTACCCGCTGGCGGGCCTGGATCCGGCCACGGCCGCGACCTACGACGCCCTGACCACCGCCACCGCCGAGCTGGCCAGCGTCCAGAACACCATCGCCGACCTCTATCTGTCCGGAAAGATGGACAAGGAGGCCGCCGTGGCCGCCCTGGCCAAGTACGCGCTGAGCACCCGCGCCAAGGCCGAGAAGTCGCTGAGCTTCATCGAGGCCTACCGGAGCTACGTGATCAACTACAACCTCGGCCAGGACATGGTCCGGGCCCATGTCGAGCGGGCCGGTCCCTCGCAGGCGGCGCGGTGGGCGCGGATGGAAGCGGTGATCTCCCAGCCGACCACGCCAGCGGACCTGGCGAAATAACCCTCTCCCTAGGGGAGTGGGCTCAGAACATGCCCCTCGTCGGGCCCCGCCTGGCCTTCCAGCACCGCTCGGTAGGCCTCCGTCACCGCGTCGGGCCCGACGCCCTCGATGACCCGCAGCCAGCGGGGCGCGTCGGCGACGAACGGGGCCCAGGCGGCGTCATGGCGCTGGTCCAGCCCGCCGGGGCCCCAGTCGGCCGCGCGCTTGCGGATGCGGTCGGGGGCGAAAAAGAACACCGGCTTGGGGCCCGGCAAGGAGCCGCTGGCGCGTTCAGCCTCCCAGTGGGCGCCGCCCACCCGGCAGGAATAGGCCAGGGCCTGGCCGAACCGCTCGTGCACCGCCTTCAGCAACGGCGCGTCGCCGGCGAAGTCGACCACCACGACCGGCTCTTCGATCGGCGCCGTCGCCACCGCCTCGTAGGCGACGACCTGATCGTAACAGCCCAGCCCCTCGACGAAGGCCTTGTTGCGGCTGGAGGTCAGGCCGACCACCCGCGCCTTGCCGCGCTGTTTGAGCTGAAAGGCCAGGCTGATCGCCGTCTTGCTGGACGCGCTGGTCAGCAGCACCGACCGCGCGCCGAACAGGTCATTTTCGTCCAGGAAGTCCTCGATCAGGAAGCCGGTGATGAACAGCGGCCGCAGCAGGGCCTGATAGGCCTCGGCCGGGTTGGTCTCGCCGACCGCCTGATACTGGTTATAGACCGGCGGCAGCTCGGTCCGGTGGGGCGCTGCGTCGGCGAAGCCTGTGCGGGTCTTGCGCGGCGTCACCGTCAGGTGGGTCGACATCGGATAATAGCCGTAGAACCGCTGGCCGACGGCGAGGTCCGGATGGTTCGACGCCTCGACCCGCGCATATCCCCAGACCGGGATCCGCCCCCAGCCCTCGGGCCCCGGGAAGAAGTCCCAGTAGCGCATCTGGTCGCCGAACACCGCGTAGGTGATGTTGTTGGCGGTCAGGGCGAAGCGCTCGATCGCCAGCCGCGCTTGGCCCTCGGCCAGGGCTGGCGGTTCGACGGGCTCGATCCTGGCCTGGCGAAGGTCGGCCTTGGCGACCAGGAAATCCCAGCTGGACATCGTCGTGGCTCCATGGGTTCGGCGGGAAGCTAAACGCAGCTCGCGCCAAAACGTCAAACGATTGTTTGAACCCATGCGCCGTGGCCGCCGCTTGACGGTCACATTGGTGGGATCACTTTAGAGGGCGGCCGTTGGAGGAAAGGCTATGGCGAGGCGAGCAATGGCGCGGTCCATCGCGCTTGTGGCGGTGTCGGCGCTGGCCGTGCCGGTCGTGGGGGCGGCGCAGACCCGGACGGCGAGCGAGACGCTGAGCAAGACCGAGGCGCGCGCCCTGCCGCCCGCCGAACTAACCCGCCGGGTCATGGACCAGGTCGCCGACCTGCTGGTCCCGGCGGATCCCCGCCCGACGCCCGGCCGCATCCCGACCAAGCCGCTGCGCGACCTGGCCTTCCAGAGCCTGCCCCGCGCCACCTGGGCGCCGGGGGTCTGCGCCCGCGACGGGGTGGTGGTGACGTTCGAGCCCGCCGAGGGCGGGCAAGGGCCCGACCAAGGCGCTGACACGCCCATGCGCGCCGCCAGTCTCAAGGCCTCGACCCGTTACCATCTGGAAGCCCCGCCGGCGCGCGAGGACGACTATTACGACGGCCCGCCGCCGCCCGACGCCCAGGAAGCCTGCCGCGGACTGACCGACGAGGACGTGACCTTCTTCTCGGCCCCGACCGCCGAGGCGGCCTTGAGCGGCGCCTGGTGGCTGGCCCGGGCCGCCGAGGGCGCGGCCGGGCCTGACCCGGCCTACGAGATCGACTGCCGAGTGGCGACGGCCACGCCCGAATCCTGCCCGGCGATCCTGCGTCGCCTGAGCTTGGCCGACCTGCGCTCTGTCTGGCCCTGTTCTGACGACCATCGCGGCGGGCAGACCCTGCGCTGCTGGACCCTGAAGGTCTGGCCGGCCGACAAGATCTACGAGCTGCGGGTGTTCGCCGGGCGGGGTCCCGACGCCACGATCGCCCGCATCGAGGTCGACGAGCAGGTGCTGACGGGCGAGACCTTGAACGACTAGGGCCTTCGACATGGCGTCGCTCGACCGGAAAGCCTAGATACGGCGCAGTTCGTCCGGAGCCCGCCGATGTCGCTGCCGCTGCGCCACTTCCTGCTCGCCCTGGCCGTGGTGGCGGTCTGGGGGACCAATTTCGTGGTCATCCGGGTGGCGCTGGACCATCTGCCGCCACTGCTGTTCGCCACCCTGCGCTTCACCCTGGTGCTGCTGCCCGTGGCGTTCTTCGTCAAGCGGCCGCAGGTCCCGTGGAAGAACCTGGCGGCCTATGGCGTGCTGATCGGGGCGGGGCAGTTCGGTCTGCTGTTCGTGGCCATGAAGGGTCACATCTCGCCGGGCCTGGCCTCGCTGGTGGTGCAGACCCAGGTGTTCTTCACCATCGGCATGGCCATGAAGATCAGCGGCGAGAAGGTGCAGCCGTTCCAGGTCGCGGCCCTGCTGCTGGCGGCCTCGGGCATCGTGCTGATCGCCGCGCATGGCGGCGGGGCGGCCACGCCGCTGGGCGTGCTGCTGATCCTGCTGGCCGCCGCCAGCTGGGCCGGCGGCAACATCGTCGCCCGCCAGGCCGGCACGGTGAACATGCTGGCCTATGTGGTCTGGGCCAGCCTGTTCTCGATCCCGCCGCTGTTTCTGATGTCGCTATGGCTTGAGGGCTGGCCGGCCATGGTCGCGGGCGTCAGGAACGCCGACGCCCTGACCTGGGGCGCGGTGGCCTGGCAGGCGGTGGGCAACACCATGTTCGGCTACGCCGCCTGGGGCTGGCTGCTGGCCAGGCACCCGGCCGCGACGGTCACGCCCATGGCCCTGCTGGTGCCGGTGTTCGGCATGGGCGCCTCGGCCTTGCTTCTGCACGAGAGCCTGCCGGGCTGGAAGCTGCTGGCGGCGGCCCTGGTGCTGGCGGGGCTGGCGGTGAACATGTTCTGGCCCAAGGTGCGGATGCGGTGGGTGGCGGCGGCTTGACCGCTCTCCTTCTTGATCCGCTCATCCCGGCATTCGCCGGAATGAGCGGACCCAAAAGGCAAACAGTCCACACGTTAACCCGAAAGCTGTGAGTAGCCTGGGGAGCGTTTTTAACACTCCGTTAGCACCCCACTCAGGAGCCCACGACCGATCGTGACGCTGCGGTGTGGGTCTCTATGGTGCCCGGTTCGCCTTCTGAAGTTTCCACCCACCCCATGCGTTTCGACGACCACTTCCTCGACGAACTGAAGCAACGCCTTCGCCCTTCCGACGTGATCGGGAAGTCGGTGAAGCTGCGGCGGCAGGGACGCGAATATGCGGGGCTGTCGCCGTTCACCAAGGAGAAGAGCCCGTCCTTCTTCGTCAACGACGACAAGGGCTTCTACCACTGCTTCTCCAGCGGCAAGCACGGCGACATCATCTCCTACCTGCAGGAGACCGAGCGGCTGACCTTCACCGAGGCCGTCGAGCGGCTGGCCGCCGAGGCCGGCATGGCCCTGCCCGAGCCCGACGCCCGCGCCGCCCAGGACGACAAGAAGCGGGCCACCCTGACCGACTGGATGGAGCTGGCCGCCGCCTGGTTTGAGAGCGAGCTGCGCCGCCCCGTCGGCCAGGCCGCCCGCGACTACTTGGCCCGCCGCGCCCTGCCCGAGGACCAGTGGAGCCGCTTCCGCATCGGCTTCTCGCCGAACGGCCGCACGGCGCTGAAGGACTATCTGGTCGCCAAGGGCGCCAAGCCGGCCGAACTGGTCGAGGCCGGCCTGTTGATCGCGCCGGAAGACGGCGGCCAGCCCTACGACCGCTTCCGCGACCGCATCATCTTCCCGATCACCGACACCCGGGGCCGGGTGGTGTCGTTCGGCGGCCGAGCCATGGATCCCCAGGCCCGCGCCAAGTACTTGAACGGCCCGGAGACCACGCTCTTCCACAAGGGCCGGCTGCTGTACGGCCTCTACGAAGCCCGCAAGCTGCTGCACGCCGCCCAGGCCGCCGCACCGACCGAGCAGACGCCGATGCTGGTGGTCGAGGGCTACATGGACGTCATCGCCTGCCAGCGGGCCGGCCTGCCGGCCGTGGCGCCGATGGGCACGGCCATGACCGAGGAGCAGATGGAGGTGCTGTGGCGCCTGCATCCCGAGCCCACCCTCAGCTTCGACGGCGACAAGGCCGGCCAGCGCGCCGCCAGCCGGGCCATCGACCGCGCCCTGCCGCTGCTCAAGCCCGGCCGCTCGTTCAAGTTCTCGATCGTGACCGGCGGCAAGGACCCGGACGACGTGCTGCGCGAGCAAGGCCCGGCCGCCCTCAAGGCCCAGCTGACCCAGACCACGCCGTTCGTCGAGGCGCTGTTCAATCGCGAGCGCGACCTGGAACCGCTGGACACCCCCGAGCGCAAGGCCGGGTTCAAGCAGCGCCTGCGGGCCGCCGCCGGGACGATCGCCGACAAGGACCTGTCCGCCGCCTATCGCGACGATCTCTACGCCAAGCTGGACGCGCTGTTTCCGAAACCGGCCTTCGGCGGCGGTGGCGGGTTCGGCGACGGCGGCGGTCGTCCCTTCGTCCCGCGGGGCCAATGGAGGGGCGGCCGTGATCGCGGTCCGCCCGATCCGGGCATCCGCGGCGTGGCCCGGGCGCAGATCACCACGCGTCTGAACCCCTTCCACGCCGCCGTGGCCGTGGCCGCCCTGCGCCATCCCGCCTGGGCGCGCCCCTATGACGAAGCGATCGAACGCGTCGGCTTCGGCGACCCGCGCCTGGCCCCGCTGGCGATCGAGCTGTTCGAAGCCCTGGCCGACGAGATCAGCGACGACGTCCCGTTCCGCGACATCCTCAACCGCAAGGGCTTGGGCCCGCAACTGGCCGAGGCTGAACGCGTGGCTTCGGCGATCAGCGCGCCCTTCCTCGATCCGAAGATGGAGATCCACCAGGCCCGTGCCCTGTGGTCCGCCTGCTACGAAGCCCTGGTCGAGATCGGCGACAATGAACGCGCGTTGGAAGCCCTGCGTCGCGAAGCGGTCACCGCCGGCACCCTGGCCGCCACCCGCGACCTGCGCACGCGGATCGCGGCGCTGGAGCGCCAGATCAGCGGACTGGAATTCTGGCAGGCGGCGAGCTAGGGCCAGCCGAGGCTCCAGAGTCTTGCTCTCAAAAACCGACCTGCGCTTGCACTCTAGGGTCTGTGGACAGTTGGCGGTCTTGGGCCGAATTCCTCGTCCTTCGACAAGCTCAGGATGAGGAATTCTACTCAAACCGCCTTACCAGTAGCCCTCATCCTGAGCCTGTCGAAGGACGAGGGCGCGGCCTCGACATCAAACGCCTAACGGTCCACAGAACCTAGGCGGCCCGCGCGTCATCCGCCGCCGGCCCGTTCAGCGCCAGGGCCGTTTCGATGGCGCCGAGCAGTTCGGATGTCTCGATGGGCTTGGAGACGCATCCATCCATGCCGGCCTGAACATAGCTCTCGGTCTGGTGGCGCATGACGTTCGCCGTGAGCGCGATGATCGGGGTGCGTTGGAGTCCCATCGCGCGCTCGTGCGCGCGGATTTCGATGGTCGCGTCGGTCCCGTTCAGGACGGGCATCTGCACGTCCATGAGGATCAGGTCGAACGTCCCTCTTCCCCACGCCTCGACCGCTTCCCGACCGTCGGCGACCACCGTCAACGCGATGTCGAAGGGCTCCAGCAGGGCCCGCAGGATCAACTGGTTGGTGGGATTGTCCTCGGCGGCCAGAATGCGGGCGGGTCTCGAGGCCTGCTCCAGCGCCTGTCCCTGCCGAACTTCGCTCGTCGGCGCCTTTGGGTCGCCGCGTTCCAGCGGCAGTTCGAACGAGAAGGTCGAGCCGACGCCCAGTTGGCTCCGCAGCCTCAGGTCGCCGCCCATCAGACTGACAAACTGGCGACAGATCGCCAGGCCCAGGCCGGTGCCGCCGAACCGCCGGGTCGTGGAGGCGTCCGCCTGGGTGAACGGCTCGAAAACCAGCGCCTGTTTGTCGTCCGCGATGCCCGGCCCCGTGTCGACCACCTCGAACCCGAGGCCGTCCGACGTCGGCGCGATCCGCAGCGCTATGGATCCCCGCGCCGTGAACTTGTGAGCGTTCGAGACCAGGTTCGAGAGCACCTGGCGCAGCTTGCCGCCGTCGCCACGCCAGATTCCCCGCGCCTCCGGATGCCATTCGACGCCGAAACGCACTTCGCTCTGCTCCGCCATGGCGGCGTGGGCGGCCGTCGCCAGCCTGACGACTTCCTCGATGTCGAACGGCTGAAGCTCCACCTCCAGCCGGCCGGCGTCGATCTTCGAAAGGTCCAGCACCCCGTCGAGAACGGATAGAAGCGTCTGCCCGGCGTCGGCGATCACGTCGAGCCGCTGTTTCTGGCCCGTTTCGCGCTCTTCGCGCCGCATAATCTGCACCATTCCGAGCACCCCGTTCAGGGGCGTGCGGATCTCGTGGCTGACATTGGCCAGAAAATCACTCTTGGCGCGATTGGCCTGTTCGGCCCGGTCCCGGGCCTCGGCCAGGGCCTCGGAGGTTCGAACCCAGACCTTGTGCACCCTCCAGGCCACCCAGACGCCGATCGCGCAGACGGCAAGGCTGAGTCCCGCCACCGCGGCGTAGGCCAGCCCCGCGGCGAGGCGCGCGACGCGGCCCATCTGGTCCGAGAACTGCCGCTCATAGGCCGAGGCGGACCGGTCCAACGCGCCGGCCGCGGCCCGATAGGCCGCTTTTTTTTCGGCGTCGACCGATCCGTCGCGCCGGATCCGTTCGCCCAGTCGCTCCAGGGCCATGAACTGGCGGTCACCCTCACGCCAGCTCTCGACCGCCTGAGCGAAGGGCGCCCAGCGCCGCATGATCATGAACCCGGAGATGATCGCCGGAATGTCGTCGCCGGCGTTTCGCCCCCGCAGGAAGCCCGCCCTCGCGGCGTGGAAGTCGGCCGGTGTCGACTCCAGCGCATATCGCGCCGCCTGATCTCCCTTGGGCACCTCCAGGGCGGTGCGGTACATCGCGAAGTCGGCGTCGGAGCCCGTCTCGACGTAGCGCATCAGGGCGATCACGGCTTCCTTCTGCGCCTTCGAATACTGCGCCTCGCCGGCGACATAGGCGCGCGCTACGTTGGAAACCGCCATGCCGGCGAAGCCGAGCATGACGACCAGGCCCTGGGCGATGACCAGGACCACGGCGCTGATGATCAGCAGGTGGCGGCTATGGCGCGCGAAGGGTTGCGGTCGGTGAAGGCCGTTCGCGCTCCGATTCAGGCTGGACGTTGAAAGCATGGGCGCGAGCCGCCTCCTCAGCGCTTCGACCAGCAGGCGCGGCCTTGCTTCGGACAACCCCATTGGCGTCGGTTCTGACCCATGTGGCGCTCCCTGCACGGCGTCGCGACGTCCTATCGCCTCGCGGTCGCGACCCAAGTGTTGTCGAAAAACGTGTAAAAAGGACGCTCTTTCTAGCTCTGGGCGAATATGTCGCAGCTACACGCGTTAAGCGTTCTCTCCCCAAATCGTGGCGCGTCGGGGCTCAAGCGGCGTCAAGACCCGTCGATGAAGCCCTTCGCATCTTGACTCGCGCGTCATGCAACGCCATCTGGCGACTCAAGGATTTGCCACGCTGCTGATTGACATCGCTCGGGCCGCCATTCTCATGCGCGCGCCCTCCTTGAAACAGGATGTCACCCTCGCCGCCGCCAGGTCCCAGTGACCGCCGAAACCCTCAAGGGTCGACGCTGATCGCGCGCGAACACGACGCCTCCGCAAAGAGCCATGCTCGCGGAGCGTTAGCCCATGGCTCTTCCGCGTGCGTCAGGCGTTTATCTTGATATTTTTTCAGCGGTTCACTGGACAGCTTGCACGGACGACGGGGCGCGATGCGCAGGCGACCCATCACGGACACATTCTCGACGTGCGCCACGTTTCGGCGCCGCGTCGTTTCGGAGACCTGAATGAGCACCAATTCCTCGGCCGAGACGGAAGCCCCCGAAGCCACCGGCGGCGACGGGCCCCTGCTCGACCTGACCGACGCCGGCGTCAAGAAGTTCATCAAGCAGGCCAAGGCCCGCGGCTACGTCACGATGGACGAGCTGAACAAGGTCCTGCCGTCCGAGGAAGTCACCTCGGAGGCCATCGAAGACACCCTCGCCATGCTGAGCGAGATGGGCGTCAACGTGGTCGAGGCCGAAGAGGACGCCGAGACCTCGGAGGGCGGCGAAGTCGTCGCGCGCGAGGACAATCAGGCGGTCATCACCAGCGACAAGCCTGCGGCCTATGACCGCACCGATGATCCGGTGCGCATGTACCTGCGCGAGATGGGCTCGGTGGAGCTGCTGTCGCGCGAGGGCGAAATCGCCATCGCCAAGCGCATCGAGGCCGGCCGCGACACCATGATCCGCGGTCTGTGCGAAAGCGCCCTGACCTTCGAGGCGATCATGGTCTGGCGCGAGGAGCTGGGCACCGGCCGCATCCTGCTGCGCGAAGTGATCGACCTGGAAGGCACCTACGCCGCGATCAACGGCGTGGCCGCCGCCCCGGCCGCCGACGAGGAGCCGGCCGAGCCGGTCGACGACGAAGCCGGCGGCGAGGCCAAGGCCGAGGGCGAAGGCGAGGACGAGGACGATTTCGACGACGGCGCCGGCCCCACGGTCAGCGCCATGGAAGGCGAGCTGCGCGAAGGCGTGATGGCCATCCTCGACGCGATCGCCAGCGAGTTCGAGACCTTCCGCAAGCTGCAGGACAAGCTGGTGGGCAGCCGCCTGAAGGGCGCCGATCTCAGCGAGGCCGACCGCCAGGCCTATGAGAGCCTGTCGAACACCATCATCCAGCACCTCAAGACGCTGAAGCTGAACAACAACCGCATCGAGGCGCTGGTCGAGCAGCTCTATGCGATCAACAAGCGCCTGATCGGGCTGGAAGGTCGCCTGCTGCGTCTGGCCGACAGCTACGGTATCAGCCGCGGCGAGTTCCTGAAGGCCTATTTCGGCTCCGAGCTGAACCCGAACTGGGTCGAGCAGGTCAAGGCCATGGGCGTGCGCTGGACCAAGTTCGTCGAGAACGACGTCAACTCGGTCAGCGACATTCGCCAGGAGATCGCGGCCCTGGCCACCGAGACCGGCGTGCCCATCGACGACTATCGCCGCATCGTCCAGACCGTGCAGAAGGGCGAACGCGAGGCCCGCCAGGCCAAGAAGGAGATGGTCGAAGCCAACCTCCGCCTGGTGATCTCGATCGCCAAGAAGTACACCAACCGCGGCCTGCAGTTCCTGGACCTGATCCAGGAAGGCAACATCGGCCTGATGAAGGCGGTCGACAAGTTCGAGTACCGCCGCGGCTACAAGTTCTCGACCTACGCCACCTGGTGGATCCGTCAGGCGATCACCCGGTCGATCGCCGACCAGGCGCGGACCATCCGCATCCCCGTGCACATGATCGAGACGATCAACAAGATCGTCCGCACCAGCCGCCAGATGCTGCACGAGATCGGCCGCGAGCCGACCCCGGAAGAGCTGGCCGAAAAGCTGGCCATGCCGCTGGAGAAGGTGCGCAAGGTCCTGAAGATCGCCAAGGAGCCGATCAGCCTCGAAACCCCGATCGGCGACGAGGAAGACAGCCACCTGGGCGACTTCATCGAGGACAAGAACGCCATCCTGCCGATCGACGCGGCCATCCAGTCCAACCTGCGGGAA
>Ga0209257_1003155_pt1 | contig 14697 bp, 15 predicted proteins | sample AraplaCvi_mCL_r2_FD_184277 | JGI IMG/M metagenome (GOLD analysis project Ga0209257, IMG submission 184277) | Arabidopsis root microbial communities from North Carolina, USA - plate scrape MF_Cvi_mCL_r2 (SPAdes) (version 2) | ecosystem: Host-associated > Plants > Roots > Endosphere | place: USA...
GCCTTGCTTGATGCCGTAGATGTTCTCCATCGACCAATGCAGCGCCACCGCATGGCCGCCGTTGTCGCGCACGACGCCCTTCGGCCGCCCGGTCGTGCCCGAGGTATAGAGGATATAGAGCGGATCGGTCGCCGCCACGGGCACGCAATCGGCCGGCTTCGCCGCCGCCAGCGCTTCGTTCCAGTCGATGTCGCGGCCGGTGATCAGCTTGGCCTCTTCCATCGGCCGCTGCAGCACGATGACCTTGTCCGGCTTGAATGAAGCCTGCTCGATCGCCGCATCGAGCAGCGGCTTGTAGGCGACGATCCGCGCCACCTCGACGCCGCAGGAGGCCGTGACCACGACCTTCGGCTTGGCGTCGTCGATCCGCGAGCGCAATTCCTTGGGCGCGAAGCCGCCGAACACGACGGAATGGATGGCGCCCAGCCGCGCGCAGGCCAGCATCGCGATCACCGCCTCGGGCACCATCGGCATGTAGACGATGACCCGGTCGCCTTTGCCGACGCCCTGGCCGGCCAGCACGCCGGCGAACAGTGCGACCGCGTCGCGCAATTCGGCATAGGAGAAGCGCTTCACCGTCCGGGTGACCGGCGAGTCGTAGATGAGCGCCGTTTGCCCGCCCCGCCCCGCTTCCACATGCCGGTCGAGGCAGTTCCAGCAGGTGTTGAGCGCCCCGCCGGAGAACCAGCGGTAGAACGGCTTGTTGCGGTCGTCGAGGACGCGCTCCCAGGGCTTGATCCAATCGATGCCGCGCGCCGCTTCGCCCCAGAACCCGTTCGGATCCTCGATCGACCGTTTGTAGATCGCATCGAACTTCGCCGACATGCCTGCCTCCCAGGATCGAGGTTGTCGCCCTCGTTGAGGCCCATCTTGGGGGCAAGTGCGCACCGGCGGCAAGCGCCGGTATGTCGCGGCTAGCGGCCGCGCGGCGCCTTCATGAAGGCTTCGAACGCGTCCTTGTAATCCGGGTGCCAGCGCGACAAAGCCGGCCGGTTCTGGATGATGTCGTTGGCCGCCCATTCCATCCGCCGCTCGTCCATGTCGCGGGTGACCGCGCCGTCCGGGCAGAGAATGTAGAAATCGCCCCGCGCGAGGCTCGCCAGCATGAAATCGACCGTCTGCTCCGGGGTCCAGGCATCGGCGGGCTTCTCGGTGCGGCCCCGCGCCGTCATGCCTGTGAAGACGAAGCCCGGGATCAGCAGATGCGCGCTCACCTGGCAACCGGGCTCGTTGCGCAAGGCATGCGCCAGCGCCTCGGTCGTCACCTTCACCCCGGCCTTGCTCACATTGTAGGCGGTGTTGCCCGGCGGCGTGGTGATGCCCTGCTTCGATCCGGTGTTGATGATCAGCGCTGGCTTCTTCTGCGCGATCAACGCCGGCGCAAATTCATGCGCCCCGTTGATGACACCCCAGAGATTGACCGAGAGCGTCCGTTGCCATCCGGCATAGTCGTCATAGGCTCCGGCGGTGGCTTCGATCCCGGCATTGTTCATCACGAAGGCGATGTCGCCGAAGGTGTTGAAGGCGAGCTCCCGCAGCCGCCGCACGTCCTCGATCTTGGCGACATCGGTCGGCACGGCGAGCACGTCGTCGCGCCCGCCCTTGGCCGCCTTGGCGACTGCCGCAGCGGCGGCATCCAGCGCGGGGCCGGGCAGATCGGCGATCGCGACCTTGAGCCCCATGCCGGCCATGCGCAGGGCGGTGGCCAGGCCGATGCCGCTGGCGGCACCGGTGATGACGGCCGCCCGTCCGGCGGCGAGCGCAGGATGACTCATCGTTGTTCTCCGTTCTTGCGGGGGAAGTGTGGCGAAGGCGCGAATAATGACGCCTCATGCTCCTCCCGCCAAGTGTCCACCAGGGGCGGACGGAACCGTTCCGCGGCTTGCGCGGTTGTCACCCGAAGGACGGAGGGAGAACTCGTATGTCGCTCACCTGGGTCGTGGTTCGCGCGCCCGCCGGTCAGGCTGCGGTGCAGAACGTCTTCGTCAACAATGATTTCGGGCATCCGGTCGGGGTGACCGGAACACCGTTTCAGGTGGCGACCGGTGTCCACACCTTCTCGCTCCATGTCGGCGGCGCCGTGGTCGCCGAGGCGATGGAGGAATGCCCGGACGCTTCCGAGAGCGCTCCGTTCAAGATCGAACTGATCCCGACCGCCACCGCGCTGCTCGATCCGCCGCCACCGCCCCGCATCACGCCGGAACCGCCGCAAAGAAAGACCGCGACGAAGAAGTCCCGCAAGAAGGCCGCGGGCAAGAAGACGGCGCCGAAGCGGAAGGCCGCGGCCAAGCGCAAGGCGGCACCCAAGCGCAAGGCAGCCACGAAACGCAAGACTGCGGCAAAGCGGAAAGCGGCACCGAAGCGGAAGGTCGCGCCGAAACGCAAGACCGCTGCCAAGCGCAAGGCCGCGGCCAAGCGCAAGACCGGCGCGGGGCGGAAGAGGACCGCGAAGAAATCGGCCGCCAAAACCCGGACGAAACGCCCAGGGACGAAACGACCCGGAAAGAAACGCCCGGCGCGCAGCCGATCGCGCCGGTCGTCCTGACCGATCAGATCATCCCGATTGCTTGCTTGTAGACGTCGAGCAGCTGTTCCTGCTCACTGCGCTCCTGCGGCTCCATTTTCCGCAGCCGCACGATCTGGCGCATGATCTTCGTGTCGAAACCGGAAGACTTCGCCTCGGAATAGACTTCCTTGACGTCGCCGGCGATGCCGGCCTTCTCTTCTTCCAGGCGCTCGATGCGCTCAATGAAAGACTTCAACCGGTCGGCGGCAATGCCCCCCGCGTCGGCCATGGGTAACTCCATTGATAAAGAATGCGACTCGGCAAACGTGGTGGGCAATCTAACCACCGGGTCCAGTAGCGTCCATCATCACGGCCCTGTGGATAAGGTGGATAACGGGTGTCGTTGCCCGAGGCTCGGTTTCCGGGCAGAGTGCGCGCCCACCCGAATGCAAGGCGACCATGCCGCCCCTACACATCCTGCTCGCGATCCTGATCCAGATTTTCTGGGGCGCGACCTATCCGCTTTGCAAGCCCTATGTCGATGTGTTTCCGCCCATGGCGCTGGTCGCCATGGTCTATACGCTGGTCGCGCTGACCGCCTGGCCGATCGTGCCGCGGCCGAAGACCCCGCAGCGCACCTTGTTCCTGCTCGGCTTCTTCGGCGGCGCCTTGCAGACCAGCGCGGTCTTCGTCGCGCTGAAATATCTCCCCGCTTCGACCGCCGTGCTGGCGATGCAGGCACAATTGCCGGTCGCGGTCGTCGCCTCCTGGTTCATGGGCCGCGACAAGCCCAATCTCAAGAACGCGCTCGGCTCGGTCATCTGTCTCGTCGGCATCGCCATCGTGATCGGGAGGCCGGAAGCGACCGACGCCTGGCTCGGCCTCGCGGCGATGTCCGTCGGCGTCGCCTCCTGGGCGATCGCGCAGGCGGTGATTCCGGTCGTGGCTAAGGACCAGGGCATGACGCTTTACGGCGGCATGACGCGCTATGCCGCGCCGCAGATGATCGTCATGTCCCTGGTCTTCGAGCACGGCCAGCTCGGCGGCCTCGCCGCAGTCCCACTCGACGCCTGGGCCGCGGTGCCGATGATAGCCCTGACCGGCTTCGCCTTGCCCTATGCGATCTGGTACTGGCTGCTGATGCGCCACCGCGTCGATGAGCTGCTGCCCTTCGTCATCCTGATGCCGATCGTCAGCATCGTCGTGACTGCCACATTGCTCGGCGAGCCGCTGCCCGCCGCCCTCATGCTCGGCGGCGCGATCGTCGTCGCGGGACTGGCGGTGATCGTGTTCAAGCGGCGTAAGGCGGTCGCACCGTAGCTAGTGCTCGTGCGCGACCTTGAAGCCTTCCGCTTGCGCCGGGGTCGCTTCCTTCTGGTACTTCGCCTTCCACTCGTCATACGGCATGCCGTAGACGTGCTGGCGCGCGTCGGCATCGGCGACCGTGACGCCCTTCTTCTCCGCCTCTTCGCGATACCAGCGCGAGAGGCAGTTGCGGCAGAAGCCGGCGAGATTCATGAGATCGATGTTCTGCACGTCGGTGCGCTCGCGCAGGTGCTGCACCAGCCGGCGGAACGCCGCGGCTTCCAGTTCGGTTTGCGTCTTCTCGTCCATGATGACCTCTTGCGATCGGATTTGGCGCAATGATCGGGCGCCTCGCCATCAGGGTCAAGCGCGCGGCTGATAGACCCTCTCGTCCGCAAGGACTTCCTTCAGCACGCGAATGAGCACCTCGGCCCAGCGCGCCACGCCGGCGGCGTCGCCGATCAGGTCCTGCCGCATTTCGATCAGGCCGTGCGGCAGGCCGGCGTTCTCGCCGTGCACGATCACCGAATAGCCGTGCTCGTCCTTGCCGCTATAAGGCTCGTTGTCGCCGACCACGAGGCCTTGCTCCCGCATCAGCCGCGCCATCAACGGCACGGGCAGCCGCGGGTCGCGGTTCCACAGGATGCCGATATGCCAGGGCCGCGCGAAGCCGTTCATCTGCGGCGTGAAGCTGTGCAGCGAGAGGACGGCAGGATCCGGCCCCGCTTGGCGCTTCTTCGCAATCACGTCGGCGATCGCCGCGTGATAGGGCTTGAAGATCGCCTCCTGCCGCGCCTTGCGATCGGCTTCGCTCAGGCCGCGGTTGCCGGGCACGACGATCCGGTCGCTTTCCTGCGCAATGGAAGTAGGATCGTCGAGCCGGCGGTTGCAATCGATCACCAGCCGCGAATAGCCGCCGAGCACCGCCGGCGCATCCAGGGCCGCCGCGAGCTTCCGCGCCAGGTTCGCAATCCCGATATCCCAGCCGATATGCTGGTCGAGCTCGCTCTGGCGGAGGCCCAAAGTGCCAAGCTTCCGGGGGATGGCGCGGCCGGCGTGATCGCTGAACAGGACGAGGCGCGCCTTGCCGTCCGGATTGACCAGTTCGAAGGGCGGCGGATCGCCCGGCATGAGCAGATCCCCCTCGGTCAATTCGTGGCCGGTTACGCTGTTCATTGCATGCCTGTGCCGCGCGGGCGCGCGATTGACCGGATTGGAGCCCGAGCTTAGAAGAAGCGCCGGTTCCTGTCATCCGGCACACCTTCACATTCCGGCCAGCATGCCCGATTCCGGAGTTCATAAGCCTGGGCCGCACCTGTCCGAGGCGACGGCCCATCGCCTCGCCTTGCCGGTGCTGATCTTCGCCGCGGGGCTGATCTCCTTTTCCGGCATCTTCGTGAAGCTCTCCGAGGTCGGTCCCACCTCGACCGGCTTCTACCGCATGGCGCTGGCGCTGCCGTTCTTCCTGATCTGGATGCAGCGCGACGCCGCGACGCGCAGCGATCCCGGCTTCATCCCGCGCGACCGCCGCGCCTTGGCCCTCGCGATGCTGGCCGGCGTCGCCCTGGCCTCGGACCTCATCGCCTGGCATTGGTGCCTGCACATGACGACCGTGGCGACGGCAACGCTGCTCGGCAATACGACGCCGATCTGGGTGGCGCTCGCCGGATTCCTCTTCCTCGGCGAACGCTTCCGGCCGCTGTTCCTGATCGGCCTCGCGCTCGCCATGCTCGGCACCTGGGGCCTGATCGCCGGCGGCAGCAAGCCGGTCGACATCAACGATGCCTATGTGCTCGGCCTCGGCCTCTTCACCGGGATCGCCTATGCGCTTTATTTCCGCTTCGGCACGGCGGCGCGGCAGCGCGGCTTCTCAACCGCGCAGGTGATGTTCTGGGGGTCGGTTGCGGCGACCGTAATCCTCCTGCCGGTGGCGCTCGCCACCGAGGACAAGATCGTGCCGCAGAACCTCTATGCCTGGTCCGTGGTCTGCGGCCTCGCCTTCCTCTCGCAGGTGCTCGGCCAGTCCTCGATCAACTGGGCGATGGGCCACCTCTCGGCCGCCTTCTCGTCCCTCACCCTGCTGATGAACCCGTTCTTCTCCGCGATCTTCGCCTGGCCGATCCTCGGCGAGGCGCTGGCACCGCTGCAGATGCTGGCCGGCATCGCCATCATGGCGGGCATCCTCATCGCGCGGCGCGCCAGCACCGTTACCCGTCGGTCTCCGACTTGACCCCCGCGCGAGACGCTACCTAGAGTGCGGCCATCGTCGTACGTCCCAGGGGATCTCCGCTTGACCATCGATCGCAAAGCCCTGCTGCGCCGCATGTTCGACGCCGCGATCGGGGCGGTTGATCCCCTGAAGATCGTGCCCGGCCGCCTGCCCGCGCCGCCCAAGGGCCGCACCGTCGTGCTCGGCGCCGGCAAGGCCGCGGCCGCCATGGCGAAGGCGGTCGAGGATCACTGGCAGGGTCCGCTGGAAGGCCTGGTCCTCACCCGCTACGGCCACGGCCTGCCGACGCAGAGGATCGAGGTGGTCGAGGGTGCGCATCCGGTGCCGGACGAGGCCGGCCAGCAGGCCGCGCGCCGCATCCTCCAAAAGACGGAAGGGCTTACCGCGGACGATCTGGTGCTGTGCCTGATCTCGGGCGGCGCCTCGGCCTTGCTGGCCCTGCCTGGCGGCAATCTCTCTCTCGCCGACAAGCAGGCGGTCAATAAGGGCCTGCTGAAATCCGGCGCCAACATCGCCGAGATGAACTGCGTGCGGAAACACTTGAGCGCCATCAAGGGCGGTCGCCTCGCCGCCGCGGCACATCCGGCGCGCGTCGTCACCTTGCTGATCTCCGACGTGCCGGGCGACGATCCTTCGGTCATCGGCTCCGGCCCGACGGTCGCCGATCCGACCAGCGTCGCCGATGCGATGGCGGTCTTCGAGAAATACAAGATGCCCATGCCCGACGCCGTGCGCCGCCATCTGGAATCGCCGCTGGCCGAAACGCCGAAGCCGGGCGATCCGCGCCTCGCCGGCGCCTCGACCGTGATGCTGGGCACGCCCCAGGCGGCGCTCGATGCCGCCGCCGCGGTCGCCGGCCTGCAAGGCTATCGGCCGATCGTGCTCGGCGATCTCGAAGGCGAAGCGCGCGACGTCGCCCTGGTCCATGCCGGAATCGCCCGGCAGGTGGCCCGCCACGACCAGCCGGCGCCCGCACCGGCCGCCATTATTTCCGGTGGCGAAACCACGGTCACCGTGCGCGGCCAGGGCCGCGGCGGACGGAATGCCGAGTTCCTGCTGGCCCTGGCGGTGGCGCTCGACGGCCAGCCGGGCATCCATGCCATGGCCGGCGACACCGACGGGATCGACGGGACCGAGGACAATGCCGGCGCGCTGCTCAGCCCGGACAGCATCGCCCGGGCCGCGCAACGCGGCGTCGAGGCCAAGGCCCGCCTCGCCGACAATGACGGCTATGGGTTCTTTGCGGCACTTCAGGACTTGATCGTGACCGGTCCGACGCGTACCAACGTCAATGATTTCCGTGCTATCCTCGTAGACCGGTCCGACGACCAAATCTAAAAAAGGCTAGGGATGAGACGCCAACGCAAGGCCAAGATCGTTGCGACCTTGGGCCCCGCCAGCACCACGCGCAAGCAGATCGAGGCGCTGTTCCGGGCCGGAGCCGACATCTTCCGGCTCAACCTCTCCCATGGCACGCATGAGGACCACAAGGCGCGCTACGACATCATCCGGGAGATCGAGGACGATCTCGACCGGCCGATCGGCGTGCTGGTCGACCTGCAGGGTCCGAAGCTGCGGGTCGGCACGTTCAAGGATGGCGGCGTCGACCTGACGGCCGGCCAGAGCTTCCGCTTCGACCTCGACAGCAAGAAACCGGGCGACGAGAAGCGGGCCCCCCTGCCCCATCCGGAAATCCTGGAAGCGGTGGCGCCCGGATCCAACCTTCTGCTCGACGACGGCCGCATCCGCGTGGTGGTGAAGAAGGAAGGCAAGGACTGCATCGACTGCGAGGTCGTGACCGGCGGCCGGCTCACCGACCGCAAGGGCGTCAACATTCCCGACGCCGTGCTCAACGTCTCGCCGCTGACCAAGAAGGACCGCACGGATCTGCGGTTCGGCCTCGATCTCGGCGCCGATTGGATTGCGCTCTCCTTCGTGCAGCGTCCGGAGGATATCGCCGAAGCGCGCCGCCTGATCGCCGGCCGCGCCCGGATCATCGCCAAGCTCGAGAAGCCGGCGGCGATCGAGCATCTGGAAGAGATCATCGAGCTCTCCGATGCCGTCATGGTGGCGCGCGGCGATCTCGGCGTCGAGCTTCCGGCCGAAGTCGTGCCCGGCCTGCAGAAGCGGATCGTGGTCGCCAGCCGCAAGGCCGGAAAGCCGGTGGTGGTCGCGACCCAGATGCTGGAATCGATGGTCAGCTCGCCGGCCCCGACCCGCGCCGAGGCCTCCGACGTCGCGACCGCGATCTATGACGGCGCCGATGCGGTCATGCTCTCGGCGGAATCGGCTTCCGGCAAGTACCCGATCGAAGCGGTCAGCATCATGAACCGCATCATCGAGCAGACCGAGCGCGATCCGTCCTACCGCCGCATCATCGACGCCCAGCATTCCGATCCGGAGGCCACCGGCGCCGACGCGATCTCCGCCGCCGCGGCCCAGGTCGCCCGCACGCTCACCGCATCGGCGATCGTGACCTACACCACGTCGGGTTCGACCGCGCTCCGCGTCGCCCGCGAGCGGCCGGAAGCGCCGATCCTCTGCCTCACCGAGGACCTCGACACCGCGCGCCGCCTCGCCTTGCTCTGGGGCGCGCATTGCGTCCACACCGCCGACATCCGCACCTTCAGCGAGATGGTCGAAAAAGCGACCCGCGTCGCCCTGAAACAGGAATTCGCCAAGAAGGGCGAGCGCCTGGTGATTACCGCCGGCGTGCCCTTCGGCCGCCCCGGCTCCACCAACACGCTCCGCGTGGCGTGGATCGAGTAGCGCGTCGTAGCGCTCGCCCTTGGTCTTGCGGCGGGCTGGTCTTACCCTTGATTGTGTCGCGGATCGCTTACGTAGTGACTGCCAATAACGCACTTTGATAAGTCGCTCCTCCCAGGCATACTTCACCTCATGAAAGACCAGATCAAACCGAAGGCTTGGATCGTACCGGTGTGGACGAAGCGTCTCGGCGGCGGGCAACCAGCCCTCACGATGTACATCGCCGGCTTTAGCGAACCCAACGATGCAGTCGAGGCGGTCAAGCGCCACATTCGAGCGCTTGAAGGCGATGACGTGCAGGAGCCTGCCCCCGTTTCCGACGCCACGGCCCAAGCGTTGGGCGTGTCACCGTCCAGCGTTCGAATGTTGTGATCCTCCAGAATGGGGGCGACTAGGCGCCCGTCAAACCAACGCGAGGTAACTCGTTATGGACCAGCGCTAGCGCCGTGCCATACCCAACCGGTTGCCGATCGGCGATCTCAGGATAGAGCTTCGAAGGATTGTCCAAGAAGCGCGCGAGCGCGCCGTCCCGGCGTTCAGGCGCCTCGCGCAGCCATGACGAGAGATGCTGGCTCCATAGGGTATCCCTGAATACCGGCGCTATGAAGCCTGTGATTTGGCCTGACAGAGGGCGCAGGATCGATCGTGCCAGCCGATCGTAGGAATGCAGCTCGAGCGCCTGTCGCGGCACCAGCACGGCTCGGAAATTCTCGTGATAGAACACAGCACATTGGCGCCCCGAGCGCTGAGGGTCGTTGACTTGGGCGAAGAGCTCGACGTCATCGACACGGTCATCACGGCCGAACTGGGGGATGTACGGGTCTTTGAGTTCAAGCGTCGTGTAGTGTTCGGCAAAGGTGTCCCACACCGTGCGCAGCGAGGCGCACTCGGAGTCAGAGAGATCCCGCGCAAGGCCATACTCGACCCAGCGTCGCGCGGCGTGCGTTCCCTCGTCGGCGTCTCGCTCCTGCAAGATATCGGCGACCTCAAGGTACTGGGCGAAGCTGCGTCCCGACGGCCGGCCAAGACCTCTGCTCTGGCGGATCGCCCGGTGCCAAGGGCCCTCAGGCCACGTGTCGATGTAGTCGTTGAAGCTAAAGCTAATGTCGTGGCTTGGTGGCCGTGAGCAGGCGAGCACGTCAAGGACATTAGGTGCCTGCAACTCGTCGAGCGTTGTGCTGTGCTCGAGCTCTTCATCGTAGATGGCGGCGCGGCGATCTTCGATGCTCTTCAGCCAACTCAGCGCGCACCTGTGGCCGATTTCGTCCAAGGTGGTATCTGCAGCACGCACCGCCATGACGGCGTCGGCGGCGTGTCGCAGAGCGATGATGGCCTCTGCAGTCGGGACGTCGAACCATTCGCCGTCGGCTCGAGAGGGGGCTAGGCGCAGTGATCGGTGGGCAAGCTGCTCGACGAGCCGGGCCTCGTCCTCGTCATGTGTCCGAACCCTATAGTAGGTGACGAGGGGTTCGGGATGACCGGTCTGCAAGCCCCGCCGGCGCCGCTCGGTTTCAGCAGATCTTCCGACCTTGCTTGGGCCACTCTCTGACGCGGCCATGACGTAGACGTGCATGCTTGGCCTCCGATCAACTCACCAGAGCTACACCGCAGGGGCGAGTCGCGCCAAGACCTGCTCGTCGCGTTATTAAGTTATTGAAATATAACAAAACATTAGGCGCTTGAATTCGGGTCTGTGGTTACTTAGATTAACCTGGTACGGTTATGTTGTGTAACCACAAGCAGGAGGAGAAATCATGGCAAGGCTCACGCCCTTCGGCAAGCTACTCAGGAAGCATCGGATCGATGCCGGCTTGCTGCTGAAGGACATGGCCGACCGGTTGGGGCGATCGGCACCGTTCCTATCAGCGGTGGAGACCGGAGAGAAGGCGATCCCGGCGGGGCTCGTCGAAGAAATCATCAATGAGTTCGCGCTCAACGGGGAGGATGCAGCGGCGCTCCGCGCCGCGGCGGAACAGTCGAAGAAGGAATTCAAGATCACGGTCGGCAAGACAGCGACCGACAGCCAGCGGGAAGTGGCGGCCATGTTTGCGCGGCGCTTCAACTCGCTGTCTGCCGAAGATCTTGAACAGTTCAAGGAGTTGCTGATGAAGAGGCATGGATGAGCAACCTAGTGTTCAGGGCGCGGCCCCTGTCAACAGCCGCGATCGGCGCCACCGCCGATCAAGTGAGGGAGGTCCTCGGGCTTCGGGATGTGCGCTACGTCCCGGTGCCCGAGGTGCTGGAGCTGCTGCTCCCGAAAGCTCTCGAAGGCTATGTTTTCAGGGTCGGGGAACACGAAGAACTGCAAGAGTGCCACGGGCAGACGAGGCCCGACGAACGCGAGATCTGCCTGCGCGATGATGTCTATCAGCGCATGATCGGCGGCGCCGGCAGAGACCGCCTAACAGGCTGCCATGAGATTGGGCACCTGGTGCTGCACCAGACGCCCTACCTCGCACGGCGCATCGGGGAACAACCCCTCAAAGCATTCGAGGACCCAGAGTGGCAGGCGAACTGTTTCGCCGGCAGCCTGCTCATGCCTGAACGGTTCTTCCGTGAGGCTGGGTCGGTGGCGGTGGCGATCGAGATGTTCGGCGTCACCGCCGACGCGGCGCGGCACCGGATGCGCCAGCTCAAGCTCGGTTGGGAGGGTGTCAAATAAACAAAGGGCAGCCGCGGGAGTGCAATCCCGGACTGCCCTTGTCTGAACCTAGAGACTCTGTGGAAGGAACGCGGCCTAACCGCAGGACCCTCCCCGTAGGCCCCTATGCTCGTGGTCGCACTCGAATCATAGGCCCAACCTCCGGCGGCGGGAAGAGGCAACTAGCCGCCAGGAGACCTGGCCAATGAAGAAGTTGGCAGAGAAGCCGGCGCCGTCCGGTTTTCGTTGGGTCTTCACCCGCTTCCGGCGGGTGAAGAACTCCGCGAAGGTCCTCGATGCCCATGACTACGGGTACGAGGCCTGGGCCTTTCTCGTTCGCGCGAAGAAAGCCTAGGAGCCTGAGCTGGGGGCGGGTGTAAGCTCGCCCCTTCCCGACAACGCCGCCCGGTGGAACCCGTTCCCACGGTAGCCGGGCGGTATCTGGACCATAACATAGTCAACCTTTCTGACTTGTTAAGGCCTTGAATTATGTTAACCCCGCGGCCGGGACCGCCCGCACGCTGGCCCGCGAGCGACCGGGAAATCCGTGAAAGGAATTCTACTCCGCCCGCCGGAACAGCAGGCGCTGGTAGAGATAGCCGATCCCGATCAGGCTCAGGCCGAGCCCCAGGAAGGACGCGACGCGATAGAGACCGGTCAGGTCCGAGGCGTCGATCAGGAACACTTTCGAGACCGTGATCAGCACCACCGCCGCCGAGGCGTAGCGCAAGAGCTGGCTGCGCATCCAGGTGCCGAGCCCCAGCAGCATCAACCCATAGAGCGTCCAGGCGGCGGAATAGCCGTACTGCTCGCCATCGGTGATCGCGCCGGTATCGAGCCGCGCGCCATGGGCGATCTGCCGGATGGCGAGCGTCACCCAGATGAAGCCGGTGACGAGCGCCAGCAAGCCGACGATGCGCGCCGGAAGATCGCCCCCCTTGGCCTGCTCCATCGGCCGCCGCAGCTGATCGGCGATCAGCAGCAGCAGGGCGGCCGGGATCGCATAGACCATCATCAGCCGGTTGAAGACCCAGGTCTCGCCCACATCGATCGCGTCGAGCAGCGGGTTGAAGACGACGAAGCCGCCGAGGATCAGCGCCGCGCCGGCGAGGAAGGTGAAACCGCCCGCGGCATAGAGATAGGCCGGGTCGCGTTCGCGGCGATGCATGTGGTGCAACCCGAGTGCCAGCGCCGCCCAGGCGATGGTCACGATCCCGCAGCGGAGGAAATCGGCACCGCTGTCGAACACCACCCGGCCGACCGCGTGATCGACCTCGAGCCCGATCAGCAGCGCAAGCAGCCCGGCGCCGCCGAGTTCCAGCGCCATCACCAGCAGCCGCGTCTCGCGATCGGCGGCACCGCGCTTCAGGATCGCCGCGGTCGCGATCATCCCGGCGCAGGGAATGCCGATGCCGTAGAGCAGCCGGTTGAAGATGATCCAATCGCCCGCCGGAAAGCCCGAGAGCAGGACCGCGGCGACGACCAGCGCGCCGCCGACCCAGATGCCGCGCTTCAGCCAAGGAAGATCGAGCCGGAGCGCGACCCAGGCCATCACCGGCAACTCGATCGCCCAGGAGACCGCGATCCATTCCTGCTCCAGCCGCATCGGCACTGCGAGCGCGAGGAAACCCGATACCGCGAGGCAATGCAGGCCGAGCGCGCCGTTATATCTCGTGTCGTGATGCCGCAATCGGTTGAGCCGCTCCGCGGCGCCCATATGCAGCGCCGCCAGCATCACCGCCTGGATCAGCCAGGTGTGCAGCAGATCCGCCTCGTTGAGATTGAGATAGGCGCCGCCGAACAGGAAGGCCGTGCCGAGGGTCGAGAGCCCCGCCCAGCGCACGGGTTTCGTCGCACCGAGCTCGAACCAGAACCCCCCGGCGCCGAACAGGGCGCCGAGCACCAGGCCGATCAGAATGACGTCCGTGCTGCGATCGACCGCCTCATGGGCGCTCCAGTCATAGCCGAAGGGACTCCAGCCGGCATAGACGGCAATGGCGATCGCCGCGCCCACCAGCGCCGGGATCTCTTCGCTGGGAAAGCGGCGCGCGGCGGCGAGATGCAGCAGCACGAGCACGATCAGGAAGCCCCAATCGTCGAGGCGATAGCCGCCGGTTGCGAGCCAGAAGGCCATCAGCAGGAAACAGGCGATGCTGGCCGCACGCGCGGTCGCAGTCATCTCGCGGCTGACCGCGACCCCGCCCTTGCCGTAGAGCGACCAGAGCTGCGTGAGGTCGGTCGCCAGCAGGAAGAGCGGCAGCCAGACCGCCGCCAGCCGCGCACCTTGCGCCGTCGGCGGATAGACCGCGAGCACCAAGGCCCAGAGCAGGCCGCCGCCGATCCCGAGTGCCGCCAGCTGCCACCAGCCGCGCTTGTGCTGGAGCACGAGCGCGCCGAGTTGGATCAGGTAGAGATAGACGAAGAGCACGCCCGGCTGCGGCGTGCCGGTCGAGACGATGGCCGGCGTGATGAAGCCGCCGGCGATGCCGACCAGCCCGACCAGGATGCCCTCGCGGAGCGAGAGCGCGATGCCGATCGCCGTCACCACGCCCAGCGCGATGAACCCGGCCACCGGATCCAAGAGGTGATAGAGCGAGGTCGCCGCGAACAGGCTGGCGAACCAGTCGGCGACCGCCGCCGCGGCCAAAGCCTGGGCGATGACCGGCGAATCCTTGCGCAGCCACTGCCCGCCCGCGAGCAAGGCCACGCCCATCAGCAGGCCGAGCGTGACCCGCACCGCCGGCGAGAGCAGGCCGACATCGATCGAGTACTTCACCAGGAAGGCACCGGCCAAAGCCAGCATCACTGCGCCGATCCAGACGAAGATCCGTCCGCCCAGCTTCTCCTCGAAGCCCGGCTTCGGTTTTGCGGCAGCAGGCGGGACCGGCGTCGGCGCTTGCGGCACGGGTTCAGCCGCTACGGCGACCGGCTCTGTGATCGGAACCGGAATCTCGACCGGTGCCGGCGCGGCAACCGCGGCCGGCGGCATGACGGCAGGCTGCGGCGGCGCCGGTACGGCGAGCTGCCGGCGCAGCGCCACGATCTCCCGCTCCAAAGCGCCGAGCTTCAGGTTGGCGCGGATCGCAAGGACCGGGACGACCAGTAGGAAGAACAGGCCGGCAAGGACGAAAAGAACTTCCATCGTCGGGCCAGGATACCCGAATCCTGTGGACGATGCTCGGAAGCGCTATTGGATTTCAGGATCCTTGATGTCGGGCAGGACCGGCATCAAGGATCCTAAAATCCAAT
>Ga0209257_1003158_pt1 | contig 14680 bp, 10 predicted proteins | sample AraplaCvi_mCL_r2_FD_184277 | JGI IMG/M metagenome (GOLD analysis project Ga0209257, IMG submission 184277) | Arabidopsis root microbial communities from North Carolina, USA - plate scrape MF_Cvi_mCL_r2 (SPAdes) (version 2) | ecosystem: Host-associated > Plants > Roots > Endosphere | place: USA...
TCGACAAGTCGGCCACCTACGCCGAGATCTGCGCGGAAATGAAGGCGCAGTCGGAAGGCGCGCTGAAGGGCGTGCTGGGCTACACGGAAGACAAGGTCGTCGCCACCGATTTCCGCGGCGACGCGCGCACCTCGATCTTCGACGCCGAGGCCGGCATCGCGCTCGACGGCACCTTCGTCAAGCTCGTCAGCTGGTACGACAACGAGTGGGGCTACTCGAACAAGTGCCTGGAAATGGTCAAGGTCGTCGCGAAGTAAGTCGCGACCGACGCTGCATCACGCAAGGGGCCGGCGCAATGCCGGCCTTTTGCTTTTCCGAAGGCACCGCAGCCCTTGTTTTCCGGCCTTTCGGCCACACAGAAGCCTCATGAACGACACGCCCGACATGCCCGACCCGGCCGGCGAAGACGCGCTGACGCAGCAGCACCTGGCCGAACTGGTGGACCGCTTCTACGAACGCGTCCGCGCCGATCCCGAACTCGGCCCCGTCTTCAACGCCGCCATCGACGACTGGCCCGAGCACAAGCGCATGCTCACGCAATTCTGGTCGTCGGTCGCGCTGGGCACGAAAAGCTATCGCGGCAACCCGATGGCCGCGCACCGTCCGCATCCGATCCGCGCAGAGCATTTCGATCGCTGGCTTTCGCTGTGGCGCGATACCGCGCGCGAGGTGTTGCCGCCCGACCAGGTCGAACGCGTGTGCGCGTATGCGGAGAAGATCGGCTACAGCCTGCGCTATGGCCTGGGCCTGATGGAACGCAAGGGCGCGTTGCCGCTGGGCGTGCCCACGGTCTGAGGGAGTTTCTTTCCGACGCGGCGCAGCTTGAGGAAGCGCCGGTTGCAAAGCGCCGGGGATTCATCGAGTCTGCGATCCCGTAAGGCCGGAAACACGCGACCGCCGACGGCGGCACCCGGCCCGGGGGTAGTGCATGGAAGGCTTGCTGGTCCTGGCGGTACTCGCCGTACTCGCGGTGCCGGTGTTGCTGATCGTTGCGCTGGTGTCGCTCAGCAACGTCAAGTCGCGAGTGGCGGATCTGGAGCGGGAGTTCGATGCGATGCGCCGCGCAAGCGTGGCTCCGCGCGAGCAACCCGCCGCGCCGCGCGAAGCGCCCACCGTTCCGAAGGCGACGCCCACGCCGGCCGTCGCGCCGCCAGTCGCGGTGCGCGAAGCACCGGTCGCGCCACCGCCACTGCCGACCCCGGAAACGCCGCGCATCGAACGACCGGTGCCGGACGCCCCGGACATTGCGCGCATCCCAAGCCCGCGCGTGCGCGCCGAACCGGAACGTCCCGATCCGGTCACGGTGGGCGTGCGGATGGTGAAGCGCTGGTTCATGACGGGCAACGTGCCGGTCAAGATCGGCGTGCTGGTGCTGTTCGCCGGTGTCGCCTCGTTGCTGAAGTACGCGACCGACCAGGGCTGGATGCGCATGCCGATCGAGCTGCGCCTTGCCGGCATCGCCGCGGCCGCGATGGCGGCGCTGGTATTCGCCTGGCGCAAGCGCGAACAGCACCGCACGTTCGCGTTGAGCCTGCAGGGCGGAGCGATCGGCATCCTGCTGCTGACCGTGTTCGCGGCGTTCAAACTTTACGGACTGGTGGACGCCGGACCCGCGTTCGCGCTGAGCGTGCTGCTGATCGCCGGCGCCGGAACGCTCGCGGTATTGCAGGATGCGAAGGCGCTGGCGGTGTTCGCGCTGCTGGCCGGTTTCCTCGCGCCGATATGGCTTTCGACCGGCAGCGGCAACCACGTCGCGCTGTTCTCCTATTACGCGGTGCTCAACCTCGCCATCGTCGGCGTGGCGTGGTGGAAATCCTGGCGCCTGCTCAACCTGCTGGGGTTCGTCTTCACCTTCGGCATCGGCGCCGCATGGGGCGCGTTCGACTACCGCCCGGAAAAGTACGCGACGACCGAGCCGTTCCTGCTGCTGTTCTTCGCGATCTACCTGGCGATCCCGCTGCTGCATGCGCGTCGCCAGCCCGAAGGCCGGCGCGGACTCGTCGAAGGCTGCCTGGTGTTCGGCACGCCGCTGGTGGCGTTCTCGCTGCAGGCCGGACTGCTGGCGGGCGAGCGCCTGCCGCTGGCGTTCAACGCGCTGGGACTGGCGGCGATCTACGCGCTGCTCGCCGCATGGCTGCGACGCCGCGAGGACTACCGCGCGCTGACGCCGATCTACGCCCTGCTGGCGGTCGGCTTCGCCACGCTCGCGGTGCCGCTGGCGCTGTCCGCGCGCGCGACCGCGAGCATCTTCGCGATCGAAGGCGCCGCACTGGTGTGGCTGGGGCTTCGCCAGCAGCGTCGATGGCCGCAGCTGGGGGGCACGCTGATGCAGCTGCTGGCCGCGTACGCGTTCTTCGCTGGCAGCGCGATGCAGCCTGACATCGCGATCGCCAATCCGGTGTTCATGAGCGCGCTGCTCATCGCGCTGGCCGGGCTTGCGAGCGCATGGACCTATGCCAGTCGGCGCGGCTACGACACGTCAGCGACGATCTTCTATCTATGGGGACTGGCGTGGTGGCTGGGCACCGCGGCGAACGAGATCGACCTCTTCGTCGCGCAAATGCGCCGCGTCGATACGCTGTTCATGGTGATCGCAGCGACTGGCTGGCTCGCGGCGGAAGTGCAGCGACGTCGCCCCGCGACCGCGCTCGCGTGGACGACGCTGGTCGCGCTGGCTCTGGCCGCGCCGATCGCGTGGTGGCAGGCCAGCGTGCACGGGCATCCTTTCAACGGCCTGGGCGCGGTGAGCTGGATCGCGTACGCCGTGCTGGGCGTTCGATCGCTGCTGTGCCTGCGCGCAAGCGCGCACTCCACCGCGACGCGCGCGCAGTTCGTGTGGCTGCTCGTGTGGCCGCTGGCGATCTCGCTGCTGATGGAGTGGCTGAGCCAGCGTTTCGGACTGGCCGGTGGCTGGCGTGTGCTCGGGCTCGCGTTCCCGTGGTGTGCACTGGCCGCGTTGAGCCTGTTCCGCTGGCGCTGGTTGTCGGCGCCCATCGGCGAGCGTTTCGATGCGAGCCGCACGCCGTTGCAGGTAGCCTGCTTCACGGTGCTGGCGATCGGCTGGGTGCTCGCGCTCTTCAGCGCCGATGGCGGCGCGCCGTTGCCGTGGATTCCGCTGCTCAATCCGCTCGAACTCGCGCAGCTCGCCGTACTGGTGCTGCTCGCGTGCTGGTTGTTCAGCGACGACGCGCCCGAATCGTTGCGACGTCCGCGTCCGCTCATCCTCTCGATCGCCGGCTTCGCACTGGTGACCGCGTCCGTGCTGCGCAGCGTGCATCACTGGGGCGGCATCGCGTGGACCGACTCCCTGCTGTCGACCGGCCTCGCGCAAACCAGCCTGAGCGTCACCTGGAGCGTGCTGGGCGTGATCGGCTGGGTGCTCGGCTCGCGACGCGGACATCGCGGACTCTGGCTTGCCGGCGCGGTGCTGATGGGCGTGGTGCTCGCGAAGCTGTTGCTGATCGATCGCGGCAATCTCGGCAACGGGCTCGGCATCGCGTCGTTCATCGCATACGGCCTGCTGTGCACGGTGGTCGGCTACATCGCGCCGGTGCCGCCGCGCCAGCACGCAACCACGGACGAGGCAGAGGCCGAACCCGCATGAAGACGCTACTCCTGCTCGCCCTGCTGCCGTTCGCGGCGAACGCTGGAACCGAGTACGCACGACAGTGGCCGGTGCAGTTGGGCACGCACGATGCCGGCGCGTATCGCGTCGTGCTGGATGAATCCGTCTATCGCCAGCTGGAATCGCCATCGCTCGCGGACCTCGACGTGCTGGACGCGCAAGGCCAGCCCGTGCCGGCCGCGTTGCTCGATCCCGGCGCGCCGGAACAGCCGCAGACACGCACCGTCGAACTGCCGTGGTTTCCGCTTCCGCCGCAATTCCGAGGAAACGACGTGGCGTCGATCAGCGAAATCGCGACCGATGGAAGCCTGCGCCGCGTGCAGTTGAACGTCGGCGGTGGCGGCTCCGTTGCGGGCAACGGCTTCCTGCTCGATGCCAGCCGCGTGGATGCGCCCATCCACGCGCTGCATTTCCAGTGGACGCAGGGGCAGGCGCCCTTCGACCTGCGCGTGCGCGTGAGCGCGTCGGACGACCTGCGCCAATGGCAGACCGTCGCCGACGAGGCGCATCTGGTCGAACTCACCAACGCCGGACAGCGCGTGCTGCGCGATCGCATCGAGCTGTCGCCGGGCAAGGCGCGTTACCTGCGCGTGTCGCCGCTGGATGCGCAGGCGCAGAGCCTGCAGCTGTCGGCGGTCGCCGCGCAGGTGCAGGTGCCGGTCGCGGCACCGCAATGGCAGTGGCGCGTGCTGGACGGAAAGCGCGTGGTCGATGCGGACGGCGCCGTGCATTACGAGTACGAATCCGGCGGTCGTTTTCCGATGGCGCAGGCGGACATCGTGCTGCCCGGGAACAGCACCGGCCAGTGGCGACTGGAAGCGCGCGACGCGTCCACGCAGCCGTGGCGCGATGTCGCGACGCCGTGGGTGGCGTTCCGCCTGGAAGGGGCGGGGCGCGACGACGCATCGCCGCCGCAGGCGTTGCAGGGCATCCGTCGCGATCGCGCATGGCGGCTGACCCCCATCGGCGGCGCACAATCGAACGACGTGCCGCAATTGCGGCTGGGCTATCGACCCGAGACGCTGGTTTTCGTCGCGCGCGGCGCGGGACCGTTCGTCCTCGTCGCCGGCAGCGCACGTTCGACGCGCAGCGATTCGCCGCTGGAAAGCCTCGTCGAAGCGATGCGCACGCAGCGTGGCGCGCAATGGCAGCCCGCGCTTGCGACGCTGGGCGACTCGATCGAACGCAGCGGCGCATCGGCGTTGACCCCGGCACCGATGCAGCGCGACTGGAAGACGTGGCTGCTGTGGGGATTGCTGATCGCCGGCGCCGCGCTGGTGGGCGGCTTCGCGATCAGCCTGATGCGGAAGCCTGCAAGCTGATGGCGGGCAACGCGCCGGAGCATTGGGGCTCCGGCGTCGACGTTCCGGCTTGCAGCAGGAACGATCAGTCGATCGTGTAGCCGGCCACGCGCCAGTTGTTGTCGTCGTCCAGATGCAGCGAGACCAGTTCCTCTGCGACCTGGTTGGTAGAGAAGCGCGTCTGGAAGCGCGCGCTGACATAGACGCCGGCCGGCACGTTTCCGCCGGCCGCCACCGCATGGCGCGACACCGCCGTCCAGTCGCGCGCCACCGGCGCGCCGAGTGCCTTGCGCTTGGCGGTGATCCCGTCGACGAACTGCTTTTCGCTGGACGTCGCACGCGCGACCGCCGACATGCCCTGCCAGGCCTGCGCGACCTTGCCTTCGTCGATCATGTGGATCACCACCAGCGCCGCCTGCATGACGTTGTTGGGCGCGACATCCGATGCCGAAGCCGACGTGGGTGCTGCCTGTTGTGCTGGCGCTGCCTGCGGTTTCGCAGGAGGGGTGGTGGGGCGCTTCTGCGCGAAGGCGGTTGCGGTCGCGCAGCACAGCAGTGTGGCAAGAAGAGGGGCTTTCATGACGCTTCTCCGGGGCGGGCGCGCGGAGTGTAGGCGCTTCCGGCGCGTGTAACGGTGCCGCCAAACAGGACTTTGTCGCGTGGCCGTTCGTCGGGCAGGCGACAAAGTGGCGAAGCCCGAAGCCTCAGAACGCCGCGTCGAACGCCACCTCGCCTTCCACGCCGACCTGGTACGCCGACACTCGACGTTCGAAGAAGTTGGTCACTTCCTGCACGTCCTGCAGGTCCATGAAGGCGAACGGATTGGTCGTGTTGAAATGTTTCGGTAGCCCCAGCTGCGCCAGCCGCTGGTCGGCGCAGTACTGCAGGTACTGGCGCATGTCCTTCGGCGACAGGCCCGCGACGCCGCCGGACAACACGTCCTGCGCGAACTGCATCTCGCACTCCACCGCTTCCTCCAGCATGCGCACGACCTGCGTCTTCAGCTCGTCGTCGAACAGCTCCGGCTCCTCGCTGCGCGCGGTGCGGATCACCTCGAACGCGAACGCCATGTGGCAGCTTTCGTCGCGGAACACCCAGTTCGTGCCCGATGCCAGGCCGTGCAGCAGCCCGCGCGAGCGCAGGTAGTAGACGTAGGCAAACGCGGCGAAGAAGAACAGGCCTTCGATGCAGCACGCGAAGCAGATCAGGTTGAGCAGGAACTGACGGCGCTGCGCCGTGCTTTCGATTCGCGGCACATCCTGGATGGAATCCATCCATTTGAAGCAGAACTCGGCCTTGGCGCGGATCGACGGAATGTTCTCCACCGCCGCGAACGCCTTCGCGCGCGCCACCGGATCGGGCAGGTACGTGTCGAGCAGCGTGAGGTAGAACTGCACGTGCAGCGCTTCCTCGTATAGCTGGCGCGACAGGTACATGCGCGCTTCGGGCGCGTTGATGTGCTGGTAAAGGTTCAGCACGAGGTTGTTGGCGACGATCGAATCGCCCGTGGCGAAGAACGCGACCAGGCGCTCGATGAGATGGCGTTCGGCCGGCCCGAGCTTGTGCTTCAGATCGTTGACGTCGAGCGAGAAGTCCACTTCCTCCACCGTCCACGTGTTGCGGATGGCGTCGCGGTACATCTCGTAGAACTGCGGGTAACGCATCGGCCGCAGGGTGAGGTCGAAGCCCGGGTCGAGCAGGCGTGCGTCGTTACGTTCGGACATGGTGGAGTCTCGCTGGGATCCTGCCCTCCAGCCGCGGCCGCCGGATCCCGCATCAGGGGAGGGAGGCAGGCCTCGCGCGCGGCTGGCGGCTGGAGGGAAGGAAATCTGTTTCGTGTGCGATGGATCGGAGAGGTCCCCTCTCCGATAGCGGGAGAGGGGCTCCAGTCACGCTTCGAGGGTTACTGGCAGGCTTCGCAGGACTCGGGATTCTCGAGCGAACACGCCACCGCCTCCGTCGGCGTGACTTCCGGCTTCGGTGCCTGCGTGGCCGCGCCGCTCACCGTCGCCTTCGCGATCTTCGTCGCCGGGCGCGAGCGCAGGTAATACGTCGTCTTCAATCCCTTCTTCCACGCGTACATGTACATCGACGACAGCTGGCCGATGTTCGGGCTTTCGATGAAGAGGTTGAGCGACTGGCTCTGGTCGATGAAGGCGCCGCGCTCGGCGGCCATGTCGATGAGCGAACGCATCGGCAGTTCCCACGAGGTGCGGTACACCGCGCGCAGCGATTCGGGAATCGCATCCACGCCCTGGATCGAACCTTCCGACATCTTGATCCGGTCGCGCAGTTCCGGCGTCCACAGGCCGAGCGTCTTCAACTCCTCCACCAGGTAGCGGTTAACGACGAGGAAGTCGCCCGACAGCGTCTCGCGCTTGAACAGGTTCGACACCTGCGGCTCGATGCATTCGTAGCAGCCGGCGATGGACGCGATCGTCGCCGTCGGCGCAATCGCGATCAGCAGGGAGTTGCGCAGGCCGTGTTCGCGGATTCGCGCACGCAGGCCGTCCCAGCGTTCCTGGTCGGCCGGCACCACGCCCCAGGCATCGAACTGCAATTCGCCCTGCGCCGCGCGCGTGTCGGCGAAGCTCGGATGACGGCCGCGTTCCATCGCCAGCTCGTTCGATGCGGACAGGGCATGGAAGTAGATCGACTCGGCGATCTTCGCCGACAGCGCTCGCGCGGTGTCGGAATCGAACGGCAGGCGCAGCTTGAAGAACACGTCCTGCAGGCCCATCACGCCCAGGCCCACCGGACGCCACTTGAGGTTGGCGCGGCGTGCGGTTTCGATGGGGTAGAAGTTCAGGTCGATCACGCGATCGAGCTGGCGCACCGCAAGGCGCACCGTCTCGGCGAGTTTGTCGAAATCGAAGCGGCCGGATTCGCCGTGCAGCGGACCGTCGGCGAACACCTCGACATGGTGCGAGAGGTTGATCGAACCCAGGTTGCACACCGCGGTTTCGTCCTGCGAGGTGACTTCCAGGATTTCCGTGCACAGGTTCGACAGGTGCACGACGTTGCCGTCGCGCAGCGTCTGGTTGCACGCGCGGTTGGACTTGTCCTTGAAGTTCATCCAGCCGTTGCCGGTCTGCGCGAGCGTGCGCATCATCCGCGCGTACAGGTCGCGCGCCTTCACCTGCCTGGTCGCGAGCCCGGCCACTTCCGCCGCGCGGTACGCGCGTTCGAACGCCTCGCCCCACAGGTCGGTCAGCTGCGGCACCTTGGCCGGATCGAACAGCGACCAGTCGCCGTCGGATTCGACGCGGCGCATGAATTCGTCGGGAATCCAGTTCGCCAGGTTGAGATTGTGCGTGCGGCGCGCTTCATCGCCGGTGTTGTCGCGCAGTTCGAGGAATTCCTCCACGTCCGCGTGCCACGGCTCCAGGTACACGCACGCCGCGCCCTTGCGCTTGCCGCCCTGGTTCACCGCCGCGACGGAGGCATCGAGCGTCTTCAGCCACGGCACGATGCCGTTGCTCAAACCATTGGTCGAACGGATCAGCGAACCGCGCGAGCGGATGCGCGTATACGACAGGCCGATGCCGCCGCTGAACTTGGACAGCTTCGCCACGTCCATGTAGCGCTTGTAGATGCTCTCCAGCGAATCCTCCGGCGAATCGAGCAGGAAGCAGCTGGACAGCTGCTCGTGCGTGGTGCCGGAGTTGAACAGCGTCGGCGAGGACGGGATGTAGTCCAGCTGCGCCATGCGGCGGTACAGCGCGAGCGCGTCGCCCACGTCCTCGCTCAGCGCGCAGGCGATGCGCAGGAAGAACTGCTGCGGCGTCTCGATCACGGTGCGCGCGGTCGGATGGCGCAACAGGTAGCGGTCGTACAGCGTGCGCAGGCCGAAATAGTCGAAGCGCTGGTTGTGCGTGTTGTCGATCGCGTCGTTGAGCTTGCGCGCGTGCGCCTGCACGAAGGTCAGCAGGCGGTCGTTGATGAGCCCCAACTCGTGGCCGCGCTGCACCGACTGCGAGAACGCGTGGATCTCGATGCCGGCGACTTCCTTCTCGATAACGCCTGCGAGCAGGCGCGCGGCGAGGCGGCCGTACTCGGGTTCCTCGGCGGTGAGCAGGGCGGCGGTGCGGATCGACAACTCGTCCAGTTCGCGCGTGCTGGCACCGTCGTACAGGCCGGAGATCGTGCGCGTGGCCACGCGCATCGGGTCCACCGAGAACAGGCCTTCGGATGCCCGCGTCACCGCGCGCACGATCTTGTTGAGGTCCACCGGTTCGCGGCCGCCGCTGCGCTTGGTCACGGTCATGGTGAGGTTGGCGGCGGGCGGCGTCAGCGCGAAGCCTGCGTCGGCTTCGTGCGCGCGCGCATCGGGCGTGTGCGCCTCGCGGTCGCGGACGGGCGTGGCGACAGCATCGTCTTGCATATGGGTGTTCATCGGCGACTCCGGTGCGTGGGCGCACGTCTGGCCGTCCTCTCCCTCGAGGGACGACACGGGCGCGGGGTCATCGATGATCGAAGCGGGGTGTCGCGCAGGCCGAGACGGCGTGCGGGCGACGGCGCGAACCGTCGCGTGTGCGACACCGACCGTCTTCCCTCCGAAGACACCCTGGCCGGTCACCGCGCGGTGTGCGACGCGCGGTTGTCGGCAGGTCTTCGGACTCGGGACGCGACGCGGCGCGATGCGCCTGTCACCTACCGGTGGCCGCTTCCCAGGCTGTGCGCCCAGTGCCATGGCCACCTTCGTTTCCCATACCGCTGCGGGGCAGTGCTGGAATTCCACCAGCTTCCCGTTTTAAGCCACCCCGCGAAGGGCGGCACCGACGGGCCACAACATAGTGGGGGTCGCGGGATACGTCAACGCAAAATCTTGTGGATAACCGCAGAATCGCAACCCCGCGAGATTTGCCCGCGCCGATGCGGCAGGGGACAATGCACGGCTTCGCGGCCGGGATCGCACCAGCCGACGCGCGTTCCAAGTCACTCCCATCCCACCCTTCCACCGAAGGGCAGCAGAGGAAGCACCGATGTCCATCGTCCGCATGTCCGACCTCGACCTCCATGGCAAGCGCGTGTTGATCCGTGAGGATCTCAACGTGCCGATCGAGGCCGGCCGCATCACCTCCGAACAGCGCATCACCGCCGCGCTGCCGACGATGAAGCTGGCGCTGGAGAAGGGCGCCGCCGTGATGGTGACCTCGCACCTGGGCCGCCCGAAGGAAGGCACCTGGACGCAGGAAGACTCGCTGGCGCCGGTGGCGAAGCGTCTTTCCGAACTGCTGGGCATCGACGTGCCGCTGGTGAAGGACTGGGTCGACGGCGTCGACGTGAAGCCGGGGCAGCTCGTGCTGCTGGAAAACTGCCGCATGAACGTCGGCGAGGGCAAGGACGACGACGCGCTGTCGAAGAAGTACGCCGCGCTCTGCGACGTGTTCGTCATGGACGCCTTCGGCACCGCGCATCGCGCACAGGCCTCCACGCATGGCGCGATCAAGCATGCGAAGGTCGCCGCCGGCGGCCCGTTGCTGATGGCCGAACTCGACGCGCTCGCCAAGGCGCTCGACAACCCGGCGCGCCCGCTGCTCGCGATCGTCGCCGGCTCGAAGGTCTCGACCAAGCTCGAACTGCTGTCGTCGCTGGTGTCGAAGGTCGACCAGCTGATCGTTGGCGGCGGCATCGCCAACACCTTCATCGCCGCGATGGGCCACGGCGTCGGCAAGTCGCTGGTGGAGATGGATCTCATCGATACCGCGAAGAAGATCATGGCCGATGCGAAGGCGCGCGGCGCCGACATCCCGGTGCCGGTGGACGTGGTCGTCGCGCCGAAGTTCGCCGCCGATGCGCCGGCGACGGTGAAGGCGGTCGATGCGGTGGGCGAGGACGACATGATCCTCGACATCGGCCCGCAGACCGCGGCGCGTTATGCCGAACTGATCAAGGCCGCGGGCACCGTGGTATGGAACGGCCCGGTGGGCGTGTTCGAGTTCGACGCGTTCGGCAAGGGCACGCAGACGCTGGCGCGCGCCATCGCCGCGTCGAAGGCGTTCTCGATCGCCGGCGGCGGCGACACGCTGGCGGCGGTGGACAAGTACGGCATCGAGAGTGATGTGTCGTACATCTCCACCGGCGGCGGCGCATTCCTGGAATTCCTGGAAGGCAAGGAACTGCCGGCGGTTGCGGCGTTGAAGGCGCGGTCGTAAGTCTTACCCCTCCCCTGCTTGCAGGGGAGGTTGGGAGGGGTGTGAGGCGCGAAGCGCCGAGCCAATGCGACTCGGACATGCGCTGCGCCGAACGTAGTGGCGCTGTGCACGGCACCCTTTCCCCAACCCCACGGCCATCAGGCACAGCCTGATGGCGTTCGTCACGACGCGCGCCATGGCGCGCAACGTCGCTCCTCACCCCTGCAAGCAGGGGAGGGAGTTTTCCCCCGACGCACTACGAGATACGCATGACCACGCTCTTCTTCGACATGGACGGCACGCTCATCGATTCCGCCGTCGGCATCACGCGCTGCGTCGAGCACGCGATGGTGCAGATGGGACTTCCGGTTCCGCCGCACGACGAACTGCGCCGCTGGATCGGCCCCGCGCTGCGCACCAGCTTCGGCCCGCTGCTCAACGACGATGCGAAGGTCGAACAGGCCGTGCTGCATTACCGCGACCGCTTCGAATCGCACGGCTGGGCCGAGCACGAGGTCTACGCCGGCATCGGCGAGGCGATCGAAACGCTGCACGCCGCCGGTCATCGACTGGCCGTGGTCACCGCGAAGAACGAACCGCACGCGCGCAAGATCGTCGACCACCTGCCGTTCGGCCATCGCTTCGACGACGTCATCGGCGCGACGCTGGACGGCCGCATCAGCCACAAGGACCAGCTCATCGCCGAGGCGCTGCGCCGGTTCGACCTGGATGCCGATGCATGCTGGATGATCGGCGACCGGCGCATGGACATCGAAGGCGCGCGCCACCATGGCATGCGCAATGTCGGCGTGCTGTGGGGCTTCGGCGGCGAGGCCGAATTGCGCGAAGCCGGCGCGCTTCACCTGGCGTCCACACCCGACGAGCTGCCGGCGCTGCTGGCGGCCTGACGCGCGCGTTTCGCGCAAGGCCGTCTCCGCGAGCGCGCGTAGGCGGCCTTGCGAGACGTAATGGTCTGCTTTCGGCCGGGGTTTTTCAGACCACTTCGGCGGATGCGCAGCGGTATGGCGAAGCTGCGGAAGCGGTCGATCCGAAACGACGTACAGCTGTGCTAGCGTCGGGAGGTTCTCTGGACCTAGCACTCGATGACAACCATCAAACGCCGCACCAAGATCCTCGCCACCCTCGGCCCGGCCACCGATCCGCCGGGCGTCCTCGACGCACTGCTCACCGCCGGCGTCGATGTAGTCCGCCTCAATTTCTCGCACGGCGATCCTTCCTCGCAGGTCGCCCGCGCACAGGCCGTGCGCGAAGCCGCGCAGCGCGTCGGCGTGGAAGTCGGCATCCTCGCCGACCTGCCCGGCCCGAAGATCCGCATCGAACGCTTCGCCGAAGGCCGCGTGCTGCTCAAGACCGGCGACCGCTTCGACCTGGTCGCCAGCACCGACGCGCCTCCGGGCAACCTGCGCGAAGTCGGCGTGAGCTACCTCGGCCTTCCCAACGACGTGCGTCCAGGCGACGTGCTGCTGCTCGACGACGGCCTGCTGCAACTGCGCGTGGGCGCGGTCGAGGGCGAGCGCATCGTCACCACCGTGCTCAACGACGGCGCGCTGTCCGATCGCAAGGGCCTGAACAAGCAGGGCGGCGGTCTTTCGCTCGGCGCGCTGACCGAGCGCGACAAGGAACTGATCAAGGTCGCCGCCGAACTGGGCGCGGACTTCATCGCCGTGTCGTTCTGCCGCAATGCGCAGGACATGAACGACGCCCGCGCCATCGCGCGCGAGCACGGCAGCGATGCCGCGCTGGTGTCGAAGATCGAACGCGCCGAAGCGATCGAGAACCTCGCCGAGATCGTCGATGCCAGCGACGTGGTGATGGTCGCGCGCGGCGACCTGGGCGTGGAAATCGGCGACGCCGAACTTCCGGGCCTGCAGAAGAAGATCATCCGCGAGGCGCTGGAGCGCAACAAGGTCGTCATCACCGCCACGCAGATGCTGCAGTCGATGGTCGACAGCCCGATCCCGACGCGCGCCGAAGTGCTCGACGTCGCCAACGCCGTCATCGACGGCACCGACGCGGTGATGCTGTCGCAGGAATCGGCCGCCGGTCGCTACCCGGTCAAGGCGGTCGAGGCGATGGCGCGCATCTGCCTGGGCGCCGAACGCCAGTTCAACCACGACACCGATTTCGAAGCCGCGCCGCGCAACCTCGAACGCGCCGACCAGGCGATCGCGATGGCGGCGATGTTCCTGTCCGAACACATCGGTGTGCGCGCGATCATCGCCATGACCGAGTCCGGCGGCACGGCGCGCTTCCTGTCGCGTTTCCGTTCTTCGGTCCCGATCTACGCGCTTTCGCGCCACGACGGCGCGCGCCGCCGGATGGGCCTGATGCGCGACGTGGTGGCGCACAACTTCGACAGCCGCGGGCTTACCTCGCGCGATGCCGCCCGCAAGGCGGTGAAGGAACTGTTCGACCAGAACCACCTCAGCGTCGGCGAACGCGTGATGTTCACCAGCGGCGACCACATGGAACAGCTCGGCGCGACCAACACGCTGCGCCTGTTGCAGGTGGGCGAGGGCGGCGCGGCCGAGGGCCTGGGCGAGCTCTGATCGCCTGACACCGATGACAATGAAAGCGTGACGCCCGAAGCGGCGTCGCGCTGTCCGCAAGGCCGGCAGCCTCGCGTTTTCCACGATGAATCCGTCGTGGGGGCGCGGCCATGTTGGCGAACGCGAAGCGGTCGGTCGTCGCATGCGTCGAACTGCTTGTGTGCGGGTGCGTCGTCGCGATGGCGGGCTGCACCAGCGTCGGCACGCACACGCGCGAACGCAACGCACTCGGATACGGCCCGCCGATGCAGCTTCGCGTCTGCGTGCTCCACGCCGGGCGTCGCGCCGCAACGCATCGATGCGTTGATCCACGCCGTCAACGATGAATTCGCGGGCTACGGCATCGAAGTCGTCGTGCCGTGGTCACGGCCGTGGCAGCGCGCCGGCTTCACTCATGGGCGGTTGTTCGACGACATCGCCCATCGCGAACTCGAAGCGCCCTGCGATCGCCTCGTCGCCTTCGTCGACCGTAGCGCGGGCGATGCGTTGTGGGGCCTGGTGATGCCGGAAGTGCTGGGCATGGTCGACGAGGCCACGCACACGCGCGGCTATGTCGTAGCCACGCGCGCCTCGCTCAACCAGCTGTTCGTGCCGCCGTCGAAGGCGACGGTGCACGAGTTCTACCATCTGCTCGGCTGCCCGCATTCGGGCACGATGGACGCGTGCTATCGCCAGATCGCCGCGCTGAAGCGCGCGCATGCGGCCGATGCGGATTTCGTTCCCGGCGTGGACCAGACGGGTGCCTTCGTCATGACGCGCGAAAACGCCAACCAGACCCTGCGATATGCCCTGGCCGGCCAGCCCGCCATGTAAACGCATACATGCCAAGTGGTATTGAAATAAGAGGTATCCGGTCTGCAAGTGGTTGATTTCTAGTCGCGTTGACCGGCTCTTTGCAGCCGGACGCGTCTATAATGATCGGCTTCCCACCGCTCCCGCAGGACGACCCATGAGCATCGAACAGCTTGCCGAAACCGCCTTGGCCATGGTGGCCCCGGGCAAGGGCATCATCGCCATCGACGAGTCCGGCGCGACCTGCGCCAAGCG
>Ga0209257_1003159_pt1 | contig 14674 bp, 11 predicted proteins | sample AraplaCvi_mCL_r2_FD_184277 | JGI IMG/M metagenome (GOLD analysis project Ga0209257, IMG submission 184277) | Arabidopsis root microbial communities from North Carolina, USA - plate scrape MF_Cvi_mCL_r2 (SPAdes) (version 2) | ecosystem: Host-associated > Plants > Roots > Endosphere | place: USA...
GAAGAGCGTGCCAGTGGCGCATGGGAAGAGCTGAATACGTGAACGGCGATCCACCGTTCGGGTTGCAAGAGCCATCCCGCCGTGTTTGCTGAAACGAGTATATCAGTTCATTTGCTTTTTTCATATCGTTCGTCATCCTCAAGCCGCCTGCTTCCGCGACATGCGTAGCGCGAGCATGTGCGCGCAAGGACCTTTGTGCATGCGGTTGAACGTGAAGAAGCTGCACTGGCAGGCGCCATCGACGATGCGTTCGTCGGCATCCAGCCGCAGCATCACCTGGTACTGGCGGTCGCCTTGCTTGGCCAGTGCGCTCAGCCGGATGCCGCCGTCCGCGACCGCTTCGACTGCATGGCCGCTCATTGCGTGGAGGGCGACCAGCTTCTGGGCCTCTTCTTCCTCGGGGCTGGCGAAACGCAGCGAATCGAGCGGCAGCGGGTCGCGCGCCAGTTCGCGCAAGCGGTAGACTTCATTCACCAGGTCGTAGACCACGCGGCCGGCTTGCGTGTACAGCGTCAGCGCGCGTTCCACCATCATGCGGTCGAGGCCCGTGTCGCGCGCCAGCTGGGCGCTGGTGGCGAACCAGCGCTTGCCCAGTGCTGCGAAGACTTTTTCCTTGCTGTCGTTGTCGATCTCGCCGCGCGGCGCCAGCAGGTCGAACTGGCCGGCCTGCGCCCAGTCGTTGGCGGTCCAGCCGGACAAACCAAGCGTGAACTGCATGTCGGGCATATTGGCGATCCAGAAGCTGGGCAGGCCGCTGCCCATCAGGTGCACCGTGAAGCTCTGGGCGACGGGAATCAGGCGCTCGAGCAGCATCAGGCGGCGGCGGCCCCAGATGCGGACCTCTTCCGCCACGTTGCCCTGGTATATGGAACGGCGGCACACGACCTCCTCATTCCACGGTTCGAATACCGCGCGCACGGGCTGGCCGGGTGCCAGCACGAAGCGGATCGAACGCGGACCGACGCGCTCCTTCTTGCGCCGCATCTGCAGGCAGAAGTTGTGCACGTCCATCGGATGCAGGTCCAGCCGCCGCGCCACCATGTTCATGGCGCTGCTCACCTGCAGGAAACCGCGCACCCAGGTATCGGGCACGTCGATCTTTTCTTCTATGAATTCTGGATCGTCCGCGGTCTTGACCTGGAAGCCGCTCGGATCGATCGACAGCCTGGTGCTCTTGTAGTCGCGGATCTTCTGGAATTCGCCGTACAGGCTTTCCGAGTAGTCGATATTGGTGGTGCCGCAGGCGAAATCGCCGATGTGGTCGAACACATTGTGGCTGCAACTGAGCGAAGCGTAGCTCGACTCGTCGCGGCTGAAGCACTCGAAGAAAACGCGGTCCGGATGCACGGTGATCACCGGGTCGAGCGCGATCCACAGTTCGCGGTTGGTCTGGTACAGGTAGTTGTAATACTTCGACTGCGCCTCGTAGAAGGGCTTCATCAACTTCGATTTGCGCGCCTGCAGCGCCCGCATTTCGGATTGCAGCGGCTTGAGCTGTTCTTTCAGCTCGCTGCTGCGGGCCTGGAACTGCGCCAGCATCATGCCTTCGTTCTGCGCCACCCATTCCTTGTAGGCCGTCTTGTCCTTCGGCTGGTAGCGCTGGTCCGCTACCACCACATCGTGCAGGGCGGAGATGGCTTCGCGGAAGGGGATGTGCCTGTTGATGTTGGCGACGAAGTGCGTCGGGGCACGCAGGGTGTCCGGCACGAAGCGCATGTCGGTCGACGCGGCGCTGTTGCTGACGTAAGTCTCGCCGTAATAGCGGTACTGGAATCTCATGTCTTGCTTCCCCGGCCGGCGATGGCTGCCGGTGTATGGATCGTGATGGCTGCAGGCAGTTCCGGATAGCGCTGCTGGATGGCGCGCAGGCCTTCGATGTATTGCGCCTTGTCGGCGATGGCGACGGTCAGCACCTGGCGCGCAAACAGCCTGGCGACAAAGCCGGCGATTTCTTCCGACAATTCGGCCTGCGCGCGCAGGAAGGCCTGCACGCGGCCTTTGACAACGCGGCCGCGATTGACCTGCGACAGCACGCTGAGGAAATACGGCTCCATGCGCTGCAGCTTGTGCAAGTCGCCGGCACAGGCGCTTTCCAGCCAGGAGCTGACGAAGAGCTGCATGTTGGCGGACGGGTGCTGGCTTAGCTTGTCCAGCAGCTCGGTCACGTCGCCGACGTCGAAGTGCCTGGTGATCATGGCGCGGCCGAAGCGTTGCGCGGCCGGGTCCTGGTGGTCGCACAGGTTCACCAGCAGCAGCGGGGTCCAGTCGTCGCGCGTGCAGGCCTCGGTAAAGAAGGCCGATGCGAACTCCCGGCTGTCGTCGAAACGGCTGTCGAAGATGCGCAGGGCGGCTTCCATCTGGCTGCGCACGCGCTGCGGGTCGGAACGGTAGGCGTCGAAGGCCCATTGCCGCACGCTGGCGGTGGGGTTGCGGCCGAACGATGCCCAGGCCGCGACGTCAAACTGTTCGTGCCGGAAGCCTGGCAGCAGGCGCGCGCCCAGTTGCAGGGCGCCCTTGCTGCGCGCGGCCAGCAGGCGTAACAGCAATGCGGTGTCGGCCAGTTCCTGCTCGCCCTTCAGCGGACCGGTGACCCAGGCCACCAGGTCGGCGTGCATGCCTTCGCCGGTCTCGCTGCGGAACAGGGCGTCGAGCAGCCCGGCCAGCAAAGCGTGGCGGAAGCCGGCATCGGCAACGCTCAGGCGCTGGATGACCGGATCGACGCCGCGCCTGACGCTGGCTTCCGCGCTGGTGGCGAAGGCGATGATCAGCTCCGATTGCGCGGCCAGCACCTGGTCCGGCAGCATGCCGAACAGGCGCACCGCTGCGCCACGCACCTCGGCGTCTTCGTCCTTCAGCAGCATGGCCAGCTTGGAGCCGGGCAGCATGCCGGTTGGTGCAGGATGCAGCGTCAGCCACTGGCAGGCCAGCAGGCGCACAGCGGCCAGCGGATGGCCAAGCAGTTGCAACAGGCGTTCGTAGGGGGCGCCGGCAGCGGCATCGCGCAGCGGGTTCTCGATCAGCCAGAGCAGGTCGGCGCCGATGGGCGGCACCGCGCTGCGTGCATCGTCGACGTCGGCGCAGTTGTCCAGCCAGTCGAGCAGTTGCATGACGATGGCCGGCGCCTGGCCAGGCAGGGTGGCGGCCACCTGGCACAGCAATCGGCCCTGGCGGCGCACGGCCTCCAGCGGCGCGCAGGCGATGGTGGCCACCAGCAGCGGGTCAGCCGCGTAGCGCAGCGGGTCGCGCACGATGCAGTCCAGCGCATACTGGGTAGCTTCCGGCAGGGTGCACTGGATCAGCAACAGCAGCCAGTCGGTCGACGGAATGCCGGGCTCGAAGCGCTGGCGCGCTACCTGGAAGGCAAAACGCGCCGTCGCCAGGTAGGGACTGCGCAGCAGCTCGCGGATGACGTCAAGTTCCAAAGCAGCGCAGAAGGCCTTGTTGTCGGCCAGCGCGCGCGCCGCGAATTCGTGGACGCCGGCACAGCGGCTTTGCTGCATCAGGGAGAGCAAAGCCTGCGGCTGCGCATCCCACAGTTCGGGGAAGGCTTCCTGCCGCCTGGCGTCGGCCTGGATCGGGTGCGGCTGGTACCAGCTGGTGCCATGGCGGTTGCTCAGCCAGTGTCCGCGCGCGCGCAGCATGCGGTTGAACATCATCCAGTTGCTGTAGCTGTCGTAAAAACGTCCGCCGCGCGCATTCGGCTGGCCGGCGTCGCCGTCGTCCATCGCTGCCAGCACGCCAAGCGCCATCTGGACGTAGGCGGGGTCGGCGCCTTTCCCAAGGCGGCGCAACGTGCGCCAGCCGCGCCGGCGCAGGTAGTCGCGCGTGCGCAGGCCGTAAGCCACCTTGCTGTCCGGGCGCGAGGCTTCCTCGGCATACTTGGTGTAGGCGCGGCGAACATAGATCCACTGGCTGCTGCTGGTGTGGGTATCCGTGTCGAAGCGCTGCTGGACCAGGCCCCACAGCTCGGCATCGCCGGCCATTTCGGCTGCCTTGTAGATGTGGCGCACGGCGCGGAACGTCCCGGCGCGCAGGCGCATCCGCTTCAGGTGGGTGCGCAGGATGCGGCGGGCCATCGGATGGCTGAGGGCTGCCTGGTGCAGCTGTTCCAGCCAGTCCGATTTGGACAGGCCTTGCCATTCGTCGTCGCCGGCGGCGATCGCCAGCAGCTTTTCTTCATCCTGCTGGTCCCAGGCGCTGCGCAGGACGGCCGGCCAGTCGGCCAGCAGGCGGGCCGCGTGCGCCTGCAGCGCCGCGCTATCGGCCAGCATCAGCCAGGCTTGCAAGGCAATGCGGCGCACGGCATCCGTTCGGCCGCGTGCGTGCAGTTCCTGCATGGCGATGGCGGCGCCGGCATCGCCGCAGCGGCCGATGGCCCAGGCCAGGCAATAATCCTGCATGGCGTCGCCGCGCGCGATCAGGTCGACCATGGTGGGCACGGCGCCACGCAGGCGGCGCTCGCCGATGCGCCAGATGATGCGGTTGCGGTGGTGCTGGTCGAGCTTCTTCCAGTTTGCGGCCTGCAGCTGTTGCAGCAGCGTGACGGCCGCTGCATCAGGCGGGTTCTGGGCGGGAGCTGGCGCTGGCGATGCGCTTTGCGGCAAGGCCGGCTCTGGGGCGGACGCGGGGTCGCTGAAGCCCTGGGCGGCGCGTTCGATCAGCGCCAGTTCGAACAGGGTTTCGGCGGCCTGCCAGTCGACCGGCTGCGGCGTGCGCGTGCTCTCGCGCCATTCTTCGCCGGTGCGTCCCTGGCGCAGGTTGACCAGGTAGCGCCCCGGGGATCCGGGCACTGCGCCCGCCACCTCGCAAAGCTCGATCTCGCAATGGATGGTGGCGTCTTTTTGCCTGCGAACCAGGCTGCTTTTTCGAATCAGCTTCACTGTAGGGCGGGCCTTGACTTGAAATGCGGTTACTCAACAGGACGATGGTAGCCAATCCTGCAAGTGTTTGCAAATAAAGCAATCCCTAGACCGGTTTTAGCAGCGCGTCCATCAGGGGGGCGCAGGCTGCAGCCAGCCTGTCCAGGCTAGCTTCGCGCAAGGCGTTGGTATCGACCGTGTGCTGCGTCGCCAGGCCGGCCCAGTGCAGCAGTGCGCGGCCGGCTTGCGGATGGTCGAACAGGCCATGCAGGTAGGTGCCGAGCACCTGGCCGTCGGTGGAAAGGGCACCCTCCGGCCGGCCGTCGATGTAGAAGGCGGGTTGCGCCAGGGCGGAACCGTGCGAGACGCCCATGTGGATCTCGTAGCCGCTGACCGGTGCATTGTCAAAGGCACAGTTGCCGGTGACTTGCGCCAGGCGCTTGTCGCGGGTGAGTTCCGTCTGCATGTCCAGCAGGCCAAGCCCCGCTTCGCTGCCGGCCCGGCCTTCCACGCCGTGCGGATCGTCCACCTGGGTGCCCAGCATCTGGAAGCCGCCGCAGATGCCGATCACCTTGCCGCCGTAGCGCAGGTGGCGCGCAATCGCCTGCGGCCAGCCGCCTTCCTTCAGCGCGGCCAGGTCGTCGCGCGTGTTCTTGCTGCCGGGGAGGATGAGCAGGTCGGCGGGCGGGATCGCTTCGCCCTTGCGCACAAAGCGCAGGTCGACGCCGGGATGCGCGCGCAGGGCATCGAAGTCGGTATGGTTGCTCATGCGCGGCAGGCTTGGCACCACCACGCGGAACGCGCCCCGTTCGGCCTGTACCGCCTGCACCGCGTCCTCGGCATCGAGGTAGAGGCCATGCAGGTAGGGCAGCACGGCCAGCACAGGCTTGCCGGTCTGTTGTTCCAGCCATTCCAGCCCCGGCTCCAGCAGCTTGATGTCGCCGCGGAAGCGGTTGATGACGAAGCCGATGATGCGATTGCGCTCGCTTTCGGACAGGCAGGACAGGGTGCCGACAATATGGGCGAACACGCCACCGCGGTCGATGTCGGCGCACAGGATGACGGGACAGTCCACCGCTTCCGCAAACCCCATATTGGCGATGTCGCGGTCGCGCAGGTTGATTTCCGCCGGGCTGCCGGCGCCTTCCACCACCACCGATTCGTACTGGGCCAGCAGGCGCTGGTGGGATTCCAGCACGGCCGCCATGGCGACGGTTTTGTACTGGTGGTAGTCGCGCGCATTCATGTCGCCGCGCACCTTGCCGTGGATGATGACCTGGGCGCCGATGTCGCTGCTAGGCTTGAGCAGCACGGGGTTCATGTCGGTATGGGCCGGAATGCCGGCCGCAATCGCCTGCAGCGCCTGGGCGCGTCCGATTTCGCCGCCATCGACGGTAACTGCGCTATTGAGCGCCATGTTCTGCGGCTTGAAGGGAGCGACACGTACGCCGCGCTGCTTCAGCAAGCGGCACAGGGCGGCGACGATGGTGCTCTTGCCGGCGTCGGAGGTCGTGCCCTGGACCATCAGGGTGCGGTAGGGGAAGTTCATTTTGCGGGGCGGTGCTTGCGGGCTTCTTCCAGCTTTTCGCACAGGACGGCGGTGCCGGCGATCATGCGCGGGCCGGCGCGGTTGAGCAGGTTGCCGTCGATGGTGAACAGGTTGTCCTGCCGTGTGGCCTTGAAAGTCTTGTAAGGGCGCCACAGGTTGACGCCGCCGTAGTCTTTCTCCGCCGTGCCGAAGACCGCTTCGGGGTCGGCCTCCAGTACGGCTTCCACGCTGACGACCGGTGCGGTCACCTTCTGGTCCGCGAAGATGTTCTGGCCGCCGCATGCTTTCAGGGCGTCGCTGACGATGTGTTCACCGTTCAGCGTGTACAGCGGCTTGTCCCACACCTGGTAGAAGGTGCGCACCGGAGGACGCGTGGCGTATTGCGCGCGCAGGCTCGCCAGCTTCTGGCGCAGCTCCTTGGCGGCGGCATTGGCGGCGGGTTCGGTGCCGAGCAGCTTGCCCATCTTTTCCAGGTTGTCGGCGATCTGGTCCAGCTTCTTCGGCTCGCTGTGGAAGATCGGGATGCCGAGCTGGCGCAGCTGGTCGATCTGGCGTTCGGATGTACCGTGGCGCCAGACCACCAGCAAGTCCGGCTTCATCGCCAGCAGGCGCTCCATGTCCACCTGGCGGTTGTCGCCCACGCGGGGAACCTGCTTGGCCGCTTCCGGGTAATCGCTGTAGCTGACCGCGCCCACGATCTTTTCCGCGCCGCCGGCTGCGAACAGCAGTTCCGTCACGTGCGGCGCCAATGCAACGACCCGTTGTGCGGGCTTTTGCAGGGTGACAGGCTTGCCATCATCGTCGGTGACAGTGATGGCGGCGTGCGCCTGGACCTGCACTGCGCACAGTGCGGAAATCAGCATGTATCTTCTCAATCTTTGCTCCATTCGTTCAATGCCAGTTCAAGGCGTTGCCAGCCTGCTTCGTCGGGCGGCAGGCCGAGGCGGATGCCGCGTGCCGCTTCACGGAACAGGCGCACCCAGATGCCGCGCTGCGCCATGTGGTCGTGGAATTCTTCGGCGCGCGGCTCCGGCCACCACTGGAACAGTGCTGTGCCATGGCTGGCGATGCCATGGCCCGACAGCAGCTCGCGCAGGCGGCAGCCCGCGGCCTGTAACCCTTCCTGCGCGGCGCGCTGCCAGGCGCTGTCTTCCAGCGCGGCGCGTGCGACTTGCTGCGCCGGGCCGCTGACGGTCCAGGGGCCAAGCATATCCGACAGCGGGGTGAGGATCTCCTCGCTTGCCGCGACGAAGCCAAGCCGCAAGCCGGCCAGGCCGAAAAACTTGCCGACGGAACGTAGCACGACCAGGCCCGGCGCCTGTGTGGCGTCGGCGACGCTATGGACGCCATCGGTGTCCGCGAAAGCTTCATCGACGACCAGCCAACCGCCGCGCGCTGCCAGCGTTCCGGCCCATTGGAGCAATGTTGCGCGAGGCACCGATGCACCGGTGGGATTGTTCGGGTTGCAGACCACCAGCACGTCGGCCGTGGCGAGGGCGGCGCCAAGCTCGCTATAGGGAACGGCGCGGGCCTGGTGGCCATGCTGCGACCAATGGTGCAAGTGCTCGGCGTAGCTGGGACTGGCGACGACCACGCGCGATGGCGCGCGCAAGCGGGGCAGGGCCTGGATTGCCGCCTGCGTTCCGGCGACCGCCAGCATGTGCGGCGCACGGTAATAGCGTTGCGCTGATTCCAGCAAGGCCGGGTCATGTTCCGGCAGGCGGTGCCAGGCATCAATGGACAATGCTGGCGCTGGATAGCCGTTGGGATTGAGGCCGGTCGACAGGTCCAGCCAGTCGCTGCGGCCGTAGCGCTGCGCTGCTTCGCGCAGCTTGCCGCCGTGTTCAAGCATGATGTACTCCGTAGGCGATGGCCAGCATGATGGCGGTCCACAGCCAGGTCGTGTTGCGCACCAGGTGCCAGGCGCGCGGGATGTCGGCGGCAGACGCCGGGGTGCCTTCGCCAAGCGGCGGGCGTTGTTCGATTTCGCCGCCGTAGCTGGCGGCACCGCCCAGTTGCAGGCCGAGTGCTCCCGCGCCGGTGGACATCACCGGGCCGGCATTCGGGCTGGTCCAGGCCGGGGCTTGGCGGCGCCAGCAAGCCAGGGCGCGGCGGGTGCTCCCTCGACCGGGAGCCAGCAGCGCATAGCTGAATGCCGTCAGGCGGGCCGGCAGGTAGTTGAGGGCATCGTCGATGCGGGCGGCGCTGCGGCCGAACAGGTTGAAACGTTCGGTGCGGTAGCCCCACATGGCGTCCAGCGTGTTCGCGAGCCGGAACAATACGGCGCCTGGTCCGCCGGCAATGGCGAACCAGAACAGCGTGCCGAAAACGGCGTCGTTGCCGTTCTCCAGCATGGACTCTGTGGCAGCCTTGGCCAGGTCGGATTCGGTGGCGTGCCCGGTGTCGCGGCTGACGATGCGGGCGGTCAGGGTGCGGGCGGCTGGCAGGTCCGCGGCTTGCAGCGCACGCCAGATCGGGAGCATGTGGTCGCGCAGGCTGCGCAGGCCGAGGCAGAAGTAGAGCAGGATTGCGTGCAGGGCCGCTTGTGCCGCGGGTGCCAGCGGCTGCGCGCAGGCCCAGGCGGCAAGCATCGTGAGCGGCAGCACGGCCAGTGCCCAGGCGAGCGCACCGCGAGCGAGGCGCGCGGCAGATGCTGCGGCGGAGCGATTCAGGCGCTTCTCGATCGCATTGGCCAATCGCCCAAAACCGACCAGGGGATGGAAGCGCGAAACTTCGCCCAGGATGGCGTCGAGCAGTAGCCCCCCCAGCAGGGCGGCGGCGAATATGGTCCAGTCCAGGCCTGCCGGCAGCATCAGGCGCCCTTCAGCATCAGCGGCAAGCCTGCCGCGACAAAGGCGACCCGGTCGCATACGGCGGCAACCGACTGGTTCAGGCGGCCGGCTTCGTCGGCGTAGCTGCGCGAGACAGCGCCCCAGGGCACGATGCCCATGCCGACTTCATTCGACACCAGCACGACGTCGCCGCGCCCGGCAGACAGTTCCTCCAGCAGGGCTGCACGCTGTTCATGAAAGCGCGCCGGCAGTTCGATCATGCCGACATCCGGGTAATGCGTGCCCTCGCTGAACATCAGGTTGGACAGCCACAGGGTCAGGCAATCGACCAGCACCAGGCGCTGCGGCGAACGCCATTCAGCCAAAGCCGAGGCAAGTGCGATCGGCTCTTCGACGGTGCGCCAGTGCTGCGGGCGCTGCGCGCGATGGAGGGCGATGCGGGCGCTCATTTCCGCGTCGCCCGCGGCAGCGGTGGCGATATAGACCACCTCCTTGCCGGAAGCTGCGGCGAGCCGCTCGGCATGGGCGCTCTTGCCGGAACGTGCGCCGCCGAAGACCAGCGCGCGCGTCATGCCGCGCTCCGCGAGAACATGGCCGCCACCGCGGCGGGATTGGATGGGAAGTAGCCGTGGAAGTAGGAAGCCTGCAGCGAGCCTTTGCGGTAGACGGTTTCGCCTGCGGCGCCGCTTGGGTGCTTTTGCGTCGTTGCGGCGGCAGGTTCGCTCGTTTCCAGGCGCGAGTAATGGAAGGTGTGGCCGCGCAGTGTGCCTTGTTCCGTCGGCATCGCTTGCGCGCCCAGCCCGGCAAGGCGGGCTTGCATGACGACTTTGCCGGGCAACAGACCGGCCATGGGCCAATCATTGCCATCCTTGTCCTGCAGCGAGTCGGCGAGCGCCATCATGCCGCCGCATTCTGCCACAATTGGCAGTCCATCGGCGTGGGCGGCACGGAGCGACGCCTGCCAGCGCTGGCGCGCGGAGAGCTCTGCCGCGTGCAGCTCGGGATAGCCGCCGGGCAGATAAACTGCCGTGGCTCCTGCCGGCACCGGTTCGTCGGCCAGCGGCGAGAAGTAATCGAGTTGCGCGCCCAGCGTTTCCAGCGTCGTCAGGTTGGCAGGATAGAGGAACATGAAGGCGGCATCGTGGGCAATGGCGATGCGGGCACCTTCAAGGGGCCGTCCGGCTGGTGCCACGCCGGGGGCTGCCGAGGCGTCCGCAGCGATGTGCGCGGCCGGCAGGGCATCCCATGCCGCCAGGTCGAGCGTCAGCTGGTCCGACAGCGTGTCGAGCAATTCATCGAGGCCCGCGACTTCGTCCGGCAGGACAAGGCCAAGATGGCGTTCAGGCAGCGATGCTGCCTGCTTGGGCAGGGTCCCCAGCAACGGAATGTCGCGCAGCGAGGCGGCCACCATGGCTGCATGTCCAGGGCTGGCAATGCGATTGGCGACCACGCCGGCCATGGCGACGGGCCCATAGTCGCGCAAGCCGTGCACTAGCGCCCCGGCAGTCTGCGCCATGGCGCCGGCATCGATCACGGCCAGCACCGGCAGGCCGAACTCGCGCGACAGGTCGGCGGCGGAAGGCGTGCCGTCGTACAGGCCCATTACCCCCTCGACCAGGATGGCATCTGCCTGCGCTGCCGCCTCGGCCAGCAAGGCCCGGCAGCGTTCGACGCCCACCATCCACAGGTCGAGCGACTCGACTGGCGAACCGCAGGCGCGCGCCAGCACCATCGGGTCGATGAAATCCGGACCGCATTTGAAGACCCGCACGCTTCGCCCGGCACGTACCAGCTTGCGCGCCAGTGCCGCCGTGACGGTGGTCTTGCCCTGGCCGGAGGCGGCAGCGGCAATCAGGACGGCGCGGGCTACCATTCGGTGCCCGGCTGCGCTGCAATGCCAGCCTTGAAAGCATGTTTGACGACAGTCATTTCAGTGACCGTATCCGCAACGTCGACCAGTTCCTGCGGCGCGGCGCGCCCGGTGACCACGGCGTGCTGCATCTCCGGCCGGTCCAGCAGGTCGGCAATCACTTCGTGCACGTCCAGGTAGCGGTATTTCAGCGCGATATTCAGTTCATCCAGCACCACCATCCCATAGGAAGGATCGCGCAGGAAATTGCGCGCCTGTTCCCAGGCCTGCTGCGCCTTTTCGATATCGCGTTCGCGGTTCTGGGTTTCCCAGGTATAGCCCTCGCCCATGGCGTGGAAGCTGCATTCCTCCGGGAAGCGGCGCAGGAACTGCTCTTCGCCGGTCGACATCGCGCCTTTGATGAACTGCACCACGCCCACCTTCATGCCATGCCCCATGGCCCGCATCGCCATGCCGAAGCCGCTTGAGCTCTTGCCCTTGCCATTGCCGGTGTTGACGATCAGGACGCCGATATTCTTGTCGGCTGCCGCAATCTTGGCGTCTATGATGGCCTTCTTGCGCGCCATGCGGTCACGGTGGCGTTCGTTGATGTCGCTCATTGGGGACTCCCGGGAATGAAGATGGTACGTTCGCCGTGGCGGACGATTTCGATTGGATGGTCAAGGTATTCGCCGAGGACAGCCGGCTGCATCACTTGCTCGACCGGGCCGGCCAGCCAGCGGCCGTCGCCCATCAGCAGCAGGGCGTGGGAGGAGACGCTGTGCGCCAGCGTCAGGTCGTGGCCCACCATCACCACGGTCTTGCGCTGCTCGCGGCACAGTTTGGACAGCAGCGACATCACGCTGACCTGGTGCGCCAGGTCCAGCGCATTGGCCGGCTCGTCGAGCAGCAGCAGCGGTGTATCTTGCGCCAGCATGGCGGCGATGGCCACGCGCTGGCGCTCGCCGCCGGACAGCGTGCGCACGTCGCGAGCCGCCAAGTGGTCGACCTCCATCGCAGCCAGGGCGGCCATGGCGGCTTGGTGGTCGTCGCTGTTTTCCCAATAACGGTTGTCGTGATATGGGTGGCGCGCCGACAGCACGGTTTCGATTACGGAATACGAGAAGGCATCGCTGCGGGCTTGCGCCAGGAAGGCACGCTTGAGCGCCAGCTCCTGCAGCGGCCATTCGCCCAATGCGCGGCGGTCGATGCTGACATAGCCGTCTTCCGGCTGGCGCAGGCCGGCCAGGGTACGCAGCAAGGTGCTCTTGCCGGCACCGTTGCGGCCGATGACGCTCCAGCATTCGCCGTCGCCGACCTGCCAGTCCAGCTTGTCGACCAGGGTGCGCTTGCCCATGGCAAGGCGCAGTTGATGGGTGCCGATCATCTTATTTCCTCAGCCGGTGCAGTTGATACAGGAAGACCGGCGTGCCAACCAGCGCGGTCACCACGCCAGCAGGCAGTTGCTGCGGCGCGATGATGGTGCGCGCCACTGTGTCGGCCAGCACCAGGTAGGCGCCGCCGATCAGCGTGGCACTTGGCACCAGCAAACGGTGGTCGGGTCCGAAGGCGAAACGGCATGCATGAGGCACGATCAGACCGACGAAGCCGATGCTGCCGGCCGTGGTCACGGCGCTGGCGGTCAGCAGGCCGGAGCAGAAGAACAGGCCCTTGCGCAATGCGCCGACGCGGATGCCGAGCGTTGCCGCCGCTTCCGCATGCAGGGCCATCACGTTCAGCGAACGCGCCGCGCGCAAGGCAAATGCCAGGCCGGCGGCCAGCACGATCCATGGCAGCCAGCGGATCGGGGAGCCGGACAGGTCACCGATCAGCCAGAACACCATGGTGCGCAGGCGGCTCTCCGGCGCGATTGACAGCATCAGCGTCACCAGCGCGATGCAGCCCGACGACAGGATCACACCGGTCAGCAGCAGCAGGGCAGTGCCCCCTTCCGCCGCGGTGCCGCCGCGCAGGTCGCGCCGCGCCAGGAAATACAGCATCATCGACACCGCGACCGCGCCGGCGAACGACGCCGCGTCCACCATCCATGCCGCGCACATGAACAGCAAGGCCGCCAGCGCGCCGACCGAGGCGCCCGACGAGATGCCCAGCACATAGGGGTCGGCCAGCGGATTGCGCAGCAAGGCCTGCATCATCACGCCGGCCAGCGACAAGGAGGCGCCGGTGACGAAGGCGGTGGCGGCCCGTTCGGCGCGCAGGCCAAGCAGGTGGCCGGGCAATGAGGTCGGCTGTCCGCTGATGAATTCCCGCAGAGCACCCGGCATGTCGGCCAGCGGAATGCTGACCGAACCGATCATGCCGGCGGCCACCAGGCTGGCCAGCGATAACAGCACCAGCAGGATGAGGACGGTGACGGCGCGCATGCGCAGGTTGGCTGAAAGAGGATGCATAGCGGGCAGCTTATCTCATTTATTTGTAGCTGTAGCGCAGGCCGGCATACACGGCGGAACCGGCGGTGGCGTAATTGCGCGCCAGTTCATAGTGTTTGTCGGTCACATTGTTCCAGCGCAGGGTGGCGGTCCAGGATCGGTCGAACTCCCATGCCGCGTACAGGTTCAGCAAACCGTAGCCGCCAAGGCGGTTGCGGTTGGCTGCGTCGTCGAAGCGGTAGCCGGAAAGCTGCCATTCGGCGCCGGTACTCAGGCTGCCCGCAGTATATTCCAGCGCCACGTTGCCATGGCGCTTGGCGCGGCGCACCAGCAGCTTGCCGCTGATGTCGTCTCGCGGGTTTTTCAGGTCGGCGCTGGCGGAGAGCGTGAAATTGTTGCCCAGTTGCTGGCGTGCCGACAGGGAGATGCCTTCCAGCGTGGCCTTGTTGACGTTATACGCACAGCCGCTGCGGAAGCCAGGCATCGGGCATGGGACGGTATTTACCAGCAGGTCGGTCAGCTTGTTGCGGTAAGCTACGACGCCGAGGGACGTGCCGCCCTGATCGAAATGGATGCCGATCTCGCGGTTGCGGCCCTCTTCCGGGCGATTGGTCGGCAAACCATAGCCGGGGTAGTACAGCTCGTTGAAGGTCGGCGCGCGGAAACTGGTGCCGTAGCTGGCGTTGACGCGCAGTCCCGGCGTGATGCGGTAGCCGTAGCCCAGCGAGCCGGTGTTCTTCGAGCCGTACTGCGAGCTGTCGTCGTTGCGGGCGGCGGCGGCCAGCAGGTGGTCGCCGCGCTTCATGTTGTAGCTGGCGGCCCAGGAGGTGGTGCTGCGCTCGCGTACCAGGGCGGCGGTGTTGGATTCGATTTCTTCCTTGCGATGTTCGGCCAGCAGTTGCAGGCTGTCCGGACCCAGCGCGATGTCGTTCTGCCAACTGAACTGGCTCTGCTTCGTGTCAATCTGGCTGGCGGTGGCGGCGAAGCTGCCGGACTTGTCGCGCGATTGCGCGGCTTGCGTCGTCATCTGCCAGGCGTCGCTCAGGCGGTTGCGCGAGTAGATCGCGGCGGTATCCAGCTTTTGCGTGCTCCAGGCGCGCACCTTGGTGCCGCTGTCGTAATCCGCCTCCTGGTCGCTGTGCAGGAACTGCATGCCCAGTTCGTGGCCTTGCGCGAGCTGCCAGGCCAGCTGGCCGTTGGCGTGCTTGCGGTCATAGCCGTCGTCGTCCTGGTTG
>Ga0209257_1003160_pt1 | contig 14673 bp, 19 predicted proteins | sample AraplaCvi_mCL_r2_FD_184277 | JGI IMG/M metagenome (GOLD analysis project Ga0209257, IMG submission 184277) | Arabidopsis root microbial communities from North Carolina, USA - plate scrape MF_Cvi_mCL_r2 (SPAdes) (version 2) | ecosystem: Host-associated > Plants > Roots > Endosphere | place: USA...
TGCCGGCCCTGGAGCCACTGACGTCGCTGGAGCAGGTTCGGGCCGAACTTCTTGCGATCCGCGCCAGCCTTCTGGGCTGAGCACCAGATTTCTAGGTTATACTGATTGGCTCAGTCGGGGCGTAGCGCAGCCTGGTAGCGCACTTGCATGGGGTGCAAGGGGTCGCGAGTTCGAATCCCGCCGTCCCGACCAAAAATAAGAAGAGAAATCAAGGACTTAGAAGCGAAAGCCTCTAAGTCCTTTTTCCTTTCCGCACTCTAATTTCGCCGTAGGGGCAACCGTAGGGGCAACCGCAGACGGGCCTCCAAGGGACTTCTTGAGATCGCGTGGCACAACGTCGAGCCGGTCGCATCTTTAGTCGCCTCAGCAGGGGGGCGGTCATCACACGCGTGCGATCGAATGACCACCCCGATCTGGTGCGATCGGCGATGCAGGTCCATGCCGTGAATGAGGCTGGCGCTGTGGTCGTTGCGAGGCAAGCGAACCGAGCCGCGCGTTGATTGGCGCACGCAGCTACCCGGCAGCTGCCCTTCCACCAACGCTGCCGAAATCTACGCCTTAGCCCTACGTTCGCGCCGCGTGCCGGGCGATGGCACCCTACCTTCGGAGGGCGCCGAGTGCCCGCTGGGAAAGTGCGACAGTAAGTCGAGCTGGGGGCAATTCAGCTACGGCCCCATGGCTTCCGTGTCTGGCGTACCCACAGGTGTACCCGAGATAACGGGTGAGACGGAAGATTGAGCGTTGGCGCGGCCTGTAGCGACTATTTCGATGCAGCCCCAGCAAAACATGTAAGCGTTAGGCCTGAGGCTCACTTTTGAGCTGATCAAGGTAGTCGGCCCAAGCTTGCATCAGTGCCCGACGCTGCTCCATGAACTCAGCGCGGTCATACGCCATACCTAGTGGCCCACTCTTCCCGTGCGCGAGCTGCGCCTCGATCACCTCCGGCAGGATTCCCGGGAGGCGCTCGATGATTAGCGTACGAGCCATTGCGCGGAATCCGTGCGGCGTCATCTCCTCATTGGCGAAGCCCAGGCGCCGTAAGGCCGTGCGCACCGTGTTCTCGCTCATGCAGCGCTCGCCAGTGAGCAGTGACGGGAACACGAACTGGCCATGCCTCGTGAGCGGCGCCAGTCCCCTTAGCAGCGCTACAGCCTGCCTAGAAAGAGGCACCAGGTGCGGCCGTCCATTGGTCTTGCCGTGAACCGTGCGCTTCATCTTGACCGCGGGGATCGTCCACATGCCCGCGCCGAGGTCGATCTCCGCCCACGTCATGGCTCGGATGTTCCCGGGTCGCTGAAACAGAAGCGCGGACAGCATGAGCGCGGCTCGCGTTGCAGGTTGCCCGCTATAGCCTTCGAATGCCCGCATCAAGTCACCAACCTGGCGTGGTTCCAGGATCGCGGCCATGTGTTTGACGTTGTGTGCGCCGAGCACCCCTCGAAGGTCGGCCGCAGGATTGCCAACGCAGCGTCCAGTCGCAACGCCGAACTTGAAGACCTGTCCGGCGTACCCTCGCAGATCATGGGCGATCTGCGTCGCGCCCCGTGCCTCTACCTTGCGGATCGCCTGCAGCAGTAGCGGTGCCGTCAGTTCTCCCAGCGGAATCGCGCCTAGCCAGGGGAACAGATCCTTCTCGACGGTACGAAGCCACTGCTTGGCATGAGTCGCGCTCCAGCCTTTTGCCTGGCTGGCGTGGAACTCCCTGGCCACGGCCTCGAAGGTCTGAGCGTTGTTGGCCATCGCAGCCGCTCTGTCGACGCGGCGCGCCTGGACAGGGTCCCTGCCCTGCTCACGGCTCTTTCGGGCCTTATCACGGCCCTCCCGGGCGGCCTTGACGCTGATGTCCGGAAAGCTGCCGAGCGCAAGACGCTTCTCTTTCCCACCAAACCGGTACTTCACGAACCAGCGCTTGGAGCCGGTGGCTGCGATCTCAAGGTAGAGCCCCCCTGAATCTGCCAAGCGCAGACGCGGCTTATCGGGAGGACAACTGGCATTGCGGCAGGCAACGGACGTCAACATGGGGGAACGGCTTGGGGGAACAAAATGTCCCCGCAGCAGGGGAACGGCGATTTGTTCCCCCGGATGTTCCCCCTGTTCCCCCGCGTTGTAAAGAGCTTCTGCGGGACGACCTCGGAGCAGATCGCGCCTAAGTTATTGATAAACCTAGAAACTTCGAACGCCGTGGGACGCCTTGGAACGCTGATATGGTGCCCGGGACGGGACTTGAACCCGTACGCCCCTTTCGAGGCGGCGGATTTTAAGTCCGTTGCGTCTACCGTAACCGTTTGATTTAAAACAATATTTCATGCGATTCCGGCAGACTGTGAAAGCTTTTGTGCAAGTTTTGGCGCTCGCGCGAACGAAAAACCACTCGTGCGACGCGGGCTAGAACGACTTACACCAGATCGGAAGGATCGCCGAGGCTGCTGTAGGCTACGAGCACAACTTCGGCGCTGCAATGAATGCAAGCAAAGGGATGGCCGCACTCTTCCCGGCCGTTGATGAGGTAGGCACGAGAAGCGAGCGAGCGCTCGCTTCTTTAGAGCCAGCTTGGGCAAAGGCGGCACTGTTCTTTCGAACGGGCCATCGCCTAGGCCACGGGCGGCACTCAATGCGCTGCATGCCACTCCTAGATGTGCATCGCGTTCTTGAGGTGTATCGCAAGCGATCAGACGCAGGGGACACGCTATCTCTTCTCCATGCCATAGCGACATGCGCGGAAGAGAATCTTCCCCTGCCCGAATGGTTGGCTCTGGCGTTTCAGGCACGAATGAATGAGTTCTCGCAGCCGGGCGGCCTGTCGTCGCTCGACCAGGCTTTTGCTAGCAAGGGCCTTCCAACCAACTCGCCGAAGAAAGCGGCGCAAGCACGCCTCGACTGGCAGTTGGGCGGACTACTCTGGCGAGACGTCTGGAACCTAGCGGTTGAAGACAAAACGATCACCTCTTTCGATGCGGCCGTCAGCAAGGTGCTCGAAAGCGGACGCTACGGCGTGGCTAAGACGAAGGCGAAGCAGCTCGTCAAGATGGTGGACGACAGTCAGACCGAGTTCCTTGGCAAGACCGAGAACTTGCCGCAATTCTTGGAGAAACGGCGAAAACGGATGACCTGATCGCCAGCCGTGCATATGGTTTGAGTCATCTGCACCGCAAGGTTGCTCTCCAAGAGGCCGAAACCGTGATCCGTCTTCCGAAGCTCAGAACTGTTGCCGACTTGGTCGTCACACTTCAGAACAACCCGTTCGGGGCGCTAGTGCTCCTTTTGATCCTTGGGATGCTGCTTGCGGCGTGGCTTGCCCGCTAGGGCGACGCTGGCGGGCGTCATGGTTTTCCCTGCAAGCCGTTACCGGATGTTGCCAAGAAGTTCACAATTCCTTGCCCGCGTCTGGGCCTCAGGGAGAACAAATGGCATACCGCAATAAAACTTATGTTGCATTCGCCAGCGAAGATATTTCGCAATACCGGCTAATGGAAGCTTGGCGCGAAAATCAGCACATCGATTTTAATTTTTATGATGCGCATGATTTGTTCATCTCGCGGGATACGAGCAAACCGGAAACAATTAAGCGCAACTTGCGCGAGCGCCTGAAGAACGCGAAGCAGATCGTCTATTTGGCCAGCAAGGACGGCAAACGCAAAAGTGACGATGGAATTTCATTCCTTGCTCACGAGATTGACGTGATCTACGAATTTAAATTGCCAGTAGTTATTGCCAACTTGGACGGCGGGAGAGTCGTAAACGCCTCAAGAATCCCCGCAGCCTTGGCCAACTACTATTCAGTGTCCGTGTCTTTCCAGCCGAAAATTATCATGCATGCGCTTGATGCTTATGTATCAGAATTTCATGCGGGTCAGAAGACGGGTCCACACCAATACCCGGCCGGTGTCTACACTAATCTTGGCCTGTAATGTTGATTTTTCAGGACATGAAAACATGGCGCTTCTGGCGCCACTTTTTAACTCGCTCGTTTGCGGTGTTCGGTGCGATTTCCACTTGCCTACAAACTAGCAACGTTATCAATCCAACTGTGACGGTGTTTCAGGGCTTTGGCGTGCTTGCGCTAGTGGCCGTCGTTTCTATAGGCGGAGGGCTCGCTTGGTCATGGCCGAGGCCGATTGCTGAAGAGTACAACGCACCGAAAACTAAGATCCGCGTTGTAAAAGGTGACCTTCTTAACGAACCAGGACACCTTGTCATCGGCACTAACGACACTTTTGATACAGAAACTCCTCGAATAATTGCGAGGAACAGCTTGCAGGGGCAAGCTCTCGATAGGCTATTTGGGGGAGATCTTCTGGAATTAGACAAGCAACTGTCAGACGCGTTAAAGAATCACCAGCCTGCGTCAACTGTAGTTAAGCTTGGCAAACAAAATCGTTATGGCCTTGGCGCGATAGCAACGTTAAAGCATGGTCCTAGACTGCTGTTCTTTTTAGCTTATACGCAACTCAATTTGCAAAATAAAGCTGAATCCACGCCAGACGTCCTGTGGAAAAGCTTACTCGCTCTTTGGGATGAGGTTGCAAGAAAGGCGAATGGTGAGGTTGTTTCTGTTCCCGTTTTTGGCGGAGGATTGGCGCGCCTATCCAACTTATTGCCCGCTCAAGATGTAATTCGCTTTACGGCTCTTTCTTTCATGATTGCATCTCGAGGACAGAAAATTTGCGACGAGCTTCGGATCGTTGTATTACCTGAAGATTATTTGAAATTAGACCGGCTGGAGTTGCAATCTTTCCTGTCATCCTTGCGGGCCTCATGAGCATCGCAATCCCGCACAATGACGAATGCGCATTTTGCGCCTATTTGTCCGGCGTGCGACCGTATACCATACTTAGCAGAACAGAAGATACGGCGACACTGGTGACACGGGAGCAGAGGGGAGAGCCACATCTTCTTGTAGTTCCAGTGCGCCATATTATGACGGTGCTAGAGCTGACGAACGCAGAGGCCGCCACAATTGCAGTCGCTGTTCGTGATGCAGCCCGCTTAATTGACCAAGTATATTCAAAGCCCGGCATAGCTGTATGGCAAAACAACGGCGTTCCGGCAGGACAAATAATCAGTCATTTGCACTTCCACGTCGCGGGTACGCTAAGTGGCGGAGGCACCGAATGGGGCCCAGTCGCGGAACTCTCGATCGCTGAAACCGATGCCATCGCTCAGCGGCTGAGAACATCCAGCTAGGATTAGCCCTCCAAACCCAATACGACGACACTTGCCTTTATAGAGCCGCATTTGCTAGCTTATGAACGAGGGAGGCGTCTGTGAGTCATCTTTATACAAAGAACGGCCAACCGCTTCAGGTCTCTGGCGATAAAGTTTATAGCCGAACTGGACAGGTGGTTGGGCGGATCAAGAATGACCGTGTATACGATCCCGGCGGGCGATATGTAGGGACAATTATCAACGACCGCCTCGTATTTCGTTCTACGCACAGCGCAAGTGTCGGCTCTCCATTCTCTGCGGCCAATCGCGCTGGCACAGCTCGCGCAAGTCGTGCCGGGGTAGCGATTTGGGGTGATGAACCCGACGTACCAGAGTAGAAATCACATCTCGGCGCTTCTACTGGACACAATAGTTCGAAAAGGGACAGGACATGAAAAAGATAGATGAAGTTATTTCCTCACCTGAGCTACCTGACGCAACAACTTCTAGGGCACCCGCAAAAAAGGCACCGATGAAGAAGGCGGCGGCTAAAGCATCAAAACCTGGCCAAAAGGATACCAAATTAAAGGCAGTTATAGTGAAGCCCGCAAAGGCTAAGCGCACGTTCCCAAAATTCAGTATCGAAGAGTGCCGCAAGATCGCCGAGACACTCAAGCAGTTTAATGCTGGCAACCCATGGTCACCGAAGGAGGTTGCGGCGTCCGCAGGCACCGGGGTTGGAGAAAAGTTTTTCTATTTGACCGCCGGTTCTAGGGACTATGGATTCACTATTGGGACTAGAGAAGCGGAGAGGATTGAACTCGCGGATCTTGGTAGGAAGTTGGTCTATCCTAAGTCTCCAGCAGAAGAGGCTGAGGCAATCCAGACTGCGTTCCGAAATATCGAACTATTCAAGAACGTTTACGACTATTACCAGGGACAAAATCTTCCTGAAATTCAATATTTAAAGAACACTTTAAAAACTGTATTCGGGCTTGCAGAAGAGCTTCAGGATGATTTTTATGAACTTTATCAAAAGAATTTAACGTACCTGAAGTCGAAAGATGCGGCGCAACCGATGCAGCCGACGTCTTCGGCAGCAAGTTCGGGGACGATCATTCTTGGCGAGTCCCTTGCCGCGGGCGGCTTAGTTGCATTCGTGGCAATGCCATTTTCAGAGAAAACTTCCGCGTATCCCAAAGGATATTTTGATGAGGTTTTGAAGCATCTGATCACGCCGGCTGCGGTAAAGGCCAACTTCAACGCCCGGACGGCTAAAAAGGCTGGTAGCGAAGTCATCCAGTCAACCATCGTGAACGACTTAGATGCCGCTGACCTTGTAATTGTAGACCTTACTGAGCATAACCCAAACGTTCTGTTTGAACTTGGCATGCGCATTGCATTTAATAAGCCGGTTTGCCTAATACGCGCCAAAGGGACGCCGGCAATATTCGACATCGATCATATGCTACGTGTGTATGATTACAATCCTTGCCTTTGGCAATCGACTCTTGAAATAGACGTGCCGGCATTGTCCGATCACATTGCTGAGACCTGGAAAAACAAGGGCAAGGACCGTTCGTACCTAAGTATTCTGCGGGAGAACAAGTAGCGTAATTTAGAGTGATCGTCTCGCGCCTTGGGATCAGTTCACTCAGGTTGTCCGAAATTTGTACACAAACTTCGGACAGGTCGGAATAGCTTCCTCTTGCCTTTTGTCCGAAGTTTGTATACAAATTTCGGACAGGAGGATGCTTTGAACACCATTGACCAAATCGCTGACCAGATCCAGGCAGCCGGCCCCGGGCGCGTGTGGATGCCTGCGGATTTCGCGGCGCTAGGGACGCGTGATGCGGTGGACAAGGCCATGCAGCGTCTGGTGGCCCGCAAGACGCTGCGGCGCATAGACCGCGGCCTCTACGACCTCCCGAGCAAAAACAAGCTTACCGGCCGGCCGAGCGCGCCCGACTACCGCGCGGTGCTCGACGCGCTATCGCGGCGTGATCAATCGCGGCTGCTGGTGGACGGCATGACCGCCGCGAACGATCTTGGCCTCACCGACGCGATACCGGCACAAGTAACGATCTACTCCGACACACGTCGCCGCGATCTGCAGCTTGATCGTCTCACCATCACCTTCAAAACGGCCGCTGCAAGCCGTCTCTACTGGGCCGGTCGGCCGGCGATGCGCGTCGTGCAGGCTTTGCACTGGCTGAAGGACATGCTGCCGTCTGACGGCGACAGCATTCGACAAAAGCTTGCTCGTGTGCTTGGTGACGCCAAGCACGGCACGGCGATCCGCGCTGACCTGGCTCAAGGCTTCGGTCTTCTCCCTACCTGGATGCAAGACTATCTCCGCACGGTGCCAGGTTTTGACCCAATGACGGATTTGCAGCAGTGAACACCGCGTTTGACACCATCATCGCGAGCAGCGACGCCGACCGAGCCGGACTCTTCGCTGAAACCGCCACGCGGCTCGGCACGCCGGCGCAGAACGTCGAGAAAGACTTCTGGGTTTGCTGGACGCTCGATGCGCTGTTCAACGGCCTGCCGGAAGGTAGCCCGCGACTATTGTTCAAGGGTGGAACATCGCTCTCAAAGGCCTTTGATCTCATTCCCCGCTTCTCCGAAGACATCGACATCACCGTGTTCCGTGAGGACATCGGTCAACCCGTTGACCCAGCTGAACTCGAAGAGCTGAGCGGCAAGCAGCGACGCATTCGCCTCAATCAGATTCGCGACGCATGCCAAGCCTATATCGGTGGGCCACTTGCCGATCAACTTCGCGAACGTCTCGCCGCCTTCGGCAACGAGCGTCTGCGCGTCGAGCTGGATTCCGATGACACGGACAGCCAAACCTTGCTGCTGTGGTACCCAACTGCGCTCGCGCGCGACGGTGACTACATCCGCTCGGCCGTGAAGATCGAGGCCGGCGCGAAATCGGCGCTTGACCCGCATCGGCCTGCGACGGTGCAGCCCTATGTCGCCCAGGAACTGCCCGACCTTGACCTGAAGGTCGGCAACGTCACGACCGTTGATGCTGAGCGCACCTTTTGGGACAAGGTGATCATCGTTCACGGTCTGCGACAACGCTATGAACAAAGTGGCGAGCTGCATCGCGGCGGACAGCGCGTGTCGCGGCACTACTTCGACCTGCACCAGCTCATGCACGCCCAGGGCGTCACGGAGTGGCTGCAAAACAAGGCGCTCGCCGCCGACTGTGCACGTCACGCACGGCTCTTTTTTGGCAGCCCTGCAGCCGGGCTTGACCGCGCTGCTCACGGCACGTTCACGCTGACACCGCCAGCGGCCATGGGCGAAGCCTTGCAGCGTGACTACGTGGCGATGTCCGGCATGATCTTTGGGCCGGTGCCAGAGTTCGCAGCGGTGCTTGAGCGCATTGCCGAAATCGAGTCCATCATCAATAGCTAGCCCTATCGCCCATCGCTGCTCGCATCATGGACAAGCTGGTCGTGACACGCAGAATCGCCGCAGAAGCGGCAATCTGGATCACGCGCCTGCACCGGCCTGAATGCGACGCCGAAATGCTCCTGCGCTGCATCGCCTGGCAAGCGCGCTCTCCGGCCCATCGATATGCGTACGAGCGAACCAAGGCGGCCTGGGATGCCGTCGGACAGCTCGCCCCTCGGCCAGACGGCCCGCTCTAGATGGAGGCGAAAAGCCCGTCCTTAGTGACCTTGCCAAAGCGTCGTCGTGGCCTGCGACGGCGCGAAGTCCCACCCCGGCATCTCACGCAGGATTTGAGCGACGTCATCTGCGTCAGCCTGGACCAGCAACCGTCCTTCGAAGGCGCCAACGACGACGACGCCGAGTTCCAGCGCGCGTGCACCCAAATCGGCCAAGCTGTGTTCGCTTGTAGCTTCCGTCCGAAATAGCAGGTATTGCGGCATGCCATCAGTGCCACTCAACGCGCCATTGCGTCAAGATGCCAGCATATGCGCTCTACGTGACGAGGCCTTTCCGACCGGGCGGTGTTCGCGGGTGCGAGCGATGCTCGGAGCCGCGGGCTGTCTTGGGCACCAAGTCAGCCGCATTCGCCGAAGCTTGTACCCATGTTTCGGCGGGCACTTTGTTAGAAGAGGTGCCCGCGAGAGCACCTCTCTGCCGAATTCCCGCGGGGAACACGCGTCAGGCCAGGCCTGCGGCCTCCTCGCCTTCGTTCTGCAGCCCGTGTAAGAAATCCACGGCGCGCTGCGCATGCGCTGCCGCACTGAAGATCAGCCGCTTGTCGTTCTTGAGCACGCGCAGCCAACTGGCCACGTAGGCGGCGTGGTCGGCGCGCGGCTCAGGGGTAATGCCCAGGTCCACGCAAAGGAACGCGGCTCCGATCTCGGCAACAAGCTCCTCCTTGGCATACGCCTCGTCGCCGAAACCCTTGCTCGCGAAATCACGGTTGAGGCGTGAAGGGTGCAGCGTCCAATGCACCAGCTCGTGCGCCTTGGTGGCCGCGTAGCTCTCGACATCCACAAAATCGCATCTGTGCGGCAAGCGAATGACGTCCGGCCCGGGCGCATAGAACGCGCGGTCCCCGCCATGTTGAAAGACAGCGCCGGTCTTTGCGAAGAAAGCCTCGGTTGCTTCGGGCAACGACCTCGTGTCCTGAGGCTCCGCCGTCGGCTCTGGTTGTCTATATATGTCCGGCAGACCGTCGATTTGATCGACGTTGAAGACGGTGTATCCCTTCATGAACGGGATTTCCCGCTCAACCTCATCGCCCTTCTCGTCGGTCTCGGTCTTGCTGTACCGGTCAGCAAAGACGACCAAAGAACCGGATTCACCCTTGCGGACTTGGGCGCCAAGGGCCTGCGCCTGCTTGTAGGTCATCCACGTGGACGACCGGAACCCGCTGTCTGCTGCAGCGGCCCACAGCAGCACAACGTTCATGCCCCGATAGGGCACGCCGTTATGCCGGACGGGGCGCCCAAGCGGATCTGCGTTGCTGCTGGACCAGGGCTTCAGCCATGGCCGCGTACCGGCCTCAAGCTGGGCAACGATTTGATCGGTCACGCGCGTATAGACGTCACTGCGGCTGCTGACTTGCTTCTCCATGGCCTTGCTCCTTTAGGGCTGGGTTGCGCACACGCAACCGACGCCCGTCGGCGAGACCGGGGGTAGCAAAGAGCAAGGGCAGGACGCCGGGAGGGGGATCACCCGGCCTGCACAAGCGAAGCGCGGAAGGTTGGGGACACGAGGCGGGCTGGCGCCATCGGCGCTTTACCCTTGCGCGACGCGAGGGGCTGGCCCCTTAGCGGCTTTGACCGGATGCTGTTGGCGCAGCCGACAGCTCCCGGCGCATTTGGGCGGGATCCGCAGGACGCCGCCGCCTGGGGCGGGCGAAGCCGGCGCCAGGCTCATGTTCGCGATAGGGATCGTGACCCGCATGGGCCGAGACCCTTCGGGGCTCGGGGCGTGTACGCCTAGAGCCTGGCCTTTGGCGCGTAGCGCGAAGGGATCGCCGCGCTCGTCAAAACGCAAGAACTGCAATTTCGCCGGGGAGCAGAACTATCATCGTCTACGGAGGTGGGAGGATGAAAACCACGCTGATTGCCCTGACGGTGCTTACCTTTAGTGTGCAGGCTTATGCCGTTAACAAATGCGTCGATGCCAACGGCACTGTGACCTATCAAGAAACGGCGTGTCCGAACAGCACCAAGGCGGCGCAGTCCGTGAACGTTGGCGTTGCTTCGGCGGGGCCCGCGCCTAAGGGCGAAGAACTGGAGAAACGCAAACGCCAATGTGTCGAGATGCTTAAGGGCGGCGTCCAGTGGAAGGATCCCGACAGCGTAAAAATTAGCGATGTAACGCGAATCGGCACCGGGACCTCTCTCAAGATGGACGGCAGCACCGTGATCCGCTATGCAGCTCAAGTCAACGCCAAGAACAGCTACGGTGGCTATACGGGATACAAGTTGGCGGTGTGCGAGTTCGATCTAGCGGAAAAGTCCATCACATACGTCCATGTGGTCAAGGATTGAGCGCCTCCCCTGCGACTGGACCAGCTCGGTATTGCCAGTTAAACTAGATATTCATTTCCCAGCGCATTCAAGAACGCACATATGGCATCCCTTAAAGATCTCTTGGCGCAGCGCGAGGCGCTTGAGCGCCAAATCCAAGAAACTACCAGCAAGGAACGCGCAGACGCAGTCGCGAAGGTGAAATCGTTGATGGCCGATTACGGCCTCTCACTTGCTGATCTGAGCGCGCGCACACCCAGGGGCACGAAAGCCCCCAAGGAATCGAAGGTTGCCGCGAAGTACCGGAATAAAGCGACCGGCGAAACCTGGAGCGGCCGTGGTCTGCAGCCGAAATGGCTCAAGGCGGCCATCACTGGCGGCGCGTCGCTCGACGACTTCAAGGTCTAACAAACCTACAAAAGATGCCCTCGGTCGGGATGACCGAGGGAAACTTCTAGCCGACGGCTCAGAAGCCTGCTCAGGGAGAGAGAAGCAGGGGCTTGCGCCGACGGCGATTTTATCGCCGCTCCGCTCTTCGCTTGATCGGATAAGCCCTCATCAAGCTATAGCAGCCTCAGAAGTCCCGCAACGGCGCCTGCAGCTACTGCGGCTGCGGTCAGCATGGCTGCACCCTGAGTCCACACGATCAAGCGGCGCTCGCGCGCGATCTTCTGGGTCTCGGCATCCAGCTTGCGCTTTTCGGACCGAAGCTTGCCGATCTCGGCGCGCAGCTTCAGGTCACCAAGGGACTGCTTCATCTTCACTCCGACCAGATCTCACCGATAGCTTGGCAGGTTTGAGGCACGCTGCCACAAGTGGCGGCTGACCTCATGCGCTATCAAGCGGCATGGGCGAAGTGTTGGCGCGACCGCGCCAGCAGCACAGTTAAACCGGTTTATTTCAACAATGCGGATGGCGGTGGCGGCTTCGGAGCCATTTCAGCCCTGTTTGCCAATGCTCGCGGGTAGCTGACGGCGTCAATATTTCATGTTATCGAGAGGTAGGAGCGCAGAGCATTATGAATGACCAAACTCTGTTCGGGAAGAACTTCGTCGTCACCTCGAAAAGACCACCTCATTTGTCCGCGAGCGCTATTACCAAGAACGCCGATGCGATATAGGTCTGCGATTAACGCGGGAGCGGACACCTTCTTTGCTAAATGCTCGACCTCGGAATGCACCTTTCGCAACGCCGTCATTCTATCCGCAAGAAATTTCTCCGCTACGGGCGGGCGAATACCGTAGAGAAGCTTCTTTATTCCGTCTATCCCTACGGACGAATAACGTGTTTTTAGTTCTTCGGTCACCTCCACCCAACAAGCAGTGGAATATTTCTTTCGAATATTAAGAAAGACGTGTGCGGTAAAGGATGACTCGGTGGGGAACTGCTCTTGAGCGGAGCGCAGTAGGCGCACAATATCCCGCGGCCGGTACCATGTTTGATGAAGCATGTAGCGTTGAGGCGCCATCTTTTCCACTTCGGCAGGGAAATATGCGGACCACAACTCCTGACTCTTCAGCGGCTTCATGTGATGCTCGCCGCGCGCGCTGGAGAGTCGCTGTTCAATGATATAGATCAGCGGCTGGCGTGACGCGTCATGTCCAGGTCTGTTCCATAGGATTTCCGTCCCAAAGTCAGCTAAGGGTTTATTAATTTCCTTCCCCAACGAACCAACGGCGCTTAGAACTTCCGACCGTATGGCTGCATACAAACACAGCTCAAACCCCTTAGCCTTGCAGACGCCGTTGATCTTCTCGATCGATACAATTAGATCACGCAACAAACGAACGTCGCGATCGTATTGTGAGTCTGCTGAATAGCTAAGCTCCAGTTCATCAAAGAAAAGATTCAACCGCGCACTAGATGGTTGCAAATCCGCAAACACCGCATCGGCTTTGCGTACAAGATCTACAAACTTCATTCGGGCATGACCCTTTGAGTCCCATTCGAGGTCTAGAGAAAGTTTCGGGTCCTTACTTAATTCAATTTGCCCCCTGGTAAGCTTCGGCACCAGTCGCATTAGTCCAGTGGGACGATTCGTCATTGCTTCGGCGCGCACGAGCGCCTTGAACTCCTCCCATCTCGATGTTTGCTGAAACGGTGAAGACTCATTAATGGTGGTCGCCTCTACGATTTTTCGATAAATAAACCATCGCCAAATAGCCTCAAAGTCAGCCCCCTCGAACGACTCGGAATTCGCAGCTGCAAAAAGAAGTCTGGCAGTTCTTCCGAACTCTATTCGCGTATCTTCATCGATCTCTGACTTAAATAATACGAATGACGAATACGCCTTCTCAACCTCTTCCAGCCTGATTGATATGTATCTCAATAGGGCAGTTTTGCCGGTCCCTTTCAGTCCGAGCACATAGTATTTCTCGCGTTGTACAAATTCTTCAATTGTTAGGTTCGGCGGAACAACAAATGAAGCAGCAAACCGCGCACGTTCATCGGGCGAGTTTGCAAGGAGTTCATTCTTGGCATCGATACTTCCAAGATAAATGTCCTTGAGTTTCAGCATAGCTCGCGTCTCTAGTGCGTGTTGATGAAAGATGACAGGGTGCGATAGAGCGCACCGCAGCGGATGATGCCAGCCGCCGTGCGATGCGAGCTCAGTAAAACTTCCCCTAGCGAATACGCGCACCGCACGTCGAGGGCGCGGCCTCGGGCGGGCGGTGAAGGATGTTGGCGGGGTCGAGCGGAGCTAGAGCCCGCCGGCTGGCTTGGGAACCATGTCAGCCGCATTTGCTGAAGTTCGGCACGAATTTCGGCCGCCGCGCCGAGTTGACTCGGGCCTTGAGTCCTTAGGACTCCTTGCGCGAAACCAAAATCGACAGCTCGAATCCGTTGCCCTCGGCCACGCGCGCCAGCGTGTTGGTGCTCATCTTCGGCCCATCGGCCTTGATGTACTTGTGAAGGTCTGCCGGATGCAGGCCGGCAGCCTCAGCAAAGTCTTTCTTGGTCCGTCCTTCGGCGAGCGCCACGTCGATCATGGCCTCCAAGACAGCGGCGCTGTCAAAGGCACAGGTGAACGCTTTGGACCGCTCAGAAGGCACGGATTGCTTACTCCAAGGGATGGATCAGCAATTCTCGCCTATGCGGCAGCCTCGCCCTAGAACGCGCCTTAAGGCACTGATTCTCAAGATCAGGCGATAGACCTCATTATTGGAATATTTTCCAATTTTGCATAGGCTCCGGACGTCGGTTTTCATCCTTCCGACGCGCCCGCACGACCTGGCGCAGCGCTGCAGGCGATCGATCCGCGCCGCATTGGAGAAGCACGATGGCATCTGGACCGGACAGGACTGATTGGTACAACGCTGGCCGCGATGGCAGCGCACCGCCCTCCCCGCACAGCGAGAACCTGAACGCAGCCGACCAGTGGCGCGAGGGACGCGAGCAGCGCCAGCGCGACCGTGAAGCGGAGGAAGCGTTCAAAGAGCTGATTGACCGCAGCGACCCCTACAGGTCTCAACGCTGACATAGCCAGACCGGCCCTCTTGAGCGAGCCGGTCTCTTTGACCGCGGCGCATCGTCCGACGCAGATGAATGGTGC